>Ga0105160_1000271_pt1 | contig 25923 bp, 21 predicted proteins | sample GXS110809BmetaG_FD_89591 | JGI IMG/M metagenome (GOLD analysis project Ga0105160, IMG submission 89591) | Hot spring microbial communities from Gongxiaoshe hot spring, China to study Microbial Dark Matter (Phase II) - GXS 110809B | ecosystem: Environmental > Aquatic > Thermal springs > Hot...
CAGCAACGGCACGTGAATCTGCCCATGGTGGGTGTGCCCAAACAAAAACACCCAGTCGCTGCCGCGCAGCTCAGGGTGCAAATGTTCGATCAACACCATGAGGTCGGGGTTGTGGCAAAAGACCAGCGTGCGCTCTGCGGCAGGAGTAGGCGCGCACTGCTTGAGCGCAGCAGCAAAGTCATCGCGCTCAGCCCACAGCTCGTCCACACCGATCACGCGCAGCGCGCCTACCTGCACACATTCGTTGCGCAACACACGCACGCCAAGGCGCGGCAGGAGCTCGATCAGCACGTCGCTGTGGTCAGGACCATGCAAGCCGCAATCGTGGTTCCCCAGCACGGCAAAGACACCTAAAGGCGCGCGCAGTTGGCGCAATGGCGCAAGGAGCGACGCAAACTGCGCGCGCGCCACATCCGCAACAAAGTCGCCGCCGATGAGCACAAGATCAGGCGCTTGGGCGTTTGCAAGACGCACCACGCGCTCTGCCCAAGCAGCACCTTTAAACCGCCCAAGATGCAGATCGGAAAAGAAACACACGCGCATCCCGAGCGGCTTCCCCTGCGTTGGCGGCAAGTGCACGCGCTGCACACGCAGCCGGAACGGTGCCACAAACCGCGCATACGCGCCCACCCCTGCACCCGCGGCAACCGCAGCCCAGAAGAGCGCCTGAGTGCCTTGCCCCTTGCGCCAAGCCCCCCATGCTGCCGCCATCGCTGCAGGCGCAGTAAGCGCCGTGCTCATGAACGCTTTGTCAATCACGCCTTCGACAAACGGACCCAAACCCTTCACCTGACGAAGACGCTGCAACTGAGGCACGCCCTTCGTCTTGCGATCTCGACCGTTCTGCACGAGCACAAACATACCAAACCTTCTGCCTGAGCCGCGCGACGAAGTGCTGCGTCGGCGCCTCGCGCGCAAGTATCATTCACGCGCGGCATCTGCCAAATGACGCGACGATGAACTTTCAATCGTTTGACCAGTTGTTGCACTTCGACGTTGTCGGCACATGGGTGCTCGGCAAGGGCGCGGCCCTGCTTGTTGTAGGCGAGCAAGCAGCATCGCTTGCCGCCGCGCTGCCCAGCCGCGCGCACTCCTCTGTGAGCCACACTCAGCAGCGCCTGTGGTTCGGCTTGCCTTTGCTGGGTGCCCCGTTCCCGCTTTTCGTCGGCGCCGTGCTCACAGAGCGCAGCAGCGTGCTTCAACAAGTCTCGCTCTTTGCCTGGCTAGAAGACAACTACATCGAGCAGCCGCGCGCGGAGATTTGGGGCTTGACGCCTCTCGGCGAGCAACCCGTCGTCTTTGTGCGCGACCTTGACATGGATCGCCCGCTGGAGCTTTGGCTGCGCGCGCCCACGACAGCGGAGTGGTCGCAGCTGGTCGGCGTCGTGGTCGCAGATGCACGGATTGGGCAACACCTGTTGCGCACGCCAGACCAAGCGGCGTTGGCTCTCATGGCGCTCGACCTCCCCGCGGATGCGCAGCCCTTCGTTGCTACGCTTGCGGCTGCCGTAAGCCGCGGTGCCTCGCTTAAAGCTGCGCTGCGCCAACACCGCAAAACGACCGACCCCGCGCTCATGCACCGTTGCGAGAGCTGGCGCGTGCTCGCGCGCGCGGTGCGCGTGCTGAGCACAGCCGAAGCCGAAAACAACCTGCCTGCGCTCGAGGCAACGCGCATGTGGTGACCACACTTCGTGGTAGCCTCAAGCCCTAGCCATGACAGTCAACTTGCGCAACCGAAGCTTCCTAAAGCTGCTCGACTTCACGCCTGAGGAGATCACTTACCTGCTCGACCTCGCCAGCACGCTCAAAGCGGCGAAGAAAGCCGGCACCGAGCGACAAACGCTGCGCGGCAAGAACATCGCGCTGATCTTCGAGAAGGACTCCACGCGCACGCGCTGCGCCTTCGAGGTCGCCGCCTACGACCAAGGCGCGCACGTCACTTACATCGGACCGACCGGCTCGCAGATGGGGCACAAAGAATCCATCGAGGACACCGCGCGCGTGCTCGGGCGCATGTACGACGCCATCGAGTATCGCGGCTTCGGGCAAGAAGTCGTCGAGACGCTCGCGCGCTACGCAGGTGTGCCGGTGTACAACGGCTTAACGGACGAGTTTCATCCCACCCAAGTGCTCGCAGACTTGCTCACAATGCGCGAGCACAGCGCCAAACCGCTGCGCGAGATCACGTTTTGCTACTTGGGCGACGCGCGCTTCAACATGGGCAACGAGTTGCTCGTGGGCGGCGCAAAGATGGGCATGGACGTGCGCATCGTCGCACCAAAGGCGCTTTGGCCTGCGGAGTGGCTGCGCGCGCGCTGCATGGAGATCGCCGAGCAGACTGGCGCGCGATTGACTTTCACCGAGTCAGTCGAAGAAGGCGTGCGCGGCGCCGACTTCGTGCACACGGACGTGTGGGTCTCGATGGGCGAGCCAGACGCCGTGTGGCAGGAGCGCATCGCGCTGCTGCTGCCCTATCAGGTCAACGCGCGCGTGATGCAGCTCACCGGCAACCCGAACGCCAAGTTCATGCACTGTTTGCCAGCGTTCCACAACCGCAAGACGAAGAAAGGCGAGGAGATCTTTCAGAAGTTCGGCTTGGACGGGCTGGAGGTGACCGAAGAGGTGTTTGAGTCACCCGCTTCGATTGTGTTCGATCAAGCCGAGAACCGCCTGCACACGATCAAGGCGATCATGGTCGCCACGCTTGCGGGCGGTTATGAGGCAGCCTAGCGCGCCAGCTACGCCGCGCCGCACTGCGCCGTCACGCGGTGAGCGCGCCGAAGTCCTCGAGGGCGCGGATGTGGACGCGCAGCGCCTCAACGTCGGCATCCGCAAGCCGCGGCTGCGCGGCAAAGTACACCTGCTCGGCGGGCAGCAACTCGCTTTCAGCTTGCGGCTCGGTGTCCACCGTCAGCAGTGCCCCCGTGTGGCAGTGGTCGCACTGGGCAGCGAGTGTGAGGTGTGTGCCGTGAGTGCGGACGAAACGGATCGCCTCGGCGTCGTATGGTGTGCCACAGATCGGGCAACGGAGGACGCCGAGGCGTTCGGGTGCGAGTAGCGCTTGAGACGCGAAGGTGTCGAGCGCGTGATCGCGCGGCTGGACGTTAGCGAGCACCGCCATCTTCACACACACGAGCGTTCTCAGCCCACAGGCTCCGAAGCCTCAGCAGGTGCGCCCTTCTCGCCCACGCCTTCAGGCAACACCGTGACGATGATCTCAGGCGAGACATCCGCGGAGAGACGCACTGGCACGTGATAGGTGCCGACCTCGCGGATCGGCTCGCGCAGCGCCACCTTGCGGCGGTCGAACTCGCGCCCCAGCTTTGCGCTAATCGCCTCGGCAATCTGCGCCGCGGTGATCGAGCCGTAAAGCTTGCCCTTCTCGCCAGCGCGCGCATGAAAGACAAACGTCGCGCCCTTCAACAACTGCGCCGTGGCTTCGATGTCAGCAAGCTCACGCGCGCGGCGCTCCGCAGCCAATTGACGAATGCGCTCAGCGCGCTTTAACGCGCTTGGCGTCGCAAGCACGGCAAGCCCGCGCGGCAACAAGTAATTTCGACCGTATCCATCGGCGACTTCGCGCACGTCGCCCGCGTGTCCCAGCTTGTAAACGTCTTGCAACAACAACACCTTCATGGCAAGCGCTCCCTTAAAGAAAGCGGCGGGATTATACGCGACTTATGCGCCCTTGTGCACAGGCGCGCGGTGAATAATTCCTCACATGACATCTGCGTTGTTCTCAGCTCCCTCGTTGGGTCTTCTGCGCGTAGCAGCGGTGGTGCCCGAGCTGCGCGTGGCGGACGTGGACTTCAACACGCGCGCGATCCGCGCAGCCATGCAACAAGCCCGCGAGCAAGGCTGCGCGTTGGCGCTCTTTCCCGAGCTAAGCCTCACGGGCTACACCTGCGGCGACCTCTTCCGCCAGGCAGCGCTGCTCCATGCAGCGCAAGCCGCGCTCCTTGTGCTTGCCGAGGCGACGCGCGCGCTGGACATCGCAGCGGTGGTTGGGTTGCCGCTTGCCGTGGAAGGGCGGTTGTTCAACTGCGCGGCGCTGCTTGCTGAGGGGCGCGTGGTTGGCGTTGTGCCGAAGACCTACCTACCGAATTACGCCGAATTCTACGAACGTCGCCATTTCACCTCAGCGCTCAACGCGCCCGTGGATCATGTGTTCCTCGAGGGCGCGCGCGTGCCCTTCAGCAGCGCGCTCATCTTCCGCGACGCAACGCACCCCGGCTGCGTGATCGGCATTGAGATCTGCGAGGACCTCTGGGCAGTGCAGCCGCCCAGCGGCAACCTCGCGCTAAACGGCGCGACGGTGTTGCTCAATCTCTCCGCCAGTCCTGCAAAACTCGGGCAGGCTGCCTACCGCCGCGAGCTTGTGCGCCAACAATCGGCGCGCTGCCTCGCGGCTTACGTGTACAGCAGCGCAGGCCCTGGCGAGAGCAGCAGCGACCTTGTGTTCGACGGGCACGCGATGATCGCCGAGAACGGGCAGCTTTTGGCAGAAGGCGAACGCTTTTCCTTTGAAACGCACTGGGTCGTTGCTGACGTGGACCTGCAAAAGCTCGCACACGAGCGCCTGCTCAACACCGCCTTCGCCCAAGCGCCCTCGTCTCCTGTGACAGCGCTTGATGTGCGCTTGCCCGAGAGCGCGCTCCAAGGCAAACTGTTGCGCCCTGTGCCCGCGCTGCCCTTTGTGCCTAGCGATCGTGCTGCGCGCGCGCAGCATTGCCGCGAGGTGTTTGCGATCCAAAGCACAGGCTTGGCGCGCCGCCTGCGCCACACCAACACGCAGCGCATCACGTTGGGCATCAGCGGCGGCCTGGATTCCACCTTGGCGCTGTTGGTGAGCGCACGCGCCTTCGACATGCTTGGCTTACCGCGCAAGGGCATTGTGGCAGTGACCATGCCCGGCTTCGGCACAACCGATCGCACGTATCACAACGCGCTGGCGCTGATGCGCGCGCTCGGCGTGAGCATGCGCGAGATCCCCATCCGCGACGCGGTGATGCAACACTTCGCCGACATCGGGCACAACCCCAACGTGCACGACGTCACGTTCGAGAACGCTCAAGCGCGCGAACGCACGCAAATCCTGATGGACCTGGCGAACCAAATCGGCGGGCTGGTGGTCGGCACGGGCGACCTAAGCGAACTGGCGCTGGGCTGGGCAACCTACAACGGCGACCACATGAGCATGTATCACGTCAACGCGGGCGTGCCCAAAACGCTTGTGCGCTATCTCATCGAGTGGAGCGCTGATGAAGTCTTCAGCGGCGAAATCGCGCACGTGCTGCACGACATCCTCGCCACGCCGATCACGCCAGAGCTGTTGCCGCTCAAGGAGGGGCAACTTCAGCAAAAGACCGAGGAGGTGATCGGCCCTTACGTGCTCCACGACTTCTTCTTGTTCCATCACGTGCGCAACGGCTTTCCACCGCACAAGATTTTCTTCTTGGCGCAGCACGCCTTCGCCGACACATACGATGCAACCACGCTCTTAAAGTGGATGCGTGTGTTCTACGAACGCTTCTTCTCGCAGCAATTCAAACGCAACGCCATGCCCGATGGTCCCAAGGTCGGGTCTGTGGCGCTCTCGCCGCGCGGCGATTGGCGCATGCCCAGCGATGCGAATGTTGCGCTTTGGCGCGCGGCGTTAGAGGCGCTTGAAACCTCGGCCCTGCACGCGCTCGCTTAAACGCAACGCAGCCGCTACAATCCCTTGCACGATGTTAGGTCAATCGCTCCCACGCGTTGACGCACTCGCCAAAGTCACTGGCAAAGCGCTTTACCCTGGCGACTTCTCTATGCCGGGGATGCTGCACGCGAAGGTGCTCTTCGCTCGCCAGCCACACGCGCGCCTAAAGGCGCTCGACCTGCGCGAAGCGCTGCGCGTGCCCGGCGTGGTGGCGATCTTCACAGGCGCCGACGTGCCCAACAACGAATACGGCTTGGTGCTCTTCGATGCGCCCGTGATGGTCACCCCCGAGGTGTTGCGCTTGCCCGAAGGCGAGCGCCGCTGCACGCTCACCAAGCCCTTCGACGGCGTGATCCGCCACGTGGGCGAGAAGCTTGCACTCATCGTCGCCGAGAGCGAGGCGATCGCCGAACGCGCCCGCAACCTCATTCGCGTCGAGCTAGAGCCACTGCCGCCGCTCGTGGACATCCACCGCGCGCTCCAGCCCGACGCACCTCAGCTTCATCCTCACTACCCCGGCAACGTGATGCAGCGCTACCGCGTGCGCAAGGGTGACGTGGCAGCCGCGTTTGCGCAATGCGACGTGATCATCGAGGACACCTACACCACTGGCGCCCAGGAACACGCCTACCTCCAGCCCGAAGCTGGGCTTGCCTACCTCGACGAGGCAGGGCGCGTGACGATCATCGTCGCTGGGCAATGGACCCACGAGGATCAACATCAAATCGCGCACGCGCTGGCGCTGCCGCCAGAACAAGTGCGCGTGATCTACCCCGCCATCGGCGGCGCGTTTGGCGGGCGCGAGGACATGAGCATTCAAATCGTGCTCTCATTGGCAGCGTGGAAGCTGCGCCGCCCAGTCAAGATCGTCTGGACGCGCGAGGAGAGCATCATCGGACACCACAAGCGCCACCCCATGTGGTTTCACGCCAAGCTCGGCGCCACGCGCGATGGGCGCTTGCTCGCAGCGCAAGTGGAGATCCGCTCCGACGCAGGACCCTACGCCTACACCTCAACCAAGGTGATGGGCAACGCCGTGATGACGTGCGTAGGCCCTTACGCGATCCCCAACGTGTGGATTGACGCCGCGGTGGTGGCGACCAACAACGTGCCGAGCGGCGCGTTTCGCGGCTTCGGCGCGCCCCAAGCGCTGTTCGTCGCCGAGACGCAAATGAACAAGCTCGCCGCAGCACTCGGCATGGACCCTGTGGCGCTGCGCCTAAAGAACGCGCTGCGCGAGGGCAGCCTCACCGTGGCGCAAACGCCCATCACGCCAGGGTGTTCGATCGCCACCGTGATCGAGCAGTGCGCCGCGAAGACCGACGAATCGCCCCTGCCTCAGCCGCGCGCGCGGCACGAGGCAGTTGGGCGCGGGTTCGCCTGCGGTTTTAAGAACGTGGGGTATTCCTTCGGTTTCCCCGAGCGCTCCGAGGCAACCGTGGAACTGCATGGCACAGCCGAGATCGAGCGCGCGGTGATCAAATACGCCGGCGCGGACTGCGGCCAAGGCGCACACACGGCGTTTTTGCAGCTCGCTGCTGAGGCGTTACAACTCCCGCCCGAGAAGATCGAGTTGGTGTTGAGCGATACGGCAACCAGTGGTAGCAGCGGCAGCGCCTCTGCCTCGCGCCTCACGTTCATGGCGGCGCACAGCATCAAGGGCGCAGCCGAAGAGGCGCTGCGCCGCTGGCGCGACGAGGAGCGCCCTGCCATCGCTCACTTCGTCTATCGCCCACGCCCCACTACGCCAATGGACGAGGAGACCGGCGCCTGCGACCCCAACATCACCTATGGCTATGTCGCGCAGTCAGCCGATGTGGTGGTGGACCTAGAGACGGGACAAATCTACGTGCACCGCATCGTGTGCGCCGACGACGTGGGTCGCGCCGTCAATCCACAGTTGGTGGTGGGGCAAATCGAAGGCGGTGTGGTGCAGGCGCTCGGCTGGACCGCGCTCGAGCATTTCATCACTCGCGACGGCTACGTGCTCACCGCACACCTCAGCACCTACCTCATCCCTTCGGTGCTCGACATCCCCGAACGTCTCGATTCAGTGCTCGTCGAGACGCCTGACCCGCAAGGTGCATGGGGCATCCGCGGCATGGCGGAGATGCCCTTCTTGGTCACGGCGCCGGCTGTGGTCGCTGCCATTCACGCGGCGACGGGTGTGTGGATCAACGATCTCCCCGTAACACCGGAGCGGCTCCGCGCCGCATTGCGCCAACGCGCTGAGCATGTCGCTGCCCGAGACGCTCATTGACGCCGCGCGCGCCGTGCGCGAAGGCGCGATCACCGCAACAGCGCTCACGCAGGCTGCGTTGGAGCGCGCGCAGATGCACCAGGCTTTGAACGCGCTTGCGTGGGTTGATCCACAAGCCGCGCTCGCTGAAGCAGCACAGCGCGATGCGGAGGCGCGCTCGGGGCGCTGGCGCGGGCCGTTGCATGGCGTGCCGATCACCGTGAAGGATCTGTTCAACGTGCGTGGCATGCCCACGCGCGGCGGCACGCGCGCACCGCTGCCACGCCTCACACCTGAAGAAGCGCCAGCCGTCGCGCGCTTGCGCGCCGCAGGCGCGGTGATCCTCGCCAAGACGAACTTGCAAGAGATCGCGCTCGGGCTGACGGGCGAGAACCCTTGGACTGGCGACGTGAAAAATCCGCATCACCCTGCGCACCAAGCAGGCGGCTCTTCCTCAGGCGCCGCAGCAGCCGTGGCGGTGGGGATCGGCTACGGCGCACTCGGCAGCGACACGGCAGGCTCGATCCGATTGCCAGCGGCATTCTGCGGCGTGGTCGGCTTTAAGCCCTCGTTCGGCGCCGTGCCGCTTGAGGGCGCCTTGCCGCTTGTGCCAAGCTGCGATCATGCTGGTCCGCTAGCACGCACAGTCGCTGATGCTGCGCTGCTGTTCAGCGTGCTTGCGGAGCAACCCACCTACGCTGCACCGCTCGATGCGCCGCCTGTGCTTGCTGTGCCGTTCGACTACCTCGAAGGTTGGCTCACACGCGAGCTGCGCGCTGCGTTTGCAGCGTGGCTGATTCGCCTGCAACGCAAAGGCGCCAAGATCGTGAGCGCGCATCCGCCGCTTGCGCTCGCTGAGCAACACTTTCCTGCGCTGCGCGCCGAGTCGGCGCTGGTGCATCATGAAGGGCTAACGCGCGCGCCCAGCTTCTTCTCGCCCTTCGTGCGCGCGGCGTTGCAGCAAGGCTACGCTGTGCCTGCGGTAGATTACCTGCGCGCGCGCGAGGCACAACACATCCTGCGCCATGCAATAGCAGACACTTTGCGCCGCGCTGGCGCGCAAGCGCTGCTCATGCCCACCGCGCCAGGAGCAGCGCCTCTGCGCAGCACGAGCGTGATCGCGCTTGAGCGCGGCGCGACCCCCTTGCGCCAAGCCATTTTGCATTTCACCCTGCCCGCCGCATTTGCAGGCGTGCCCGCAGCGTCGTTGCCGTTCGCATGGGCAGACGGCCTGCCGCTCGGCGCGCAGATCATCGCGCCGTTTGGTGCAGATGAAACCACGCTGCGCATCGCCGCTTGGCTTGAGCGCGTGCGGTGATCCACACGCAACATGTTGGAGCGCACGCTGATCCTCACCGCGCTGCTGCTGCTGCTCAGCGCGCTGGCGAGCAAAGCCTCAGGGCGGCTCGGCGTGCCCGCGCTCGTGTTTTTCCTTTTGCTCGGCGTGCTGGTCGGACCAGGAGCAACCGGCTGGGCTGTGCTCGGCAATCTCCTGTTGGTGCAGTCGGTCAGCGTGGTGGCGCTCGTCGTGATCTTGTTCTCAGGCGGCTTGGACACCGATTGGCGCAGCGTGCGACCTGTGTTCGGCATTGGGCTAGCGCTCTCCACGTTGGGCGTGCTGCTCACCGCCCTCCTTATGGCTGCATTCGCCATCCTGATGCTTGGGCTGCACCCGCTTGAGGGATTGCTGCTCGGTGCGATCGTCTCCTCGACCGACGCCGCCGCCGTGTTCAGCATCTTGCGCTCGAAGGACGTACGCCTCAAGCCACCGCTCGAGCCGACGCTCGAGCTGGAATCGGGCAGCAACGACCCCCTCGCCGTGCTGCTCACGCTTGGCGCACTACAACTGCTCACGCCATCACCACCCGCAGCGGAGCAGCTTGCGCTATGGCTCGTGGCGCAGTTCGCGCTTGGGGGCGCGCTTGGCGTCGGCATTGGCTACGCGGCTGTGCACTTCATCAACCACGTGCGCTTGCGCTACGACGGTTTGTATTCAGTGATCTCGATCGCCATCCCCTTGCTCACCTATGGGCTAACGACATCACTCAACGGCAATGGTTTCCTCGCGGTGTACCTTGCGGGCTTGGTGATGAATCGCTTTGACTTCGTGCACAAGAACACGGTGAAGCGTTTCCACGACAGCCTGGCGTGGCTGATGCAGATCACCATGTTCCTCACGCTTGGCTTGCTGGTCACGCCTGCGCGTCTGGTGAGCGTGCTGGGGATCGGTGTGGCGGCGGCTGCGTTCCTGATGTTCATTGCGCGTCCTGTGAGTGTATGGCTCTCGCTGTGGCGTGCGCGCCTAAGCGCACGCGAGAAATTGCTGATCGGGTGGGTTGGGCTACGCGGCGCAGCGCCGATCATCTTGGCGACGTTCCCCTTGGCAGCAGGCATCCCCAGCGCACCTCTGATCTTCGACGTGGTGTTCTTCGTGGTGGTGATCTCTGTGCTCTTGCAAGGCATGAGCATCGTGCCCATCGCGCGTTGGCTCAAGCTCGAGGCAAAGCCAACGATAGACGAAGCCTCTCGTCGCCGTCATCTCGAGTTGCTGCGCCGGCGCTTAGTAGAGGTCACCATCCCGCGCGGCGGCGTCGCTGCTGGGCAGCAAATCGTGGACTTGCACTTGCCGCCCGCTGCGCTTATCGCCCAAGTGGTGCGTGGCGAAGAGGCTTTCGTGCCCAACGGCAGCACGGTGCTGGAGGAGGGTGATGTGCTGCTCATCATCGCCGAGCCCGCTCTCGAACCACTTGTGCGCCAAAAGCTGGAGACGCGCCGCGCAAATCCTTTCTTCGCAGATTGATCACGCGCCCAAGATCCAGCCTTCCAGCGCGGCAAGTGCGCGCACCTGGGGATCGCGCGGCGGCGCCAGCCAAGCGCACAACTCACCGCTGTGCATCGCCTGCCACAACCGCGCTGCGACGACAAACGCATCGTGTTGGTCGGGCGTTCGCCCCTCGCTGGGGAATTGATCGCGCCACAATGAGGGATAAACCTCTGCAAGCGCGCTCACGCCGCTCGGCACATGCCAACCGTCGAAGGGCCACACGTGCACGCGCGCACCAAGCTGCACGCGCACAAAGCGCAGCCACGGCAAGCCGGCGTGGGTGGACTTGGCCACTGAGCCGGTCACGTCGAAGTGAAACACGGACTTAGCACCCGTGCGCTGATCGGTGAGGCGTCGCCAACGCGCATCGCCTTGGCGCGCTGTGCCGTTGCCTACACGACCACGCCGCACATCGTCCACGCGCACGCCTGGCGCATCCGTCAGCCAATGGGCGCAAAAGTCTTCGAGGAAAACGTGCCAACGCAGCGGCAAGCCGTGCGCTTGAAAGTATGCCAAGGGGAACGAAAAGGCGTGGTCAATGCCGACAAGGGTCGGTAAGCCATCGCTGAGCTGCGCCACAAGCCAATGCGCGAGCGCGCGGCGCGTCCAATGGCGGCGTTGGTTGGGCATCGGACGCACCTCGTGTGGGGGCGCATTGTTGTCCGCGAGGTACACGCGAAGGCCTGGGAGCGGGTCGTCCGCTGTTGCGGCGCCGGAGTAATCAATGCCGATCACGCGCGCGAACGGTGAACAGCTCATGGCGCAGGTAGTTCCCCGTACGGCGTACGACAAGGCGCGCCGGGCGCATAGCGAATGCGGCGCGTGGTCAGCTCGGCAACGCACGACCACAAGGTGGTCAACGGCCCGCTTGTGCCGCACATTGGCGCGCTGCGATCCGCCATCACCTGCTGCGCAAACGCGAGCGCCTCATCCGCGCTACGGAATTGCTGCGCGCCTGGGGCGCGCATGAGGAACGACCAGCGGCAGGCGGAGTGCTCAATCTGCCGCGCGCCCATCAGCGGCACCATGTCGGGGTGGCGAAAGTGGTTCGTGGCGGCGAGCACATCACCTTCTTGCGGCAAGACACGCACGCGGCGCGGGTCCGCCTCGATCACGAACGCCTCGCGCGCGTCCGCGACGAGATAGTTCAGGCTGCTTAGGTGCGGGATGCGGCTGAGCAGATCGGCGGCTTCGCGCGCCGTGCAGCACAGCTCGAGCGCCAAACGCAGCACAAGGTGAAACGGCACACCAGGACGAATGGTGCCGAGGCTTGGCGTATCAGTCATGACCACGTGCAGCGAGGCGAAGACGCCATGCCGGTTGATCCCATCGTAACGACCACACGGCACGCTACCGCGCGCACCCAGCGAGGGCAAGGCGCAGCAATCAGGCGTGAAGCGAATGCGCTGACGGCGCGCCTGTTGCGGCAAATAGTCATAGTTGCGCCCGACCACCACGTAGCCCTGTGGCGTGAACCAAACGAATGTCGAGCAGCCCTCGCCTATCTCGGTGGCCAACAGATGCGCCGCGCGCACACGCGCCTTAAGGTTGACACGGCACGTCTGCTGCCAAAACTGATCCGCGGGAATGCGCTGCGCATCCGCGTAAGCATCGCACTCATCCAGCAGATGCGGATGCAGCTCGCGCACTACCGCGCGACACGCGCGCGCAAACGCAAGCGGTGGTGGTGCCCACCACCAAAACTGCATCCGAAAAGGCGGGTCAGCGTTGCCGAGCGTAAACCCGAGCGCAGCGTGGCTGCCTTGCACGTCGAAGAAGCGGTAATCGGGTGCTTCTACGGTCGCCGTCTCCTCGCGCATCGGCGTTGATTATCAGGCGCAACGCCAGAGCCAAGCGACCTCGCTGTTGACAACCCTCAGCGCTTCGGCTATGATCGCAGCAACAAAACACGTATGGCGATTCGCGGGTTCTTTTACTTCTGGTTTAGCTACTTTGCCGGCGGCAAAGGGAGCTTACCGCCCCGCGGGTTCGCCACAGCCAGCGCGTGAGGCAGGCTGAACGCTAGGTGAGGTGGAGAAGCGCGGAGCAGGTAAGCTCCGCGCTTTCAGTTTTTATCGAACGGAGTGATGCACACCATGAAACGCTATCCTGTTGACGACGTTCGCATTCGGGAGATCAAAGAGCTTGCGCCGCCCATGCACCTCATGCGCGAGTTCGCCAGCACGCCGGAGATCGAGCGGCTGGTGTACGAGACGCGCCGCGCCGTGCACCGCATCATCCACGGCGAGGATGACCGCGTCTTCGTCGTCGTCGGTCCGTGCAGTGTGCACGACGTGGACGCCGCCTTTGAGTACGCCACGCGCCTGCGCGCCGTCCGCGAGCGCACGCGCGACGCGCTCGAGATCATCATGCGCGTGTACTTCGAGAAGCCACGCACCACGCTCGGCTGGAAAGGTTTGATCAACGACCCAGACCTCGACGGCTCGTTCCGCATCAACAAAGGGCTGCGCTTGGCGCGCAAGCTGCTGCTCGACGTGAACGCCATCGGTGTGCCCGCCGCAACGGAATACCTCGACACCATCGCGCCGCAATACGTCGCCGACCTCATCTCGTGGGCAGCCATCGGCGCGCGCACAACCGAGTCTCAGGTGCACCGCGAACTCGCCAGCGGGCTTTCTTGCCCGGTGGGCTTTAAGAACGGCACCGACGGCAACGTGAAGATCGCAGTGGACGCGGTGATCGCAGCGCGGCATCCGCATCACTTCCTCTCCGTGACCAAAGGCGGCATCAGCGCCATCGTGCACACCGCCGGCAACACCGATTGCCACGTGGTGCTGCGCGGCGGCAAGACGCCCAACTACGACAACGCCAGCGTGCGCGCCGTCGCCGAGATGTTGCGCCGACACCACTTGCCCCCGCGCGTAATGGTGGATTGTTCCCACGGCAACAGCGGCAAAGACCACGAACGCCAATTGCTCGTCGCCGAGGACGTGGCGCAGCAGATCGCCGAGGGCGAATCCGCGATCATGGGCGTGATGCTCGAATCGAACCTCGTCGCCGGGCGACAAGACCTGTGCACGGGCTGCACGCTCGAGTACGGCAAAAGCATCACCGACGCCTGCATCGGCTGGGAGGACACCGAGCGCATCCTTGAACGCTTTGCCGAAGCCGTGCGCGCCCGCCGCACGTTGCGCGCCGCTGCCCAAAACGGTCATGTCCACGAACCACTCAGCGCAACCACGATGAGCTAGCCAAACATGGAGGTGAACAGCATGGTGATCGTGATGAAAGCTGGCGCCAGCGCGGCTGAGATCGCCGGCGTGATCAAGCACATCGAGTCGCTTGGCTTCCGCGCGCACCTCTCCGAGGGCGAGGAGCGCACCATCATCGGCATGGTGGGCGACGAGCGCCCGATTGACCCTAGCAGCCTCGAGCTGCTCAGCGGCGTGGAGCGCGTGCTGCCCATCCTGCGACCGTTCAAGCTCGCCAGCCGCGACTTCAAAAAGCAAAACACGGTGATCCAATTGCGCGTCAAGCAGCGCACCCTCACCATCGGCAACAGCGAGATCGCCATGATGGCGGGTCCTTGCGCCGTGGAGAGCCGCGAGCAAATTCTGGAGACCGCGCGCCTCGTGAAAGAGGCAGGCGCGACGATCCTGCGCGGCGGCGCGTTTAAGCCGCGCACCTCGCCCTACTCGTTCCAAGGACACGGCGAGATCGCGTTGGAATGGCTGGCAGAAGCGCGCGAGGCATACGGGCTTGCGATCGTGACCGAGGTGATGTCGCCAGAGCAGGTGCCGCTGGTGGCGAAGTACGCCGACATTTTGCAGGTCGGCGCGCGCAACATGCAGAACTTCGCCCTGCTGCACGCGGTGGGCGAGGCGCACAAGCCAGTGCTGCTCAAGCGCGGGCTAAGCGCCACGATGGAAGAACTGCTCATGGCAGCGGAATACATCCTTTCACACGGCAACTACGACGTGATGCTGTGCGAGCGCGGCATCCGCACCTTCGAGAAATACACGCGCAACACATTGGACATCAACGCCGTGCCCGTGCTGAAGCAGCTCTCGCATTTGCCCGTGATCGTGGACCCCTCGCATGGCACGGGCAAATGGGAATACGTGATCCCCGTTTCGCGCGCAGCGATCGCCGCTGGCGCCGACGGCTTGATCGTCGAGGTGCACCCAAACCCTGCCGAAGCGCTTAGCGATGGCGCCCAGTCGCTCACACCAGAGAACTACCGCCTGCTCGTAGAGCAAGTGCGCCGCGTCGCTGCTGCCGTTGATCGCACGTTGTGATCGGCGCGCTCGGTTACACTCCACCACGATGGTTGTTTGCATCGTCGGACTCGGCTTGATGGGCGCGTCCTTCGCCTGGGCACTGCGCACGCAAGGGTTTGAGGGGCGGATCATCGGCATTTCGCGCACTCCGGAGACCCTGCGCAAAGCCACCGAGCGCGGCTTGGTGGACAGCGCCGCGGATCACCTCAGCGTCGCTGCTGAGGCAGATGTGATCGTGCTTTGCACCCCTGTGCGCACCATCGTGGCGCAACTTGAGGCGCTCGCGGCGCTCGCGCGCCCCGGCGCCATCATCACCGACATGGGCAGCACCAAAGCCGCCATTGTGCGCGCAATGAACGCGCTGCCCGCACATCTGCGCGCCATTGGCTCACACCCCATGTGCGGCAAGGAAACGAGCGGCATTGACGCCGCCGACCCAGCCCTGTTCCAAGGCGCGCCGTGGCTGCTCGTGCGCACCGAGCGCACCGATGAGGTGGCGCTAGAAACTGTCCGCGCGCTCGCAACGCGCGTGGGCGCTGTGCCGCGCGAATTCGGCGCCGAACACCATGACGCGCTGCTTGCCTTTGCCAGCCATTTGCCGTATGCCGTCGCGACCGCGCTCGTGAGCGCCACCGACCAATTCAGCCTCAACGCGCCGGAAGTGTGGACGGTGACGGCAGGCGGCTTCCGCGATACCTCGCGCGTCGCTGCCAGCGACGTGACCATGTGGCTCGACATCTTGCTCACCAACGCCGACGCCGTGCTCGGCGCTGTGCGCGATTTTCAGTTTGCGCTCGACCAGTTCGCTGCGCTGCTCGAACGCCGCGATGAAGAAGGCTTGCGCGCGTATCTCTCCGCTGCCGCCGAGGCGCGCCGCGCTCACTTCCGATGAACGAAATCATCTCCCCCGCCCGCACGTTGCGCGGCGTGCTGCGCGTGCCAAGCGACCGCAGCATCACCGTGCGCGCGCTGCTGATCGCCGCCCTTGCTGAAGGCATCAGCCGCATCCACGCGCCGCTAAACAGCGACGACACCGAAGCCGCGCTGAACTGTGTGCGCGCGCTCGGCGTGGACGTTGCGCCGCTCCACGATGCCGGCGCGCTACCTAGCCTGCAAGCGCGTGGGCTAGGGCTGCGCGGACTGCGCGCGCCTAGCGCGCCGTTGTTCTGCAACGCCTCGGGCACAACGCTGCGCCTTATGGCGGGAATGCTGGCTGGACAGCCATTCGATAGCGTGCTCGACGGCAACGCCCAGCTCCGCCGCCGCCCCATGCGCCGCGTCACCGAGCCACTGCGCCAAATGGGCGCGCGCATCGAGGATACCGACGGCTGCGCGCCGTTGCGTATTCACGCCGCAACACAACCGCTTCACGGCATCACCTACGCATTGCCCATCGCCAGCGCCCAGGTGAAAAGCGCGCTGTTGCTCGCCGGGCTGTATGCCGACGCGCCTGTCGTCGTGCACGAGCCTGCCCCGACGCGCGATCACACCGAGCGCCTACTCCGCGCGGCGGGCGTGGCGCTCGATGTGCGCGCAGAGGACACCACACCCACGATCGTGCTTACGCCCCCGCGCGTGCCTTTGCGCGCGCTCGACGTGCGAGTGCCTGCCGACTTTTCGTCAGCAGCGTTTTTCATCGTCGCCGCGTGCTTGGTGCCAGGCGCACGGCTGCGCCTTGCGGACGTGGGCTTGAACCCAACGCGCACGGGGTTGCTCGACGCGCTGCGCACAATGGGCGCAATCGTGCGCATCGAAAACCTGCGCGAGGAAGGCGGTGAACCTGTCGGCGACCTCGAAGTGCAACACGCCGAGCTGCGCGGGATTACCGTGGGCGGCGCGCTGGTGCCGCGCATGATTGACGAGTTCCCCATCTTCGCCGTCGCTGCGACCCAAGCCCACGGCACCACGATCGTGCGCAACGCCGAGGAGCTGCGCGTCAAAGAGAGCAACCGCCTTGAGGGGTTTGTGGGTGAGCTGCGCAAGCTCGGCGCGCGCATCGAGACCACTGCCGACGGCTTCATCGTCGAAGGCCCGACACCGCTTCGCGGCGCCGTTGTGAACACGCTTGACGATCATCGCGTGGCGATGGCGCTGGCGGTTGCGGCGCTGATCGCGCAGGGCGACACCACCCTCGTCGGCGCCGACTGCGTACGCAAGACGTATCCCACCTTCTTCCACGACCTCGCGCACGTGGTCGTGAGGTAAAAAAAGCGCGCTGCTGGTTTCAGCCAACAGCGCGCCTCACCCAGACGAAGGCACACCTCAACGCAGGTGCGCCTCCAAGAACCACAACCACTTATCTAAACCGCGCGAGACCTCGATGAGGAGGTCGGCGGTGTCGTGGTCACCTGCTTGGGTGGCGACATCAACATCGGCGCGCACGTGCTTCGCAGCCGCCGCGTAGCGATCAGCGAGCGCCGCGACGCTCGCCAGCCCTTCGTAGTGCCCATCGGGATACTCGGGCAAGCGCGAGGCAGCGGCTGCCATGCGCACCGTGCCGCGCGCCTCACCGCCGAGCTGCACCGCGCGCTCGGCGACTTCGTCAATGTAATCCTCAAGCGCCTCCGCCAGCTCATCATAGAGCTTATGGAGCGCTGCAAACTGCGCGCCGCGCACGTTCCAGTGTGCGTGTTTGGTCTGCGTGTAAAGGTCGGTGAGGTCAGCTAAGTGGCGGTTGAGCAGCGCCACCATTTGCTCGCGCGTCGCTTGAGGGAGATCGTTGCGGGTCGCGTTCATGGCAACCTCCATGCGCCCATGCTAGCGCAAGCACATAAGCTGCGCATGAGAGCCGCCCCTACTCCACGTATCGGTCGCCGATCTCCAACGCGCGGTCGATCACTTGCAGCCCTTCCATTAGCTCTTCTTTGGTGATGCACAGCGGCGGGTTGACGAAGAAGTTGTTCCATCGGAACAGCGTGAACACGCCGTTGTCCAGCAGGTACTTTCTGATCTCGTTCATCACCTTCATCTCTTCGGGCTTGGCGTTGAAGGGCGCCATGGGTTCGCGCGTCTCGGGGTTCTTCACTAGCTCAAAGATGCTGAACAGCCCGATGTGCCGCACCTCGCCCACGCACGGGTGCTTGGCTTTGAGCTTGTCCTCCTCCTCGGCGAGGAACTTGCCCATCTCCGCCGCGCGCTCGATCAGGTTGTCCTCTTGGTAAACCTGGATGCACGCAAGCGCTGCTGCGCAGCTCAACGCATGACCGCCATAGGTCAACCCCGACCACAACACGTGGTCGTCGAAGTACTCCGCGATCTCCTCAGAGACGATGCAGTTGCCGAGCGGCGCGTAGCTGCTCGTCAGCCCTTTCGCCATGGTCATGATGTCGGGCGCGATCTCATAGTGCTCACAGGCGAACCATTTGCCCGTGCGCCCAAAGCCGCACATGACCTCATCGAGGATGAGAAAAATGCCGTACTTGTCGCAGAGCTGGCGCAAGCCCTGGTAATACTCCTTCGGCGGGATGATGATGCCGTTGGTGCCGGTGATCGTCTCCATGATGATCGCGGCGATGGTGTGCGGCCCCTCGAACTGGATCACGTCCTCGACGTGGTTGAGGCAGTTGAGATTGCAGGCCTCCTCGTGTTGGCACCAGCGACAGCGATAGTGATACGGGTCATGCACGCGCACCACGCCAGAGATCGCCGGCTCCGCTGCCCAACGGCGCGGGTCACCCGTGAGCGTCGCCGAGCCGAGCGTGGCGCCGTGGTAGGAGCGGTAGCGTGCGATGATCTTGTGCTTGCCGCTCACCATGCGCGCGATCTTGATCGCGTTCTCGTTGGCTTCACTGCCACCCAGGGTGAAGAACGACTTCTTTAGGTTGCCTGGTGTGATCTGCGCGAGCACTTCGCCCAAGCGACCGCGAATCTCCGTTGCGGCATAGGGGTTGGCGTAAGGCAGCTTGCAGGCTTGCTCGTAGATGGCGCGGATCACGCGCTCATCGCCGTGACCGATGTTCACGCTCATTAACTGCGAGTTGAAATCAAGGTAGCGCTTGCCATCGGTTGTCCAGAAATAAACGCCCTTTGCGCGATCAATGGGCATTGGTAGGAAATTCCCCTGCGCCGTCCACTCGAACAGGGTGTACTCTTTGTTCAGGCGAATGACTTCCTCGGCAGTCAGGCTCATGGGTCCTCTCCTTTTGCTTGCGATTGTAGCCCCGCCTTGCCCGCAACGGTGCGCCCTGCGCTATGATTGCCGCACCCTATGAACCGACGTGAAATCCAGCTCTTGCAGCACATCACGAGCAACCCCTGCGTCACCATCACATTGCCGACGCATCGCACTTCGCCAGACAACAAGCAAGACCCCATCCGCTTGAAGAACCTCATCAACGGCGCCGCCGAGCGCCTTGTGCGCGACTACGGCAAGCGGGAGGTCGAGCCGTTGTTGCACAGGCTGGAACAGATCGCAGGCGAGATTGACCACGAGCACAATCTCGATGGGCTGGCGATCTTCGTCAACCGCGACTTCGCGCGCTTCTACCGCCTGCCCTTTGCGGTGCCCGAGCGCGTGATTGTTGACCAAACCTTCGCCACGCGCGATCTCGTGTATGCCTTGAACCGCACCGCACACTATTGGGCGCTCGCGCTGGCAGAGAAACCCACACGCCTCTTCGAGGGCACCAACGACGCACTCACCGAGGTCAGCGAGGGCGGGTTTCCGCTCACCCCAAGCGAGCTGAGTCAGCGCACCCTAGCGCGTTTACAGGGCAGCAGCCCGCGCGTGGGCGAGAAGCCAGACCTAGACCTGCGCCTGGTGCAAGACGTGGACGACACCTTCGCGCCGTTCCACCAGCGCGAGCCGCTGCCGCTGGTGGTGATCGGCGTGGAACGGCTGATCGGGCTGTTTCGCAAGCACTCGCGCTTCGCCGACGAGATCGTGCTGGAGATCCGCGGCAACCACGACACCACCCCACCCCACGAGCTGGGCAAGCTGATCGGTCCGCGCATCGAGCAGGCGATCCTCGAGCGCAACGTGAAAGCCCTGGCGCAGCTTGAAGCCGCGGTCGGCGCGCGCCGCAGCGTCTCGACGCTTGGCGAGGTGTGGCGCTATGCCCACGAGGGGCGCGGCGACACGCTCTTTGTGGAGCAAAGCTATCACGCGCCAGCCCGCATTGACGCCGAAGGATACCACCTCGTGCCTGCCGAAGACGCCACCGCGCCCGATGTGCTGGACGACGCCGTGGACGACGTGATCGAAACCGTCATCAAGATGAACGGGCGCGTGATCTTCGTGCCCGACGGCATGCTCAGCCAACACGGGCGCATCGCGCTGGTGCTGCGCTACTAGGCGAATCAGAGTTCGTCGGGCGAGGCGGCAGGTCAGAGGTCGAGCGGTTCCTCGCCGTCGTCCTCGCCTGGCTCAGGGCGCGTGGGTGTGGCGAATTTCTCGGCGACGCCGCTGGCGATCGCCGCGCGAATCTGCTTCTCGATCGCCTCAGCGACCTCAGGATGTTCGCGCAGGAACGCTTTGGCGTTCTCTCGCCCCTGACCAATGCGGTTGCCCTCGTAGAGGAAGAAGGTGCCGCGCTTCTCGATCAAATTCATGCCAACGGCAACATCGAGCAAGTCGCCCAGCGTGCTAATGCCTTCGTTGTAGAGGATCTCAAACTGGCACTCGCGGAAAGGTGGCGCGACTTTGTTTTTGGTCACGCGCACGCGCGTGAGGTTGCCGATCACCTCGCCACCGCTTTTGATCGCGTTCACCCGACGCACGTCGAGCCGCACCGAGGCGTAGAACTTCAACGCCATGCCGCCCGTGGTGGTCTCGGGGTTGCCGAACATCACACCGATCTTTTGGCGGAGCTGGTTGGTGAAGATCACGGCAGTGTTGGTTTGCTTGATCACGCCCGCAAGCCGGCGCAGCGCTCGGCTCATCAGGCGCGCTTGCACGCCGGGCTGAAGATCGGTGATCTCGCCTTCGATCTCGGCCTTCGGCACCAGCGCCGCCACAGAGTCAATGACCACCACGTCAATCGCATTCGAGCGGATAAGCTGCTCAGCAATGTCAAAGGCTTGCTCGCCAGTGTCTGGTTGGGAGATCAACAGCTCCTCGATGTTCACGCCGCAACGCGCGGCGTAGGCAGGATCGAGCGCGTGCTCCATGTCAATGTACGCCGCCATGCCCCCGCGCTTCTGCGCCTGCGCCACCACGTGTAAGCAGATGGTGGTCTTGCCCGAAGATTCCGGCCCGTAAATCTCGGTGATGCGCCCGCGCGGAATGCCGCCGACGCCGATGGCGATATCGAGCGCTAGGCTTCCGGTGGGGATCACGTCCACTTGTAGGCGCGAAGCATCACCCAGCCGCATCACGGCGCCCTCACCGTGCGCCTTGATGATGGACGCAAGCGCGATGTCCAACGCTTTCTTCTTGTTGCCGTCTGCAAGTGGCATGGTGCTGTTGACCTCCAGTTTGAACAACTGTTCTAAATTGTAACCCAAACGCAGCGACGCGCTCTAGGATTGTACGCCCTCGAGCCACATCATCTGGTCGCGCGCTGGACCTGTGCTGAGCAGGCGCACCGGGGCGCCGGCAAGCTGCGCCACGCGCTGCACAAACGCGCGCGCGTTGGCGGGCAGCGCATGCCACGCGCGCACACCGCGTATGTCCTCCGACCAGCCGGGCAACGTCTCGTAGATCGGCTCACAGGCCTTCAGGATCGCGGTGTCTTGTGGGAAGTCCTCAAGCACGCGCCCCTTGTAGCGATATGCCACGCATACGTTGATCTCAGGCAAGCCGCTGAGCACGTCGAGCTTCGTGAGCGCCAGTTCAGTCACGCCGTTGATCCAAACGGCGTAGCGCAACGCCACAGCATCGAGCCATCCTACGCGCCGCGGTCGCCCCGTGGTGGCGCCGTATTCGTCCCACGGATTTGCGCCCGTGCCGCGCAGCCGCAACGCCATCTCGCCCTGCAACTCAGTGACGAACGGACCACCGCCTACGCGCGTGGTGAACGCCTTGGCGACGCCAACAACGCGCGAGATCGCCTGTGGCGGCACGCCTAACCCCGTCATCACGCCGCCGATCGTAGGGCTCGACGCCGTGACGAACGGATACGTGCCGTGATCGAGATCAAGCAATGCAGCCTGCGCACCTTCGGCAAGCACGTGTTTGCCCGCGCGCAGCGCCTCGCGCAGCAAGTGCGTGGTGTCGTCCAGGTAGGCGCGCAGCTGTGCTGCTGCCTCGGCGTAACTGGCGGCTGCTGCCTCCACATCCAGGGGTGGGCGGTCGAACTCGTGCGTCAACACGCGGTTCACACGCTCTGTGTGTGCGCGCACCATCGCCGCAAACGCTTCCGGATCATCCATCGCGCCAGCACGGATGCCGACCCGCGCAGCTTTATCGCTGTATGCAGGTCCGATGCCGCGTTGGGTGGTGCCGATGCCGCCTTGCGCCTCGCGTGCCGCGTCGAGCGCGAGGTGTCCGGGCAAGATCACATGCGCCGCCCGGCTGATGCGCAACCGCGCAGGGGAGACCTCGATGCCAGCGGCGCGGATCTCAGCGATCTCCTTGAGCAGGTTCACGGGATTCACCACCGTTCCATTGCCGATGATGTTCAGGCAACGCGCATGGAAAATGCCTGAGGGCACTAAGTGCAGGCGCACAACGCTTTGCCCCACCGTGATCGAATGTCCCGCGTTGTCGCCGCCGTTGTAACGCGCGACGATGTCCGCTTCCGCGGCAAGCGCGTCGGTGATGCGCCCTTTGCCTTCGTCGCCCCATTGCACGCCTAGCAAAACCGTGATGGGCATGGTGTGTTCCTCGCGTTGGTCGTCTCGTTGTGCACGGGTATCATACCCCTCGCCTCATGCTCGACGATGCCGCACTCCTCGCGCGTGTGCGCGGTGGTGTGTTCGGGCAAGCGCTTGGCGATGCCTTCTGCACGCCGGCGCTGGAGACGCCCCAACGCACACGTGAACGCTTTGGGCACCTCACAACCTTTGTCGCGCCGCCAGAGGATCATCCCGTGCACGCGGGGCTGCGCGCGGGACAGTTCACCGACGACACCGAGCAGGCGTTCTTCCTCGCGCAGGCGATCATCGCGCACCAGGGCGTGGTGAGCGCCGAGATCGCCGCGCAGGCGATCCTCACTTGGTACGACGCGGTGGACGGGGATCGTTGCGTCTTCATCGGACCGAGCACGCGCCGCGCGGTGCAGCGCATCCGCGCGGGCGAGCCGCTCACGCGCACAGGCCTAGGCGGCGATACCAACGGCGCCGCCATGCGCGTCTCCGTGGTCGGGCTGATCCATCCCGGCGAGGTTGAATCCGCTGCGCGCGATGCTGCGCTCACGGCCTTGCCCACGCACAACACACGCCAAGCTTGCGCAGCTGCGGCTGCAGTCGCTGGTGCGATTGCCCACGCGCTCACACCAACTGCCGACCTCCACAGCATTGTGCAAGCCGCGCTGCACGCCGCATCCATCGGTGAGCAGCTTGGCGCGCCCTGGCACGGCGCTTCCGTCCCGCGCCGCATTGCGCTCGCCGTGCAACTCGCCGGCGACACGACCACAAGCGAGGACACGCGCCTCCAAGCGATCGCCGATCTCGTGGGCACCTCGCTGCTCGCCAGCGAAGCGGTGCCCAGCGCATTCGGCATCATCGTGCTCGCTGAGGGTGATCCCTACCGCGCCGCGATGCTTGCAGCAGCGCTCTCCGGCGACGCCGACACCATCGGCGCGATCGCGTGCGCGATCTGCGGCGCGTGGCGCGGCGTTGACGCGATCCCGAGCGCGCTCATCGAGCAGCTACGCAATGCCAACCCCGATTACGACCTGGACGCGCTTGCGCATCGCCTGTTCACGCTCGCCCAGCGCGCGAGGTTGAACATTTGACAAAAAATTGCGGGTAAGATGCACGCCGTGGAGGTGACCCATGCAGAGCAATCGGTTGTTGCGACCCGCCACATTCATGCTCGTGTTGAGCTTGGCATTGGCGGCTTGTGCCGCGCCAAGCACACCCGCGGCACCTGCCCAGCCCCAGCAGCCTCAGCCTCAACAACCACCTGCTGAGCAGCCAGCGCAGGCAACGAACGTTTTGGTCATCGGCTTGCCCAAAGCCGACACGCGCACGCTCGACCCACATCGCCAGTACGAGATCACGCCGCCGCAGATCATGCGCGCGGTGTACGAGACGCTCGTGACGTTGCCCGACAAAGGCGCGACGATCGACCGCGTCGAGCCGCTGCTTGCGGAGTCGTTCGAGATCTCCGACGATGCGCTGGTGTACACCTTCAAGCTGCGCAGCGATGTGAAGTTCGCCAGCGGCAACCCGCTCACGGCTGAGGACGTGGTGTTCTCGTTCAAGCGCCTCGGCAATCTGCAGGACAACCCCGCTTGGCTGTTCAGCGACCACGTTGCCTCGATCGAGGCGACCGACGAGCGCACGGTGAAGATCACGCTGAAGGAGCCAAACGCTGCCTTCTTGGCGATGCTCGTCTCGCCGAACTTCGCCGTGGTGGATTCCAAAGTGGTGCGCCAGCAGGGCGGCACCGACGCCGAGAACGCGAAGGAAGCCGACAAGGCGACCGACTGGCTCGACAACAACTCCGCGGGCAGTGGTCCATACATCCTCAAGGAGTGGAAGCGCGGCGAGCAGGTGGTGCTGGAGCGCAACCCCAACTACTGGCGCGGCAACGTGCCGTTCGACCGCATCATCTTCCGCGAAATCCCCGACGACGCCGCGCGTCAGCAAGCGCTCGAACGCGGCGACATTGACATCGCCGTCGGCTTGGACGTGGACGCGATCAAGCGCCTCGAGGGCAACCCCAACCTCAAGGTGATCGTCGGCAACACGCTCGATATGACCTACCTGGCGCTCACCATGAACCCTGAGCTATCCAAACCGCTCTCAGACAAGCGCGTGCGCCAGGCGATCAAGTTCGCCATTGACTACGACGGCATCATCAACGACTTGCTCGGCGGCAACGCGCTACACTTGCCGACGATCATCCCGCTCGGCTTGCTCGGCACCGACCCTGCGCTCGCGCCAAAGCGCGACGTGGAGAAAGCCAAGGCGTTGCTGAAGGAAGCTGGCTACGAGAACGGCTTTGAGTTCACCATGGTGTACCCCGGCGAGCGCAAGATGAGCAACGTGATCCTCGCCGATACACTGGTGGCAAAGCTGCAAGAGGACCTCGCCGAGGTGGGCATTAAGCTCAACCTCGAGCCGCGCGACGCCACCACCTGGCGCGCCGACTACCGCGCCGGCAAGCTCGTGGCGACGGTTGCCGACTGGACGCCGGACTTCCTCGACCCACACGGCTGGGCACCAGCGTTTGCCGTCGAGGGCGCCTCTGCGGCAAAGCGCGTGTACTACGTGAACAAGGAAGCCGAGAAGCTGGCGCTCGAGGCCGCCAAGATCACCGATCCCGCCAAGCGCGCCGAGATGTACCGCAAGGTGCAAGAGATCATGCTGGACGATGCGGCGTTCATCGGCTTGATCCAGCCCAAGGTGCAGATCGTCGCCTCGGCGAAGCTGAATGACGTGATCTACAACCCGGTGTACTTCCTCGACTACTACTACATGTCGCGCTGAGGAACGCTCTCTTCCAACAAACCAAAAGCCCTGCTGTTTGAGCAGCAGGGCTTTTTTCATGCGCTGAGCTGCCTCTAAGCGCATGCTCACGTGCGCCCAGCGCCTCGCTACGATTCGCGCACCATGATCGGTGTGCTTCGCCCGCTGTTCTTTCGCGCTGCGCCGCTGATGCGCGCCCCACAACCGCTTTCAGCCACTCAAGAGGCGCTCTGCGCCAATCCCTACTCGCATGGCAACTGTCACCTCATCGAGCTGCGCAACGTGGTGAAGGTGTACGACACACCCGCTGGCAAGTTCCACGCGCTGAAGGGGATCAACCTCTGCGTGGACACCCACGAGTTCGTCGCCATCATCGGCAAAAGCGGCAGCGGCAAGTCCACGC
>Ga0105160_1000272_pt1 | contig 25901 bp, 23 predicted proteins | sample GXS110809BmetaG_FD_89591 | JGI IMG/M metagenome (GOLD analysis project Ga0105160, IMG submission 89591) | Hot spring microbial communities from Gongxiaoshe hot spring, China to study Microbial Dark Matter (Phase II) - GXS 110809B | ecosystem: Environmental > Aquatic > Thermal springs > Hot...
CGTGCGGTTCGTCGGGCGCGTGGACGACAACGACTTGCCCGCGTTGTATCGCCTCGCGCGCGTGTTTGTCTTCCCCTCGCTCTACGAAGGGTTCGGCTTGCCGCCGCTCGAGGCGCTTGCCTGCGGCACGCCCGTCGTCGCCTCCAACACCAGCTCGCTGCCTGAGGTGTTGGGCGATGCTGCGCTGCTCGTGCCGCCGTTGGACGTCGGCGCTTGGGTGCAGGCGCTGCGGCGCGCGCTCACCGATGCAGCGCTGCGACGAACGCTCAGTCAGCGCGGCTTGGAGCGCGCCGCGCACTTCACGTGGCAGCGCACCGCCGAAGCGACGCTGCGCGTGTACGAAGGCGTGCTCGCTAGCGCCATACAATCGCCCTCATGAGCAAGGCTGCGCACCAATCGCTCCCACTGCGGTTCGGCACAGTGGGCAACCCGATCAGCACGCCGAAGAACAGCGGCAGCGTCGGCGGCGTGCAACGCATCCGCGAGTTAGGGCTTTCGGCGTTGGAGCTGGCGTGGGTGCAAAGCGTGCGCGTGAGCGACGAGATGTGTGCGCGCATCCGCGCTGCTGCCGAGATAAATGACGTCGCGCTGAGCGTGCATGCGCCATACTACATCAACCTCAATGCCGAGCCAGCGCTGTGGGCTGCGGGGCGCGAGCGCCTGCTCGCTGCTGCGCGCGCGGGCTACAAAGCCGGCGCTACCGACATCGTGTTTCACCCCGGCTCCTACATGAAAGCCACGCCACAAGTCGCCTATCGCGTCAGCCGGGACCGCCTCGCGGAAGTGGTGGATACCTTGCGCAAAGAAGGCGTGCACGTCACGCTGCGCCCAGAGACGATGGGCAAAAGCGCCATGCTCGGCACCCTCGAAGAAGTGATCGCGTGGAGCCAAGAGATCGAGAACGTGTTGCCATGCGTGGACTTCGCGCACCTCCACGCGCGCGCTGGCGATGGCTCGTTTAACAGCTACGAGGAATTTTCAGCCGCGCTGCGCAAGCTCGCAGAGGGGCTTGGCGAGCGCGGCTTGAAGCGCGCGCATTTTCACTTCAGCGGCATTGCGTACACCCGCAAGGGCGAGAAACATCATCTCAATCTCGCCGAGGCAGACATCAACTACAAGGCTTTCTTCAAGGCGCTTGCTGATTGGGGCGTTGAGGGGCGCGTGCTGTGCGAAACACCCAACCTTGAGGAAGACGCTGTGCTGATGCAGAACACTTACCGCCAAGCTTGGCTGCACCGCACCCCGCTCTACGCCTGAGGCACAAAGCCCTAGCCTTTTGCCAACGTCACGCGGCTGACGCCCGCCAGCGCGTTTTCGTAAAGCGCAAGCACGAAAAGCAGCGACGAAAGCCGATTGAGATAGCGCGGCAGCTCCGCGTTCTCGATAATCCCATCGTGCAGGAGCTTGACCACCAAGCGCTCCGCGCGGCGCACCACCGTGCGCGCGAGGTCGAGATACGCGCCGGGCAGAGAATCGCCGGGCACGACGAACTCGCGCGGCAGCTCGATGCGCGCAGCGATCTCGTCGGTCGCCTGCTCCAACCATTCAACGCGCGCAGCGTCAATCTTGCGGAAGCGCGCCGCGACATGTTGCGCTGCTGCTAGCTCCGCCATCATGTGGTAAAGGTCGCGCTGTGCCGTGAGCAACAGCTCGCGCGTGCGCGGGCTTTGCGCAGCAGCGCGCGCCACGCCCATCGCTGCGCTCGCCTCGTCCACTGTGCCGTAGGCCTCAGGCTGCGGCATGTACTTGGCAACGCGCCCTTCGCCGAGCAAGCCTGTGTAGCCATCGTCACCAGTGCGCGTGTAAAACGTCGTCATAGCGGCGGGAATTGTAGGCGCGCCTTAATCCTCCAAGGTGAGAATGCGATAGGGGTGCACGTTGACGACGCGCGTCGCGCCCACGATCGTCTCTGCAGGTTGGCGCGGGTTGTAGGCGCGATGCTGATGACCATGGAGCCAAAGCCGTGGCTTAAACGCGCGCGCCAACCACAGGAACGCATCAAACCCCCGATGTGCATGGTCAGCGCCCTCGTGCACACCACGCATCGGCGCGTGCGAGAGCATGATGTCCGCGCCGCGCCCACATCGCACAAAGCCAGGCAACAACGCGCGCGCCAACCACAGCGCGCGCAGCCACTGCTCGCTTTGGGTGTACTGATAGGGCGCGTGTGGCTTGTAGCGCAAACAACCCTCCAGCCCTGCGATGTGCACGCGCCCAGCGCGCACACGCTGCAAATCCACGTTCACCCAGCCCGGCAACGCCGCAGCGCGGCGTCCCCATTGCGCATCGTGGTTTCCGTGCACGTAGAACGCAGGCTTGTTCAGCGTCGAGACGAGATATTCGAGATAATCCGGCGGCAGATCGCCACAGCTCACGATCAGGTCCACCTCGGCGCAACGCTCCGACAGTTGTGGGCTGTGCAGCCAAGGCACCACCTCATCGCTGACAGCGAGGATTGTGATCACGCTGGCTCACCCGCAGGGAACATGCGCAAGTAAGCCTCCATGAAGGCGTCGAGGTCGCCATCAAGCACGTCGTACACCTGGCTGGTCTCGTAACCGGTGCGCGTGTCCTTGACGAGTTGATAAGGGTGCAACACGTAGTTGCGGATTTGGTTACCGAATTCCGCCTCGACATGTTCGCCGCGCAGTTGACGTAGCTCAGCCTGGCGCCGTCGCTCTTCGAGCTCTTGCAGGCGCACCTTCAGAATGTGCAGCGCGCGCTCGCGGTTTTGTAGCTGGCTGCGTTGGTCTTGGCAGGTCACCACGATGCCCGTCGGCAAGTGGCGGATGCGCACCGCGGTTTCGTTCTTCTGCACGTTTTGTCCGCCAGCGCCTTGCGCGCGGAAGGTCTCCACCTCGATGTCCTTCGGGTTGATCTCGATTTTGATTTCGTCGTCTTGAATATCGGGATACACCTCAACGCGCGCGAACGAAGTCTCGCGCGTGTTGCCTGCGTTGAACGGCGAAAGGCGCACCAAGCGATGCACCCCGCGCTCGCCGCGCAGGTAGCCATAGGCGCGCTCGCCGCTGATCTGCAGCGTGACGTTCTTGATGCCAGCGCCCTCAGCAGGGGTGTAATCAATCTCACTCACCTCGAAGCCGTGCCGCTCCGCCCAGCGGAGATACATGCGATACAGCATCTCCGCCCAGTCTTGAGCGTCCAAGCCGCCTGCGCCAGGCTGAATCGAGAGGATCGCGTCGGCGTAGTCGTACTTGCCGCTGAACATCAGCGCGAACTCCGCTTTTTGCAGCGCCGACATGAGCGCCTCAGTCTCGCTCTCCGCCTCGCGCAGGGCGCTTTCGTCCTCGGTTTCCTGCGCCAGCTCGAACAACACCTGCGCATCGGAGAGCCGGCGCTCGAGCGCGTGATGCTCTTCCACGCGCGCCTTCAGCCGCGCCAACTCCCGCGAGATAGCCTGCGCTTGCTGAGGGTTGTTCCAGAAGTCGGGTGATTCAATCTGACGCTCGATCTCCGCGATGCGGGCTTCCTTGGCGCCGATCTCAAAGGCGCTCCCGCAAGTTGGCGATGCGCATCGCGGCATCCGCCAACTTGTCTCTCAGCGAGGATAAGCGCTCGTACATGGGCTTCAGATCATAGCACGTGCCACTTAGAGGATCAGCATCGCATCGCCGAACGAGTAGAAGCGATATCGTTCGCGGATCGCCAGCGCGTAGCTCTCCCGCATGAAGTCCATGCCCATAAAAGCGCCGATCATCGCCAGCAGCGTGCTACGCGGCAGGTGGAAGTTTGTGATCATCGCGTTGACCACTTTCCAGCGGTAGCCAGGCGTGATGTAAAGCCCAGTGTAGCCGCGGAAAGTGCGTAGGCTCGGGTCTGCCTCGCGCGCCGTGCCCCACGTCTCCAACACGCGCGCGCTGGTCGTGCCCACCGCAACCACGCGCTTCCCCGCGCGCCGTGTTGCCTCGATCAGCGCTGCGGTTTCCTCACTGAGTTCACACCACTCTTGGTGGATCACGTGCTGTTCAACGACCTCCGCCTCGATGGGCTTGAACGTGTCTAAGCCGACATGCAACGTGACAAACGCGAAGCCGATCCCTTTGGCACGCAGCCGTTCGATCAGCGACTCAGTGAAGTGCAAGCCGGCTGTTGGCGCTGCAGCGCTCCCCGCCACGCGCGCGTACACCGTCTGGTAACGCTCGGGGTTGTGCAAGCGCTCGTGGATGTAGGGGGGCAAGGGCACCTCGCCTACTCGCTCGAGATACAGCTCAATGGGCGCGCTGAAGCGCAACGTCATCAACGGTCCTTCCTCACGCGCGATCACCGAGGCGCGCAAGTCCATTTCCTCATCGAAAATCACTTCCTGCACATTGCGCCCGCCGACAAGCGCCTGCCACGTGAGCGCATCGAGCTGGCGCACCAGCAAGACTTCCACTTTGCCGCCCGTTGGCTTACGCCCGCGCAGCCGCGCGTTGATCACGCGGGTGTCGTTTGCGACGAGCAAATCGCCGGGCGCGAGCAGCTCTGGCAGCTCATAGAAGCGCCGGTGCTGATGCGTGCGCGTAGCGCGGTCGCACACCAACAAGCGCGCGTGATCGCGCGGCTCGATTGGCTGCTGCGCAATCAGCTCCTCGGGCAACTCGTACTCCAGCTCGCGGATGTGCATGACGATCGCGATGTTAGCACCGAGGGACGGCGCACTACAATGCGCCCATGGAAGCGCTCAAGCAACGCATCCTCGCTGAAGGCGTGAACCTCGGCAGCGGCATTCTGAAGGTGGACTCGTTCGTCAACCACCAAGTCGATCCAGTGCTCATGATGGCTTGTGGGCAAGAGTTTGCCCGCTTGTTTCGCCCCGTCAACCCCACGCGCGTGCTCACGTGCGAGATCAGCGGCATCGCCCCAGCGCTTGCGACCGCCTACGCGCTCGGCGTGCCCGTGGTGTACGCGCGTAAAACCAAACCCGTCACCATGCCCGACACCGTGTTCCTCACCACCGCCCCCTCACACACCAAGCAACGCGAGGTGAGCATCATGGTCTCGCCAGAGTATCTGCGCGCTGGCGAGCGCGTGCTGATCATTGACGACTTCTTGGCGACTGGTCAGACCATCCTAGCGCTGGCGCGCCTTGCGACGGCGGCTGGAGCGCAAATTGTCGGCATCGGCGCGCTGATCGAGAAGACGTTCGAGGGCGGGCGCGAGGCGCTCAGCGGCTTGGGTGTGCCCATCTACTCACTCGCCCGCATCGTAGACATGAGCGAAGGGCACATCGTGCTTGAGGATTAGGCACAACTAGCCGCTCTGTCAGGGCGAAAACTCGCCGTCCTTCTAGCTTCATGCCACAGCGCTAGCCGTACCCTGCTGTGTACCAACACCATGTGCTCAGGAGGTGCAGCAACGCATGGTCAAGCATGACCCAGTGAGCAAGTGGATGACGCGCAACCCCGTGGTTGTGCTGCCAACCACACCCTTGGCAGAGGCATACGCGCTGATGAGTGAGCGCCGCGTGCGGCGTTTGCCAGTAGTGGAGAACGGGAAGCTTGTAGGGATCGTGACGCTCGGCGACCTGCGGCAGAGCAACATCAACGTTGGCAACCCCGAAGCGGCAAAGACGCGCGTCGCGCTGGTCATGACCGAGAACGTGATCACCGTCTCCCCTGAGACGACGATGCGCGAGGCAGCGAAGCTGATGATCAAGCACAAGGTGAGCGGGCTGCCCGTGATGGACGGCGATCAACTGGTGGGCATCATCACCGAGTCGGATATCTTCCGCGCGGTGATGCTGGAAGAAGAAGAGCCGACGCCTGCTGTTCCTCAAGCAACTGCCGTGAAGGAGTTGCCGCCTGCATAGTTCGTGGGGGACGCGCTCATGTTTCGCCGCATCCTTGTTCCCTTAGACGGGTCCACGTTTTCGGAGCTGGCGCTGCCTTGGGCGCGGGCGCTCGCTTTGTGCAACGATGGCGAGATCGTGCTCGTGCGCGTGGACGAAACCTACGAGCCACCACCAGGCGTCTTCGTGTCCGCCACCGTGCTGCCTGAAGTGCTTAGCCTTGGCGTCGGCGAGTATCTCCAGCAGCACGAAATGCGCCTGCGGCAGGCGGGCATCCGCGCTAGCAGCGCCGTGCTCGAGGGACGGATCGCCGATGCGATCGTGCGCCACGCGCGCGAGGTCGGCGCAGATGTGATCGTCATGTGCACCCATGGGCGCACAGGGTTGCAGCGCATTTTGCTCGGCAGCGTAGCCGAATACGTCGCCAAGCATGCGCCTTGCCCCGTGATGCTCGTGAGACCAGCGGAGTGGCAGAGTGGGAGTTAACCGAGCGGCACGACTAGCTCACGGCTGAGGGTGGTGAGCCGGTGGAGTTGACCTTGCGCATCGAACCAGTAATCGTCTTCAACGCGCACACCCCACCCGCCGCGCAGATCGTCAGGGTCGTATAGCCCTGGCTCTGCACAAAAGACCGTGCCAGGTTGCAACACTTCTTCTGCACGCCAGCCCCGCAGGCTCATGCTCGGTGCTTCATGCACCGCTAAGCCGAACCCATGCCCTAAGCTGTGCACGTAACCGCGCGTCGTCGTCGGGTCCTGGCGCAAGGTGGGGAAACCGTTTGCCTCAAAGAGCTCGCACACAGCCTCGTTGTAGGTATAGGTGAAATCGCGCGTGTTGAAGCGTTGCTCCGCCAAAGCGAGCGCTTGAACCACCAGCTCATGAGCAGCCTGCACGTGAGGCGGTGCGTATCCCAGACACCACGTGCGCGTGATATCGGCGTAGTAGCCGCTTGGTCCGCGCGGGTAGATGTCGAAAACAAGGGTGCAACCCAACGCGATGGGCATGGCAGGATCACCTACGCTGTGAGGCACACCCGCGTCACGTCCGATCGCAAAGATGAAGTCCCCAAGCTCCAGCCCAAGTGCAGCTGCCTCGCGGCGCACAAAGCGCTTTACATCCGCCACGGTGAGCCGCTGACCATCCTCGCGGATGAGGTGCGCATCTGCCACGCGGTGTGATTGGAGGAAGGCGCGCGTGGCCTCGATCACCTGCTCTGTGAGGCGGCATGTCTCGCGGATTGCCGAGACTTCCTCTTCGTCCTTCGTCATGCGTGCCACACTCAGCACGTCCTGCTCGTACTCCGTCACAACTTCGCACACACCTCGCTGCTGCAAGGCCTGGAGCAGCGGCACCACGCGATTGATCGCCTCGTAGCCATAGAACGCCACCCGCCCCTTCACCCCAAGATCGGTGAACAGCCGCTGCAACAGGGCAACATCAGCCGCAAAGCGATCGCCACCATGCTGCTGGAGCAGCTCAGCGTAGCGGTAGGCACTGCGATCCACGAGGCGCAGGCCCGTCTTCGCTGCTTCGTCGCGCTCCATGCTATGGTGCACAAGGTAACGCTCCCCTGCAGCCGTCACCACGACAAGACCGCTGCTTACGTGTGCCCCACCGACGAAATACGTGAAAGGCGCATTCGCGCGCCCCAGTCCATCGCTCCCAAAAACCACCAACGCATCAATGCCGCGAGCTTGCATCAGCGCTGGCAAATCCTGCTTCATGCAGCGCGATTCTAGTGCAGCTTGCGCGCTCAGCAGCTCACCCAGAAAGAGGTTGCCGGATCAGCATTCCACGCCTGTCATCCGTCTCGCGCTCTCCCCAGGACAGTGTGATAATCGGCGGGGCGTGTTTCAACGAATGATCCGCAAGCAACCTTCTTCGGCACACGCAGCGGCTTCGCCTTCAGCCCCGGCCCGCCCACGTGCGCCCATCGCAGCGCTGCTCATCGCGGTGCCACTTTGTCTGCTCCTTGCCACGGCAGGAATTGCTGCTTTCTTCGGCGCGCGCGCGGGTCAACACGAGGCGCAGGTGCGCTACACCGCAACCATCGCCGCCGCGATCTTCGAGCGCTTCGATAAGGGCGTGGTGCTGCTGCGACAAGGTCAGTATGCACTAGCGCAGGCGAATTTCGAGTACGTGTTGCAGTACCAGCCAGACAACTACGGTGCGCGCAGCTTGCTCGCCACCGCGATCGTCGCGCAAACGCCCACACCTACCCCACCCCCAACGCCTACCCCACAGCGCCTCGTGGACAAAGAAGCGCTCTTCCGCGCCGCTCAACAAGCCATCGAAGCGCAGGATTGGGACGCAGCAATTGTCCAACTCGAGCAGCTCCAAAGCATAGACCCGAACTGGCAGCGCAGCGACGTTGAAGCGCTGCTCTATCGCGCCCTCCTCACGCGCGGGCTTCGGCGCATCCGCAGCACTGAAATCGAAGCAGGATTGTTCGATCTCGACCGTGCTGCGCGCATCCAGCCTTTGCCCGAGAATGTGCTCGGCGAGAAGCGCCTTGCAGCCGCTTATCAAGACGCTTTGTACTACTTCGGCGCCGATTGGGATCGCGCCATTGAGAAGCTCGGCGCGCTCTACCGGGCTGCGCCAAGCTACCGCGACGTTGGATCGAAGCTGCTTGAAGCTTACGTGCGCGCTGGGGATGCGCTCAGCGCTGCTGGCGCCTGGTGCCAAGCGGTGGAGAAATACAACGGCGCGCTCGCGCTCGCCGCAAATACCCTCGTCGAGCAAAAGCGCGTGGACGCCGAAGCGCGTTGCCTCTCCGCAGGCGTCGAGCTGAGCGCTACCAACGGCGTCACGCTCGTGATCCCCAACGTCGCAGGCATTCAGGGACGCCTGTTCTTCAGCCGGTTCGACGCGGAGCGCGGCATCTACCGATACTTCCGCTACGAGAGCGCGCAAGGCATCGCCTATGAGATCGGCGCAGGCTACCAACCGGCGAGCCGTCCAAGCCTTTCGCCTGACCGCCAGCGCGTCACCTATGCGCTGCTGCTTAACGGCGCGTGGACGGTGGTGATCGCGCCTGCAAGCGGCGGCACGCCAACGCCACTAATCGCTGGCAACATGCCGAGCTGGGGCAGCAGCAACCTGATCGCCTTCCAAGGGTGCAGCGACGCCTGCGGCATCCACATCATCAACCCCGATAACCCAACGGAGCTGCGCCGCCTCACGAACTCCGCCAACGACATTAACATGCAGTGGTCACCCGACGGGCGCACGCTCGTGTACACCTCCAATGTGTATGGCTCGTGGGAGATCTATACGGTGAGCCTGGGCGGCGAGTTCCGCCAGCTAACCGGCTTCGGCGCGACCAGCGTTGCGCCTACTTTTTCACCTGACGGCGCACGCATCGCGTTCCTCTCCAACCGCGACGGGGCATGGGGCGTGTGGGTGATCAACAGCGACGGCAGCGGCTTGGTTAAGCTAATCGATCTCGGCGCGCAATTCCCCGCCTGGCAATCCGAGCGCTTGCAGTGGACGCCATAACGCCTAAAGCAGGCTTAACACACATGCAAGTCGCGCTTAACGCACAGCGCCTAGCCTTCGTGGCGTTAAAGCGGTGTGCATGGTATCTTTCTCTGCTTCCACGCTCGCGCGCGAGGCTGCCCAACTCGATGCTCCCCTCCTGCCGCGTCATACGCTCGTCCTCAGGCGATTGGCCTATTGGGCTTCAGCGATCACCCAGCCGCCGTTCACTGCAACGGCGGCGATCTTGCTCGTGCTCATGCACGGTGCAGAAGCCATCGCGTGGCAATGGGTGGTGAGTCACCTTTTGCTTGCGGTGGGCGTGCCCACCGCCTACGTCGTCTCGCTGCGCCTGCGCGGACACATCGCAGACATCCAGCTCCCTGAGCGGCGGCAGCGCCTGCGCCCGTACCTTTTCGCCATCGCCTGCATGCTGTGCTCAGCGGCGCTGATGCATCTCGGGCGCGCGCCACGAGTGCTCCAGAGCATAGCGCTCGCGGGGAGCGCACAATTCGCGCTCATGTGGCTAATCACGCTGCGCTGGAAGATCAGCGCGCACACCGCATCTGCAGGCAGCTTGTTCGCCATCGCCCACGGGCTGCTCGGCAGCTCAGCGTTGCCGCTGGGTTTGCTTTTACCATTGGTAGGGTGGTCGCGCGTGTATTTGCGCCGACACGACGTGATGCAGGTGATCGCGGGCAGCTTGCTCGGGATCGCCGTCACGCTCGCAGCACTCACCTGGCTGCATTGAACCACGCCATGCGCATCGCGCTGTTCACCGAGACCTTCCTGCCGCGCGTTGACGGCATCACCAACACCCTGTGCCACGTGTTGCCGCGCTTTGCTGAGCGTCGAATCGAGACGCTGCTCTTTGCTCCTGCAGGCGCGCCCGCCTCGTTCGCACAAACGCCGATCGTTGGGCTGCGTGGCGTCCCCCTACCGCAATACCCGGAGTTCAAGATCATCCCGCCCTGGGCGCGCTTCCGCGCAGCACTGCGCACGTTCAAGCCCGATCTCATCCACGTGCTCAACCCTGTCACGCTCGGCGCAGGCGCCATCTTTTGGGCAAAGCGCGCTAGCGTACCCGTAGTCGCCTCGTATCACACCGACGTGCCGGGGTTCATGCGTCGTTGGGGCTACTGCACAGCCGCTGAGCTGATGCGGCGCTACATGCGATGGGTACACAACCACGCCGATCTCAACCTCGCACCGTCGCGCTTCACGCTCCGCACGTTGCAACAAGAGGGCTACCGTAACCTCGCGTTATGGGGGCGCGGCGTGGATGTGCAGCGATTCAACCCTCAAAAGCGCTCCGAACACTGGCGGCGCCGGCTGAGCGCCGATCAACCCGAGAAGCCGCTGCTGCTGTTCGTCGGTCGGCTCTCGTACGAGAAGCGCGTGGATTGGGTGCGCAGCGCGCTCGAGGCGTTGCCCGACGTGCGATTTGCCGTTGTGGGCGATGGTCCTGCGCGTCCACATCTCGAGCGCGTCTTCGCCGGCACCCTCACCGTGTTCACGGGCGCGCTGCGCGGCGACGACCTTGCAGCTGCCTACGCGAGCGCCGATGTGTTCGTCTTCCCCTCGCCGAACGAGACGCTCGGTAACGTCGTGCTTGAGGCGATGGCCTCAGGGCTGCCGGTTGTCGCGCCCAACTCAGGGGGGTTGCTCGATCATGCGCAAGAGGGCGTCAACGCGCTGCTCTTCCCACCCGAAGACCGTTCTGCGTTCGTGATGCAGGTGCAGCGCATCGTCAAGAACTCTGGGTTACGCGCCCAGCTCAGCAGAGCAGCGCTGTTGCACGCGCAACAGTGCACTTGGGAACGTTCCGTGGAAGCGCTCCTCCAAGCTTACGAGCGCGTGTTGCGCACACAGGCACGATTTGCGCCCCTTGCGTTGCAGTGAATCGCTTGCCTACCATTCGCTTGCTCGGGCTTGTCGTCTTTGCGCTTGGTCCCGCGCTGACGCTCAGCGTTTTAGAGCCGGCGCTGTTGAGCTACCACTTCCTTCGACTCGGCTTACCTGCCGAAGCACGCCCGGCGCTTTACGGCACGCTCACGTTCGCGGGTTTGGTCGCTGCGTCGATCACACAACCCATCGTTGGGCGATGGTGCGGCAATGCCCATGCTTTGCAACGCCGCGCCACGTTCATGGCGCTCGGCGCAGTCAGCGCCATCGGCGGCATCGCCACACTCCTCTCGACCTCAACGCTCGCCGGATTGTTTGGCGGTGCTGTGCTCACGCAGGTGGGCGCTAATGCCGCCATTGCCGCATGGCAACCTGTGATCAGCGAGCGCATCGCCTACGCGCAGCGCGGATTAGCGGCAGGGTTGCGCAATGGTGTCGAATTGCTCGCCGCTGCGACGGGTCGCTTGATCGCCGCTGAGATCACCGCACAGGCTGCGATGGGGCATCACGTGATGTTGACCTTGTTGCTCTTCTTGCCTGCGTTGGGCTTCGCCACGACGTTTCCCATCGCGAGGCGCTTGTTCCAAACAACGCCTGTGCTCGCTGAAGGCAAAGCGCCCTCCTCGCGCGTTCAGCCGCAGCCTCTTTCCGCATTGATGCGCAACAAGGTCTTTCGCTGGTGGTTCATCAACCGCACAACATTTTGGTGCGGGGCAATCGCAAGCAGTGCCTTCTTGTTTCTCGTTGCGACCGACCTGCTTCGCCTCTCAGAAGCGGATGCGCAGCGCTTCGTCGCCCAGCTCATCCTCGTCGCAGGCAGCTCCACCGCGCTCACCTTGTTGCCTACAGCCTGGCTTGCTGACCGAGTGGGTCGTCCGCCCTTACTGGTGATCGCTGGGGTGCTCGCAGCACTCGGCGCAATGAGTCTTGTGGTCAACCGCGCGAACGTCGTGCTCGCCACGCTGTGCATCGCTGCCGCGACGAGCCTCTTTCTCAGCGCGAGCTTGGCTTTGGCAAGCGATCTCGCGCCAAAGCAGAATGCCGCTCCTTTCCTCGGCTTTGCGAACCTTGCCACCACACTCGGCAGCGCGATGGGTCGTCTTGGTGGCGGCACGCTGGCGAGCCTTACCAACGCGCTCACGCAGACCCGGGAAACAGGCTACTTGCTTCTCTACGCAATTGCGGCTGCGCTCTTTGCAATCAGCGCCTTAAGTGCGTGGCGGCTTTGCTCAGGTAACCCCACACCACAGCGTTGACGACCGTTTGACACAAGCTTTAACCCCTCTTAAACTTGCCGCAACACTGCATCGCTACTTTCTCTGTCGCAAGGTGATAACCATGTACCGCAAAACCCCGTTCCTATTTTCAGCAGTGACCCTGGTCATTCTGCTCGCCGCTTGCGCAGTGCCCTCTGCAACGCAACCACCTGCGGCGCAACCGCCCGCCGAGCAACCCACCACACCGCCTCAGGAAGCGGCACCGACACAAGCGCCACAAGCAGAACTTCCGCCCGCCCAAGCTCCAGAAAAGTCAAGCACCCTCACCGTGCTCTGCACGCCGCAGGAGGATTGGTGCCAGGCTATGACGCGCGCCTTTGAAGCGGAAACAGGCATTAAGACAAGCTACGTGCGCCTTTCCAGCGGCGAAGCACTCGCGCGCCTACGCGCAGGAAAAGACAACCCTGAGTTCAGCGTCTGGTGGGGCGGCCCCGCAGACACCTACGTTGCTGCAAAAGCAGAAGGCTTGCTCGAGCCCTACATCTCACCAAACGCAGCCGCGATCCCCGATTCTCAGAAGGATCCAGAAGGGTACTGGACAGGTGTGTATGTTGGCGCGCTCGGCTTCTGCTCAAACCGCGATGTTCTTGCCAAGTTGGGCGTCGAGAAACCCGATTCATGGGACGACTTGCTCGATGAGCGTCTGAAGGGGCAAGTGGCTATGGCGCACCCTGCAAGCTCAGGCACGGCTTATACCGCCGTCTGGACTCAAGTGGTGCGCTTGGGCAGCGTGGATGCTGCATTCGATTACCTCAAGAAGCTGCACAACAACATCTTGCAATACACCAAGAGCGGCGCTGCACCTGGGCAAATGGCAGCTCGCGGTGAGATCGCAGTTGCGATTATCTTCTCTCACGATTGTGTGAAGTTCGCCGACGAAGGGGCACCCATGCTCGAGGTCTCCTTCCCCAAGGAAGGCACAGGCTATGAGATCGGCGGTGTCGCCTTGATCAAAGGCGCGCCCGAACCAGAAGCTGCCAAGATGTGGATTGATTGGGTGCTCACAGCGAAGGCACAAGAGATCGGCGCGACGGTGAAGTCTTACCAGCTCCCCACCAATCCCGAAGCTAAGGTCTCTGAGCGCTCGGTGAAGCTCTCTGAAGTCAAGCTCGTGGATTACGACTTCATCGAAGCAGGCAAGAGCCGCAAAGCGATCACGCAGCGCTTCGAGGACGAGATCACTGTAGCGCCAAAGTGATCCCTGAGCGCGCACGGCTCAGTGTCTGCGAGGCGCATTGCAGCACTGCTCGCTCAGCGCTGCAATGCGCTTTTTGTGTACAGTAAGCTACCTGAACGATGGATGCGTCCCTCGGACCTAGTCCGCTCTCGCGTGCGCGTTTTCTCAGAAGCTTCACCCACTCGCTGCGGCTTCTGCTGCGCGATTCCAGTTTGTTGATCGCGTTTGGGGTAGCTGTTGCCTTCGTCGGCATTGCCGTGCTTTACCCGTTGGTCGCCACGCTGAGCCGCGCTTTCTCTGCCGAAGGCGCAGCGGTGCTCGCCAACGTGCTTGCGCGACCCGTCTTTCATCGCATCATCCTGAACACTCTTGCGCTTGGGCTGACCGTTGCCACTGCTGGAACGCTTGTGGGCTTTTTGTTTGCGTGGGTGCAGGTGCGCGTTGCCGCGCCTCAGTGGATCAAACGCTTCATCCACACAGCGGCGCTTGTGCCTGTGGTCAGCCCGCCCTTCGCGGTTGCAGTTGCCGCGATCGTGCTGTTTGGCCGCAACGGTCTGCTCACGTATCAACTTTTTGGGCTGCGCACAGATATTTACGGCTTGCCTGGCTTGACGCTCGTCATGACGCTTTCTTTCTTCACGGTGGCATACTTAACGCTGAGGGGGCTGCTCTACGGTCTCGATCCCTCGCTCGACGAAGCAGCAGCCAACCTGGGCGCTGGGCGCTGGCATCAATTCCGCACCGTCACGCTGCCCATGCTGCTGCCGGGGATCGCCAGCGCGTTTCTGCTGCTCTTCGTAGAAGCGATCGCCGATCTGGGCAATCCGCTTGTGCTCGGCGGCAACTACACAGTGCTTGCCACCCGCCTCTACCTCGCCATCATCGGCGAGTATGACCTAACAGCGGGCGCTGTTCTCTCCGTGTTGTTGTTAGTTCCCTCGCTTGCGCTTTACTTGCTCCAGTGGCGCTTAGCGACATCTGCCTCTGTTGTCTCAATCACGGGCAAACCTTCTGGACGAGGACGCTTGATCACAGACAAACGCGCCACGATCCCACTTGTTGGCGGCGCGCTGCTGATCGCCGCTTTGGTCTTTCTGATCTACGGCACCATCCTCGTTGGGGCGTTTGTCGTCTCGCTGGGGGTGAACAACGCCCTCACGCTACGCAACTTTGAGTTTGTGCTGGTGGGATACGGGGCAAAAGCCATAATAGACACCACTTTGCTCTCCCTCCTTGCAACGCCTGTTGCCGCGCTGCTTGGCATGGTGATCGCCTTTCTTGTCGTGCGCGGAAAGTTCCACGCGCGAAATGCTTTGGACTTCGGCACCATGCTCGGCATCGCAGTCCCAGGCACCATCTTCGGCATTGGCTATCTACTCGCCTTTAACACCCCCACAGAGGTCCTGGGGATCACGGTGTTGCCCAAGCTGACTGGTGGCGCCGCTGTGTTTGGCGGCGCGCTTGCCATCGTGATGGTGTACATCATTCGCTCCACACCCGCTGGCTTGCGCTCAGGCGTCGCTGCGCTTCAGCAGATCGATCCATCTATCGAGGAAGCAGCGGTGTCCCTAGGCGGAAGCCGCCCCACCACCTTTCGGCGCATTGTGCTCCCGCTTATTCGCCCCGCGTTCTTCTCCAGCTTGATCTACGCCTTCGCCCGATCTATGACCACCGTAAGTGCGATCCTTTTCCTGACCACTCCCCAAACGCGGATCATGACGCAGCAAATCTTGAACGAAACAGACGCTGGCCGCTTTGGCAACGCTTTTGCCTACGTGGTGATCTTGATCGCGATTGTGCTCGTCGCGATCGGTTTGCTCAGCATCTTTGTCGGCACACGCACTGGCGCAGAGCGGGAGGCAGCATGAGTGAGCTTCAGGACCTGCTCGTCCTCGAGCATGTGACCAAAGTGTTCGAGTCGCGCGAAGGGCGCAACGTCGTCGCGGTGAACGACGTCTCGCTCAGCATCCGCAAAGGCGAACTCATCACCTTGCTCGGCCCTTCGGGCTGTGGCAAAACCACCACGCTGCGCTTGATCGCGGGCTTCGAGCTACCAACGCGCGGGCGCATCCTGCTCGAAGGGCAAGATATCGCCTACTTGCCTCCTAATAAGCGCGAGATGGGCATGGTGTTTCAGTCCTACGCCCTCTTTCCTCATCTCTCTGTGTTCGAGAACATCGCCTATGGTCTGCGCTTGCGGCGGCTAAGCAAGGAGGAGATTGAGCAGCGCGTGCGCACCTTCATGGCGTTGGTCAACTTGACCGGGCTTGAGCAACGCAAGCCAGCAGCGCTCTCAGGGGGGCAACAGCAGCGCGTTGCGCTCGCACGCGCGATGGCGATCCGACCGCGCGTACTGCTCTTCGATGAACCCCTCTCCAATCTCGACGCTAAGCTGCGCGTCGCGTTGCGCGCCGAAATTCGGCAAATTCAGCAGCGCTTGGGCATCACGAGCGTGTACGTCACTCACGATCAGTCGGAGGCGATGGCGCTGTCGGATCGGATCGTGGTGATGAACGAAGGGCGCGTGGAACAGGTGGGGACACCAGAGGAAGTCTATCACCGCCCGGCGACGCTCTTCGTCGCCGACTTTGTGGGGCGCGCCAACTTTCTACCCGTCGAAGTGCTCCAGCTTGAAAACACGCACGCCATCGTGCAGTTCGCGGGAAAGCGCCTGTGCACGCCAGCCCACCCCGACGTGCGCCCGAACAAGCCTGCCGTCTTGATGGTGCGCCCAGAAGCCATCCGCCTCACATCACACGCGCTCGAGAGCAACGACGCTCTCGATGGTGTCGTGCGCAACGTGGCTTTCTTAGGGCACTACGTCGAGTATGAGTTGACGTGGGACCAGCATGTGCTCAGCGTGGAAGATGAAAGCTTGCCTGGCAGGCTCTTTCGCCAAGGCGAGCGCGTCCGGTGGTACTTTGACCCCGAACGCGCTTTTGTGCTCCCAAAGCGCTGAAGACGGGAGCACGCCTGCATCACGACGGGGCAGGTGCATCTGCGTGCTTCAACGTCGGCAAGTGCCTCAGCGAGTCCCAATGCTGCGCGACAACACGGGCGATGCGGTCAAGCTCAGCCTCCATGCGCGCCGACCAATCTTGCGCTTCGCCGCGCCAGCCCAGCATCGAAAGCCACCACTGGCGATAGGCGGTGTCCTTGAAGAGATCGTGAAGATACACGCCGATCACGTTATCCTGCTGCCAGCCCAGATTCTCGCTTAAGAGGAGCTTGGCCTGTGCTCCTGCCTGTGTTTCGCCGAGATGAATCTCGTAGCCACACACGACGCCGCCACCTACCCAGTGCACACACCGCTGATGTACCGACTTGTTTGGTGTCAGCACCGTCTCCACATCGAGCAACCCCAAGCCATCCACATCGCCTCCTTCGAGATGGAACGGATCACGCACGGAGTGACCCAGCATCTGCATTCCGCCGCAAATGCCATATATCATCGTGCCGCGCCGCGCTGCGCGCGTGATCGCCGCTGCTAATCCTGATTGGCGCAGATAGTGCAAACTCGCCGCTGTGTTCTTGCTGCCTGGGAGAATAACAGCATCGTAATCACCGGCTTCAAGCGAAGCTCGATCGCGCACCACGTCTAACTGCACGCCGGGCTCTATCAGCAGGGGGTCAAATTCATCGAAGTTGCTGGCGTAAGGATAGGCAATCAACGCAATGCGCACTTTGCGTTCCACATGCTGCGCCCGCTGCTGCGCCCGCGCTGTCAACACCGCGATGTCGTCCTCCTCAGGTAGCAGATGTTCGATCATCGGGATCACGGCAACTGTCGGGACGCCGGTGCGTTCGCGCAGCCAATCGATCCCACGCGCAAGCAATGACGGATCACCGCGAAATTTGTTGAGGATAAACCCCTTGACGAGCGCGCGCTCAGGCGGCTCTAGGCACAGGAACGTGCCCAGCAGATGCGCGAATGCGCCACCGCGATCAATATCGGCAACGAGGTACACATCAGCGCCCGCCTCCAGCGCGACGCGCATGTTCACGATGTCGCTCTCGCGCAAGTTCACCTCTGCGGGGCTGCCTGCGCCTTCGATCACAACAAGCTCAAAATCCCTCAACAAGGTGTGCAAACTTTCTCGCACGATCTCCCAAAGCCGCGGCTTGCGCATGAGCCAAGGCGTCTGCGTGAGCTGTGCGTCAAATTCACCAAGCACGATGACCTGCGAGTGCGTCTCCGCTTGCGGCTTCAGCAGCACAGGCTGCATTCGCGCCTGTGGCACCACGCGTGCAGCAAGCGCTTGGACGTACTGCGCACGCCCGATCTCCTTGCCGTCGGGGGTCACCGCAGCGTTGTTGCTCATGTTTTGCGCCTTGAAAGGCGCGACGCGAATGCCACGGTTAGCAAAGTAACGGCACAGCGCAGTGGTGATAAACGACTTCCCCGCCCCGCTTGTGCAGCCCATGATCATGATGGGCTTGTATCGAACACGAGTTGCGTTTGAATTTGGCGCCATTGCTCAAGCAACTGTTGGTTATCCGCAGGCGTGCGCGTTGCAATGCGCACGCGATCGGGGTAGCCGAATGAGGTGCAATCGCGCACGCGAATCCCTTTCGCAAGCAAAGCAGCGGCAACGTTTTGGGCTGAACGCACGCGCACGGTGAAGAAGTGCAACTTCGTCTGCTCACCACCAAGCTGCTGGGCAAGCACGCGCGCCCACTGGCGCACCTGTGGCAGCGTTCGCTCCAAGAACGTTACCTGCTGCGGAAGCACTTCAAGGGCCGCCGCGAGCGCGCTGGGCAGTGCCCATGCTGGCTGCATGGCGCGCAAAGCATGCGCAAGCGCTGCGTCGGCAAGCAAGTACGCTAAGCGCATACCCAGCAAGCCATGCGCCTTGCCGGGAGAGTGCACACGCACAAGACCTTGCCAAGGCTGCACGACAAACGGATCCTCGACGAATGGCAAGTACGCTTCATCCGCGATGACCACACCGCGAAACGCACGCAGCGCGTTGAGATCGAGATAGTGCCCCGTGGGGTTGTGTGGGTTGGAGAGGTACAGCACCCGAGCGGTGGGATGATCCAGAGCAGCAAGCACGCCTTCTGCATCGCGCGGCAATACAAGCAGCCGACCGCCTTGTAGAGCCACTCCTTTGGCAAATTCGCCGAACGGCGCGCCAAGCGACAGCACAACATCACCAGGGCGGATCAGGGCGCGCGCCAAACGATGCAGCAACTCGCTTGCTCCAACGCCGAGCACAACGCCTTCAACGTCCCAGTCATGCCACGCAGCTAGCGCACGGCGCGCCTTCGTGTAATGAGGATCGGGGTAGCTCACCAGTGGCGCCTCGCGCCAAGCGCGCAGCAACGCAGGATTCGGCCCCAGCGGGTTTGTGTTCACGCTGAAGTCGAGAAGCACCTCATCAGGCCCTTGAGGACCGCCATGATCGAAGTCCACATTCATCGCAATCCTCGACCAGGATTCATGCTGTGATCGTGCCAAACCGCGCACGACGCCTCCTCGAGGACTATCCAAACACGGTCAGGGTGAGCATAAGCGCAAGAAGCGCCGCCAGCCCTACCCCGAGCCAAGCCGTAACGGTGCACCAACGCAGCGCCTGCCAGAGGTGTGCCTCTTCAGGCAAGGGGAACTCAGCGCCGAGCGAGTAAACGCCGCGCTTGGTCAAGTTGACGCGCAACCCGCCTGCTGCGACGCTCATCGGCTGACCAGCATTGGGCGAGGGCGTCTTGCTCCCGTCGCGCCGCCACACTTCCCAAGCGAAGCGCGCATCGAGCCGCAGCGGCTTGGCTGTTGCCAATAGGAGCAAGGCGGTCAGCCGTGCAGGGATGAGGTTCAGTACGTCGTCGGCGCGCGCCGCCCACTTGCCAAACCACGCGAACTCTGGCGTGCGATAGCCCCACATCGCATCGGCTGTGTTGGCAAAGCGATACAACGCCGCAAGCGGCAAACCACCGACAAGAAACCAAAACAGGGGCGCAATTAGGCTATCGTTCAGGTTCTCCGCGAGCGACTCAATCACTGCGCCGTTGATTTCTCCTGCGCTGAGTTCGCGCGTGTCGCGGCTGACCAAGTGCCAGCGCAACAAGCGGCGCTTCTCCTCGAGCGTCTCAGCCTGCGCGATCTGAATGGCTGCTTCGCGCAACGCGCGCCAGGCAAACAAGGGCTTGAGCGCGATCCCTGTGGCGACCCAAGCCGCCAGCATAGGCAGCGCACTTTGAATGGCTGCTTGGACAACGAGCGCCGCACCAAGGCAAAGCACTGTTCCACCCCACCACGCAAGCGTGCCAGCGAGGAAGGTCTTCGGCAAGCGCGCGTACGCAGCCTTGAGGTAAGCGCCCATCCAGACGACGGGATGCAGCCGCGCTGGTGGCTCGCCAAACAACGCATCGAGTAAGAAGGCAGTCAGGATCGCCATGCCCTCTTCAGCAAGGCGCGCTTTCTAGGTCAGAGCACTCAGGACCTGCTAGCACCGCGCTGGGCTGACCCTGCCGCAAAACACGTCCTGCCTCCAGCCAAATCACGTGCTGCGCCCATGCACGCACCAAAGCCCAATCGTGCGTCGCCAACACCACAGCACATCCTGCATCGGCAAGCTCACACAGCAAGCGAACGATCCGCTTGCGCATCCACGGATCAAGATCGTTGATCAACTCGTCAACAAACAAGAAGCGCGGGGATAGAGCAAGCACACCTGCAAGCGCCACGCGCGCTTTCTCGCCGCCGCTGAGGCTGTGCGTTGGGCGATGCAAGAGATCGCTCAAGCCACACTGCGCAGCCACGCGCAACACACGCTCGCGCGCCTCAGCTTGGCTCAAGCCCATGTTGAGCGGCCCGAGGCTGAGGTCTTGGTACACGCTTGCGCTGAAGAGTTGGTCGTCTGGGTTTTGGAACACCACGCCCACTTGACGGCGCAGCTCAGCGATGCCACGCCGGTCGTAGCGCACTGGTTGACCATCGAGCAACACCGTTCCGCGCTGCGGCTGCAAAATGCCGTTGGCAGTGAGCATCAACGTTGACTTGCCGCTGCCGTTGCGACCAACCAGCGCCACACGCTGACCAGCAACAATCTCCACGCTGACGCCGCTCAGCGCAGGTGTGGATGTGCCGGGATAAGCGACGTACACGTCGCGGAAGGTTAGCTTCACCGTCGAAAAGGATGCGTATATGCTCGCGGCAAGACACGCAAGCTGCCACTCCAAGCGCGGCTGCGCAGCGCAAGCTCCAGACGCTGACCGCGGCGAAATGCCTCGATGAACAAGTTCGCGCCGATCAGCGCAGTGCTGCGCAGGGCAGCGCGCCTGTTGGCAAAGCCAAGCCGCACGTCGTGCGCTCGCCTCATCCGCTCGAGGCTATCGAGCAGGACGAAGATGAACCGATAAGTCAGCCCCATCACCTCGACCAGCGCCTCGGGCGCGCGCAGACACCGCAGCAGCTCGAGCAGATCAGGCACCGGCGTAGTCAGCGCCAGAAAGTCCAACGCAGCGATGCTGCCAAGCACACGCAGAAACACATTGCTGGCGTGCTGAAGCGATGCTGCGCTCACCCCGACCCTGATGCCCAACCCTGCGATCTCCAATCCGCTCGGCACATCGCCGACGCTGAGCGCAACGCTGAGCACACCTCCGAGCAGGAAGCCGCTCTCCGCTGTCAGTAGCCTTGCCGCAGCTCGCCAAGGGATGTCTGCCCAACCGACCATGAGCACCCACATCACCCCCAAGACCAGCGCACTGGTCAACGGTTGGTCGAACGCTAGGCACACGCCCAGCGCAAGCGCGCTAATCCCCACCTTGTAGGCAGGGTGCAGCGTGCTCAGCCGATTGGTGTACGCGAAGGTATCAACCCGAAGCCACACACGCTCACTTAGGCTTGTTCCTTTGTTGGCTCTGCTGCAGCCCGCGCCGATAGCCGAAGAAGTAAGCCAATGCCCCCGAACCAAGCGCGGCTTGAACAGCGAAGAACAAGCTCTCGATCTCACCACTGGGCGGCTCGAAGATCGGCGAGAACCACGGCTCGTAATCTGGACGAATTTCGGTCACTGCCGATTCTGCCTCAGCATCTGCGCCATTGAACGCTGCGCCACGCGCTAGGAACAACGGCGCAACCGTCAACACAGTCACTAACAAGATCAAAATCCAGTCCGTTCGCTTCATCGCTCATGCTCCTCGCACTCCGAGCGCTTGTAGCTCCGCTGGCGCGTTCTGCTGTAGCGCGCGGAAGATCAAAACAGTCAAAAGACCTTCGCTCACTGCCAATGGGATTTGGGTGACGGCGAAAATCGCGCCGAACTTGGCAAACGAGGCTGCAACCCCACCTGCTGGGTCAGGATGCGCCACCGCTAGCTGCGCAGAAGTCACAACGTACGTCAGCAAATTCGCAAGCGCAGCAGCGAGGAAAATGGTAACGCTATCGTTCAAGCGCCCGCGCAGCCCACGCCAAACCAGCCAGCCCACAAGCGGCCCCGCCATCCCCATGCTGACAGCATTGGCACCGAGTGTGGTCAATCCGCCATGCGCCAAAAGCAACGCCTGAAAGAGCAACACGATTCCGCCCAAGATGGACATCACAAACGGCCCAAACAAGATGGCGCCAAGCCCGGTACCTGTCGGGTGGCTGCACGAACCAGTGACGCTCGGCAGCTTCAGAGCGCTGAGCACAAAGGCAAACGCTGCCGCCAAGCCGAGCATCACACGCGCCTCAGGTGTGTGCTGGATCAGACGCCGAATCTGGAAAAAGCCTATGACCCAGAAGGGCAACGCGATCGCAAACCAGAGGGCTGCCCACATAGGCGGCAGGAAGCCTTCCATGATGTGCATCTGAGGAGGCTTTGCCAAAGCGCTCTGGGCGCTTAGCCCTGCCAACAAGGCGAGCAAAGAGACGAGACAAAGCCTCAACGGGGCGCGGTTCGTGAAACGGATCATGGTTCTTTCCTCCAAAAACTTCTCCAAGTGCACGCTCTGATCCTTGCTCACGCTGCAAGGAAAAGGTATAAGCACGAGGTTGATATTGGCGAGAACATTGCGTCGCTAGATCCGTCCCTCAGCTGACTGAGCTTTTTGAGCAAGCCAAGCGCGCTCCATGAACTCCTCGAGGTCGCCGCTTAACTCCGCCAACACATCGAGCAAGCGTTGCTTCATGCGATCGTCGGCGTGCCACAAGTTGCGCTGAATCGCCTCGAGCAAGCGCTGGATGATATCGCGCAGTGCCCATGGATTGCTTCGACGGAAAAACGCGCGTATGTCCTCATCGAACACGTAACGCTCAGCAAGCACCTCATACATCCAATCCTCGATCACATCTGCTGTTGCATCGAAGCCGAAGATGTAGTCCACCGTTGCTGCCATCTCAAGTGCGCCCTTGTAGCCGTGACGTGTCATCGCCTCGATCCACTTGGGGTTGACCACACGCCCTCGAAAGACGCGCCTTGCTTGTTCCTGTATGCTGCGCGTGCGCACATGGCTAGGATCGCTGGAGTCGCCGAAGTACGACAACGGCGGCTTACCAGTGAGCGCACGGATTGCAGCGATCATCCCACCATGGTACTGCAGATAGTCGTCATAGTTGAAAATGTCGTGCTCTTGGTTGTCTTGGTTTTTGGTGGCCACCTGCACGGTGGCAAGCACAGCGCGGAAGTCGTCATGGGCGACCGCGCCGTCTTCTTGTTTGGTGTAGGCGTAGCCACCCCAGCTAATATAAATCCGAGCCAAGTCCTGCACGTCGCGCCAAGTGCCTGCTTCGATCAAAGGCAAGACGCCTGCGCCGTAGGTGCCAGGCTTGTTGCCGAAGATGCGGTAGCGCGCGCGACGATCCGCTTCGCTTGCTGCAACACCTGATTGGATCAGCGCAGCCAAGCGCTCAAGGTAAAACTTGCGCGGCGCGTTTTGCTCTAGCGGCTCGTCGAGGTTGATCACCATTTGCACCGCCTCATCGAGCAGCGCGATGAGATGTGGCAAGGCATCGCGGAAAAGACCCGTGATGCGCATGATCACATCCACGCGCGGGCGACCCAGCTCGCTCAGCGGGATCACTTCCAAGCCGACCACGCGGCGGTTCTCGCGCTGCCACACTGGGCGCACGCCCATGAGCGCCAGCGCTTGAGCGATGTCGTCCCCGTGCGTGCGGATCGCCGTTGTGCCCCACAAGCTCAGCCCAACGCGTTGAGGATACGCGCCGCGCTCACTCAAGTAGCGCTGGACCAAGGTGTCAGCGAGCTGCTTGCCAACTTCCCAGGCAGTTGGGCTAGGCAGAGCGCGCGGGTCCACGGTGTAAAAGTTGCGCCCGGTGGGCAACACATGCGCCATGCCGCGCGTCGGTGCACCTGCTGGACCAGAGGGCACAGGCTTGCCCTCGAAGGCGTCAAGCAGGTGAGTGATCTCATCGCTTGTGCGCTGTAGCGCAGGAGCGATCTGCTCACAGATGCAGCGCAGCACCTCAGTGAGCGCTCCGCGATTCGGCGCGTCGGGCAAATGAGCGCTCAAGGCTGCGGGGATGTGCGCAGGATCAAGTTGGTGGCTCACCAGCTCGCGCAGCAGCGACTTCGCTCTTGTCTCAACCTGTCGCTCTGTCTCCGTCTTGCCGCGCCGCCAGTCGTCGTCGAGCCGCACACCTAGCGCTTCAGCAACAGCCGAACGCAAACTGGGCGCGCCAAGGTTGGGCAAGCGCGTTAGCGCATACAGCAAGTCAACCAGCGCCTCGCCCTGCGGCACTTCGCCCAGCGTGTGCAGACCGCAATGGATTTGCATCCGTTGCAGTTCGCACAAGTAGCCATCCACGTCTTCCATCATGTGGGCAAATTCTTTGCCATTGAACTCGACGATGCGCACTGGAATACCCTCTGGCGTCAGCGTGGGGTCCCAACTGTGGCTGTGCTTAGCGTTCTGGCGCTGCAAGATCGTGGCGATCTCTGCATCGAGCTTGGCGCGGCAAATCAGCGACCAGATTTGCTGTTGCAGCAAGGGGAGTTTATCTGGGCTCGTCGTCTCACAGGCGTAGTACTCCGTCACCAACTGTGCCAACTCAGCGAGGTCGCCATACAGCTCCGCCGTTGTTTGCGGAGGCATGAGGTGATCAAGAATGACAGCGTGGGTGCGGCGCTTCGCCTGCGCGCCTTCGCCAGGATTGCTCATGATGTAGGGATAGAAGAAGGGCACATCACCGATCAGTGTGTCTGGGTAGCAGTCCGCCGAAGGTCCAACGCCCTTGCCGGGCAACCACTCCAGCGTTCCGTGCGTGCCCATGTGCACAATGGCATCAGCGCCCCACCCTCCTGCCTCGCACGGCGTCGTTAGCCAGCGATAGAAAGCGTGGTACTGGTAGGACGGCGGCATGTTGGGGGAGTGATACATTGCCTCTGAGTTCTCACCGTAGCCACGCGGCGGCTGCAAGGCGATAAGCACATTGCCCAGCTCTAGTGTCGAGAACAACAAGGCGCCCTCGTGGACATACATCTTGCCTGGCGGGGCGCCCCAACGTGCGTCCATATGCATGCGCTGGATTGGTGTCAGCTCGGCGTGCCACGCGGCGTAACGCTCAAGCGGCACCTTTTGCGCACGTTGCCGTTGAAAATCCGCCAAAAAGTCAGTGTCATAGCTGCCGCGAGCGATCAAGGCATGCATTAGGGCGTCGGGAGTATCGGGCACATCGCGCAATGTGTAGCCACGCTCCTGCATCGCTGCAAAGATGCGCAACAACGAGGCTGGACCGTCCAACCCAACCGCGTTGCCGATCTTGCCCGCTTTGGCACTGCTGTTGGTAAGCACAAAGGCGATGCGTTTTTCGGCGTTTGGCTTGCGCCGCAGCCGTGCGTAGCCCATCGCCAAGCGAACCACACGCGCGACTCGCTCGCCGTCAGGGCGGTAAGCGCGTTCATGCTTAAAGCTGATCGGCACAGTGATGACGCGCCCGTCGAACTCTGGTAACACAATGTGCATCGAGGCATCCACTGGGCTAAGCCCACGCAGGGCCGCCTGCCATTGCTCACGCGGCTCGCCGCTGGTGATCGCTTGTAGGATCGGGAAACGCGCTTGGGCGACGACCTCAGGCGACATGTCGTAGCTCACCGTGCTGATCAGCACATCCAGCGGCTGCTCAACACCCAAGCTATGCGCTTGGATCATCTCCGCCAGATCATTCCGGCTGCTGACGAAGAACGGCAAAGCATTCCCACCCTGTGCCTCGATCGCCTGCACCAGCGCATCCACAAACGCTGTGTTGCCGCTCAAATAGTGCGCGCGATAGAACATCACACCGATCACGGGCTGCGCTGGGTTAGCCCTCGCCCGCCATTCATCGAGC
>Ga0105160_1000273_pt1 | contig 25851 bp, 21 predicted proteins | sample GXS110809BmetaG_FD_89591 | JGI IMG/M metagenome (GOLD analysis project Ga0105160, IMG submission 89591) | Hot spring microbial communities from Gongxiaoshe hot spring, China to study Microbial Dark Matter (Phase II) - GXS 110809B | ecosystem: Environmental > Aquatic > Thermal springs > Hot...
ACAGGCCACCTCGTCTCGTTGCGGCTGTGGGATTACCCCGACCCCACGATGGACAACCGCCGTAACCCGTGCATGTTTCAAGGATTCACCACGGGCGTCGCCGTTAAGCCGAACACCACTTACCGCCTGCAAGTGCGCCTGCGCTTGATCGGCGTGAACGGGCCGAGGCGCAGCGGTTACCCCTACGGCTTCACTGTGCGGCACGGCGGCTGGCTCGGCGAGGCGTGCGGCGATCCATCGCAGACGCGAGAAAACACGAGGGTGTTGCTGCCACACATACAAGCAACTGCGGACTGGATGGTGGTCAGCCACACCTTCACCACCGACGCCAACACCTACTTCTTGGACAACCTCTACCTCATCTTGGAGAACACGACGGGCGGCGATGCGTTCGTGGACGAAGTTTCGCTGCGCGAAGTCGTAAACGGTGTGCCGAGTGGTCCGGAGAAATTGCGCAAGGGTCGCTTCGCCTATCACCTCTACTTTGACCCGTACGCTTCTTGGCAGTGGGACTACTTGTTGGATCGCGCGGCGCAATACGGCGTGACCATTCGCCCCGTGGTGCTGGAGAAAAACGATTGGATCGCAAATCACCTCGGCGCTGACGGCAACCCCGTGGGCGGCTACTACGAGCTGGACAACAATCGCTTTTACGCCGCGCCGAACACCGCCGTGCGGCGCTTGCATGAGTACTTCTGGCGCTACCTCATCGCGCGCTGGGGCTACGCGCGCAGTGTGCACTCTTGGGAATTGCTGAATGAGGGTGATCCCTACAACGGCAACCACTACGCGATGGCAGATGCCTTCGGGCGCTTCATGCGACAGCACAATCCCCATCGTCAGCTCACTACCACCTCGAACTGGCACAGCTTCCCACTGGTCGAGTTTTGGGCAAACCCGCAATACGAGGGCGTGGACTACGCGGACATTCACGAGTACGCCTGTTGCGGCAATCGCTATGCGGGTTGGGCGCAGACGATTGGTTCACCACTGGTGCTGGATGCTGATCCGGCCCACGATGACCAAGGGCGCGGTGGCTCGGTGCGCATCCCGGGCGCGGTGCAGTTCAACAACGCAGGGGAGACGCCGCGCAGCCTCGCCATTCGCGGGCGTGGGGAGTGGGTGATCCGCTTCAAGATGAAGGCGCAGGACTTCACGGGCACGTGCCCATACGGTGCCCCTGATTCGCTTGCAGGACCGCGCCTGCTGTGGATCCTCGACAACGGCACGCCGCGCGCGCGTTCAAACGTGGTGCCGCCTGCGCCGAGCGGTCAAAACTTCGTGTGCAGTGCGCCGGCGGGCACCTACGATTGGCGCACGTTCGATAGCCGCTTCACGCACGACGGGCAACCTGCGCCCCTAAGCGCGCGCTTGATCCTCGACGACGACGATTGGCACGCGCTCATCCTCGCCTTTCAAAACGGCTTCGGCACAGGCGGCACGGCGTGGATTGACGACGTTGAGCTGATCGCGCCTGACGGGCGGGCGGCGTACCTCAACGGCACGTTCGACCTCACCTCCATCCTCTCGGACACAGCACACCTGAGCGCGGCGCTGAGCCAGCAGATCGGCGGGCGCGCGCTCACTGGTCCGCGCAAGCCCGTCACACGGGGTGAAGTTGCGGTTGGCGACGAGACAGATTACCGCGGCGACGCGCAACACGCGCAGGCGAGCGACACGCAAGGCGTTTGGCTGCACACCTTCGTTTGGGCGCAGATCAACCCCGGCGGCCTCTACGAGCTGTATTGGGACCAAACCAACATCGTGCGACACAACCTTTACTTTCACTTCAAGGCATTCCGCGACTTCATGGATGGCGTGCCGTTGAACAATGGGCGCTATGCTGATGCGCGCGCCTCCACGAGCCACCCAGACTTGATCGCGCTTGGGCAGATGGATCGTGAAGCAGGACGTGCGCACTTGTGGCTCCGCCATCGGCAGTTCACTTGGCACAATGTGCTCAACAATGTGCCCATCGCACCTGCAAGCGGTACGGTGAGTGTGCCTGATGTTGCTGAGGGCATGTATCGCGTGACGTGGTGGGATGCTTGGCGCGGTCAACCGATGAGCACAACGCTCGCGCTTGCTGCGCAGCGCAGGTTGACGCTCACCTTGCCTGTGCCGATCACGCGCAGCCTCGCGTTGAAGATCGATCGCGTTTGGGCTTCGGCGGTGTATCTGCCCGTCGTGCGCCGCTGAGCGCGCTTCAGGCGAACACCTGGGAGAACAACTCGGGTGTGTATGCCTCCACGATGGCTGTGGTGAGCGCATTTGCGCGCGCCACATCGCGGTAGAGAAACGCACTTTGGCGTGGCGTGCGTTGTTGCGTGCGCCAATCCATGGCGATCAAGCCGAAGCGCATGCGCCAGCCCTCGCTCCACTCGAAGTTGTCCACGAGGCTCCAGTGATAGTAGCCGCGCACGTCGCACCCTGCTTGCAGCGCGTCCCACAATGCGCGCAGGTGGCGCACGATGAACATCGGGCGGAGATCGTCGTCCTCATCGGGCAAGCCGTTCTCGGTGATGTAGATGGGCAGGCGGTAGCGCGCGAGCTTGCGCAAGAAGTAGTGCAGCCCCTCTGGGAAGATCTCGCCGAAGTCGTAGTCGCTCATGATCGCGCCGGGGGTGTTGACGAGCGTGCCGAAGAGCGCCTGCCCGCCAGTGTGATCGAAGGCGATGCGTTGGCGCGTGTAGTAGTTCAGCCCGATCCAATCCAGCGTGCCGCGCAGCTTGCGCGCGCTCACAGGCGCGCCGCGCCAGAGCATCCAGTGCCAGCGCCCATGCAGGAGCGCCAGTAGCAGGCTGTCGTTGAAGATGCCGTCAATCACGCGCGCGATGATGGCATCGAGGATGAGGTGGGGGCGCAATCCCTGGAAGTAGCGCATGTGGTGCGCAATGCCGACGCGCGCGTGGGGTTGAACAGCGTGGATGGCCTCGTAAGCAGCGGCATGTGCCACAAGCAAGTTTTGCATCACGGTGATCGCCATGCCCATGTCAGTAAGCCCTGGCGGCATGCGCCCGCCGAAGTACGACATGACGGCATACACGTTTGGCTCGTTGATCGTGCACCACAGATTGCACAAGTCACCAAGGTCGCGCACCACGCGCTCCACAAAGCGCCGAAAGCGCGGGACGACGCGCTCTGTGTGCAGCCAGCCCTGTTGGGCTTCGAGCCAAAGCGGGTTGGTGAAGTGATGCAGCGTGACCATCGGCTCGATGCCGCGCGCGCGGAGCGCTTTCAGCATCGCGCGATAGCGTTCAATCGCGGCATCGTCGAAGTACCCCTCGCGTGGCTCGATGCGGCTCCACTCGATGGAGAGGCGATGTGCGTTTTGGGCGAGCGTCACCATCCAATCGAAGTCGGCCTCGGCGTTCTCCCACCAGTTGCAGGCAACGCCGGAGGTATCGCCGTTGACGATGCGCCCGGGTTGTTGCTCCCACTGCCACCATTGGTTGTTGGTGTTGTAGCCCTCCACTTGGTGTGCAGCGGTGGCGGTGCCCCAACGGAAGTTGGGCGGGAAAGTGAGTGCGGCGTGATGCATGGTGTGCGTGAGACGAGGCGCGGTCAGTGCGTTGTTTCACGCTGCAAGCCCGCTGGATTTGTGCAGCTTGCGCGCGAGCTGATACAGCGTCCATCGCACGGGTGCGATCACGCGCACCCAGGCGCCGATGTGACGCACCACTTGCCCCCCAAAGCCGCGCTTGAAGCGATATACGCCCCAAAGCCCATCGCTGCGGTGCTCGAATTCCGCCTCGAGGGTTTGCTCATCCTCGTCGGGGATGCCCCAAAGGTCGTATGTTTTGCAGCCGCACTGTCGTGCCCAACGCATGGCTTCCCACTGGAGCAGATAAGTCGGCATCAGCTCGCGGTGTTCGTTGCTGCTTGCGCCGTAGAGATACGTCGCGCGCTCGCCGACGACGGTCACCACCACCGCAGCGAGCGGCTTGTCCTGGTATTCGGCGATGAACAAGCGCGCTGGAGGCTGCTCGCCGTAGGTGAACAGCTCGAGGAAGTCACGATAGTAGCGGAATGGATGAATGGTGAAACCATCGCGCTGCGCGGTGGTCTTGAGGAGGGAGTAGAAGATGTCGGCGTCGTCGGGTGTGCCAATGCGCACCTGCACGCCGCGCCGGCGCGCCAAGCCGATGTTGTAGCGCGTCTTAGGTTTCATGGCGGCGAGGATATCCACCTCCTCGTCCACGTCGAGGTTCACCCAGATCGTGCGGCGCGGCTGCACGTGAAAGTCGAGCGGCATGAAGCCTAGTTGCGCGAGCTGTGCTCTATCGGTTTGCGTGTCGAGCAAGTCGGGTTCGATCACGAGCGCGAATGCGCCGTTCACGCGCGCAGCCGCGAGCGCGCGCGCCAGCACCAGCTGCACGTGCTGAGGGTTATCCCAATTCACCACGGGGCCGCGCGGCACGTAAGCGATGCGCCCAAGCCCAAACGGCAAGCGACGCATAAGCAGCAACGCCACGCCGATCAGCTCACGCTGTGGCAGGTGCACGCTGACGCTCGCCGCGTTCCAGCCATGAATGCTCTTCAGATGCCCCCAGCGCTGTGTTTGCAAGACGTGCCCATGTGGGTGTTTGCGCACGAAGGCGTCCCATTCAAATGCGGCGATCTCTTGCGTGCGCGTGCGCGCGGGAAAGCGCTCCGATTGCATAGCTCTCGACTCAAAAAGGCGAAGCAGCGCTCAACGTCGTCTGCTTCGCCTTGCACATCGGGGAACCGGGATTTGAACCCGGGACCTCTGCGACCCGAACGCAGCGCGCTACCAGGCTGCGCCATTCCCCGAGGGATACGCCTATTCTACTACACGGCGCATCGTGTGCTGGAACACGCTGAGCGCTCAACGCGCGAGGACCTGCATGGTGAGTCCGCCGCGCGGGCGCAGCGTCACCATCGGGTCTGGCTCAACGCGCTGCCCTGCACTGAGCACGAAGCGGAAGCGTTGTGCCACTGTCGCCAAGATCAAGCGCGCCTCCATCATGGCGAACGCGTTGCCGATGCAGATGCGCGGGCCTGCTCCGAAGGGCAAGTAAGCAAGGCGCGGGATGCGCTTCTCGAGATCGCCAAGCCAGCGCTCGGGCATGAACGCCTCGGGCTGCTCATACCAGCGCGGATCGCGATGCACGGTGTAAGGCGCGATCAGGATCGTTCGTCCTTTGGGGATGCGGTGTCCGGCAAGTGTCACGTCGGTGATCGGCTCGCGCGCGGTGACGTATGCGGCGGGGTAGAGCCGCAGTGTTTCCTTCACGATCACTTCGGTGTAAGGCAAGTTGGGAAGGTCGTCCACAGTCGGTGGGCGCCCATTGAGCACGCGTTGCAATTCGTCGTGCAAGCGCGCCTCGACGTGAGGATGCGTTGCGAGCAAGTACCACGCCCAGCTCAGCGTGTTCGCTGTGGTCTCGTGCCCAGCGACGATGAGCGTGAACGCTTCGTCGCGTGCTTGCGCGTCGGTCATTTGTCCTGTCTCGTCCACGGCGGCCAGCATCATGGAGAGCAAATCGCCGCGGTCCTCGCCGCTTTGGCGATAGCGCGCCACAAAGCGCGCGATGAGCGCATCAATCACCTGCACGGCTTGTTTCAGCTCGCGATTTGCAGGCGTGGGAACCCATGTTGGGATGCGGAACAACGTCTTGAACATCTCGCCGACGTGCTTTTGCCCCACGTCCACGGCGTGCCCAACGGCGTCGCGCTCTTCAGGCGAGAGCGCCTCGCCAAACAGCGTGCGGATCACGATTTCCAGCGTGAGCGTCATCATGTCGTGGTCCACGCGGCGCTGTTCGCCGGGGTGCCAGCTTTGCATCGCCTCGAGCGTGCATTGCACCATTGTGTCGGCATAGGCTGCGATGCGCGCGGCGTGAAAGGCGGGCTGCAATAGGCGCCGTTGGCGTCGCCACAGCTCCCCGTCGCTGATCAGCAAGCCCTCACCAAGCAGCGGGCGCAACACGGCTTTGGTGATGCGCGTCTTGTAGTAGTGGCTGGCGTCGCCCACCAGCACCTGGTGGAGCAGGTCTGGGTGATTGATGAAGTAGGTGCGGAACGGTCCGAAGTCAAATTGCACGAAGTCGCCGTACTCGCGCGCCAGTTTTAGGAGAAAACCAGGCAGATCAGCGCGAAAGGCGCGCAGGTTTTGCCATGCGGCGCGCACGCCACATGGTCCGGGCAACGTCGCGCGTGTGCTGGTTGTGAGCGAAGAAGAGGAGATCGTCATACAGGGGAACTTTAAAGCGCCATGCCTGCGAAGGCACGGCGCTTTAGGCTGCGCTCAGATGTGCGCTTTTGGGCGCTAGTCGGGGAATCCGCCGCTTGTGGTTGCGACGCCGCGCGCCTCGGCGATGCGCTGCTCGTAGCCGCTGGCATGCAACGCGGCGATCGGGTCGGGGTGCAGTCCCATCTCTTCGCGCACGCGCGCAAGCAGCGGGCGCACATCGGTCTCGAAGGCGTCCATGAGCACGCGGTTGGCGCCAAGGAGGTCGTTCGCTGCTTGGCGCTCACGCAGCGCTTTGCGGTCCACGATCAGCGCCTTGGCGTAGGCGGTCTGGATGTTGATCACGCTTTGCACCATCGCCTCGATCTTGGGTTCAAGGTAGTGGCACTGATCGATCATGTAGGCGACATCGCGCGCGGCGTCTTCGGCGGCGACCAGCTCGTTGAAGATCAAGAATAGCTCCAGCGGGTTGATGGTGCCCACGATCAAGTCGTCATCGCCATACTTGCGGTTGTTGAAGTGGAAGCCGCCGAGCTTGCCTTCGTCGAGCAGCGTGGCCACGATGTGCTCGATGTTTGTGCCATGTGGATGATGTCCGAGATCCACGAGCACTTGTGCTTTTGGCCCGAGCTTGAGGCAAATCGCGTAGGCTTGTCCCCAGTCAGCGAGGTCGGTGTGATAAAACGCCGGCTCGTAGAACTTGTACTCGATCAACATGCGCATGTTCTCGGGCAGCGCGGCATACACTTGCTTGAAGAAATCAATCATGCGGTGCCGGCGCTCGACGAATGAGGCTTGACCAGGGTAATTGGTGCCGTCGGCATACCACAAGCTGAGGATTGTGGAGCCAACCTGCTTGGCGATCTCGATGCACTCAAGATGATGCTCCAGCGCAGCTTGGCGCACAGCGGGATCGGCGTTGGTGATGCTGCCCCACTTGTAAATGTCTGCCTGGAATGTGTTGGTGTTCACAGCGCCGAGGCGCAAGCCATGCGCGGCAGCGTATTCGCGCGCAGCGTTCCAGTCGTCCACCTTGTCCCAAGGGATGTGGATGGCGATCGAGGGGCAAACGCCTGTGAGCTTGTGCACCATGCCGGCGTCCTCGATCTTCTCGTAGAGCGTGCGTGCTGCGCCAGGCCAAGCGTAGGTCTTGAAGCGCGTGCCAGTGTTGGCGAAGCCCCAAGAGGGAAGCTCGATGTGCTGCGCCTTTAGGCGCGCCTTGACGCTTTCAACGTCAATGCCTTTCGTGGCGAGGCGTTCGGCGAGTTGCTCGTATGCAGCGTTGGACATGGCGATCAACCGTGCAAGGAGCTTAATCGAGGTGGAAGACTTCTTCTAGCAGGATGAAGCTCTGGTCGGCGTGCTTGCCTTCGGTGTTCTCGAACAGGTCCTTCATGTATTCCTGCCAGCGCGTGTTGACTTCGCGCTGCGCCATGCCTTCGAGCGCAGCTTTGAAGTCCGGCGTTTCGACGTAGAAGAAAAGCGTGCCGTCGGTGTGCATAAAGATGGAGTAGTTGTGCCAACCGGTTTCGCGGAGCGCTTGGAGCATCTCCGGCCAAACGGCTTTGTGGCGGGCCTTGTATTCCTCGATCTTGTCTGGCTTGACCTTGAGCATGAAACCAACGCGCTGCATGGGCTTTCTCCTTGGCTCTATTTTGGCTCAAAGCGGTGAAATTTGCACCTGCGGCAGCAGCGCGAGCACTGCCTCGCGCGTTAGCTCAGCAGTGCCGAGAAAGCTCACCGTCGCGCTGGCGGCGGCTGTTGCCCAGCGCAACGACTCCTCGAGTGCCCACCCTTGCGCCAGCCCGAGCGCAAGCCCAGCAACCATCGCATCGCCGGCGCCCGCGGGGTTGACGACGGGCACGCGCAACGGCGCGATGCGCCAAGCGCCTGCTGCTGTGACCGCCACCGCGCCCTGCTCACCCAGCGAGGCGAGCACGTTGCAGCCGAACTGGCGTTGCAAAGCGTGTGCTGCGCGCAGGGCTTCGTCGGGTGAGCGAACGGGCGTTGCGCTCAGCAGCTCAAGCTCCTCGCGGTTGGGCTTCACCCATGTCGGCGCTGCGCGGATGCCTTGCCGCAGCACTTCGCCGCTTGCGTCGAGCACAACTGGCACCTTATGCGCACGTGCTGCTGCGATGAGATCGGCGATGACCGCTGGCGACACATCGGCAGGCGCGCTGCCGCCGAACACCACGCAGCGCGCTTCGTCGAGGTGATCAGCGAAGTGTTGTCGCAGGGCTTGCACGTGTTCAGGGCGCACGCGAAGCGCTTCAGCAGTGAGCGTGGTGTGGGTGTGGTCCTCCTCGCCAAGGATCACGATGTTCCAGCGTGTCTCGCCTTCGACTTCGACAAATGCAGTGTGTGCGCCGCGTTGGCGCAACTGCGCGGCGAGCCATTGGCCGCTTGCGCCTGCGATGAAGCCCAAGGCGAGGGTGGGGTAACCGAGCGTTGCAGCGACAAGAGAGGCGCACACCCCTTTGCCTGCAGGGCTGATCACCACAGGTTGGCTGCGCAGGGTGCGGTTTGGCTCGAGGCGCGCGATGCGAAAGATGCGGTCAACAGCAGTGTTGAGCGTGACGGTGAGGATCATGACGGCGATTGTAAGAGCGGCACGTGTTTGCGCTCGGCACTATGATAGGCACTGCAACGCCCATGCCACGAGGTCGCGTCGCGCTGCTGGTCAGCATTGCCTTGGGGCTGCTCCTCGCCTGTAGCCCATTGCAAGGGCTGCCCGTATACGAGCCGATCGTAGATGGAAGCATTTGCGCGGGGCGACTTGCGTTGTCGCTCTCGCAGGCGCGCCTCTACGCCGATGCCACAGGGCGATGGTGGCTCATCGGCGAAGTGCAGAACACCCTCGCCCCGCGCGCTGATTATGCGGATGTCGTCCTCCTCACGCAGGCTGATGCTCAAGCGCCTCAGCAAGTGGAGCGCTTGTTTCTCTCTAGCAGCCTGCCGCTGCGCCGCTCGGTGCCGTTTCGGCTCTTGCTGCGCAAGACGCAGATCACGGAGCGCAGCCTCGTCAAAGCGGCGGTCTGCTTGAGCGACCAAACGCTCAACAGCGCGGCGCACGAGGAGCGCTACTACGCTTTCATGACCAAGGTCCATATGCTTCACTTGGCTGGAGGCGTAGTGCAGGTGAGCGGTGAAGTGCGCAACAGCGGTGAGCAAAGCGCGAACGAAGTGTACGTGGTGGTTGGGCTTTACGATGCCCGAAGGCAACTAGCGGGCGTCGCAGAAGCGCTCGTTACCGACCTCGTGCCTATCGCACCGGGTGAGACGTACACGTTCACAGCGACCACCAACCGCTTGCTTGGCGAGGCGCGCCACTACATGGCTTTTGCAGAGGGCATTGTGTTGCAAGAGGCTGCTTTGCCTGTTCTTGGACGCTAGACAAGGAGTCGTTGCTCATGGCATCTGTTGCAAGGCGCAAGCTGATGTTGCCAGAAGATGTGATCCAAGTGCTCATCGAAGTTGCAGATCGCACGCGCGTCTTCTCGCATGCGCCGTACTCCCGTTATCGTGTGGGCGCGGCGTTATTGGCTGCCTCGGGCAAGGTGTATAGCGGTGTGAACGTCGAGAACGCGTCCTACGGCTTAGCGATTTGCGCTGAACGCACCGCATACGTGAAGGCAGTGAGTGAGGGCGAACGCGCTTTCGTCGCAATTGCTGTGGTCACTGAGAACGGCGGCGCGCCGTGTGGCGCGTGTCGTCAGTTCATGGCGGAGTTCGGGTTAGACACGTGGGTCATCATCGCCGACAGCACGCGTCGCTACGAGATCACCACGGTTGGCGCGTTGCTGCCGCAAGCGTTCACGCCTGCGCAATTGGCGCTGCCGCGCAAACGCTCAGCGCGCGCTCAGACTAGGCGCGCACAATAGCGACGAGTGGTGTTTCGCTTGATCAGTGTGCTGCTGTTTGTGGCGGGAGTGGTGTTGGTGCCGCGCCTTTCGACGGCGCTTTGGGCGCAAGGGCGCATCTACGCGACGAGTGCCGAGGTTCCCGATCGACCAGTGGCGATCGTCTTTGGTGCTGGTGTGCGCAACGGTGCACCCAGCCCCGTGCTCTACGATCGCGTGCGGGCCGCTGCCGAACTGTATCACCAAGGGCGCGTCAGCGTGCTGCTGCTGAGCGGCGATGGTCGCTTTCGCACCCATGATGAGACCGAGGCAATGCGTCGCTCGGCGTTGCGCCTTGGTGTGCCAGCTTCGGCGTTGTGGATCGATCCGCTTGGTTTAAACACGCGCGAGACGTGCCGACGCGCGCGCGATCATTTCGGCGTCCAGCGCGCTGTGCTGGTGACGCAGGCGTTTCACCTTGATCGTGCGCTGTTCACATGCGCCGCGTTGGGCGTTGACGCTGTGGGCTACGTTGCGGATCGGCGTGTGTATCAGGCGATGCCTTGGTATCAACTGCGCGAGGTGGCGGCGACGTGGAACACGTGGTGGGTGTTCTTGCGCGGCTGGGCGCGTTCGATGCTGCCGAGTTACACGCCCGAAGCAGCTTCAAGCGAAGCCGCGAACGCCTCGCGCTCAAGCGCTAACCCCTAGCCCTTGCTCGCCCATTGCGGCAGCGCGAGATCGCCACTGCGCAGCACGTGGGCGAGCTGTTGTGCTCGTTGCTCCGCCTCGAGCATGGCGCAGCCCAGGAGCACGTCGTCAACGTGCGATGGCTCCAACTCGGGCACGCGCGACCGCCTCGCGGATCGCTACTGCGGCGAACGCCTTGGGACGCATCGCGCGGAGGCTACCCTTGCGCGCCTTGCCGAGCAGCGTGTGCATGGTGCCGCCGATGACCGCATCTTCCACGTTGCGGCGCGATTATCACCAAAGGCACTGCGAAAGAAAGACCGAGCGGAGAACCCGCCCGGCTCTTTCTTTCGCTTGCGGCGGATGTGCGTTGCCTCACTCGCCTTCTACAGCTACGAGCCGATCCTCAGCAGTAGGCGCGAAGCGGCGCGTGGTAGTGCGCACGCCGTCGCTGGCTTGCACTTCGATCCACGGCGTGCCCTCGCGGAAGAGTTCTGGCGCGGCGGTTGCGTCGAGCGTGAAGCTCGGCGCGTCGGTGAGCGCGACCATTTGCCACGTCTTGCCGCGGTCGGTGGAGAGCCGCACCAGGTAGCGCAACGCCTGATCGTTGTCGCTCTGCGCGCTCCAACTGAAGGTCTGCGCACTGCCGTTGGTGGTCGCGCGTGTGATAACAGGCGCTAGGCGCGGCGCTCTTTGGCCGCCGACGCGCTCCGCGAGCACTTGTGCGCCTTGGCGCAGACGCACAGCGCGCACACCCTCGACGAAGGGCACGGCGGTGTTGAACCCTAATTGCTCGCGCCCTTGCGGATCGTGGTGGCTGGTCTTGCGCAGGGGGATGGGATGCGTCGCAAGCACGTTGCCCTCGGCGTCGAGCAGCTCCAGCTCTGCCATGCCAGCGGGGTTGTCGAACATCATCGCGCGCGTGGTGTCGTCGAGGCGGGTCTCGATAATGAAGAGGGGGTCAAGCTGCGTACCTTCCTCCATGAGCCGACCGCTGACGAGGAAATGAGGGCTTGCCTCTGCGACATCAAGCATATTTGCTGCATTGTTGTAGCGCAGCGCGTAATCGCGGATGAGGTTATAGACAAAGTCGGAAGTCCAAACAGGTCTGCAATAGCTCATGTAGTCGAAAAGATAGTTGTAGAACGGATACAGCGTTGGGGTGTCGAACACATCCAAGCCGAAGTTGGGGAACGTTGTATTGCCAATGCGCGCTCTGCCTTGTGAATCGGTGTAAGGGAACCGTGGATCGGGGTCGGATGCGCCACAGCCAGGCATGTGCTCTACTCCGTGATTGTGCCCCACTTCGTGTGCGTGGACTTGACTAGCAACAGATGGATTCGAGTCAAAGCCTGTGAAGCCCACCGCTGCGCGGTAGCCGCCAAGCCAGCCTACGCCTGCGATGCAGCCATACTCGCAGTACACGTTGAGCAAGCCGTAGTAGTAACGGACTGGGGTGCCCTCCGCTTGCCAGATCCCAGTGACAAGATCCAGCATACTTCCCCAGTCTTGGTAGCTAGGATTAGGGACGTTATTAGTGCATGGTCCTCTATGCGCCACAGGGGCATGCACCTGAAGGGTCACTTCTGGCACCGGATACACCTTGCGCGTGAAATTGTTGATGATGTAGTCGTAAGGCGGTGTCGGCACACTAGTGCCGCTTCCACCCGAGGTGCATGTGTAGTGAACGGGCACAATGGTGACGTGGAGCGGCGGCACAGGTGAGAACGTGAAGGTCTGCGCTTGGCTTTGGGCAGCGTAGTCAGTGCTGTTTGTGGCGAACACCCGGAAAGTGACGTTGCCGTTGAGCCACTGAGTGGGGACGCGGAAGTTAAAAGTATCGTTGAGCTGGGCGCGATCGGCAGTAGCTTTCAGCGTGCGTGGGTTGTTGATCGCTGCAACGCTCCCAAGAAACCCGTTGCTGTTGAAAACCTGCAGCCACGCCGAGACGTTGCTGCGCGGTGTGCTGCTTGTGAGCGTCACGCGCACAATGGTGGGGCGGTAGCTGACCAGAGGCACGCCGTTGTCGGGACGCTGAATGCCCTGCGACACCTCAAAGCCCACGTTCACGCTTTGGACAGGTGGCGATTTGCGCATGATCGGGAAGTAGGCGCGCGGTCGCAGCTGCTCAGGAGCTACTTGCCCGCTCACGCTTTGAACGGCGATGACGATGCTTGCGGCAAAACTCAAAAGGGGAATGAGGAACTTTTTGCGGTTCATTCCACCTTGCCCTCCCTAGAGCTGTGGTTGCCCTGCATTGCCCTCTCTTGCTCTTCTCACGCAGGCTCGCTCGTAAATGGACGCCTTCGAATCCACGTCAACTGCTCAATCCACCGCCAACGCGACCCGATGGCCTCTTACCCCTCCTTCAGTGACGAGACTGTGCCACGCTGGCGCACTATAGCACATTCCAACGCTCCAGCACTTGGTTTTTCCGCCCCTGCGCACGCGCAATAAAACGTTAACGCGTTGCCAACACCTTTCAGAGGTCGCCTCATACCATCAATAGCCAGTGCGTCGTGGAGGTATAGCATGAATCTGAACAAGTACACGGAGAAGGCACAGGAAGCGCTGCTGAGTTCGCAATCGCTGGCGCAGGAGTACGGTCAGCAATACATAGACCCGGAGCATGTGCTGCTGGCGTTGGTGCAGCAGGAGGGCGGCATTGTGCCGCCGATCCTTCAGGCGGCGGGCGCAAACCCGACGCGCATTGCAGATTTGACGCTGCGCGAGATCCGCAACAAGCCGAAGGTGAGCGGCGATGTGGGCGAGGTGCGCCTCTCGCGCGAAGTGAGCGCCATCGCTGAGCGCGCCGAAGCCGAAGCAGCACAGATGCGCGACGACTTCGTGAGCACAGAGCATCTACTGCTCGCGCTTGCCGACCCAGGCACCTTCCGCAGCGGACGAACACCGGCTGCGACACAAATTTTGAACGCCAACGGCATCACGCGCGATAGTGTGTTGCGCGCGCTTGTGCAGGTGCGCGGGCATCAACGCATCACTTCCCAGAACCCTGAGGCGACCTACCAGGCGCTCGAGAAGTACGGGCGCGACCTCACCCAATTGGCGCGCCAAGGCAAGCTCGACCCCGTGATTGGGCGCGATGAGGAAATTCGCCGCGTGATCCAAATCCTCAGCCGCCGCACCAAGAACAACCCCGTGCTCATCGGCGAACCAGGCGTCGGTAAGACTGCCATCGTCGAGGGATTGGCACAGCGCATTGTGCGCGGCGACGTGCCCGAAGGGCTGAAGGACAAACGCATCATCGCGCTGGACATGGGCGCGCTGATCGCCGGCGCGAAGTATCGCGGCGAGTTCGAGGAGCGCTTGAAGGCAGTGCTGCGCGAAGTCTCCGCCTCGAACGGCAAGATCATCCTGTTCATTGACGAGCTGCATACCGTGGTCGGCGCAGGGCGCGCCGAGGGCGCGATGGACGCGGGCAACCTGCTCAAGCCCATGCTTGCGCGCGGCGAGCTGCACTGCATCGGCGCCACCACGCTCGACGAGTACCGCAAATACATCGAGAAGGACGCCGCGCTGGAGCGTCGCTTCCAGCCGGTCTTCGTGGACGAGCCGAGCGTCGAGGACACGATCAGCATCCTGCGCGGCTTGAAGGAGCGCTACGAAGTGCACCACGGCGTGCGCATCCAAGACGCTGCCGTGATCGCTGCCGCCACGTTGAGCGACCGCTACATCACCGATCGCCAACTGCCCGATAAGGCGATTGACCTGATCGACGAAGCCGCCAGCCGCGTGAAGATGGAGATCGACTCGAAGCCGATCGCGCTCGATGAGATCGACCGCCGCATTTTGCAACTTGAGATCGAGCGCGAGGCGTTGAAGAAGGAAACCGATGAAGCAAGCAAGGAGCGGCTCGCCAAGCTCGAGGCGGAACTTGCGAGTGAGAAGGAGAAAAGCAACGCGCTGCGCGCACAATGGGAGCAGGAAAAAGCTGCCATCCAAGAAGTGCGCAGCATCCGCGAGCAAATCGAGCAAACCAACATCCAGATCGAGCAAGCCGAGCGCGAGACTGACCTCGCGCGCGCAGCCGAGCTGCGTTACGGTCGCCTGCGCGAGCTGGAGGCGAAACTGAAGCAAGCCCAAGCTCGCCTTGCCGAGCTGCAAAAAGGCAACCCGCTGCTGCGCGAGGAAGTCGGCCCCGATGAGGTCGCCGCGGTGGTTTCGCGCTGGACGGGCATCCCAGTGACGCGCCTGCTGGAGGGCGAGGTGCAAAAGCTGGTGAAGATGGAGGAGCGCCTGCGCAAGCGCGTGGTCGGGCAAGATGATGCCCTGCGCGTGATCAGCAACGCGGTGCGTCGTGCGCGCGCAGGCTTGCAAGACCCGAACCGCCCAATCGGCTCTTTCCTCTTCCTCGGACCGACCGGCGTTGGCAAGACGGAGACGGCAAAGGCGTTGGCGGAGTTTCTCTTCGACGACGAGCGCGCCATGGTGCGCATTGACATGAGCGAATATCAAGAGAAACACACCGTCAGCCGCTTGATCGGCGCGCCGCCTGGCTACGTCGGCTATGAAGAAGGCGGGCAGCTCACCGAAGCCGTGCGCCGACGCCCCTACTCCGTCGTGCTGTTCGACGAAGTGGAGAAGGCGCACCCTGAGGTGTTCAACGTGTTGCTCCAATTGCTCGACGACGGTCGGCTGACCGACGGGCAAGGGCGCACCGTGGACTTCCGCAATACTGTGGTGATCATGACGAGCAACCTGTTGGCGGGCGAGGACCTTGAGCGTCTCACGCGCGATGAGATCGTGCGCCGCTTGCAGCGCTTCTTCCGCCCAGAGTTCCTCAACCGCATTGACGAGATCGTGGTGTTCCACCCGCTCACTGAACAGCACATCTTGCAAATCGTGGACATTCAGCTCGAGCGGCTGCGCAAGCTGCTCGCCGATCGCAAGATCAGCCTCGAAGTGAGCGAAGCCGCTAAGCGCCACCTCGCCGCCATCGGCTACGACCCTGCGTTCGGCGCGCGACCGCTCAAGCGCGCGATCCAGCACGCGCTGCAAGACCCGCTCTCGCTGGCGATCCTCGAAGGGCGCTACCGCGAGGGCGACACCGTGCACGTGGACGTGGAGAACGGCGAGTTGGTGTTACGCTGAGACGCGCGCGTTCATGGCAACAAAAACGCTGAGCTGCTTTCAGGCTCGGCGTTTTTTGTTCCTCGCGGCTGAAACCCGTCTCAGTTTGCGCGCTGCTTCACAAAGCCGCAGTATCGTTCAAAACGCAACCATGAAGGCGATCATCATCGGCTCTGGCGTCGGCGGGCTTTCGCTGGGCATTCGCCTGCAAAGCCTTGGCTTCGACACCACCATCGTTGAGAAGCTCAACGGTCCAGGTGGACGTGCGTTCGTGAAGAAGGTCAATGGCTTCACGTTTGACATGGGACCGACCGTGATCACCGTGCCGCACTTCATCGAGGAGCTGTTCTCGCTGGAGCGCGGTCAGCATCACCTGGACGATCCCGATTTCCCCGAGCACGTCCGCCGCGGCGAGCGCGTCACTAGCGGCGTGAGCGGCGGCCCGAACACCTCGCGCTACGTCACCATCGTGCCGCTCAACCCGTTCTACCGCATCTACTTTGACGACGGCACCTACTTCGACTACGACGGCGACCCCGTACACACGCGCGAGCAGATCAAAGCGATCGAGCCGACCGACCTCGAGGGCTACGAGCGCTTCCACGCCGACGCCAAGGCGATCTTCGAGCGCGGCTTTATGGGCTTGGGCTACACGCACTTCGAGCATCTGCCGCAGATGCTCGCCGTGGTGCCCGAGCTGCTGCGCCTAGACGCCGTGCGCACCTTGTTCTCGTTCACCAGCAAATACTTCAAGAACGACAAGCTGCGCCGCGTGTTCAGCTTCGAGCCGTTGCTGATCGGCGGCAACCCGCTCGCGGTGCCGGCGATCTACGCCATGATCCACTTCGTGGAGAAGACCTGGGGCGTGCACTTTGCCATGGGCGGCACGGGCGCCTTGATCAACGGGCTGGTGAAGAAGTTCGAAGAGCTGGGCGGCACCATCCGCTACAACAGTGAGGTCACGCGCATCCTCGTCACCGATCCGAAAGGGGGCGAGCCTTCGCGCTTCGGGCGCAAGATCGCGCGTGGCGTGCAGCTCGCCAATGGCGAGACGCTTATGGCGGACCTCGTCGTCTCGAACGGCGACTACAGCACGACCTACATGAAGCTGATCGATCCGCGCTATCGGCTCTTCAACACCGACGCGCGCATTAAACGCGTGAAGCAATCCATGTCGCTGCTGGTGGTGTACTTCGGCTTCCGCGCGGACGGGCTGAAGCTTGACTTGCGCCATCACAACATCATCCTCGGTCCGCGCTACGAGGAGCTCCTGCGCGACATCTTCGACCGCAAGGTGCTCTCTGAGGACTTCTCGCACTACCTGCACGTGCCGACGTTGACCGACCCGAGCTTGGCGCCACCAGGACACCATGCAGCTTACACGCTGGTGCCTGTGCCTAACAAAACCGGCGAAGGCGCAAAAATTGATTGGAGCAAGGTGGGTCCCGAGCTTGCCGATCGCGCGTTGCAGTTCCTCGACGAGCGCGGCTACATCCCCGGCTTGTGCCAGCGCCTGGTGCACAAGAGCTTCATCTCGCCTGATTACTTCGAGCGTGCGCTGAACAGCTACGCCGGCAACGCCTTCGGCCCCGAGCCGCGCCTTACGCAGACTGCCTACTTCCGCCCGCACAACCGCAGCGAGGACATCGAGCGTCTCTATCTCGTGGGCGCAAGCTACCAACCTGGCGGCGGCATGCCCAGCGTGATGATGAGCGCCAAGATGACCGCGCGCTTGATCGCCAAGGACTTTGGTATCCTCTAGCAGGATGAGCGAGCAAGCTGCGCCGCTTTCCTTTGAAGCAGCGTTGGCAGAGTTAGAGTCCATCGTGGCACAGTTGGAACGCGGCGACTTGCTGCTGGAGGAGATGCTGGCGTTGTATGCGCGCGGTCAACAGCTCGCGGAGTGGTGCGCGCGCAAATTAGACGAAGCCACGCTCACGCTACACATGCTCCAGGACGACAACGCGCAAGCATGACGGGCACGCTGATCAACATCGTCACAGTCTTGATCGGCACCAGCCTCGGCATTGCAGTTGGCAATCGGCTGCCAGAGCGCTGGCGCCAGACGGTGTTAGACGGCTTGGGGCTAGCAACGCTGGGTTACGGCGTGCTTAGCCTTGTGGACGCGATGAGCAACCAGGCGAATGTGCCTGTGAAGTTCATCGTGGTGTTGCTCTCGATGCTCTTCGGCGGCATTGCTGGTGAGGCGCTCGATCTCGACGGCGCGCTTAACCGCACCGGCGCGTGGCTCGAGGCGCGATTTGCACGTAGCGGCTCCGCAGAGCAAACAGCGCGCTTTGTGCGTGGCTTTGTGGCGGCAAGTGTGGTGTTCTGTGTCGGCCCAATGACCATCCTTGGTTCGATCCGCGACGGGCTGACTGGCGACTACTCGCTGCTTGCGATCAAGAGCGTGTTAGATGGGTTTGCCTCGCTGGCGTTCGCGGCGTCGTTGGGGATTGGCGTGGGCTTCAGCGTGCTCACCATTCTGGTGCTGCAAGGTGGGTTGTCGCTGATGGCAGGAGTGCTGCAAAGCGCATTTACGCCTGCAATGCTCGCAGTGCTTTCGGCGACGGGCGCGGTGATCATCCTCGGCATTGGGTTTTCACTGCTGGAGATCAAGCGCGTGCGGGTGGCGAACTTCCTGCCGGCGTTGGTGCTCGCGTTGATCGCCGCTGCTGTGTTGGGCGGCGCGGGCGTCTCGGGCTTTTAGCGTGCTTGGCTCTTCTGCATCAGGGGTGTAAGATCGGGCGTTGCCTTGCGCCTCAAGCTGTTCTCGGGGCGCGTTTTGCGCCCAAGTTGGCTCCAAGCAAGCCGGCAGCGCCTTTCCCTCGTAAACGCGCTTGCGCAAAGCGCAGCCTATGCCCTTCTGGCGTCGGCATGGGTTGCGATGGCGTTGTATTTCCTTGTGTTTCTCGTCTATGCGCGCGCGCTGTTTAACTTCCCCTTTGACTACGACCAGGGCGAGGGCTTCGAGCTGTACGACGCGATCCGCCTCGCGCGCGGCGAGAACATTTACCTCGATAACGCGCAGTTCCCGTTCTACTCGTCCAACTATCCGCCGGTATATCGCACGATCCTCGCGTTGCTGGTGCTGGTCTTCGGTCCGCACATCGCTGTGGGGCGGGCGCTCACCTTTGCCGCGTCGCTGATCGCGGGCGCGCTGATCGTGCTGGCGGTATGGCGTCTATGGGCACCGAGCGCGCCGCGCGCGCTGCGGTGGGGCGCAGCCTTGCTCGCGGCGCTCTCGTTTTTTGCAGCGAACTACGTGTATCACATCAGCGCATTGGCGCGGGCGCACATCCCAATGGTGATGTTCTCGCTCGCGGGCGCGTACGCGCTGGATCGCGCGTTTGCGACGCTCCATGCGCCGAGTGCGCGGTGGGCGGCGTTGGGCGTTGCGCTGCTGATGACTGCTGGCTTCACCAAGCTTCAGGCAGTAGATGCGCTCGTGGCGGGTTTTGGGTTGTTGCTCCTGCGACGTCCGCGTTGGTTTGCGTGGGCGTTTGGGGCGTGCCTTGTGTTCACCTTGGGCTTCGTGCTAGCGATGAACGCGATCACCGCGGGGCAGTTTTGGGTCAACGTCGTCGCGGCAAACGTGAACGAGTATGACCTCGCGTTGACCTGGCAGACCTACGCGCAGTGGCTTCGGTTGCAGGCGCCGCTCATCCTCGGCGGTGTGGCGTACACGTTGTGGGACGGTTGGCGCGTTTGGCGCGCGCGCAGCACGCAGCCGCTGAGCGTGTGGTCGCTGTACTTCATCACCAGCAGCGCGATGGGCATGCTTACGGGGAAATGGGGCGCTGGTCCAGCGTATCTTGTCTCGTCCATTGCGGTGGGCGCAGTGTGCACTGCTGGCGTGTTCGCGCGGCTGTTTGCGCTGTTGCAGCGACGGCATGAGGCGCGCGCCCATGCGCTGATCGCGGCAATGCTTGGCGTGGTGTTCCTCGTGCAGGCAGCGCTCAACGTGCACTTGCCGACCACAGGACGCTTCTTTGGCACGTTGGCGCGATGGCTGGGTGTTGCAGAGCAGCACGTTTATCCGCCCTATGCCTACTACGACTCGGCAGGTTACACGCAGCTTGGTCACCTGCCGCTGCCAGCAGATGTGAACAACGGCTGGGCGCTCGTCCAGCGCTTGCGCGAAGTGGAAGGGCCAGTGTGGAGCGAGGAGGCGATGTTCACGCTGCTGGCGGGCAAGGATGTCGTCACCAACCCGACACAGTTGCTCAACCTGAGCAAAAACGGCATGCTCGACACCCGCCAAATGATCGCGATGATCGAGCAGCGCGCTTTTGGCGCTGTGGTGTTCCGCGCGCTGTTTTACCCCGACGACGTGAAAGCCGCGATCCTGCGCAACTACTACTGGGCGCAGAAGTTCGACATCAACGGCTTTGAATACTGGTTGTTGCTGCCCATCCCGAGCGAATCATGATCCAAGAGAGCCAAGCGTTGGCGTCGTTCTCGGTGCATCTGCCCGTTTACGAAGGTCCGCTGGACGTGCTGTTGCGTTTGATCGAGGAGCGTGAGCTGGACATCACGGCGGTTTCGCTCGCAGCAGTAGCCGATCAGTTCATCGCGTACATGCTCAGCATGCCGCAACGTGATCCGCAGGTGATCGCGGCGTTTGTGTCCGTCGCGGCGCGCCTGCTGCTGATCAAAAGCCGCGCGTTGTTGCCGCCCCCTCCGGTCGAGGACGCGGAAGACCCCGCCGAAACCGAGGCGCTGCTCCAGCAGTTGCGCACGTACCAAGCATATAAGCGCGCCGCGCAGTTCTTACGCGAGCGCGAGGCGCACCATTTGCGCGCTTTTCCCGTCCAGCCGCCGCCGTTGCCCCGACCCAAACCGAGGTCGTTGCCGCTTGAGGGGATCACGTTGGCGATGTTACAAGGCGCGATGCAGCGCGTGGTGTTGCGCTGGATGCCGCCGCCCCCTGCCGACACGATGATCGCGCCGTTGCCGTTCACGATCAATGAGTGCATGGATCGCATCACGCACGTCGTGCGCGAGCGCGTGCGCGTGACTTTCCGCGAAGTGCTTGGTCAGAGCCGAAGCCGAGCTGAGGTGGTGATCACGCTGCTGGCGTTGCTGGAGCTGCTCAAACGCTTCGCTGTGCGTTGTTACCAGACGCAGCCGTTTGGCGAGATCATCATTGAGCCATTCCCTGAGGAAGAGCGCCCCGCTGTGGAGGTGCCAAGCGAGCTGGAGTTCACGACGTGAGCGCGATCACGTTTGTGTTGGGCGGGGCGCGCAGCGGCAAAAGCGCGTTCGCGCAGCACTTGGCGTTTGAGATCGGCGGCGAGGCGGTGCTGTTCATCGCTACCCTGCGCGAGACCGAAGCAGTGCGCGCCGATCCCGAGATGCAGCAGCGCCTCGCGCGGCACCGCGCAGTGCGCCCAAGCGCTTGGCGCACGCTCGTGCTTGAGGACGACCTTGCTGTCATCGCGCGCGCGCTCGAGACAGCGCCGACGCGCTGTGTGTTGCTCGATTGCCTCTCGCTCTACGTGAGCGGCGCGTTGTTCATGAGTGAAGTGTTGCCTGCTGATGTGGAAGATCGCGCCGCACAGCTTGCTGAGTCGCTGGTGATGTTTGCCCGTGCCACAGCGTGCCCGTGGGTGATCGTCAGCAACGAGGTCGGCATGGACGTGACGCCTCCAAGCCCAGCTGCGCGCGCTTATCGAGATGCGCTCGGGCGCGCAAATCAAATCGTGGCACGACATGCTGACCGCGCGTTTTTGATCGTCGCTGGGTTGCCCCTTCGTCTGAAATGAACGCCTTATCGCCCATTGCAAAACGCACGTATCTCTACGACCGCCTGCGCGCTGTGCCGCAGGGGATGATCGAGGCGAGCAGCTCCACGTTCTTGATGCTGATTGCTGTGCAAGTGTTCGACGCCAGCCCCCTGGCGAAAGCGTTGATCGCCGCTTCGGGGAATGCGGGGCTGTTGGCGTCATTGTGGATCGTGCCGATCGCCGAGCGCGTGCATCGCCCCGGCATGCAGATCGCCGCGGCAGTCACTGCGGCAGGCGCGCTGGCGATGCTGGTTGCAGCGTTGCTGCCCGGGCTGCCTACGTTGCTGGCGGCAAGTGTGATCGGCGTGGGCGGTTCGATGCTCATCGTGCCGCTGCTGACAGCGATGTATCAAACCAACTATGACCCCCGCTCGCGCGGACGGTTCGTCTCGCGCACGTTTGTCGTGCGCGTGGGCGCGGCGGCGTTGTGCGCGGAGGTGTTCGGGCGAATGCTCACCGCGAACCTGGGTTTGTTTCGCTGGACGTTGGGCGCAATCGCCGCCGCGTTTGCTGCGGTTGCGTTTTGCTTATGGCGCATTCCCTCGCAGCCGTTGCAAAGCCGCGCCTCAACCTCAAAGCACTGGTTCACGGGCGCGTTGGGCGCGCTGCGCTTCGTCGCCGAGGATCGCACGCTGCGTTGGACGTTAGCCTCATGGATGCTGATGGGGTTTGCCAATTTGATGATGCTGCCGCTGCGCGTGGAGTTTTTAGCAAGCCCGCGCTACGGCATCATGCTCACGCCCCAGCAGGTGGCGCTCTACACGGTGCTGATCCCAAACGGCGTTCGCCTCGTGCTCTCGCCGATGTGGGGGCGACTGTTCGACCGCATGAACTTCTTCGCCATGCGAATTGTGCTTAACGCAGGCTTTGCATTGGGCATCGCTTCGTTCTTCACAGGGACGAGCACCTTGGGGTTGGTGTTGGGCTCGGTGCTGGTGGGCGCTGCCGCTGCGGGCGGCGAGCTGGCATGGAACTTGTGGGTGACCAAGATCGCACCGCCTGACCGGGTCGCCGACTACATGAGCGTGCACACCTTTTTGACCGGCGTGCGCGGCGTGATCGCGCCCACATTGGCGTTTCAACTCACGCAGACGCTGCCCATCGGCGTGCTCGCCTTTATTGCCGCAGGGATGATCGCGCTGGCTTCGGCGCTGCTTGTGCTTGAGATGCGCGCATCGCTAAAACCAGCAAGGCACGTACAATAGCGATGTGACGCTCCAAGAGGCACCCGCCTTGCAAGCGCAGCCGGCGAGGATCTCCGACGCCGAGCTTGCAGCGCTTGCCTCGCTCAAACTTCTTGACGAGGATGGCATCCCCTTGGAAAACGCTTGGCATCGCCTGCAAATCAACTTGTTCGAGGATTGCCTTCGCCAACTCTGGCGTGGGCGCACGGATTTTTACATCGCTGGCAACATGTTCCTTTACTACAACCTCGAACAAGCACAAACCCTCTCGTATCGCGGTCCTGATCTGTTCGTGGTGAAGGACGTGGACGGCACACGCCCGCGGCCCTACTGGGCAATTTGGCTTGAGGGTGGGCGAGCGCCCAACTTCATCATGGAGCTGCTTTCCGAATCTACGCGCCGCGAGGATTTGGGGACGAAGAAAGACCTCTATGAGCGCGTGTTGCGCGTGCCCGAGTACGTGTGTTACGGACCTGATCCCACGCAGCACACGAAAGTCGAGTTTTACCTGTGGCGGCTCAACGGCGAGCGCTACCGCGAGGTTGACGCCAATGAGCGCGGCTGGCGCTGGAGCGAAGTGCTTGGCGTGTGGCTGGGGACGTGGGAAGGAGAATACAACGGCATGCGCACGCGCTGGCTGCGCCTCTACGACGCGGAAGGGCAGCTCATACCAACCGCCGCAGAGCTGCTCGAGCAGGAACGCCAACGTGCTGAGGCAGAACGCCAACGCGCCGAGGCAGCAGAGCAACGCGCCGCGCGGCTTGCAGCGCGGTTGCGCGCGCTCGGCTTGAGCGACGAAGACGACGCAGCGTGAATCGCCCAGCACACGGAGCAACTCTGAGCCTCTGAGTTTGTGATGCACCCTGAAGCTGCGCTGCGTGTGCTATAACCTTCGTATGCAGCAAGCGGATATCCTCCTCGTCAATGGCTTCGTCCTCACCATGGACGAACAGTTCCGCAAGTATCCGCGCGGCGCCGTCGCCATTCGCGGAGATAGCATCGTGGCAGTGGGAGATGCAGAGACGGTGGGCGCGAGCGTCTCAGCAAAGGAGATTATTGACTGCTCTGGCTGCGCCATCTTGCCCGGTTTGGTCAACGCGCACACGCATCTCCCTATGACGCTGCTGCGCGGCTTGGCAGATGATCGCCGCTTGGATGTGTGGCTCTACGGCTACATGCTGCCTGTCGAGCGCGCGTTCGTCTCGCCGGAGTTTGTCGCGCTGGGCACGCGGCTAGCGTGTGCCGAGATGTTGCGCAGCGGCGTGACCTGCGTGAACGACATGTACTACTTCGAGGACACCATCGCGCAAACGCTTGCCGAGGTGGGCATGCGCGCGCTGTGCTCGCAGACCATCATGCAGTTTCCCACGCCCGACGCGCACTCCGCCGATGAGAGCTTGGAGTTCACTGAGCGCTTCATCCAGAAGTGGCGCGGGCATCCGCTGATCACGCCTGTGATCGCGCCTCATGCGCCTTACACGTGCAGCGGTGAGCTGATGCGCGCCTGCGCTGAGATCGCCATCCGCTACGACGTGCCGCTGCACATCCACATCAGCGAGACGCAGCAGGAAGTAGAAGAATGCCGCCGCGATCACGGCATGCCGGTGGTGAACTGGGTGAAGAAGAACGGCGTGCTCGAGGCGAAGGTGATCGCCGCGCACTGCGTGGCGATTGACGCCGGCGAGATGCGCACGCTGCGCAACGCCGGCGCTACCGTCGCCCACAACCCCACCGCGAACCTCAAGCTCGCCAGCGGCATCGCCAACGTGCAAAAAATGCTCGACACAGGGCTGAAGGTGGGCATCGGCACGGATGGTCCCGCGAGCAACAACGACCTCGATCACTTCGAGGAGATGCGTCTCGCCGCGCTGCTTGCCAAGGGCAGCACTCGCGATCCGCTTGCCGTGCCGGCGCGCACGGCAATGCTCATGGCGACGCGCATGGGTGCCGAGGCGCTGCACATTGGCGCGCTCACTGGCTCGCTGGAAGTGGGCAAGCGCGCCGACGTGATCGTGCTCGAACTCGATCACCTGCACACCGCGCCCAACTACGCTGCGCTCGATCCCGAAAGCGATGCGATCTACACGCTCATTGTGTACTCCAGCAAATCTACCGACGTGCGCGATGTGTTCGTGAACGGGCGCTGCTTGATGCGCGCGCGTGAGCTGCTCACGCTGAACGAGGCAGAAATCCGCGCGCAGGCGCAAGAGGTGGCGCGGCGCGTGCATGGCTTCCTCGTCGCGCGCGAGGGCGACGTGTTGCGCAAGCTCGCGGCAATCGGCGGGGTGCAACAGCAGGAGTCCTTTGAGGTGCAGGTCAAGGCGCGTATTTCAGACCCACAGCCGCTGATTGACTTTATCAACCACAGCGGCGAGATCACCATTGTGCGCCACGTGCACTATCGCCAGTACGACACCTATTTCTTCTTCGACCATGAGCCTTCGCGCTTGCGCTACCGCGAGGACGAGCGCGTTGACGAGAACGGGCAAGTCGTGAGCACGCGCTATCGCCTGACGCTCGTGAGCGGGCAGCGCGAGCGCGAATATCCACACGCCATCTTGCTCAGCCGCGTCCGCTTCATGGCGCCTGCGGACCGCAGCTTGCGCTTCTACCGTGAGTATTTCAAGCCCGCGCGCGAGGTGCACGTCGAGAAGGATCGCCTGCGCTGGGAGGTGTTCTTCGACGACGAGGAGATGTTCATCAACATCGATCGCATGGTGAATCCGCCCCGCGAGGGGTACTTCCTAGAAATCAAGAGCCGCACCTGGAGCCAGCGCGATGCGGAGCGCAAGGCTGCCGCCATCAGCAAACTACTCGCACGCTTCGGCGTGAGTGATGAAGCGCTGCTGCGCCAGGAATACGTGCAGATCGCCGAAGAACCCGAAGAGGCGATCGCGTGAGCGCTTGCGCCAGCGCTTCACCACGTGCTCATCCCATTTGCCCTCCTCGGCGAGCACCAGCTCAAAGCCGAGCTGCTTCACCCAAAAGGTGCGGATCGGGATCACCTGTTGCGGGTCGGTGAACAAGAGGCGCTTGAGCAAGTC
>Ga0105160_1000276_pt1 | contig 25811 bp, 28 predicted proteins | sample GXS110809BmetaG_FD_89591 | JGI IMG/M metagenome (GOLD analysis project Ga0105160, IMG submission 89591) | Hot spring microbial communities from Gongxiaoshe hot spring, China to study Microbial Dark Matter (Phase II) - GXS 110809B | ecosystem: Environmental > Aquatic > Thermal springs > Hot...
CCATCGCTCTCCGTCGGGTCAAACCTAACCGCAACTCGTTTTCCTACATCCGCTCCTATGTCAAGGGTTACATCATCAACCAAATCGCCTACATCGCCTTTCCCTTCCGAGTTCGGAGCGGGGACGAAGTTCAAATAGAGAGAGTTCCCCTTGATGTGTTTGACGATAACCCCGAAAACGAACAAATTCAAGAAACTCCCGACGCCCTAATCACCTACGACGGTTTCGTTGGAGTGGAAATCAGGGACATGTTGAACCAATTACTTACGCCGACTGAACGGAAAATTACGACGATGTTGATGGACGGTTACGAACCTGAGGAAATAATGTCGGAGTTGAGACTAAAACCCGCCGAATATAACGAGTTGGTGGCGTCCATTCGGAGAAAAATCGGTCGGGAAATGGGACTTGACGGAGTTGGTGGAGACGGGGGGAGTTGAATCCCCTTTTCCAGTCCCCCACTAAAACCGATGAACGAAAAAACCAAAGGGGACTGGACGACAACCCGTTCGTCCCCACCTGTTCGGTCACTATGACGAGGACAATTGCCACCGATAGGTCACTTGAAGGGTTTGAGTGTTCGTTTTGTTGATTGGGGAACTCAGGACATAACGACACCATTCACCTGTCCCGTCCGAGTTCTCCGCAATGGCGACCGAATAAATCGTCGTGTTCGCTTCATTCGTCCCCCAAGACGCCGACCATTCCCCGTAAGGTTCTCCATTACCGTCAGTCCCGTAAGTCTTCGTCGCCGTCTTCGTCGGGGTAATTAGGTTCGGAACACTCGTTTCAGTATCGGCGGGCGTGGTTGAGTTGGACGAGAGACAAAGATAAGCCCCGTTGTAGGTGGTGGTGTATTTGATGATGTTTTTCAACGCATACTCACGCCCTTGCTTGACGACCTTGTTTTTACCCCGCTCATAGTAGACAAGTTCTCCAGTTCGGGCGTCAATCAACTTGATTTCTACGATACCGTGAACGACGGGGTTTTCTCTAATACGCCACCAATCCAGTAACCTTCTGATGAAGTTCAACCAAATCATCTCTCATCACCATAGTTCAATTAATCACTACACCTCAACGAACCAAACCTCGGAAATCCCGATGTAACCGAACACTGAAGTGTCGGGGGCAAACTCAACTTCCTTCACATTACTAATCTCGTAATAGTCAGGGTAGACATAATACCAACCCGTTCCCGTAATGTTGAGAACCGCCGTTTGTGTGTATCCGAAACTGTCCCTTATCGTGACAATCAATTGTTTCCCCGTCGTGTAACCGTTAATGTGGATGTCAATCTGCATGAACCACCTTGCCTCGTTCCAACCTACCACAAATCTGCGTGGGTTACTTGGGACAGGTGGCGTGAAGTAGATGTTGACCGCCGTTGAGGTGTTATTGTCCTGAAGTGAAGATAGGTCAAGTGTTATCTGATTACCCTGCTGGTCGTAGGCGACAGAGTAATCCCACTGGAGCGTGGACTGAGTTTGAAGTTGGTAAGAGACTGTCTCAATAAGGTTCACGACTTCGTTAACCGAGGCGGAAAGAGACGACGAGATATAGGTAACGACCGTTTCAAGGATGTTGAGGTTTTCGGTCAAATTTCGTGTAATCGTTTCGTAGATGGTGGTAACGACTGTTTCAATCACTCGCAAACTTTCGGTGAACAACAAACTACCTATCTCTCGGAGGTCAATTAAAACACTTTCAAAGACGGAGACGACTTCGTTGTAAAGGACACTCCAATTCAATACTACACGAACGCTTTCCAAGATATTGACTGTCGTTTTAATCATCGTTGTCAAACCCACCAAAACCGTCTCACGGATAGACAAAATCGTTCGCCGCAACAAAGTCGGGATAACTCCGACCGACAAACCATGACGAACCAACCTCTCAATCCACTTTACATCCTCAAGCCGAACGATTTTGTCAAACCATCGCATCACCAATCACCTCAAACCGCTACGATGTCTAAAACCGCTTCGGTTTCCCCGTAACTTGGGGCGATGACTTTCCAATGAACCTCGTTACTTTCCGCTTTCCTACCGTTATAATCACCGCCTTGAATGGCGACGAAACCGTTGGCGGGGGCAAAGAAAAGTCCCGCTAATCGGTAACGAACCCGTCTTGAAATGGGATAACCGTCGTTACGGAAGGAAACGCCCCGTGTCGCCGCCTCAGGTGAAATCACAATCGTGTTACCTACGACCCCGACCGTCGGCATAGATGTGTCCGCTTCAATCCCATACTCCAAGATGTAGGCGGACGGTGGGACAGTGAACTCAATCGCATTGTTGATGGTTTGGAAAACGACATTTTTACCGACAACCCACCAACGAACGGGGTAGGACTTACCTGCAATTTTGACCAACAAATCACACCAATCGGACAAAGAGTTGAGGGTAAATTCATCGTTAAGTGTCACGATGTCCGTTTCCGACAAACCCAAAGCATCGTAACTCATGTTGAAATGTAGGTGGACACAACACTTCATCGCCCTGATGACATCTTTGACCCGAAGTAGGTAGGGATTGAGTCGGACAGGGGCGACGGCGTAGGTTTGCAGTAACGGTTGTTCTAACTGGACACGAAATTCACGAAGGTTTTGATTACCCGACCGCCTGATACTCACGCCCTTAACCCTGAAAAGGAACTCGGTTGTCCCGACGACGATTTTAACCGCATCCCCGACACCGAATTGTGTTAACTCATCTCCGACGATTTCACCATCGGTTAGCGTCCACGATACTTCTTTGACCCCCGTTTCAGCGTCGGTAAATCCCCCTTCAACGGACAGCGTCGGTTCGTGAAAAACCAAACATCGTCGTAACACCAACGGGACTTTGTTGTTAGACCTTTCGGGGAAAGTCAAATCATTAACCTCGTGGTGGACTAAAAACCCGTTGGCGTCCTGAACCCAAACAACCTTCGGTGACGGTAGGGCTTGAGGGTAAACGATGTTCATCGGAGTGAACGCCGAAGTGTCGTAGGTGACCCTGTAATAACGGATAGCCCCGTAACCTTCAACGACGGCGTCGCCTTGCGGGTAGGCGGAAATGTTGTTTGTCCAAATAACCCTTTGTTCTCGGTGTTGCCCTAACTGGACGGTGAAGACCAAATACCTACCTACCGATGTCGGTTCGCCCGAAAAAATCGTGAAGTAGTGAATGAAAAGGGGAAAGTAAAACGAACCCCATTGAGCCTTGTTTACATCAAGTTTTCCCGAAGTCGCCAAACTGACACCTGTATCGCTGACTAAACCCCAAATCACGCCATCGCCGAAGGGGGAAACGATGAAGGTGGCGTTCAGGTCGGGTAGGTAAATCTTCAGGTTGTTTAAATCACCACTTGGTTTTGTAAGTGGTAGTAAAACCCACAGGGCGATGGGTATCCCCGAGACGGTGATAGCCCCGTTCAACATCTTACACTTCAAACCACCTGCCGACGGGGGGTAACAGTCGGGTAAGTTCAAAGTATCCGTTAAGTCCTGATAACCTGAAGGTCGTTGGACGAAAACTATTTCCTTGTTTTTCCCGATTTCAACTTCAACCTTGTCAAAGTGAATTACCCCGCCACCAACTTTTTGGACGACCGAAGGCGGGATTTCGTAGACCGCTCCGATTTTACTCGTTGTCCCCCAATATGTGGCGGGGGCTCTCTTTATCCCGATTTGGACAGGGTTGAGATAGACCGCCATCGTCGGTCACCTTAGGCATTTAAACTTATTTCGTCCAACTTTCTGACGATGCCCGTTTGAGAGTTCGTGGAGTAAATGACGACCGACTTACCCGACGGGTCACAGGCGACGGCAATGTCTTCAAAAACTTCAAGGGTAAAACAACGGTAGTAAGGTGTGACGACGAGTTGGTCGGGCGAACGGGTCTCATTGAAGTTAAGTAACGATTTGTAGGAGACAACCAAACCGTAGAAGGGGATACAGAGGTGGTCGCCCCTGTCCTGACGCTCCATTCGGTAAAGGAAACAACCCGTCCCCAAATCGTTGACGATGTATTCGTTAAAGAGGGGTTCGGGCGATGGGGACGCTTCGGTGACGGTCGGTTGCGTGGCGGGGGCGTTGTCATCGTTTTTAAGTTCCCCCGATAGATACTCAAACTCAATTTCCCCCTTGACAAGGGTTTGTAGGTTACCGAGCGGGTCGTAGATTAAACCCATCATCGCTACGGGGAACTCCATGAACTCGTCCGAGACCGTCCCGTAAATCACGATGACGACATATTGGTTTGGTAGGATGAAGGGCATGGCGGTTAAACTGAAGGGGTAATATTCGCTTAGGTGAAAGTAAACGACTTGGTAATACCCCGTTCGGGTTGAGAAGGCGACCGTTACCCCACCTCGTAGACAGTATAACGCCAAGTAGACCCAACCGCCGAAGTCTGTCCTAATTTTCGTGTGTTTAATCATGAACGATTTCCGTAAATCCATCGGACGAGTTTCCCCCCTATCTCGTAATCAACTTCCTTCCAGTTCGTTTTGTGGGTTCTCAAAGTCAAGGGAACGGATAGCCTTACGGCGACTTGTCCACCGCTGAATTCAACGCCGACCGAACCGCTTAAATCTATCCCCGTGTTTGACTGTAAACCCCAAAAGTAGTCGGGTCGTAGGTTGTAGATTTTTGGGAACTGTGTTGTGTCCTCGTATAGCGAGTAGGTGACATCAAAGGGGTAGGGTTCGGTGAAGTGGGCGTAACCCCCTAAGTCATTGAGGACGGGCATGTTGACGACGATTGGCGGACGCAAAACGATGAGTTGGTTCGGGATGGCGAAAAAGATGGTGTCGGGGAAAACCTCCCTTCGTTTAACGATGTTGGTGACATACCACTTGTTGAACGACCAATATCCTTTCACGACCACTTCTCGTTGAAGAATGTTGTAGGGTTGTTGGATAAAGATTCCCTGCCGACCGATAAACCTTTCAACGAACGGTGTGATGTCGTAACCTACATCCTTAACCGCCTTCGGGGGGTTAAAATCCCGATAATAGTCCAAATCGTCCTTGATGACACTGAAATTGAACCAGTCCCAAAACTCGTCTTTCCAGTCGTCCTTAAAAAATACATGGTCGTAATTCTGAATGGTGACGAAAAAATCGTCAGGGTAACACGGTGGCGGGGACTTACAAACGAAAAAGTTGAACAAAGGTCTAATGTCATCACTGTAACGACCACAAAAATCTTCACCTTCAGGAATTAAACCTACGAAAGTCTTGAATGGTAGGAAAATCGGTAACACACCACGAAGGCGGGCATTGAAAGTGATGTAGGTAAGCGGGGCGTTCGTGGCAATATAGGGGACTGTGTAGCGTTGTGGTCTGTCGGGGTCGTAAAACAGTAACGGTCGGAAATCTTCAACTTTAGTTTTCTCCGTGAACGACGCTTGGACGACCCAATCGTGAGTGTGTAACGAAACCGAACCCGTCCCACCGTAAGGTCTTAAGTCAAAATAACAATCATCAGGTAACGCCTTGTGAATGAGGTAAAAGATTTGGAGAAACGATTGGTCTTCAAAGTCAAACTTGGAGTAAACCACCAACAAGGCTTCCGAAATGTTCGTCCCCACAATCCGTTTAGTCGTGTTATCCCAAACCTCACACATCGCCCATCGCCACTTACCCCCTAACCAACTATCGTTCCCACTACCGTCAAACCAAAGTGTAGGATTGTTCGTTTTTCCAGCATAGACCCGCTTCGTGTAACCTTTGGTCAAGACGGAATTGGGACAATAAACGAACCAAGCGAAACAGTGACTATCCCCTGATAGGGGTAACAAGTATCGTGGTGAAACACCGAAATAAGATTGAAGCCACATTGAGTTGAAGTAATTCGTGAAGTCCTCTCCGTCGTCAGGTAAGTAAGCGTTCGGGATGTAAGTGATGCCCCGTGACAGGATTAAGGTCTCCAAACTTTTCGTCGTCCCCGCAGGTAAAAAGTAACGCCAATCCAACTCCATCTCCCATCACCTACCCTTAACTATCCGCCTGATGATATCGGGTAGTTTCTCCCTCAGGTAACGGTCAACTTCCTCGTGAACATACTTTTCACTTGAAGCAACGATGCGGATGTCGTAGGCGTAACGGTTGTAAGCGATGGCGTAACGCATGGCGGGCATCCCTACGGAAATCGTTGGTAAGGCAATCCCCGAGGTTAGGCGGTTCATGGCATTAGTGAGGATGGGTTGGGCTGCCAAGATACTTGACGCAAAAGTTTCAACGAACCCGAACCCCGCCTGTGGTAAGTCCTTCAACGCCCCTTCTTTTGCAGGTGAGAACGGTAGGTAGTTACGAATTCGTTGGGCAAGGGATTTAACGGCTTCAATCGGTTTGTTGATGAGGGACATAATACCACGCCACAACGATAAGATGAGTTCCCGACCCGCTTCAAACATCCTTGATGGTAACGATTTGAAGAACATCCAAATTTGACGACCCTTTTCAATCACGGTGGAGAGAACCTTCACGATGGCGTTAACCGCTCTCGTCCACGCTTCTTTGATGAAGTCCCAAACCTTCACAAGGAAACCCTTGACCGTGTCCCAATTTCGCCAAATAGCGATACCGATGGCAATTAGGACGGACAGGATGGCGACGATAATAAGGACGGGTAACCCAATCGTTGCAGCAAGACCACCGATGGCAGCCCCGATGGCAGATACAGCCCCGCTGATTATCGACACAATCCCACCGATAACCCCACCAATCGCTCCAAACACTGAAGAAATCCCCGCAACCAATGTCGCCAAACCGCCACCACCACCGATTAGGTTAAGGACTAAAGCCAATTTCACTAACCATCCCACGATTTGAGCGACGACGCCACCTAACATGACGAAACCGAGGGCAAGTCTGGCGATGGTGGGATGATGGGATACAATCTCTTTCAACTTGACGACAAAATCGGTTAGGGCGTTTACCAGTTTCGTGAGTTGAGGGGCGACCGCCGCAAGGACTTCGGTTACCAAACCCTGAAAGGCGGTCTTCAAAGTTGAAATACTGTCACCGAGTTCGTCCATCGCCCTAATACTTTCAGGGGACGGGGATGTTTGTTGGTAGATTTTGATTAACCGTGAAATCTCTTCGTTACTGTATCGGGTTAAAATCAAAACATCCTCGGCAGCCCCTCTAAAAAGCATTTGAGCGACCGCCGCCCGAACACTTTCGTCACTGATTTGTTTCAACCCCGATACAACCGCCAACAAGATTTCCCCGCTACTTTTTCCAGTTTTTTGTAAAGATTCCACCCTCTTAACGAGTTGGTGGATGGTATTGGCGGTTCGGTAGGCTTGAATGTAGGTTAGATTGAAGGTTTTGCTAAGGTATTCTACATCCATCCATCGTCTAATCTGCATCAAACCTAAAGACATTCGGGGGATGGCGTGGGCGATGGCGTCAAAGTTGACCTCAAGGTCACCTAACGCTCCCCTCAACGCCCAAACTTGGTCTTCGGCGACCCCTGAGGTCTTTGACAGGCGTTCTATCTCACTTGACAATCGTGTTGACGAGTAAATCAAAGCCCCGACGCCCGCAGTGACCGCAGTCCCGAACAAGATTAACTTGTTAGCGATGGAGTTCACTTTATCTTGAAACGCCTTGATGTCGTTACCCGTTCGTTCAACTTGTTCGGACAGTCGGTTAAACTCGTCTTTGATGCCCCGAACCGCTTTTGAAGCGTTTTCCACGACGGTTATGACGATTTTCAGTTCCTCAGCCATCGTTGACCACCATCAACACTTAACCCGTCCCTTTCCTTTTCCAACAATTCGGCAGCCCGCATCAGTAAAAGTTCGGTTTGTCCGATAGTCAGGTCAAGGAAAGCGTCAACGGTTAAGGGGACACCGAGACGGAGAAGGGTTAAGTAAAAATAAGTCGGGATTAGGGGTTCGTCGGGGTTCGTTGTTTCGCCATCAGAGTTGAAATAAGTCTTCAGGTAACCCGTCGTCAAGGAACTCGTCAAAAGGTTTGGGACGACCCGACGCAACCCAATAGAGCCACGCAATCGCCTTAAACCTATCGGCGGGGGGTAACTTGTCTAATTCATCCACACCAACTCCGAAGTTTTCGGCGAACTCAATGAGGTCTCTCCAACGAAGGTTCTTTAAGGGTTGTGGTGATTTCCCTGACAAAGTCAACAACTCGTCCTTCATTTCCGTCTCACCTCGGTCGGTCTACGGTAACCGTGTAGCAGTTCACGAACTAAGTCCCAATTTCGCCTAATCGCCCTCTCCACACTCAAATTCAACCCACCTTTGAGGGTTTTCCGAAGGTCGTTTGGGTCAACCTTGATTAACTTGGCGAACTCTTCAAACCCGAACTTCATTGCGGCGATATAGACGGCTCTCCGTTCGTCGGGCGTCATCATGGTTCATCAACCCACTACTCAACGGTTATCGTCATACAACCTTCGTAACCCCTCAAGTCCAAGTCCATAAGCCACAAGTCGTCGCCACCTTTGACGGGAAAACCACGCTTGACGATGAACAAGTCGTTGAGGTTAATGGTCAATCCCCCGATGACGATGGTGGCGTCAACCAATGAAGGGGCGTCGGCTGCAATGTCGGTCGGAAACGGTAGGTAAACCTTACAGGAAAGTTCAATTTCAGGTAAACCCCACGCCACCAAGTTCCGAACACGCTTAGAGCCCGCTGGTTTCGGTGATAAGTCGGCTTCAAGTTTAATAGGCTGTTTGTGTGACAATTTGAACTCAGAGACCTGATAGTTTGAACCGTTTATCGTAACGACACCATCATGCCAAACTAAAATTCCCGTTCGGTTAACCGTTGGTGGGGTCGGGACGCTGGTGACAGGGGTAACTTTCATGGCGTTCATCTTCACGGAGTATTTGACCGCTTCGCCCGCCTTACACTCCAACGAAATCTCCGTCGGGATAGACCCCAAAAGTTTCACACCGAACCCTAAATCGGAGTTTCCAGCGATGACAGTGAAGGATTTGGGGGTCAAGTTGATTGAAGGGAAAAGGGATGCGAACAAGTTAAGGTCGTCGGAACAAAGTAAACCTGAAAAGTCTAAGGCGGGCTCAATGAGAGAGTAATAAAACACCGTCCCGCCAACGCCTTTTTCGTCCTTTAAGCCTTCGGGTAAATCAACCGACCCATCGTTTACGAAGTGGAAGTTCACATAGTTCGGGTTGGACGGTTCAACACCAAATTCGGTTTCGGCGACAAGTTTAAGGACATCCTTAATGGTCGTTTTCATCTTTCCTTCACCTCACTTGATTTCCCGAACATGTAACCGACAAGGGCTGTTATCCCAGCGATGACTGAAGCGAAAAGTTGTCCGTCAATCCCCTTCCACAACGCCATCGCTTCAAGTAAACTGATACAAACGATGGCGGTGATTAAAATCACGACCTTGTCCCGCCTCATCCCTATCACCAACATCAATTAAACAGAATAGTAGGAGACCGTCACCTCAACACTACCCGCAACCAACCCGAGTTCGTCGGCTTCGGGATGTGTGTCAAACCTGAGACTGGAAACTTCAACTCCCTTAACGGTTATGTTTGGATGCCACGCATCGGGTAACCACAAACACAAACTCCCCGCCACATCCACCATTAAGTTCATTAAGTCACTGTAGGGGTTGGTTTGACGACTTGAAACGAGACAAACGATTTCGTAGCGTTCCGTGACGACAACATATTGGTTTCCTTCTCGTTCGGTTTTTATCTCTATCGGGACGACGATGGCGGACGGTGTCGGGATAGTGACCCGATGTTGTCTGAGAGAACCTTTAATCACTTGTAGACCTCCAATTTGACTTAATCGGTCGTAAAGGACATCCATCGCAGGGTAAATCACGGTCGCATCACCTTCCTGAAGTATTCAACGATGTTGTCCTTAGCCCACTTTAGAGCGGGTTGTAGGAACGGTTTTCGGATTTTCCCGCCTTCCTTGACCCAATTGGCGGATTTCTGTCCCGACCGTCCTTGTTCAACTCGTTTTGCGAAAACATCGCCGACACCACGAATGTAAAACCTCAACGCCTTAGCCCTGACAGGTAAGATGATTGGGTTGTGTCCGAGTTCAACATAAGGGGCGTAGTGGACATTCGTTCCGACTTCGGCTTGATGACGACCCGTTAACTTGGCGAAAATGGACGCCCGTAGCCGACCCGTGTCAACGGGAGCGTGTTGTTTGGCGATGGACGAGACTTTGTAGGCGAACTGGAATAAGTGTTTATCTAAGTCCACGACCGTCTTTTCCATTTTATTCAACTTAAGTTCAACCCGCTCGTAACCCTTAAACTCAACCGCCATCCTCATCACCTCTCAGGTAAACCACCGAAGTTGTGAACTTGGTCGGGGACGGGGATACATGAGTTACTTGGTAGACCCTACCGTCAATTTCCACCTCGTCGTTGATTTGAATGTTCACGGGGACAAGTGGGTAGAGATGGTAGTTTACGACCCCGAAGGTGGAGAAGATGGAACTCCGTTCGTTCACGGAAACTGGAAAGAGTAAAGCGGGAAAGGTTTTCACCAACACTCGGTTTTTAGTCGGGACACCTTCAACGATTTCGTTGGGGTAACGGTAAAGTTTGACTTCAACCCTCATCTTCTATCACCATCCCGAACGGTAACGATACAGGGTCTCTTTGATGTCGTTTGGGATGTCCCCGAAATCAACCGTAAAGTCCCCCGACCGAAGGGTTGTCATGTTGGTTTCCCGTTTATAGAAAAAGGCGGTAAGTTCCACCAATGCGTTCAACAAGTCCTTAGGTAAGGTGGTGTAACCCGCCGTGTAGGTGACCTTAACCCACTCGTCGTTGACCCAATCGTCAAGATACACGATGCCGTCCCTTGTGAACTGTTTCACCGAATAAGTGTTTTCTCCGTCAAGACTTGTGACCGAGACGACAGAAGTCACGGGATAGTTCTTCAACACGATGACCGACCGAAAAACCTTGTGTTCCTCAACGAAGGTGTTTTCCTCAAATTGACGGTCACAGAATTTCTCGGCAAACCTTAAGGAAATTTCCGCATAAGCGTCCACCGAACCGACAAGTTCGGGATATTTCAACAGTGTTTGGTGAATAATCTCCTGAAGGACACTCATCATTCATCCCCCCGCTCGGTCAATCGTTCCAAACTAACGACGATGTAAGCGTGGAAAAGTCGTAAGTCGTTTTTGTAACGGAGCGTGAACGAACACAGTTTGATTTTGAACGGATAAGGACATTCGGGTCTGTCGTTGACAAAAAGGTAAACGAAAACCTTACCCCTTCGGTTAATCTCCTTCATGAAGGGGAATTTGAGTTCACCTTTACGAAGGATTTCAAGTGTGAGGTGAACCTCCGCCAACCCCTCGTAATACTTTCGTAACGGGGACTTGTCTATCTGAATCAAGGTCACTTCAAGAACTTTACGGTCAAAAAACTGTTTCATTCTCTCAAGTATCTTCATGGGTCACCACCACAACCATTTAAGCGAACCGTCGGTGATAAACAAAAAGGGGGTTGCGGGCGTCCAACCCAACAACCCCCGATTGTTTTCACCTTAATCCCTCGTTACTACCTCAACGCTCCCTTGACTACATTCGTTCCACTGACTTTCTTGAAGTCAACCCGAATGGATGCAACGATGATGTCCCGCAAGGTCAACACATCACGGTCGGTCTCAACTGTCACACCACGACGCCAACCCAACACGAAACAACGCTTCAAGACAACGACGGGTTTGTCGGCGTGAGGGGAAACGATGACGGGGACACCGTAAATCTTCGCCAATTCGCCCGTCAGAATGGTCGCCGCAACCCCATACTTGTCAACGGTGTGAACCTCAGACCAACCGAGCATTTGCCCGTAATGGGTCGGGTTCACAATCAACACGGTCTCGTTCGGGTTGACCACATCAAGGGATGCGAGAGCGGTTCGGACTGCTTGGGCGTCAAAGGTTGATGCAGTCCCAACATTCGCCAACTTAATCAACCCGTCCCAAAGTTTCAACAAGTTGTCGTTTGAAGCCGTGTCGCCCTTGAGAATGACCTTGTCCAAAGCGTCACCGAAGGCGTGGGCAAATTCCTGTTGAAGCAACGGAACGATGGGGACGATACTGTCTTCAGTAACTTCCTCTGCCACAGCGACGGCGGCGGCGATTTTCTTTGCGGACAACAAAACATCAGGGGACGAAATAACGGAAAGGGAGATTTGACTACCCGCTGAAACGCCCGTCGCTTGAATGCCACTAAAGGCGATTGCGGGTTTATAGAACTCCGACGGCATGTCCAGTCGCTCAAAGATGTTGTGAACTGCGGGTTGTAACCGAACGAGTTGAATGACACGAGCGGAGAAAGTCGTCGGGATGTAACCCGCAAGGTTAGCCGAAGTGACGGTCTTCACGACCTCTTGGAAACGGCGTTCAAGCCAACCATCGGTGGACAAACCCTTCCGCCTTCGGATTAACGCATAAAGAGTGTAGGCGTCCGCCAAGTCCTGCCACTTTTGAAGTTCGGGGTCGGACTGTGGCGTGGTCAAAAAGTTAAACAACCTTTCTTCGGGCGTCACTCCCTCAACACTGACACGAGTTGGTTTGACGCCCTTACTGAGAACTTCCTCAATGTTAGAAACTCGTTCCTTGAGTTCCTTCACCATGTTGGTTGCCTCTCTAACTTCACGAATGATTTCGTCCATGCCGCATCACCTCTTACAATTAAACAGGAACTCATCCAACACCTTGAAGAACTCAATTCCCTTGTGGAATTCAGGGGGTTCTTTCCCTGCCTTGCGGTAGTAACGACAAATGTGTTCGTAAACCTTAATCCTGTCCTCGTCGGGGATGTCTACACCGCCACGAGCCCCCAACAACGCCGCCATTGCGGCGACGACACCACGCCAAATCGCTTTAGGTTTTCCGTCCACGATGTCAACGAAGGGTAACTTATAACCCCCGAAGGTCGTCCCTTCACCGTCCCACCAGAAGAAACGACCACGATACTTCCTTCGTTTTTCGGGGTCTTCAAGGTCGGCGTTCGTTTCAATACCACACCATTTCCGCCACCGCTTTTCACTCTCGTCAGCGTCCCAACTCCGTTCCATGTCCAAGTCCCAGTCCATAAACGGCGTCGTTCCCTTGACAATTTCTTCAGTTTCCAAGTCACGGACGATGATGGCTTTAGGGTTGGCGGGTATGGAAACGATTGAGGTTTCAAGCCAAACCCATTGGTCGTGTATCAGGACATTGTTTTCCATCCTTTGTTTGACCGAAAGGAAACCGATACTCATAGCCCTCAAGACCCCTTCGTCAACCAACCGCTTAATTTCCTGAGCCTTCGGGGTTGATGCGAAACGGAAAGTGACCCTGATTTCGTTGTCAGTGATGTCCACGCCCTCAATAACGCCGATTGGTGTGTGGGGGTCGTGATTGAACAACAAAATGGGGTTTTTCAAGTAGTCGTCAAGGTTCATTAACCCCTTGATGTTCATTCGTTCCATCAACCTATCAACATCGTCACTTGTCGCCACGCCCGTGTAAAGTTCCACACCGTCGGCAGGTTGACCTTCAACCGATTTGATTGTCATCTTGAGTTTTCGTTCCATCTTCATGTCGGGTCACCTCTATCATTTAATCACTCTCAACGGGAACGATACAACAACGACAATTAACGACTTCCTCGGGATAGGGACACGATGGGTCGGCGGGGAACTGCAACAACGCTTTACCTACAACGAAGGGTTCGGATATAGGTTTAACTTGTCCGTTGGCGTCGGCGTGTGTCGGTCTCGTCCTCTCGTCTAACGCCGAAACCCACATTTTCTTTTCAAACCCCGCCGCCAACATCCCGTCCAAGTAGCCACCGTTTATCGCCCCCATACTTTCCGTCCTCGCAATCCGTTCCGCTCTCCAAGTCTCCAAATCCACCAACACCTCTCTAACCGCCTCACGAATGTCCAAACCCTTTTCCATCGCCCGTTCAATCGCCTTCCGAAGTTGACGCCATGTTTCGTCGGTAATCCACTTAATTCGTCGGCGATGTTGGCGTAGACGGGCTGTTACACGGGCGTCGTAAAGGTTAAAGTCCACATCAAGCCCGAAGGTTTGAGGGAGTTTTTCAAGGGCGTCGGTCAGTTCGGGTTCAATCTCGTTCCAAAGTAAATCGGCTTCCTCGTTCGGGTTGAAGTCAATGAACTTGAATTGCGAAAGGATGCGGGATTTAAGGTCACGAGCGTAACGCCTGACAGCCCTGACGATTTTCCGTTCATACTTGGACTGAAACATCAGGAACTTGAGCCAAGTTTTCATCATGTCAGTCACCTTCTCTTTCCGCAATCGGGACGGTGTTCAGGTTACCCCACCAGACATCGCCCCACTCTAACGGTTCGTTGAGACCCAAGATTTCCCTTGCTTCGTTGATGGTGATGATACCTGAGGACACAAGTCGGGTTAAACTGTCAGCGATTTCGTCAAGTCGTTCCTTCGTGTAGGGGATTGAGGTCAAATCAAATTCACACCAAAGTGACGGTTTAATTTGGGTTAGATACTGGTTGGTCAAGGTCTCGGAGATGTAAGTCAACAAGGGGATGACCGTCTCCCGCCAGAAAATCTTGGTTTGTTCACGGGCGTTGGCGTAGTTGGCAAACTCGTAGAAACCGAGGACGGCGGGGGGAACACCTAAGATAGCAAGGATTTCTTCACGAAGGGTCTTACGAATTTCGGGTAAGTCACCTAACCTCAACTGTGTGTCCAACTTCTCAATTTCCACGCCCTTACTTGTGACCAACCAACCGAACCGATTGCCCCGACCGAACATCGTCCTAAGTTTCTCCCTTTCCCGTTCGTAGACCTCTTTGTCAACGGGGGTTTGGATTTTGAACACGGCGAACGGTAACGCCCCGTTGGCTAAAAATTCGCTACTTGCCCTGTCAACTTCAATCAAAGTCTTGATGTGAGGGGCGATGGATTGGGCGATGGACAGACCTAAACCTTCGGGGTCGGCGGGGTTAGTTAACTTAAACCAAACGACATCGTCCTTTGTAAGTTCCATCGTCCCGTTATTGGAAAAGACTTGTAACTTCTCGTTAAAGACACTAACCGAACTTGGGGGGATGTAGGTTAACCCGACGATTTTCTTTCCGACCCGACGGATTTGCCAAAACGAGTTTCCGTAGACATAGAGGTCGGAGATGATGGTTTGAACCGCCTGAGGGGTCGTGAAGTTGTCGGCGAACCTTTGTGAAAGGTGGTGGTCGGAGACAATCCTATCCCCGTCGTAAACATTGAGGGGGACGCTGGACGCCGAGGATGTTATTCTCATCAGGGCAGCCCGAAACAAAGGATGAGACGCCACTTCGGCGACACCGACCGTCCAAGAGTTAACCGAAGTGGGGATTTCAATGACCGTGTTGTCCGACCTGACGACGAACCTTTTAATTCGTTCCAACAACTTCATCCCAAATCACCATCAGTCAATTAACCCTTAGGGGATGAAGTGGAAGAACACGGGGTAGATTTCCGACCGACCCGCCTCGTAGACAGCCCACACCAACGCATAAACCAAGTCGTCGTGGTCGCCCGACGGAGCGGAAAACTGTCCACCTTTGTAACGAAGGTTTTTGAGTTGTCGGATAAGTTCAGTGAAGGTGGCGGGGATAACGATTTCGTTTCGGTAGGTTAGGGCGTGGAGAAGGTTGAAGGCGTCCTGTTTGTTTTTGGGGTTTACATGGACGAGCGTGGTGGGGATACCGATGTTTTTCGCTGAATCGTAAAGGTCGTAACACTGATATTGTTCTAACACCAAACCTTGTAAGTTCCAAGTGTTGTTCACTTCGTTAATCCACCGCCAAATCTCATCAAACTCTCCAGTTTCAAAGAGGACGGCGTCGGAGACGATGTAACGAGTGGTGTTATTGGAGAGTAGAACTTTGATGACCAAAACTCCCGCTGAGAAGTCCCCGTGTCGTGAGAAGGGTAACGCTCTGTCAACGCCAGCGAACGCTCCGTAGGCGACCATGTCGGGGAAATAAACTTTGAGGTCGTCGGGGGTCAAAGGCGGTGGTTGGTCAACGATACAGGGGTCAATGTTTTTGAAAACGAAGTCTTGTCGTCCCTTTGAACCACCGAACTCGTTCAAAAAGTATTGTCTGAATAGGGGTTCAACCATCAACTCTTTCTGTCGTTGTAGGAACTCGTCGGTTATCAACGGGTTGTTTTCGTTGGATTTGTAGAACTCGTAACCCGAACGGTAGATGAAACAAATGTGAGGTTCGTTTCGTCGTTCGTAAAGACGATAGAGTAGGTGGTCGGTGTCCGAGGCGGTTGAGGTGATTAAGACCCTTGAGTTTTCTCGTTCACTTTGGGAAATCGCCACCGACGCAACTTCTTCGTCCTCAATCAACGCCAACTCGTCAATGATTAACAAAGTGTAAGTTCGTCCAGCGATGGCTTCGGTGACACAGGGGACGGCTTCAATGACCGAGTTGGTCGTAGTGATTTCAATTTTGTTTTGTCCGACCCTGATAATCCCTTGTTTTTTTGTTACACCGACGAGGTTGTCCAAAGTGGTTTTTGACCGACGGTAGATTTCTTTAACTCTACGGAAGGCAACTGATGCTGCGTGGTCTTTTGAGGTGGAGAGGATGATGGTGTCGGAGTGGTCTATGGTGAACGCCGTGTAGATGGCGGCGACCGCCGAGATTAAGGTTTTACCTTGTCTTTTCGGGACACAAACGACGACGATTTTGTGGTTTTCAAGGGCGTTTAACGCCTGTCGTTGTATTGGGGTTAACTTGATGAGACCTTCTTTTCCGTCGTAACCGATGTATTTCAAAGTGTTTTCAACCCAATCGGCGATACCTTTCCAACTCATGGTAATCCCCGAAAACATTTACGAAGTTGACGGAAATCAAATTTGGTTGGGGACGGGGAAATCAGAATAAACAAGGCAGGGGGTCATGGTGGATGGGGTTAAAATCTGTCAATGGGGTCTGGAAAATAGCTGGAAAATACTGGAAATTACTGGAAAAATGCTTGGTGGGCGGTGCAGGACTTGAACCTGCGACCTCTTGCTCGTGAAGCAAGCGCTCTTCCTCTGAGCTAACCGCCCACCTTCGTCGCTTTTGAAGTATAACGCACCGACAAGGTGGTGTCACTCCTAACGGCGTTTCAGAGGAAACAGAAGCCGCTGTATTTCGGGCTTGCCAAAGTTTTCTGCTGTCACAACAGTCACACCAGTGTCAACCCGCTTAGGGATTTGTTTGCCTTGCAACTTCATGACAGCATAACGAACCCCCAATTCGCCCATTTTAAACGGGTTTTGGACGATCAAGGCTTGAATGACACCGTCCTTAAGCGCCTGAATTTCCGTTTCGGAAGCGTCAAAGGCTACGAGTTTAACTTTGCCCGCTAACTTTCTTGCCCTCAAAACTTGTGCCGTGCCAACACCCGAAATTTCGTTGACGGCAAAAATTCCTTTCAAATCCGGGTGAGCCGTGAGCATGTTCTCTGCAGCCTGCATCGCTGTCGCAACACTGCTTTGCCCGTAGAGAACCGAAGCGATTTTCATCTTCGGGAACTTTTTGAGCGCCTCCCTAAAGCCTTTTTCCCGCTCTTGGACGCTCGCTGCGCCGGGAATTGCTTGAATGACCCCGACCTTGCCAACACCTCCAATTAACTTCGCAAGAGTTTCACCTGCGATGTAACCTCCTTTGAAATTGTCGGTAGCAACGAAGCAATCGGAAATGTCTGGCTCAAGTGCGGAATCAACGACGATGACAGGAATGCCACGCTTTTGCGCTTTCTGGACAACTGGGACAAGCGCCTTCCGCTCGCAAGGAGCGAGGACGATTGCGTCAACTTTTTGTGCGATGAAATTTTCCATGATGGCTATTTGACCTGCAACATCGGTCTCACTCTCTGGACCTCTACACAAAATTTTCGCTCCAAGTTCTTTCGCCGCTTTCTCTGCACCCGCTTTTATGGTCTGGAAAAAGGCGTGGGTGTTCGTCATGGGGACCACAGCAATTCGGTATTGGCGTGGGGATTCCGTGTTGGCAGCAAATAGGTGGAAAATCGCAATCAAAACCAACCCTGTTACGGCGCCAAATAACCCGAAGTTCCTCATCACAAGTTCACCTTCCCGATGATTGTTGCCAACCTGCAAATAAATGATGTCATCACTCGGTTTAAGTTGCCTACTCCCCGTTGGTTAGGACTATGTCCAAATGTTCAAGCAAATCCTGCACAACCTTTATCACCGCTGGGACGGCGTTTTGGACAGGTTGAGATAGTTGGGTTTGGAAGCCGAAATCTTTGCCGTTGACAGAAACGAGGAAAGTTTGGGGCGCTTTGCCGAAAAACTGTTGAGTGTAAGCAAGTAGGGTTGAGGGCGTAAAGTGGTGCGAAAAGGTTTGGGACACCGGCGAAGGCGAAACCGAAACGCACTCAACGCTACCTACAGGTTCTGCGCACTTGGCGTCTATGAAAACTGCAACTTCAACCTCGCTCAAATCCAATGCCAATTCGGGCGTTAGTTGCACGCATGTCCGTATGAGCACTTGCTTATCTGGCAAAATTTCCCGCAATTTTTCAGCAACTACCCATCCAACCCCATCGTCACCTCGGAGCGGGTTGCCGTATCCGACAACGAGCGCTTTCGGCATCAATCTCGCCTCAGTTCGTCCAGCAAAGTTCCATCGGGTCCGATGAGTTGGATGTGCAAAGGCATGTGACCCACAGCATGAGTTGAACAACTGAGGCACGGGTCAAAGGCTCTTATGACTGCCTCAACTCGGTTCAGCATTCCTTCGTTCAATTGCTTGCCGTTGACAAAATGCTTTGCGACTTGCAGTATGCCTTTGCTCATTGCGAGGTTGTTGTGTCCCGTCGCGATGATGAGGTTCGCCCACTCCATCAAGCCATCTTCGTTGACCTTGTAGTGGTGGATGAGAATCCCTCGCGGCGCTTCGGCAACCCCAATGCCTTCAAGGTTGTTCAAACCGGCGATCGCGCGAATGTGTTTGCTCAAGATTTCTGGGTCGTTGAGCAATTCCTCCATTTTCTCAATCGCGTGCAGGATTTCAATCAGGCGGGCATAGTGGTAGTAGAACGAACTGAGAACCGCACCCCTTTCAAGTTCACGGAATTCAACCCACTCTTGTTCAGCGAGTGGGGTATCAAACCCGTCAATGATGTTGAGTCGCGCTAACGGTCCGACACGATACATCCCGTCGGGGTAACCCATCGGCTTGTAGTAGGGGAACTTGAGGTAAGTCCAAGGTTCAGTAGCCTCACCAATGTAATCCTGATACTCAACGGGATCAAGTTGGTCTGCGACAATGTGACCATTCTCGTCAACGACGCGAACGCGACCGTGATAGCATTCCCATTTGCCTTCCGGAGTTACCAAGCCAAGGAAAAGTGAAGGGAAGTTAGCGAAGGTGCGAATTTCGTCTCGGAAATTTTCCAGCGAACGCTTGAACCATTGTAGGGTTCGCAAAGCGATTTCCTTTGCCTCTGGAAGCATTGACAAAATTGCATCTCGTTTTTCAGCGGTCAGAGGTTCGCTGACTCCGCCGGGAACAACCCAAGCGGGGTGAATCCTTTTGCCTGCGAGCAACTCAATTATGGTTTGTCCGATTTTGCGCAATTGGATGCCGTCCTTTGCCATTTGAGGGTTCGCTTCTATCAATCCAAAAATGTTTCGCTTCTTCGGGTCAGAATCCATCCCGAGCAGCAAATCGGGTGCTGAAAGGTGGAAGAAACTGAGGGCATGGGATTGAACAATTTGAGCCAAGTTGAGTAAGCGGCGAAGTTTAATTGCGGGTTCAGGGATTCGGACCGCTAACAGTTGGTCGCATGCTTTGCCCGAAGCGAGCAAGTGACTGACAGGGCAAATTCCACAAATGCGAGCCATCAGTGAAGGCATTTCGCTGAACGGTCGTCCTTCGCATAGTTTTTCAAATCCACGCAACTGAGTGACATGGAACCACGCATCGGTGACATTCCCCTCTTCATCAAGTTGGATGGTGATTTTCGCGTGCCCTTCAATTCTCGTGACCGGTTCTATCGTGATTCGCTGCGCCATCCTTATCCCTCCTGTCTTTCTCGTTTTCATGCTCCGAAGCGAGTGACTGTGGCTGTATCTGGGATACGACCTTCAAGCAGTTCTGTCAAGACGAAGTAAATCGCATCAGCCCTTGGGGGGCAACCGGGCAAGTAAACATCAACCTTGACAATCTCGTGGACTGGACGAACGCGCGGCAACAAGGCAGGGATTCCATCCATTGGCGGCTTATGATTTTGGGTTGCGTTTTGCTCGTAAACCCTTTGCATCACTTCCCTGATGTGAAATCGGTTGCGCATCGCAGGGACATTGCCTGTGACAGCGCAATCGCCAAAGGCGACCAAAATTTTCGTCCGTTGACGAATGAGTTGGATTTTGTGCAAGTCCTCTTCAGTGCTCACCGCCCCTTCAACGAGGGTGACATCTACCTCTTCAGGGAACTCCTTCGTGTCAACGAGTGGGCTGTAGACAACTTCAACTTTCTCTGCAAGTTCAAGCAAACGCTCATCCATGTCAAGGAATGACATGTGACAACCTGAGCAACCATCAAGCCAGACTGTCGCCAGTTTTATCTTTCGTTCGCTCATTGTCTACCACCTCGCATAACTGTCAAGTAGGGCAGGAACTGACGCCTTTTTTCCATTTCAGCGACGGCTTTGCCCTTTTCAAAGAGCGCTCCAGTTGGGCAGACATGGACACACTTTCCGCAACTGGTGCAAACATCGGAAGTGCCCCAAGGTTGGTTGAGGTCGGCGATTATGCGGGAGTTAATGCCTCGCCCCATCACATCCCAAACATGTGCGCCTTCAATTTCGTCGCAGACGCGAACGCACCTTGTGCAAAGCACGCAACGGTTGTGGTCAACCACGAAACGCTCGTGAGACGCATCAATAGGCAAGTTAGGGTAGCGATATGGGAATCGGATGTTCGTGACCCCCAACTTCTGAGCCAACCGCTGTAATTCGCAGTGTCCATTGACGACACAAACCGAGCAAGTGTGGTTTCGTTCCGAGAACAGCAACTCAAGGATCATCTTCCGATACTTGATCAGCCGCTCCGAGTTCGTGATGACCTCCATGCCCTCTTCCACCTGTGTCACACATGCGGGGAGCAATCGGTTTATCCCCTTCACTTCAACCAAGCACAAGCGACATGCCCCATAAGGTTCCAACCCTTCCAAATAGCAGAGCGTGGGGATATCAATCCCGTTTTCGCGGGCGACTTGTAAAATCGTCTCGCCCTCTCGGGCGCTCACTTCCTTTCCGTCAATTGTCAGTGTTTTGATTCTCGTTGGTGCTCTCATGCTGGCACCTCCTCAAGTTTTTGAATTGAACAAACGCCGGCGGGGCAAGTTTTGTCAAGGATGTGAGCCTCATACTCGTGGCGGAAGTAGCGGAGCGTGCTCAAGACAGGGTTAGGTGCGGTTTGCCCCAGACCGCAAAGGCTCGCGTTTTTAACCAAATCGCAAAGTTCCTCAAGCAATTCAAGGTCGCGCATCGTTGCTGTGCCAGTAGTGATACGGCGCAAGAGTTCGTGCATGTGGGATGTCCCCACGCGACAGGGGACACATTTGCCGCACGACTCGGACATGCAGAATTCAACGAAGAACTTAGCAACATCAACCATGCATGAAGTTTCGTCCATCACGATCATACCGCCTGAGCCCATGATTGAACCAACTTTTGTCAATGACTCGTAATCAACGGGCAAATCAAGGAACTGTTCGGGGATACAACCTCCAGACGGACCACCTGTCTGAACAGCCTTGAACTTTTTGCCCTCAGGGATGCCTCCACCTATGTCAAAGACGATCTCGCGAAGCGTTATGCCCATTGGGACTTCAATCAAGCCCGTGTTGACGACGCGACCAGCCAACGCGAAAACTTTCGTGCCTTTGCTCTTTTCGGTCCCAATTTTTGCGAACCATTCGCCACCATTTCGGATAATGGCAGGGATGTTCGCGAAAGTTTCAACATTGTTGATGAGCGTCGGGTAACCCCAAAGACCGTATTCGGCAGGGTAGGGTGGGCGAGGGCGAGGAGTTCCACGCTTGCCCTCAATTGAAGCAATCAAGGCTGTCTCCTCGCCACAAACGAACGCACCCGCGCCGATCCGCAACTCAATGTGGAAACTGAAGGTCGTGCCTAAGATATTGTTGCCCAGCAAGTTCAACCTTTCGGCTTGACGAATTGCCGTCCTCAAACGCCTAATCGCCAACGGATACTCGGCACGGACATAAATGTATCCTTGTTGAGCGCCAACTGCATAGGCAGCGATGATCATGCCTTCAATCACTCGGTGAGGGTCGCTTTCAAGGACTGTCCTGTCCATGTAAGCACCGGGGTCACCTTCATCAGCATTGCAGACAACAAACTTGCGTGCTCCATTCGCTTTAGCCACAGTGCTCCATTTCAAACCCGTTGGGTAACCAGCCCCACCACGCCCTCTGAGCCCGCTTTTAGTTACCTCTTCAATGACTTCCGATGGTGACATCTCCGTCAAGACCTTCATCAATGCCTGATATCCGCCGACGGCTATGTAATCCTCAATCCGTTCTGGGTCAATGATACCGGAATTTTCCATGACGATTTTCACTTGGCGCTTGAAAAAAGGCATGTCGGGGGAACACATGAGACGCTCAACAGGAGTTGAAATCAAACCTTGGACGATGGCGGGTGCATCTTCTGGGCTGACCTTATGGTAGATGATGCCATCTGGCTCAATGTAAATCATTGGACCAGCGGAGCAGAGCCCAAGGCAACCAACTCCCTTGACAAGAACTTCATTTTCCAATCCCCGCTCCTTGACAGTTTCTTCAATGGCTTCCTTTACCATTTCGCTGCCACACATTATGCAGCCTGTAGCGACACAGACATTGATGCAGCATTTGTATCGCTGCTTCTCTTCTTGTTCCTTCACAGCCAACTGTTGCAGTTCATCTATCGTCATTGTTCTCCCACCTCCGAAGGTGCTTCAACGCTTCTTCAGGGGTCAACTTGCCGATAACTTGCCCGTCAAAAACAGCGACAGGCGCCAACCCGCACGCTCCCAAGCATCTGGCAGCGAGCAGCGACAATTTCCCGTCTTTCGTGGTCTCTCCGGGCTGAATCCCGTAGGTGCGTTCAATGGCTTCCAAGATTTGAGGTGCGCCTTTGATGTAGCAAGCGGTGCCAAGGCAAACAACGCAGATATGTTCGCCTTGAGGTTTGAGGGTGAAGAAGTGGTAGAAGGTCACGACGCCATAAACTTGGCTGAGTGGGACTCGCAGCGACTGCGCTACAAACCTCATCGCATCCTCGTCAATGTATCCGAATGTTTCTTGGACAGTGTGCAAGGTTTCAATGAGGGCGTGAGGCTGATATCCATGTCGCCTCATTGTCCCTTCCACAATCCTCCACCTTTTGTCATCCGAGGGCGGCGCAACTCTTTGCCTTTCAATAAGTGCCGGTGGCATTTTTGATCCCTCCTTGACTTCAAGCCTGCTGCTTGTATTGTGGTTCAAAAGACGATCTTGTTTCCGAGGTCTCTGGCACCAATAGGGGTTTGCACTTCCGTTAGTTCTCCCCATTCGGCAGGTGGGTTTTCCACTGTAGTGTTGTCGGGGAATTCTTTGAGGAGCATCGTGAAAATTTTCGCAAGTCTTTGGGAAATCCCTTACAAGTTTCCAACTTCTTCCCTCATTGCTGGTTTCGCTCAGACTTTGCCGGTTTTGCGAGCAGATACCGAACGCTCATTAGCGCCATGAAAGCGACGAAAATTAACCGCAATTGAGTTTCGGGAAGGAAATGGGCAAACTCTGCACCTAAGTATGCGCCTGCAAGCGCACCGATGATCAATCCCGGCACAATTTCCCAACTGACATGCCCCAATTTCCAATGGGTCAAAGCACCGATTGCTCCCGTTGGAACCATGACTAAAAGTGAAGTCCCTTGAGCAGTATGCTGGTTCAATCCGACAATCAACACCATGACTGGCACCATGATCAATCCGCCGCCAACTCCCATCATCCCGGAAAGGAAACCCGTAAATGCGCCGGCAATCAAAAGGACAAGTGCTTTCCCAATTAATGTAGTGCTGAAGTGAAAGTGCGGGAAATAAGGTTTGAGTGCGAGCAGGAAAGCAACGAACAAAAGGAAAGCGCCAAAAGAGCGCTTGAGTTTCCATTCTGGCAAAACTGCTGTGAATCTTGCCCCAAATCTCGCTGTCAAAATCGCAGTGCAAGCCAGCAACAATGCTGCAACAACATCAACAGAACGCTCTAACCCGTAAGCGATTGCACCCATGAGACCAGTGAACACGATAGCGACCAGACTCGTCCCATGTGCTTGGTGTTGTCGGACCTTGAGCAATTCAACCATTAACGGCACCATCAAAACTCCACCACCAAGCCCAACCAATCCACCCAACAAGCCCGCCAACAAACCTATGATTGAACTTGCAAGAAACTGAATCGCATCTCACCTCTTTACACCGCATAAGTTTCGGATATCACAAAAATTTTGCAGCGCCCTGCGCCGAAAATGTTGTCAGGATGTGTCATGTCAAATTGCAGCAACTTGCTTTCCTGTGGCAAGAAACATCACACTATTGACATGGTTTTTTTTTCACGCTATAATTGATTTGCGACCGCTTCTTGAGGCGGCGGTAAAATTTTAAGGAGGTGTATGGATGATGTGTGGCATTAAAGTTCGTGGTTTCACCCTCATTGAGTTGCTCGTGGTAATCGCCATAATTGCTATTCTGGCGGCGATTTTGTTCCCCGTGTTCAGCCAAGCCCGTGAGAAGGCTCGTCAATCATCGTGTCTTTCAAACACCAAACAAATTGCCTTGTCAATCTCTCAATACACTACGGACTATGACGAACGATTCCCTTCAGGCAATCACCCCGACAATAACACCTGCGCTGGCGTCGTGTATCGCTATGGATGGCGAGGATGGGTTGTCAATGTCCTTTGGGCTTATGTCAAAAATGCTCAACTCTTTGCCTGTCCAAGTCGCTCTCCGGGTTGGATCATCAACTATAACGCAGGAGGTGCTATATGCACCAACGCCGTTTTGAACTACACCTCATACTCTTACAACTACATCGGTCCTTCCGCAATTAGTGTTATGCTCCCCCGCGTTCTTGAACCTGCACGGTTCACCTTGATGTGGGATAGCCAGAACCGATGGACGGATTGCGCGATTGTCAGCGGTTGTGGGTTATGGACTAATCGTGACATATGCCATTATCTCGGTTACGATGTCGTCGGTGGCAATTGTTCTACACCAAGCGGTGCTGCACCTAATCTCAATTACACCTCTTGGCATATGCTCGGAAATAACTTCGTTTATTCCGATGGTCACGCTAAATGGAACCGCTGGCAGAACATGAAATGGGGCGACATCATCAACCGTAAGGATACAACCCTTGACCTCACAAACTACGATCGCCCTTGTGTTCAGATGCCAGCCACTGGTGCATGGCCGTGGAGTGGTTAGTTAAGCGAAGAGAAGCCTGTGAACTTGACATTTTGCTTAGGGGCGGGCGAAAAGGTCCGCCCCTATGTTCGGTTTTTCTCTGAACTTTGGGGGTGAAAAGAAATGAGGCAGGAAGTGCCAACTTGGTTGGTTGTTGTTGCTGTCGTTATAGTGCTGGTGATCGTCGGGTTTGCCTACTGGTATTCAGGTCGCACCAAGGTGACCCAGCAGGAGCAACAGCAGTTGCCTGCAACTCACCAACCTGCTCCATTGCCAACAGCACCATCACCAGGTCCTTAAGCCAATCGCGATTTTCCCTAA
>Ga0105160_1000284_pt1 | contig 25411 bp, 29 predicted proteins | sample GXS110809BmetaG_FD_89591 | JGI IMG/M metagenome (GOLD analysis project Ga0105160, IMG submission 89591) | Hot spring microbial communities from Gongxiaoshe hot spring, China to study Microbial Dark Matter (Phase II) - GXS 110809B | ecosystem: Environmental > Aquatic > Thermal springs > Hot...
AGCCCCCTCGGAGCCCGTCCCCCCCGCGGGAGCCTGGGCGCACACCTGCACCCCCACGGGGCTCGGCAGGCCCTCCAGCCCGGTCGCCGAGACGGAGACCGCCCTCTTGCGCCTGTTCTCCTCGCTGAAGGTCACCGAGTAGCTCCGCCCTGGGGTCACTTCCCCCAGAGAAGCCGCGTAGTAGGCGAAGCCGAGGCGCTTTCCTTCGACCTCCAGCTGCCCCCCAGCGGGGACGACTGCCCTGAAGCGGGCCGAACCTCCCACGAGGACCACCTCGCCCGTACGGTACACGCTCCCGTCTGGGCCCTTGGCTTTATAGGCCGCCGTCTCCAACCAAGGGGGACCCGAAACCGCCACTTCTACTCCGGAGACCGTCTCCTCTAGCGCGCCGCATCCCCCTACCAGCACAGCCAAGGAGAGCCCCGTAAAAACCCCTACAAAGGCCTTCCTCCTCATCTCCTAGCCTCCTTCCAGTACCCGTACACCTGGAGCACTCGGTAAGCGTAGCGCCAGCCCTTTTCGTCTAGCCCGTTGGCCGCCAGACGCGTGGGGCCGCGGTTGTAAGCTGCCAGGGTTCGCACCCAGTCGCCGAAGCGCAGGTAGAGGTCCCGCAAATAGCGGGCCGCGACCCTCAGGTTAGTCAAAGGGTCCCAGAGGGCTTCCGCCGACACCCCGTACTCGAGGGCCACGATGGGCTTCACCTGTCCTAGGCCGATCTCTCCCGCCCTCCCCACCGCCTGAGCGCAGTAGCGGCTCTCCACCCAGACCACCGCTCCGAGAAGGAGGGGGTCCAGGCCTGCCTCGAGGGCCGCTCGCTCCACCAGGGCCTGGATGTCCGCCCTGGGGTAGCCGCAAGCGAACGCCTGGCCGAAAAGGAGGAAGAACAAAAGCGCGGGCCTCCGCATCCTCAGGGGCTAGCGGACCTCGAGGCGCCCGCGCCAGGCGGGAAAGAGGCCACCAAGATCCTCTCTCCCGCTCCCTTCACCAGGGCTCTCACGATCTGGGTCGAGTTCTGGGGAAGGGCGAAGACGTTCCCTATCCTTCCGAGGGAGTAGGTCCAGAACGGGGCCGCCTCGAAGGTCGACACGGCGATGGGACCGTTCGGACCGCTCACCACCTGCGTCTGGGTCTGCCTGTTGAGGGCCTGCACCCAGTCGGAGAGCCCTGAGACCGCCGCGCGCAGGAGGTCAGCGGCCAGCGTGGGGGCGATGTCCGCCACCGTCCCGTTCAACCCGAAGAGCCTGTCTTTGGGGTCGAAGGCGAATCCGTTCAAGGTGTAGACCTTGCCTTCGCCCGTGACCGCCACGTCGAAGCGGACTAGGGCCCTGGCGTTGGCGGAGAACGAGGCCGTCCCCATGAGGACGAGCCTCGGGCAACGCTCCTCGCCGCACCAGTTGGCCGTGGACTGCGCCACCACGGGGGTGTCCGCGAGAGGGGTAGCGAGGACCCCCGTGAGGAGCTCGGCCTCGAAGAGCCGGCCCACCGGGAAGGCCTCCCCTCCGGGGCTTTGGACAACCCCCTGGGCTCCTTGCGCCCCTTCCCCCGAAGGGGTCTGAGGGAAGAAAGGCACGGAGTAGTTGACCGGGAGCTGCGGCACAGTCTCGGCTCCCTGCCCTTGCGCCGCCCCCCCAGAAAGCGCGGGTGCCTGCGTAAAGGGGGTGCTCCCTTGGCGCTGCCACAGCACCGTGTAGCTGTCCACCGCGCCCGGGCGCGCGTAGAAGTCGTTCGCCGCCCCGACGGAGACCGTCGCCGCGAGGAAAAGTAAGGCCAACTCTCCCTTTTTCATCCCTTCGACCTCCCTCGCCTCAACAACACCACTTGGCAGGGCTTGGGCCAGCACAGGGTCGAGACCAGCCGCGCCCTGGCCCTCGAGAAGACTCCCCAGGCCTGGCCCGCGTACGCGGCGCGGTACGCCCGGACCTTGCGCTCCACCTTGGAGACCGGGTAGCGCAAGTCCACCTCCACCGCCCAGGTCCCCTCGGGCCTCTCCCACAGGGCGTCGGGAACAACCTCACCGAACCCCTTCGGAAGCCGCCACGCGGGAGGAGCCCCCAGGGCTTCCCAGAGCTCCCTGAGGTAGGCCAGATGCGGCAGGGAAGAGGGGGCCAGGCCGTCCCAGACCCCCGGGGGAAGGGCCAGGCGGATCGTCCCGAAGGGGGAGAGGGAGACCCTCCGCTCGATCCATCCCTCCGGCCTTTCCCTGGAGCCCTCGAGGACCACTGGCAGCTTGGCCATCTCACTCATCCCTTCCCGCCTCCACGCTCCTCACCAGGCGGTGCAAGAGCCCCGTCATCTCGGTGGCCATGATGCCCACCAGTCCGAGGAAGAGCCCAAAGGGGAGAAACAGGGCCAGCACCGACATGCCTCTACCCACCCACACGAGAACGGTCAGGTACTTGTCCTGGTTCACCTTCACCTCCAGAAGTGGAGCACGATAGCCTCGGGACTGTAGAGAAAAGGCGAAGACCGCCTCAGGGCCTCGCGGACCCGCGCGAGCGCCGCGGCCACCTCCTCCCCCTCCAGGCGCTCCAAGGGGCCAGAGGCCCCGAGGCCCCGGCCCCTGAAGGCCACCTGGTTGTTCACGATGAGGAAGTACTCGTCTACAGGTCCCAGGTAGAGGTACGCCCCCGCGAGGTAGAGCCCTAGAAAGTAGCTCGCCTTGTCGAGGTAGGTGTGGGGCGAGGTGAGGAGAGCGACCGTCCCCCCCTGCTTGGTCACGAGGCGGTGAAGAGCCTGGGCCACCTGGGGGTGCCTCAGGTAGCTTCCCACGTATACGACGCTCTTGGCCCCGCTGAGTTCAGAGAGGAGCTCCGGCAACGAGGAGGGACTCGCCCCCCAAGCGGGGACGAGGAGCACGAGGGCGGCGACGAGAACCCTTGGGCTCATCCTCATCATTCTACTCGGGTCGCGAGGGAAGAGAAGGCGCGCGGGGGGACGCGTCCCCCCGCGCTTCTCAACGGCAGACCTCAGTCCCTCACCAAGGGCTTCGTCTCTTCGGGCTTGCCCGGGTAGTACACCTCCTTCGTGCCGACCCAGGAGAAGAGGTCCTCCCAAAAGCCCGGGGGGAACCGCTTCTTGACGTGCTTGTAGAGCCTGTAGACCCCGTAGAACACCGCGAAGAAGGCGATCAGGGTGAGGGTGGTCCCGAGAAGGGGGCGGAAGGCCAGCACCACAAAGAGGGAGATGCCCGCCAAGATCGTGAGGGTAGGCAGGTCGAAGACCACCACGGGATCTAGGTCGGGGGCCTCCAGGGGCTTCTCGGGGTCGAGGATGTCTTCCACAGCTCGTCACCTAATCTTAGTCTGCCGTAGACCCCTTGATGCACTGGGTAAACTGATTCCCCGCTCCTCCCGAGCTTGCCCTCGCCTGGAGCCACTGGTTGCCCACCATGAAGAGGATCGCGGTCACCAGGGAGACGATCATGTAGCGGATGGCCCCGCGGCCGCCCGCCACCAGGAGGATGATGCCGATGGCGAAGACCACGACGATGGCGATCCAGACCATTGGCCCCGCGACGAAGCGGATGAGCGGGCAGAAGGCCTGGATGAGGTTGTCGACGATGCCTGTGAGGTCCTGTTGGGCAGCGCGGGCCGCTCCGAGCCCAAGAGGAAGACCCCAAACCGCCGTGCGTCCAAGCTTCCTCAGCGTCGTCACATCGCACCTCCTTGTGCGCCCTCATTATACGACGACCTACCTCTTCGGTAACGGCAAGACCGGGACGGGCACACCCCGCGCCCTGGGTATGGGGTAGGCGTCGGGGACGGAGACCCAGTCCCAGTAGTACCTGGGCCCCGAGTAGAGGACCTGGTAGGGCGCGATGAAGATGGGGCGGATGTTGGGGAGGTCCGGATAAGTCGGGAAGATCACGAAGGGGGGGAACGGGACGAATATGGGTTTGGTCGTGTCTACGATTATGGGGACGTGGATGACGTGGAGGCTCCTCATGAACGCCACCGCCGCGTACTCGGCGGCGCCCCAGTCCTGCCCCGGATCGGGGAGGGGGGCGAACTCGAGCCTGCTGAACACCTGGTGGTAGCTCGTGTAGCCCAAGGCCTCGTGCACCTGGGGCAGGCTGGGGGGGAGCCAGCGCTTGAGCTCCTCGAGGGGCCACACGCCCCTCGCCTTCTCGTCCCGGTACTGGTCTCCCCACATGAGGGCGCTCAGGGCGTTCCTCGCCCCATCGGGGATCGAGGGCAAGGGCACGGGAAGGTTCAGCCGCTTCACTAAGCCCTCAAGGACGGGCACGAAGTAGGCGTACCGCGCCACCCCCAACAGGTTGTCCGAAAAGCTGGTCTTGGTGAAGAGCGTCTCCAAAACCTTCTGGAGGTCGCGGGCCGCCTCCGCGTTCGGCGCGATTCGGATCACCGGAGTCATGGTCGCTCCCAGGCCCACCTCGTGGCCGCTCCACGCCGTGGGGAGGTAGACCTCGGGGTCAACCGGCGCCTGCCCCTTGCCGAGCCCCTCGAGGACCCCCTTCAGGGATGCCAAAAAGTCCGTGGGGCTCCCCCTGGGGGCCACGGCCTTCAGGACGTCCGAGATGTACTCGGGGACGTACTTCTTTTCCACCAAGGCCAGTCCCCTCCGGGCCCGCTCCTCGAACTCCCCCATGTCGATCCAGACTGGCTCGGGGTACCCCGGCGTGGTGATCTCGCCGAAGGGCGTGATGATCTTCACGCCGCTGATCATGGGGAAGAAGGGAAGGTTGCCCGCGTCCAGGCCCACGTCGTCGCAGTAGTCCTCAGGCCGCACCCGCGCCACCCCAGCGTGGTAGCTGGTGTACCAGTCGAGCCTGAGCTTCCCCTCAGCGCTGGCCTTGTTCGGCGGAAGAGGCTTGGCGTACCCCTCCGGAAAGACGTCCGTGGGTGTCCCCACGGAGACCTCGGGCTTAGGAGGGTTCAGCTTGACGCCGCTCTCGACCAAGGGCCAGAGGGCCTTTTTGACCGCGCACGTCACCTCCGTGACGCCGAATTGGTAGTGGATGCGGGTCATCACGTGCCAGTAGGCCCGTTCCTCGAGGCGCTGCCAGGCGAGGAGGATGTCGCGGGAGACCGCCCTCGTCCCTTCGAGGGTAGACGCGGGAATGTGCCACTCGTAGTCCTTTGGGACGGCTTTCGGGTCTCCAGCCTCGGCCTTTTTCGCTTCCCACATGCGGTCCAAGCGGTAGACCGTCACGTAGGGCAAAATTCCCTTGTCCAGCGCGTCGGGAACTATCCAGGGCAGACCGCCGTAAGCCCCGTCTTTGTACCTCGATGCCCCCAAGGCGGTGAGGGACGCGGCAAGCAGCAGCGTTGCAGCGACTCCCTTTCTCATGCCCTAGATTATAGGACGCCTCTCGTCTTTCATTTCTTCGGTCGCGTCCCTTTGCACTCCGGGTACCTCGTGCAACTCCAGAACTCTCGCCCGGCGTTTTTCCCCCTCTTCGCCACCTTCAAGACCATGGGGCTGCCGCACACCGGGCACTTGGGCGTTCGCGCTTTTTCCTCCTCGCGCTTGACCTCTTTGGCCTCTTCTCGGGGGCGCTTTCCCTGCGCCTCGCCAACCTGACCCCGCTTCTCGGGTCTCTTTGGAACTGGAGAAGGGGAGCTGGGCTCGGCCGCCTCCTTCTCCACCTCCGCACCCGCCTCCTCCTTTCTTCGCCTCCTCTGGCCTAAAAGGAGGGTTTGAGCGTCCACCTCGCCCCGCCACCAGAGGGTCGCGAGGTCTTGGGTCGCCGCCTTGCCCTCGTCCCCTTCAGGGGAGGAGGGAGAAAGCGCTGGGGGAGCAGAGGAGGAGGCCGCGTCTTCCTGGCCTCCCTCCTGAGCTCTCGCCTCCCCCCCTTTTTCGGCGGCCTCCTTTTGACCTTCTTCCTCCTCCGGAGCGGGAGGGCTTGAGAGGACTTCCTCTACGATGGCGCACGCCACCCCCATTTCGCTTAGGGTGTGGTAGCCGTTCGACCTCTCGTAGAACAGGGCCCGCACGGCCCAGCCGCTTCCGTCGACGACCACGAAGGGGACGACTTCCTGGGCCACTTCGTCCGGTAAGCCCCCCTCCACGATCAGCCCTACGGGGACGAGGGGGACGACCCGGTTTTCAGGGAAAGACTCCTCAAGCCTCCGCCAGATCGCAAGCTCCTCCTCCGCGAGCAGCTGCAGCAGGCGGAGCTTTCCCTTCGCCTCCCTTCTCAGCCACTTCAAAAGCCCCATGTCAACCCCCAGCCATCCTCCTCAGCCTGCACGCCAGCTTGTCCGCCCTTTTCACCCTTCGGGGCAGCACTTCCCAGAGGGTCCTTCGAGAGCGAATGAAGCGGTAGGTGGCGTACACCAGGCCCTTGCCTCCCTTTTCTTCCAGCGCCCTCACCCCCTCCGCGGCCAGGAGGAGGCTCGCGTCCAAGAGGGTGCGGGCCCAAAAGGGAGAGCGCACCCGCTCGCCTGGCGTGCGCACCGCCAAGAGAAAAAGCCTTTCCCACTCGAGGTCGTCCAGGTCTAGCTCCGACAGGTCCATCTGTTTGGGCAAGGCTACAGGCAAGGGCACGGCGGCTCCTAGAGGGCCCGCCGCCAGGTCGCCCACCCTCCACCCGAGACGCTTCCTCTTTCCCTCTCCCTCGACCACAAGGTAGTGTCGGTCTATGGCCACCACGCGCTCCCCGTGAGGCAGCCTGTGCGCCGCGAGGTGCAGCGCCGCTCTGAAGCTAGCCGTCCTCGCGGACAAGTGGGCCAGGCGAGTCCCCCTCAGACCCGACTCCCTCTCTCCGAGGGCGCTCAGACCTACGATGGGCCCCACCAGGCTGTCTGCCACCCTTACCAGGGCGCGCGCTCTGGCCCTGTTCAGGAGACTTACGGCCTCACCGCGGAAGCTCGGTGAGGCCAAGGGGAGGGCCCGCCAACGGGAGACCCAGGTCAGAAACTCCTTCAGCGAGCCGTCCCCCGGAGGACGTAGTAGGTCTTGGGCGAAGCCACCTTCCACTCCCAAGCGATCTCCCCCTTTTCCTCGACCACGATGGCCCCCGAGGCCGCGGCGCCGGGGGCCAAGGTCTCCGGGTCGTCGCCAAAGGAGGTACGCAGCACCCTGAAGGGGAGGGGCACCGCCCCCGACCGCACGGTCAGGTCCCTCACCCGCAGGGTGAGCGGCTCCCCTCCCTCGTTGCGCACCTCGTAGCGGATGACCCAGCCGTTGGCGCTCCTCTCTGGAGAGAAGGAGGCCTTCAGCCAAGAGGGCAGCGAGGCTCCCCCTGCCTGGCCCCCAGGGAGCTGAGCCTCCTTGGGCTCAGCGCCTTCGCCCCTGGGGGCCTCCGTAGGGTTTGCCGCCCCCGCGGAGCCGCCAGAGCTCCCCTTGGAGCGAAGGACGACCACGTAGCGCCTCGGAGAGTCCATCTTAGGGTCCACGACCACCTTGAAGAGGGCCACGTAACCCCCGACCCGCACCACGAGATCCGCGCTTCCCGCTTGCTGCAGGGCCTTCAGAAACATCAGGTTGGGGCCGCTCTCCGCCACCCTGATCTGTAGAAGCGCTGGCCTGCTCGTGCCGATCTCGTCGATCAGGTCGGAGAACTCCACCACGGTGATGTACTTCGGACTCACGTAGATGACCCCTGGCTTCTCCGAGAGGGTGGCCAAGTCGTACGTGTAGCTGACGGAAGACCCGTAACCTTGCCCCAAGACCGAAGACGCTCCAGGGGCCCCTAAGGCCAGCAAGGCGAGGGCGAGTCTCAAACCCTTCCTCATACGCCCCCATGATACAAGCCAGGGGCGCGCGGAGTATCCTGAAAACGGATGGCCCGGGATCCCGAGTACGTCCGCGCGCGGGTTTCGTCCCTCCTAGAGCGCTACCGCGAGGGCACCCTCGTCACCCTCGACCTCGAGGGAAAGGAAAGCGAGAGGTTCTGGATCCCCACATGGCGTCTGGCAGAGGGGGACTGGGTCCAGGGGCCGTTCCTCCCCGGTAGGAGGTTCTGGTATCCTCCCAAGCCCGAGCTCGTCAAGGTCTTTCCCAGGGAGGCCGACCCCGTGGCGAGGGAGCTCGGGCAGGTGGTCTACACCGTGGCTCCCGGCTTCGGCTACCAGCGGTCCCTGAAGCTCGGGAGGGACCCCGATGCCTTCGCCTACCTCCTCGGGGAGAAACCCATCGATCCCCTTTTCGCTCCTCCCGAGCGCTACCAGCTGAAGGAAGCTAAGGAACAGCTTCTGTCTTGGCGCTGGTTTTTTGAGGCCTTGCGGGAGCTCGTGCAGGCGGGCTTCACGCCCCTGGAAGGGCAGAGGATCCTCGACGCCTTGGGGGAGCCCGCTCTGGACCTCGTCAGAAAAAACCCCTTTCTCATGACTCAGGTCGAAGGGGTGGACTACACCTCCCTCGTCGCGCGCTTCCGCAGAAGGGATCCCTTGGGCGAGCTTCTCCAGCGCCTCAAGGAGGAGTACGTCGGGAGCGGCAACACCGCCGTCCCCCTCGCGTCCTTGGCCAAGAGCGAGACGGAGGTTCAAAAGCTTCTCCAAGAGACCTCGGGGCAGGTCAGGTTTGAGAGGGGCTACCTCGCCCTCTCGCGCTTCGCGGACCTCGAGGAGGAGATCTGTGAGAACGTCCGCGAAGCCTCTTCCCTGCCAGAGATTCCTCCACCCGAGGGCCTCGGAGAGGACCAGGCTCCGGTCGTGGGCCTAATCCGGCACAGGATCGGCGTCCTCACGGGCGGCCCCGGCACGGGAAAGACCTACACCCTCTCCAGACTGGTCCAGGCGCTGATGCGCCAGAAGGTCCCGGTCACCCTGGTCGCCCCCACGGGCAAGGCGGCCCAGCGCATGGCCCAGCTCGCTGGAATAGAGGCCCGGACGGTCCACAGCTTCCTGAGGACCAGGCCCCACGAGGTGTTTCGCACCTCCAGCGTCAGGTTCCCCGTGGGGCTCGTCGTTCTGGACGAAGCCTCCATGCTGGACCTCGAGACCATGGTCCTCGTGCTGAGGTCCTTGCCTGAGGGAGCCTCCCTCCTTCTCGTTGGGGATGTCGACCAGCTCCCTCCCGTCCAGCCCGGACAGCCCTTCGCGGACCTCCTCAACCTGGCCCCCTCCCTGCGGCTGAAGTCGGTGAGGCGGCAGGCCGACCCGCGCTCGGCCCTCTTGAGGGCGGCGAGAGCTTCCCTCGAGGGGATCCCTTGGCGCGAGGTCCTCAAGGGACAACCAGAGGACTTCCTCTACCGGAGGGTTCGGGAACCCGACGAGGTTCACGCCCTGCTCCGCTTTCTCGTCTCGTACTACCTGGACCGCGGCTTCGGTCCGGAGGATGTCCAGGTCCTCACTCCCGTGCACGAAGGCCCGTTCGGGACCAAAGCCTTGAACGGGGTTCTCAGGGAGGTCTTCCGCCAAGCCCGAGAAGCTTCCTCCTCGCGCTACGTCGAGCTCGGAGACGGCCACATCGCCCGGGTGGGAGAGAAGATCATCTTCGGAGAGAACCGCTTCGACTACGGAGTGGCGAACGGAACTACGGGCATCGTGGAGGCCATCGACGACTCCGAGTTCACCATCAGGGTGGGGGAGAGCTACCTCGTCCTTCCCCGCTCCCTGGCGGCCCAGGCCACCCTCGCTTACGCCATCACCGTTCACCGCTCCCAGGGGTCCGAGTGGAGGGCGGTGATCCTCGTCCTTCCCGAGAGCCCGCTCACCACCAGAAAACTGGTCTACACAGGGATCACCCGCGCCAAGGAGCAGGTCGTCGTTCTCTCCACCCTGGACCTCGAGGAAGTCCCACTCCCCAAGGACCGCGAACGGACCACCTGGCTCAACAGGGTCCTGAGCCCTAGGGCTTCTGGTCGGTAAAATGACCCAGGATGCGCGGGGCGGGCGAGTGGGCTCTCCACTATGCGGGGATGGGCTACCGCGTCCTCCCGATCGTCCCTCGAGGGAAGCTCCCGATCGTGGACAGGTCTTTGGGGTTCACCCGCGGTAAGGACGATGCCACCTCAGACCCGGAGAAGCTGGCCCGGGCCTTCGCGGCACATCCGGAGGCCAACGTGGCCGTCCTTCCTCCGGAGGATGTCGTCGTGTTGGACCTCGACTCGCCAGAAGCCCTGACCGCCCTCCTCTTCTTCGGGAAGGCCTTCCTCGAGGCTCCCAAGGCGAGGACGGGCAGCGGTGGGGCCCACGTCTGGCTGCGCTGGCCCGAGGGGTGGCCAAAGCCTAGGGTCCGGGCCAAGGCCCTCCCTTCTCTCGCCCTCGACCTCAGGGGCTTCGGGAAAAGCTACGTGGTGGCTCCTCCCTCCCTGCACCCCTCTGGGGGGCAGTACGCCTGGATCGCTCCGCTCACGCTCCCCAAGGACCTCCCCACTATCCCGGAGCTCCTGGCGGAGCGGCTCCTCGAGGGGGAGCGGCCCAAGGCGGTCTCCCTTCACTCTCCTCAAACCGCTCCCTCTTCCCTCGAGGGGAGAGGAGGCGGTAGAGAGAGGGCCTACGCCCTAGCCGAGCTCAGAGGGCGTTGCGAGGAGATGGCCTCCACGCCTCAGGGAAGGCGGCACGATGAGCTCGTCCGCCACGCCGTCGCCCTCTGGGGCTGGGTGCGCAAGGGGGTCCTCAAGGAGAGCGAGGTCTTTTCAAGCCTCTTCCAGGCAGCCCTTCAGAGCGGGCTCGGCGAAAAGGAGATAGAGGGGGTCCTCCGTTGGGTCAGGAACACTTCTCCAGACCGGACCCTTCCTGAAAGGAGGTGAGCGCTTTGAAAGGAGTCCTCTTCCTCTTCGCCTTCCTCTTCTCCCTCGAGGGGCTGGCGCAAGGGGGGTGGGAGGCCCTCGAGCGCTGGCTGTGGCAAGCGGCTCGGGCGACGAGCTCCATACCCTACGTCTACGGCGGCGAGGACCCGAGGAGGGGGATGGACTGCTCCGCCTACGTCCGCTGGGTCTACCAGCACCTCGGCGTCAACCTCCCGAGGACGAGCAGGGAACAGTTTTACGCGAGCGTCCCCATCCGGGAGTACGTGCCAGGAGCCCTGCTCTTCTTCTCCGAAAGCGGGCGCGAGATCGACCACGTGGCCATCTACATCGGGCGGGGATACATGCTCCACGCCTCCGCTTCCCGCGGTGGCGTTGGGGTCGACCCCGTGAGCCGCTACGCCAAGATCCTGGTAGCCATCGCTCTGCCGAAAGCCTTTTACAGGGGGTCCCCTCCTCCCCTCTCATCCAGGGGGCCGTAACATGGTCTCATGAACGGTCAGATCCAGCGCCTCTTAGGTGTCGGTTTTCTGGCTTTAGGCTTCGGCCTCCTCGCGTGGGGCTTCTCCTCCAGCTCCGACGCGCTCGCAGAGGCCGTTGGTCGGGGCTTCTCCGCCTTCCTGGACGGCTCGCTAGGGTTCCTCCTTCTCGCCCCCCTCGTCTTGGTGGGCGGAGTGGTCAGCCTCGCCCAGTCGGGGCGCGAAGCGGGAGAGGCTGCCCCCGCCGCGGCCCTTCTGGTGGGAGCGTCTGGTCTCCTGGGCCAGAAGTTGGCCGAGGAGCGCCCGTGATAGACTTTTAGGCATGAGAAAGCTATTTTTCTTCGGAGCAACCCTCCTGCTTGCGGCTTCTCCGGCCCCTGCGGTCTCCAGCTTGGGCGAGCTCTACTCCTTCTTGCGGCCCATCTTGTGTGCGGCGAGGAACAAGGTGACCAACTGCGACCTCCCTAAGGACCTCGTCGTTCCAGCTCCTTGGGACATCGTGAGGGCCAACCTCGAGAACGCCAAGGCGGTCTACATCGTAGGCGTGCCCGAGGACGCCGAACGGATCAAGTCCATCCTGGCCCGGCGGTACCGCGTTGGTCCAGCGGGCAAGGGCACCTGGCTCGCGATCCGCAAGGACGCGGAGAAGCTTCGGGAGTGGCTCAAGGATCTCAAGAACTCCGCAGGCAAGGACTTCAGGCCCCCGTTCGAGATCGAGATCGTCCCCGTGGAGGAGGCCGACATCATCGGCACCGTGGCCCGCATACCCTTCGTGCTCACCGACAACAAGACCTTCTTCCCTCTCGTTGGGGCCCTGTGGGCCGAACCCACCTCCTCTGGCGGAATCGCGGAGACGGTCCTTCAGGTCCTCAGGTCCGGGGTGAGCTACTTGGCGGCCCAGGCGTCCCTGAGGGCCAAGGTGGAGAGCGAGGAAAGTCCATGAGGGCTTACGTCTTCCTAGCCTTTCTCTTCCTTCCGTCGCTGGCCCAGAGCTTGGGGAGCGTGCCCAACCCCGCGGCGGTCTACCCCCTCTCCGGTCCCGTCTACGTCCTCGCTCGTCCGGGAACCAGCTTTCCTCCTGAGATCAAGGCCCTCATCGCCCGGGCGGGCGAAGTGAGGATCCTCCTCGACGCCAGGGCGGGGCAGTGGAACAGCTCCTCTTTGCGGAACCTCCGGAACGCTCTGGGACTGCCCAAGGAGACCAAGGTCGCGTACAGACTTTACCCTGGCTACCCCCCCATCGTGCCCCTTGTCTTGGGCCCTAACTGGCTCTTTGTGCCCCCGGGTTACTTCACGGACCTAATCCCCGAGGTCGGGGCCTACTGGAAGGTGGTGACCGATGCGTGGGAAAAAAGTCGTCCTGTTCCTTACTAGTCTCCTTCTCTTCGGCCTCGCGCAGACTCCGCCCTCTAGACGCTACGAGGCCTCTTTGCAGACCTTTTTGGCCGCGCTCGCCAGCGGCGCCGACCTCGAGGGGATCGTCCTCGCCAGCCTCCCCCCTAAAGACCCCGCTTGGCCAACCCTGATCCAGGCGGCGGGCTCGGGGAACACGGGTCTGGTCGTCCTGGCCACCGTTTGCCCGGAAGTTTCCGTCGGAGGCAAGCAGGTGTACCGCCTGGGAGGAAAGACCTCGGGGACCTTCGGGCTCCTGCGTGTCAAGACCACCACCTTTTTCCTCTCCGAAAAGGGGAGGGGGGTCTTCGAGGTCCTCGAAGTGAGCGACCCCCAGGCCGCCTTCTACGGGCTCCTCCGCCGCCAAGCGGGCCTCGATCAGCTCCACCGCGCCGCCCCTAACCTCCCGAGGTGCCCATGACCCTGGCCGAAGCCTTAAAGGCTGTGGGCGGATTCGGCGGGGGCGGGTCGGTCTACTTCAAGTACGCTGGGGTTCCCTACCGCCTCGTGGTGAGGGACGGATACTTCCGCCTGGTCCTCGTGGAGCTGGGGGAAGGCGAGCCCCTTCCCCCGGATCGGGCGCTGGAGCTCCTCAAGGAGATCGCTCCTCGGGCCGACACCATAGAGGCCTTCCCCAGTCCCGTGGAGGTCGCCCTTCGCCCCCCCGCTTTCATCTTCCTCGCCAACCCTCAGAAGCTCGGGTTCAGCCCTTAGCCGATGAAGGGCCTTCTCGCAGTCCTAATCTTGCTGGGCTACCTGGCCACCTTGGCGGTCTCCTCCTGGCACTTGGCCGAGTGGTATGCCCTCAGCAGAGGGAGCCTTCCCCCTTGGCTCTCCTTCGCCTTGGCCGTGACCCTCGAGGCCAACGCCTTTATCCTCTCGCTCCTCTCCAACTCGCTCCTCCGGAGGTCCGTCTGGGCCCACGGAGGCAGCCTCGCGGCCCTGACCCTCGTCTGGGTGGGCAACTACCTCTCCATGCGCCGGGCCGCTCCCGAGCTTTCCCCCCTGGAACTCTTCGCCGCCAGCATGTTCGTCCCCATAGGCACCTACGTCATGGCTAAGGTCCTAGGCGAGCTTCTGGCTCACCCACCTGGGTCTTCGGCGGCCTCCCCGGACGGAAGGACCCTCACCGAAACCTCGGAAGTCCAGGGGACTTCGGACCTCGAGCCCCTGGTCCTCGAGCTTCTGAGGGAGCCGAGGCGGACGAGGGAGCTGGGCATTCTCCTCCCTGAAGAGGGGAGGAGGAAGCTCCCCGAGCTTCTGGAACGGTTGGAGCGGGCTGGGCTTATACGCCGCGAGGGCGCCTTCTGGGCCCGCGTGTACCCTGAGGTGAGAAATGAAGGCGCGGCATCCTGAACCGACCACCCCCTCCCGTAGGGACACCGACCTGGGAAAGGAAAGTGGAGCTTCTTCCCTGCCTTCTGCCTTGGATCCGGTGACCGACTTGGGGCTTTCCCCGGAGCCTCCAGGGCACGGTCTCCAGTTTGACGAAAAGGCGGGAATAGAGAAGCTCAAAGAATACCTTCCCCCTGCCCTCCACCCTTACATCGACGCCCTCGGAGACAGGCTTGAGGAGATCGTGGTCATCAAAGGGGACTACCCGAGCTTCCGGGTAGACGGCAAGGAGTACTACGCCTCGTGGGAGTTCACCCCCTCCGAGCTCAGCTACCTCACCTCCAAGCTCGGGGAGATCAAGTCGAACAACCGGGTAGGGATCGAAGGCACCCTTCACCGCATCTCCGTCAGGCGTGACGTGAACAACATCATCTTCGGGGCCACCATCCGCATCGGCAGGGCCATCGTCGGCCTCGCCGAGCCCTTGAGAGGCTACCTCATGGAGTCCCAGGGGAGCATCCTCGTGGTCGGGGCGCCAGGCACGGGGAAGACCACCCTTCTCCGGGACATCGTCCGGATCATCTCCGATCGCTACGGCAGGAGGTGCGTCGTGGTGGACTCTTCCAGCGAGATCGGGGGGGCTGGGCAGACGCCGCACCCCATCATCCGCAAGGCGAGCAGGCTTCCCGTGCCCGACCCCATGCAGCAGCCCCAGAAGATGCTGGAGGCGGTGGCCAACCACTCGGCTCAGGTGGTAGTGGTGGACGAGCTCGCCTGGGTGGAGGACAGCAAGGTGGTCGAGATCATCGCCGGAAAGGGGGTGAGGGTGATCGCCACGGTCCACGGGAGCAACCTGGCGGAAGCCGTGCAAAACCCTGCCTACTTCCCCATAACGGGGGTGAACCGAGACCTCGTCCGCAGGCGGCTGGTCGTGGAAAAGCTGCCCGTGTTCAAGGTGGGCGTGGAGGCCTACGCTCTCGGGCGGATCCGCCTCTACCCCAACCTCGAGGAGGCGATCCGCAAGATTGTCGAGGGCGAGAAACCCGGGTACATCGACATCGACCTGAGGTCGGGGGTGAGCGAACGTGTTGGTCTTTGACGAGAGAGATGCCCTCTTGCGGGCGGTAAAGGACCTATTGGGCCCGCGGGCGCGCAGGCTCGCAGTAGAGAAGCTTGAAAGGGAAATGGGGTCGGTCAAGGGAGAGCTTCTCCTCTCTGGAGGCAGGACTGCTTCTTTCCGCTTGCTCTTGTCGGCCGAAGACCTTCAAGCGGCCTACGGGGAACTCCCCCTCCCTGGCAACGAGCTCCTTCTCCCTTTTCTCCAAGGAGAGTCTTTGGGGAAGGCCCTCGAGGGCCTCGGCGCTCTCCTCGGATGGGGAAAGGTTCACGAGGTCTCTCCCTCGGGAAGCCACCTCCCCGTCCCTCAGCGCCAGGCCCTAAAAGAGCTGTACGGAGGGGAGGTCCTCACGGTGCGCTACCGCAAGAGGGGCCGGCCCCTCCTTCTCATCGTCGAGCCCCCCTGAAGCTAGACAAGGAAAGCTCTGGGGCGAGGCAGAGCGCCTCGCCCCATCGGTCTCGAGGGCGCTACCTCGGTAACGCCACTCCCGAACCGAGGTTGAACCCCTGGACGATGCTCGCGATCCGCGTGGTCAGGAGCACCATGGCGCTTGCCAGGACCGATGCCAGCACGATGGAGGCGGCGACGTTGATGGTGAGCAGAAGGTTGATCCTGAGGAGAGGGGCCGTCATCTTGTCCATCAGGCTCTGTGAGGCCAAGACGTTCCCTGTCAAGCGGTCGTTGAGCCAGTTCTCGAGGCTCGAGATGGCCTTCCCCATCTCAGAGAAGCAGGCCGTAAAGGCCTCTGGGTTGAGCCGTTCTCCCTTGGCGCCCGTCGTTCCAGGGCACTCGTAGACGCTGACCGACAAGTAGGGCTCGCTGCCTCCCTCCTCTATCTTGCCCACCCCGAAGGCTATGTTCGAAGGCGTGATCGTGGTGACCACTTCCGGGACCCACGAGCCTCCCACCGTCCTGTAAGTCACCCCCCACCACGGCCTGTTGCCTCCCACCATGATGGTCCCCCCTTCGTCCACTCCCTGGGAGAGGACGCTCGTGTAGTAGCCCTCCCACGACTCCTTCTGCACCTTGAGCTGCTTCAGCAAGGACTGGGTTGTAGCGGCGAGGGTCTTGGACTTCTCGATCTGGACCTTGGCTTGATTAAGGGAGGCCTGGATCTCCTTGTCGACGGGCAAGGTGAAGCTCTTGATCAGCCCTCCCAGGGTCCGGTAGAGCGTGGCCGAGGCGGCGGCGAAGGCGACTGCGGAGACGCCCAAGGCGAGAAAGGAGCCTAAGTAAAGCCCCACCACCGTCAAGAAGGCTTTCTCTCCGCCTTTGAACATGGCGAGGGCCGCAGGCAAGGGCAAGAGAAAAACGCTCGCGATGAAGATCGCCAAGGTGCTGTAGATGATGAGGGCGTGCGCACCCATGAGGATGAGCATCGAGAGGGTGAGGTTGGCCATCGCCCTGCTCACCATCTTGTCGAAGTCTTGCAAGGCCCTGTCCAGCTGCTTCTCCACACCGCAGACCACCGACACGAGGGGCGCGCGCTTGGTCACCTGGCCGATGACCCCCCCATCGCAGGCTATGCCTATAACGGACTGGAAGCCCTGATAGAGGACCAGGGTGCCCGTAAGCACTGCCTTGTACCCCAGGAGCCGCTGGAAGCCCTCGTGCATGTCCTTCAACGCCTGGGCCATCGGCCCCTTGCCGCCGTTGATGAGCCAGCGGTAGTAGAGGGAGTCCTTCTGTCCACCTCCCCCGTAAATGCTCGAGTAGAGTCTGTGGAAGAGGACCCACGACTGCGGCTGCTTCGATGGGGGGGTGGTGGTCGTCGGGCTCCCCCCAACCAAAGAGGGGTAGAAGGAGAGCACCACCAAGACGATGAGGAGGCGGACCGCGCGCGCGGTGATGGGGGCGAAGCTTTGAGTGAGGAGCATCTCGTAGATGATGACCGCGAAGGCCACCAGAACAAGGATCCAGCTCAGGGCGTAGACGACGATGGGCACGCCCATCTGCCACAGGCCGTCGAAGGCCGTGCGCCAGAAGAGGGCTATGTCCGGTACGAGGACCCTCAGCAGGTTGGTGCTAAGCAGGTTCTCCATCCTTCAAACCCCCAGCGTTTACAGCGGGCTCACGGAGCCCCCGAGCTCGCGGTCTGGGGCCCTAGAAGGGCCCTACAAGAAGCCTCGTCTTCGCTCCCCCCGTAGAAAGCGCAGAGCGTAAAGGTGAGAACGCTCAATTGCTCCTTCGCGGGGTCGGAGGCCTTCAACTTGCTCTCGTAGTACTTGGCCATGGCCTGCTCAGAGATGGAGGAGGCCGCTTCCTCAGCCTCTCGCTGCTGCTTCTTCACGGCGTCTATGACTCCCTGGGTGGTGAAGACCTGCTGCCTGGCGATCTCCACGAGCAGCTCCGCGGTCTTGGTAGCGTACGTGGCGTTTTGCTCCATGATGGAGGCTAGGGCCTCCACCTGAAGCTCCAAAAGCCTCCTGTCGCTCGGGGCGTTGCGGGCGTCTTCCACGAACTGCTTGGCGATCCCCTTCTCTCCCGTGGGGGTGATCTCAGCGGTCACCTGGGACGCCGCCTCGCTGAGGGAGCGCAGCACCTCCGTCTGCTTTTTGCTCTGCTCTTTCAGTATCGACTGGCGGAAGCCAGCCTCGCTCCTTTCAGCGGCTCGTTTGGCCTCCTTCTCAGCGTCCGCTTGGCGGGCAGCTTCAGCTACGCTCTTGGCGTACTCTCCCCCCATCTCGCTGAGGGTGCTCTCTACCCGCTTGGCCGCCGAGTTGGCCTCCGCCACCTGGCCTGCGGTCGGCCTCGGAACCTCGTAGTCGCCCGCGAGCCCTTGCACTTGCTCTGGCGGGGTCAGCTCTCCTAGAACGCCGTCCGCGTCCACTGAGGGAGCAGGCGCGCCCCTGTCCTTTTTGAGGGCGTTGAGGGTCTGGTAGTAGAAGCGGGCGTAGGCTTCGCTCGTCACTGAGCTCACCGCCTGGTACGGGATGCTGTAGAGGGTGTCGATGGCCTCCGAGATCCCGTCCATCACCTTGTTGAACCCGTCAGCGAAGGCCCTATACCCCGGATCCGAGGCCAACCCGCCGCTGAGGCCAGCCAAGAACCCGTTGACCGCGTTGGAGATGAGGTCCTGAATCGCGTTTCTTCCCGTGCTGTTGAGAAACTTTTCGTAGTCTTTCAGCTTCACCAAGGCATCGTAGGTGCGGCAGAAGGCTTTTAGATCGAGGATCGAGGTGATGGGGGGGGTCTTGACCTTGACTCCCCCGATGTCTATGGTCAGGCTGTTGCAGACCAAGCCATACAAGCTGTTCAGCATGCCCCAAACGTCCAAGGCGGCAGCGTGGGCCCGCGTGTGGGGCCCTAGGGTGAGCGCGGCGAAGACGATCGTCCACACGGAACCCTTACGCACGGCGTCCTCCTTTCCCTAATCCTATGACGGTTGCCCCTCCGGGGAACTCGAGGGCGCCCCCTCCAGGGCCTCCTTCGCCGTTAGGGGCAGGTCGTAGAAGCCCCTCTTGTTCTCCCAACGGACCTCCTTGCCGTACTTGGCCGCGAGGTCTTTAGAGATGCCCAGCTCGGCCAAGCTGTCGAGGGAGATGACGACTCGGTTCCTCTTCCACCGCCCGATGGGGACCTGCGAAGAGTCTTGGGCTGGGTGCCCTTCCAGCCGCCTCGCGTTTGCCTCGACCCAGCTCCTTAGCCTCCCCGCCAGGTCCACCGCCTCCACCAGGTCTCCGTGGGCCTCGATGAACCCTTCCAGGGCAGGTGGGACAAGCCCGATGACCTTCTTCCCTTTGGAGAGCTTGACCCACTTGGCGTTGGCCCAGTTCTCCGCCTCTTCGGGCAAAAGCCCGGCTGGGGGGTAGAGGTCCAGCTTCGCCACTTTGCCCTCTGGCGACCTGTGCACCACGACCTCTGCCCCCTGCCGCACCATCTCGGCGAACCACTCGTACAGGGCCTTCTTGCTCTCTTGAATGCCCCGCGCCGCAGCCTCGAAGGGGGTCTCCTCCTCGTCCTCGGCTTGAGGGACGAGGTAAGGACCCGTCAGGTAGTCCGCGGCGAACTCCGCCGCGTTCTCCATGTCCAAGGAGAGCAGGTCCTGGTACTTGCGCTCGGCTTCGGCGACAAAGGCTGCGAGCTCCCTCAGCTCCTTCGGGGCCTTCGGGTCTCTTAGGACCTCGTCGAACCTCGGGGCCTGGGCCACCAAGGGGTCTCCGTCGCTGAACCTGAGGAGGACGCTCCCGCCCTCCAGGTTGCGCATCTCTTCGGGGGAGAGGAGGGGGAGCTTCTCCGGCCTGTAGTTGACGCTGTAGCTCGGCCAGAAACTCCTGAAGTCTAGGAAGTGCGGGCTGTGCTCGCCATCCGCGACCAGGAAAGCTGTGGTGTTGCCGAGCGCCTTGGAGATCCTCTCGGCGTCTATGTCCGAGAGCGCCTTGGGAAAGATGACCCACGTGTTGCAGTTCGCGATGATGGACTCCAGCTCCTCTTCCCTGTACCTCTCCAGCCCTTGGCTGAAGCTCTGGAGGGCCAGCACGTAAGCCACCCGACGGGAGCGCATTGTAGACAAGTTGTCCGACATCCTGGGCAGGAACCCTAGGTTGGTGAACTCGTCCAGGAAAACTTCCACTGGCACCTCGAGCTTTCCGGTCTTCTTGCTCTCTTCCAGAAAGACCCAGTCGAGGTAGCGCTTGAAAAGCTGGAGGAGGATCTGGCCGCCGGCGTCCTGCAAACGCTCTTGCGGGATGCCGAAGTACACCAGGGTCGGTCTCTTGGTGGCGGAGCGGAGGTCGACCTCCCCGGGGCCGAAGCTGGTGAAGCGGTCCACCAGGGGGTCGCCGAAGGCCTTGAGCTTCCCCACAAGACCCCAAGCGATCTCCGCCTGCTTCCCTTTGCTCAAGCTGAAGAAGGCTCCGAAGTAGCTCTTGGCGTCTGGAGCCTTCTGCTCTATGTACTTCTGGATCTCGTCTGGCCCCCTCTGGCATACGAAGCGTATCTGGCCGAGGCTCCCCTTTCCGTAAGTGGCCTCTATGTGGATGAGTCGCTGGAGGAGCTCACGCTCGATGTTGGCGTAGTAGCTCGTCACCCCTTCCCGCTCCTCTACGGGAATGATGACCTCGGCGATCTTCTGGGCCACCCTTTCGTCCTCGGCCCCGCGGAGAAGAGGTAGCCGGGGCGAGCGCTTGTCGTAAGGCAGGAGGACGATCACCTGGCGCTCGTACGCTTCGAAGACCGAGACCATCCCCAAGAGGCCCACGTCCGGGTACTTGAGGTCGATCACCACCGCGCTCCGTCCCTCCTTGGCGGCGTAGGCCAGGGCGGGACGGATGAGCCTCGAGGTCTTCCCCGCGCCGGTCGAGCCGATGATGAGGGTGTGTCTGAAACGCAGGTCGCCCGGGTAGCGGAGGATCTTCCCCTCCTTGACGCCGAGGTAGCTTATCCCCTTGGTCAGGTGTTCCCAGGTCTGGGCCAGCTTGGCCGCTCCCGGCAACTTGCTCGGCTTCACCCTGAGAGCTGCTGCGCTCAGGGCAAGGGCCACTAGTCCGGAGCTGAGCCCTAAGAAGGCCACCCAGTGAAAGGGGACGAAGTGAACTCTCCGCGAGACGAGGAAAAGGGCCTGCCTACAAGCTCCGTCCGTGAGGCAGGACAGGGTGGCGTTCGGTTGGGCCTGTACTCCCAAGTACCTTCCCCACTCGGGCCTCGAGGAAAGCATCACCGAGGAGGCGTGAACGGCCATGAGGGCAGCCACCAGCACCAAGGAGAAGAAGAGGCCAGCGATGACCCGCCACCTCTGCGCCCTTCGCTGGGCGGCCAGAATCTGGCCCCCGGTGTCTAGGGACTCGGGACGGTAGCCCGTCATGACCCTCCCACCCCTTTCGCGCTCCCACGGAAAGCCTTCCCACCCCAGGCTTGGGGGCGAAAAGCCTCGGTTTCAGGGTCGTGCTTTAGCCGTCCTCGCTCTCCCGTAGCTCCGATCATCTCCAGGCGGCCTCTACCGAATTATACCGGGGCCCGGCGCCCCGTTGGGTATCATGGTAGCGGTATGGCTTTCCTGAGGCCCAGGCCTAAGAAGGCAGAAGGAACGCCTTCTCCGCCTCCCCCTGTGCAAGAAGAGGGGTTGCAAGTACCCGAGGACCTTCGTGCCAAGCTCGAGGCGGCTTTGGGGACGAAAGTCCCCGAGCGCCTGACTCAGAACGAGGCCGCGAACCTCGCCAAGGAGATCACCCAAAAGGCGCCCGCCCTCCACAGGGAGTTCGCGGAGGCCATCCTCAAGACCTACGAAGCGAAGGCTAAAAGCGCGAAGAGCGGGAAGACCCTGCCCAGGCCCGCCAACTTCCTGCGCATCTTCTACGTCCAGACCGAGGACGGGAACTGGGTCTTCTCACGGACCAAGCTCGTCACGACCCTCGTCTTGGCTGGAAGCGCCGCCATCGGAGTCTTGGCCGTGTTTTCCATGCTAAGGTTAAGCTCTTCCAAGGCAGAAGCAAGCGATTCTACGCCAGTTCAAGCTCCCCCCGCGGTAACTTCCACAACTTCCGTCCCCCCGGGAGGGACTGCTGAACCCCTTCCCTCGGACCAACGGCTCGGCGAGACCGTGCCCCCTCCACCGGGGGTGCCTACGGGAGTCCAAAACCAGGAAAGCGGGAGACCCGCCCTTACGGCCACAAACGACGTGCTCCCCCCGCCTCCAGCAGACCTGCCTCCGCCTCCTGACATAGAGAGAAGCTCAGCCGCGTTCGGCGATCAGGTCCAAGGAGACACCGTCGTGGTCTACCGCAGACAACAAGGGGGAGGCTCTGCGGGCCAGGAAGACGGAAGCGCCTCTGGTTTCCTGGCCGTCTCCCGCCAGGAGGGCGAGGTTTCCCCCCTTTCCCAAGAGTTCGCCACCCCCAAGCTCGCAGGCCAGGAGGCTCCGAGCGAGCCCTTCTGGGTGAGGGATAGGGGAGGAGAGTCCGTCCAAGGAACCGTCGAGGGGGGCTTTTGGGCGCGCACCCCAGAGGCTAACCCAGAAGGGGACTCTCAAGGCGCGCCCCGGGGTGGCGCTCTCGTCAAGGAGGGCGACCTCTCCATCGTCTACAAAAGGCAGGAGGAGCGCGGGGTCCCCGGGGTCATCCCCCCTCAGGGGACGAGCCAGCCCCCGCAGGCCCCCTAGGACCACTTCCTCACCGCAGGTCTCCCCAGGACAGCACAGGGACGATGCCCCAAACTGCTCCTCTGGTCCTAGGGACCAGGGGCCACCCTGGGGGCGATATGCTCGCGAGCCTTGGGTCGTAGGCCAGGTTCGTCACCCACCCCCTTCCTCCGTGGAAGAAGGAGTGGAAGTGTTTGACCGCTATGGAGCCCATAAAGGTCAGAAGCCTCCTGTCCGTGGGGAGGGACTCTGGCCTGAAGCTCCCTTGGGGCGCAAGGACGGCCGCGTGTATGTAGACCTCGGGAGGGGTGTTGAGGCTGAGGACCACGTCTCCCGTCTCCGAGACAAGGCCCAGCATCCCGTTGCCCCCTCCCCCCGGGCAGTCTGGAGGCTGGGCCACACCGTTAACGAAGGCGGCGGGGGATCGGCAAGGGGGCTCCTGGGAAAAGAGGTTGCCCTCCAGGATCAGGTTCCTCTCCGCGACGATCGTAAGCGAGGTGCGCGTGTGCCACGCTGGGCTCCCCACGGGGCCCACGACCCGGACATCTCCGCCAGCGAAGCGGAGGATCCTCGGAGAGCCCGGGAAGACCGTGACCGTCCGGGTGCCCGTCGTCGTGGTGACGCGGAGGACGGTCATCGAGGGAGACTCGTGGGCCTCGAGCTCCACCCTGGCGCCCCCGGTGGCGTCGAAGTTGTCCGTCGGAGTTCCTTCCCAGTACAGGCTGACGGGCGGGGCGTTCCACTCCACTCCGCCCCCAAAGCGGGGGCACGCTGGGCCGTAGCACGGGGTAAAGGGCGTCGGGAAAAGCTCCGCCGGAGGAACGCTGCCCACGTCCACGAGCTCTACATTGCCCCTCCCCCCAGGGCAGTTGTCCACGCCCACCGCGAGGCAGCGGGCCGTGAAGAAGGGGGCCAGGAAAGCGGGACCAGGAGCGTCCGCGGCCCCGACCCCGAAGATGGGGACCCCCGCGACGTAGACCTTTCCGTTCCAGATTCCCTGAGCCCGGAAAGGGTTTGGCGTGCCGTCCGCCTGGTAGTTCGTGGTCGCAAAGAGCTCGAACTGGGCGGGGGTGGCCCTCCCGGCGTAGAGGTAGAGGGTGCCTGGGGCTGTGAGGGTCCGCCTCGCGTCTCCCACCTGGCTTCGGGTCAAGACGAGGAAGTCCAGGCCGTAGGCCTGGAGTCCCCCTCCGGGGACGCTCCTCTGGGCAGCTCTGAAGCCATCGGGAGCTGGTTCGCCGCACGCGCGAGGCGAGAAGAAGACCCTCACCTCCCTCCCACCGAAGTCGACCCCGCAGGTCTTGCTGTCGGCCAAGCGCTGGGCCTCTTGGGCGAGGGCACCCAAGGTCGCCGCGGTCGCCCCACCTGAAAGTTGGGCCTCCGCCGCGGGGCGAAGCTCCTGTGCGACCTGGTAGAGGACGTTCGCCGCATGCCCTTTCGCCGCCGCCGCAGCGGCCTCGGCCAGGTGTCCTTGGCCGCGCTCCCTCGCGGCCAAGATCGCCTGATACCGCACGAAGGCGGCGGTGCTCGCTATGGAGGCCAGCAAGAACAGACCGAGGATAGCGTAGATGATGACGAAGCCCTTTTCTCTCGCGTTCCTCATCCCTCACTCCTTAACCGCTTCCGCCTTACTCGAGACCTGGTCAAGCAGAGCGCACATGGGGCCGTCCTGCCGTTTGAGGTTCTCCCTGGTCTGACCCTCAAGCAAGCGGTTGTAGGCGTAGCGCACGGCGGAGGAGAAGCGGCGCATGAGGTCCAGGGTGGCCTTGTGGTCTTCTCCGGAAGGGAAGACGAGGAGGGCGTGGACTCCGGTGAAGGCCTTCTCCTTCTTCCTCTTCCTGGAGCTTCCCCGAGAAGCGGCTTCGCTGATCACCGAGGGCCTCCTGTGAGGGAGTATAGCCCTTCCAGGGCTTTTCATCGCATGGGGCACGCTTGGGTGAAGAAGTGTGCGCTATGTCCCAACTGTTTGCACCTCCTTCGCCCGCGAGAGCAAGAGGCCCGCGAGGGGCGAAAGGAGGTAAGCAGCCAGGAAGGCTTCTCGCGCCCAGGAATAGGGGGAGGGCTGGGGGACCTCGCTGTAAGAAGCGGCCAAGTAGGCAGGCGTTCCTTCTGGCGCCCTCTTCAAGACCCTGCCCAACGGGTCTATGACCCCCGTAAAGCCCGTCTCCCCCACCCGCAAGTTCCAGAGACCCGTCTCTACGGCCCGCATCCTGTCCTCCCTGAACCTGCGAAGCTTGTAGAGGGTGCCATCGAAAGTGTTCTCGTTGCTGATGGTGACCAAGACCCGCGCGCCCTTTCTCCGGAGCCCCACCGCCGCCCCCTCGAGCGACCCTTCGTAGCAGATCAGCGCCCCATAGGGGCCGAGCGGGAGCAAGGACCCAGGCCTCGGGCCGTAGTTCTCCGGCAGACGGACGCGTCCTCCCACCGCTGCCTCAAGAAGCCTTCTCCTGACCCCCTCCAGCGGTCCCGGGGCGTACTCTACCATGGGCACGAGAAAGGCCTTCGAGCGCTGGGCGACGACCCTCGAGCCCTCCACTAAGACGGCCAGGTTCAGATCCCCCGTCCCCACTCCTCCAAGCCAGCGCCACCCCCTCTCGCCGAGGGGCGGGCTAGGCGTAGCCGCCTCGGGCCAGACGACGATGCCCTCAAAACCCGGGTTTGCTCGGCGGGCAGACGAGGTGAGACGCGGGTAGACCTCGGCGGCCAGATGCTTCCTCTCGGGCGAGAGGCCTCCTTGGACGAGGAGGGCTTGGTCGGTCGGCGCGCCAGCGCCCCACGTCACAGGCAGCGGGAGCGCCAGCAAAGCGGCGGCCCAAGCGAGACGGCTTCCCCTCCAGAGCCCTCTGCCGAGGAGCACGGCCACCAGGCTCACCAGGTAAACCCCTCCGAGCCTCCCCAAAAGGCCGAGGGGAGAGTCGACCAGGCCGTAGCCCACAATCCCCACGCCAGCTCCTAAGAAGGCCAAGCGCAGAACCTCGGAGGCCACCCAGGCGAAGGGCCACACCCCTTGGGGCAGGTAGCGTAGGGGCAAGTAGGCGAAGCCTAGGACGGCGAGAGCGATGAGGCCCCCTACGGCGAGGCCCACGACTTCCTGGTATCTTCCCACCGCCCAGCCTATGGGGAAGGCCTCCGCCGCGGCGAAGCCCACGGCCCACCAGAGGGCGGACCGAGGCCGCGCGAAAGGGAAGCCTAGGGCGAGGAGGAATAGGGGAGAGAGCCATCCTCCCAGGTCTCGCAAAAGGGGGGTGGCGGCCCCCAAGAGGAGGCCTTCCAGGAGGACCAGGGGCTTCCGCATCGCCTTTCACTTGCAGAAGGGCCAGGGCAGGTTGCAAGAGGGGGGAGGCGGAGGTGGCGGAGGC
>Ga0105160_1000286_pt1 | contig 25319 bp, 29 predicted proteins | sample GXS110809BmetaG_FD_89591 | JGI IMG/M metagenome (GOLD analysis project Ga0105160, IMG submission 89591) | Hot spring microbial communities from Gongxiaoshe hot spring, China to study Microbial Dark Matter (Phase II) - GXS 110809B | ecosystem: Environmental > Aquatic > Thermal springs > Hot...
CAAGTTTATGCTATCCCTAACACCTAGAAAATTAATAGGAAGTACTAAGGTGGGAGAAATCAAATCGATAGGTTCAATAGGTTCATATGAATTTACAGATCCTCTTACAAAATCCGAGAAAATAATGATTCATGATTTTACAGTTCTACCTATACAAGGAGGGTTATCATTTGATAATTATGATTATCAGTACGGAAAAACCAAGTGCGGATTTGTAATCAAATCTAGAGATAGGTTGGTCATTCATGATAGGCGATTAAATCCAAATTCCTCGGTAGTTATATCCAGCCCTGATAGAACTATAAATATAAACATAGATAGGCATAAGATGTATGTTAAATGGGTAGGGGAAGACCCAATACTACTCAGGGATGAATATGACTTTTAATGACAGAAGAGTTTTAGAGCCCTTAGAGATATTCAAAGAGTTATCTAAAAACCAGAAAGGGTTAGAACTAGATAGCACTGATATAAAATTAGAATTTAAGTTATCTAATCTGCCAATCCCTAATAGCAAGTATTCGAAATTTTATCAGAAAACGAAAGCAAATTATCCAATAAAAGTAGTAGATAACGAACTATATAGGGAGATAAATGGTATTCTTGTACCAGAAGCTATGTATTTGTACGGTATTATATATCGAAAACTAGCTAGAAAAAACAAAATTCATATAGAGCTTCCTGAATATACACATCCCACTTTTGGATATTTTGGTTATCTCAACGGAGTTCTGATAAATCTCCCTTTGGGATCAGATATTCTAGAATATTATCACAAAAACGAGCGTTTATATTATATCTCAAATCACTTTTATGTGAAAAGTACTCTAAGAACTATAGAGGGTAAAATTGATGGGGTTGAATGTATTGGATATTTTATAATCAATACTAATGATAAAGAGCATGAATTGAGAGTACCGTTGTTTGGGATTAGGATTAAATATATAGAGAGTGATGGATACGGGAATACCTATTATAGAATACCAGGTGGATTCATGAGCTACAAACCTGGTAAAAGAGCCATCATATATTCGACCAATCTACCCTATTCTGAACAATATATTATTTATACTAAAAAATTAGCTGGGGGAATTTTGATTCGAAGATTTAGAGATTTGATCCATATTGAGCTAGATAGCTATGATAGTAATTTCTTGTAGATTTGAATATCAAACACATATTCATCAATACTCTTACTATATCCTCTCAATCTTCTCATACCGAGTATTTCGAATCTATAATCGATATTCTGTTCTATCTTTGCTCTACCATCACCCATAGGATCAGAAGAATTAACAAATAAGTATACATGAAATATAGACTTATCTCTACCAACCTTTGATAGTTCTCTTAAATATGCATATGAATCCTTAGGTAATGGCATAATTACTCTGTCTGCCCAATTAGGATAGAGATCTACAAAATCAAGTACATCACCCTCTAGAACCTCTACATTTTTAACTCGATTAATATTCACATTCTCTCTGAAATATTCAACTGCAACATGATTTTTTTCCACACCAACCACTCTACAAGTTTGGCATCTCTTAGCTATCAGTATAGCATATGGTCCGATTCCTGCAAATGGTACAAAAACATTTTCCCCATCTCTAACAGATTTTGATATTATTAACCTATCATTAGACATTCTTGGGGAGTAGAATACTCTATCCACATCCAGTTTCAGAACAATCCCATTCTCTCTTGTTATTGTCTCAGTGTTTGGATCACCATATATTAATTCTAATTTCCTAACTCGGTATTCACCTTCCACAGGATTTTTCCTAAATACAGATCTTATTCTCTTATGAACTTGCATGATAGCTTTAGCTATATCAACTGATCGATCTATGTATTGATCAGGGATATATACAATTGCAATATCTCCAATTATATCATAGGATGTTATAGGCAAACCAGTTATATCTCTAATCTTCATAAGTATCACTCAGCGTCAAGTCATCTCATCATAGGTCAGAGCTGCGTAAGGTTCATCATTTTTAGATAAATTAAAATTTTCTATTTAAAAATCTATTGCATCTCTATAAAAAACATATATGTTATTTAAAAAATCCTCTAACGATTCATATGAAGTTCAGAATAGATTTGATACCAAAATATCTGAATTAAGGGCAAAACGCTACCTAAAACCATCAGCATATCTTTTGCTAGCAGGTTTAGGAATGGCAATTTATCATATGGGTATAATAAGAGATCCGAATATTCTATATCTCTCCGCAATTCTAACAGTATACAGCCTCACTGAATTAGATAATACGAGGCGATAATTCTATACTCTCTCCCCGGTATTATGGTTTCATACAGATTAATATTACTAACAGATTGCTCAAATAGAATACGGTCAAATCTCCTTAGATCCAATCTTGAGAGATCCATTCCATTCACTCTACCGATTGTTAGATGATATATCTCATTCTTTGGATAGGGAAAATCTGCCATAATATCATAATTGAATTCAACTCCTATCCATATAACTCTAGCCCATCTAATGCTCGGAAATCCACCAATCCCACGATATCTAACATTAAATGCATGTTTATCTCTAAAATAGTCTCGTATTATTTCAGGATCATATTCCATATCGCCTAAGAAGCTTAGGGTTACATGTCTAAATCTACTGATTCGAATATCTTTAAATCTGGAGAAATACTTGTATACATCCTCTAGTTCTGGACTATTCTCTACTTCAAATGCCAAGAATCTTCTCATAAATATGTTTTGGCGATATATATTAATAGTATATGTGCAGGATAGAATATGTAAAAAACATAGTATGGCAAAGATCTACCTCTCCTAATAAGCTCTAATGATATACCCTTACTATCCGATGTAACCTTACTGGGTTCTGTAGGATCCACAGTTCTGAACAGCATAAGAATAGTAGTAATGACTAATGTAACCAATATATGAACAATACTAAAAAATGATATATTAAGAAGAAATGCGGATGTATATACAGGAAATATCAAACCATCTCTATTACCATGTTGATAATTCAAATAATTATACATGGTTAAGATATACAGGAAACCGAAAATAGAGTAATCACTTATGGAAGATATTATCAATCCTAAAATTCGATTTAATTTTAGGAAGACTACAAACCCCAGGAATTGGAACATTATATTCAACATTGTGGTTTGGAAAGCTATGGAAAATGGAAGCTGGGAAATAACTCCAAATATCAATAACCTCCAGAGATACTTCTCCTGTACCTCAGGAGTTCTAATGAGATTATCTACTAAGATATATGCGAAGATTGGAAATGCTATTCTGCCAATCACCCTAAGATATTCAACATCAAATATTGCACCTATATGATCGAGTAGCATTGCTAACATAGCTACTATGCGTAGCAACTCTAAATCAATTCTAATACTCATAATCTATATAATTCCCCTTGATGTCGATTTTTCTCTTTGCTAAGCTTCTTAATCTAAGATCAAATGTTAGAAGAGTTAATTCAAACCTATTTGCCAGATCAATCACAGCTTCATCAGGAGCTAGATTTGAAGGGAGAATATAGCAGTTTTTTTTAATAATTTCTAGAGCAGCTCTAGCATAACTACCTTTCTTACCTCTGTTCCTAGCCATCGCTCTTATTTCTCTGTACACTGATCCAGGAACTATCATCTTTGTATTAGGAAGATTGATCCTTCTCTTCACAGCCTCAATCAGAAAACTAGTATCAACTATTATCATATAATTCTATCAACTATATCCTGAGCATTCGCAGCACTTATATCCTGTATTCCCTGCCCATAAGTTATGAAGTAAAGAGGAAATCCGTAGTAGCCAGCTGCTAGCACACTACCCCCAGCACTATCCAGATCCATTTTAGTATATATTATCCCATCGATCTTTATGAATTTACGATACTCTCTGAGCTGATGCAATGATGAATTACCTACAGAACTTTCTAAAACATATAACACCAGATCAGGATTTACCTTCTGTTGAATATTCTGTAATTCTCTGAGTAAATTGACATTCATATCCTGTCTACCAGCAGTATCTATTATAATGAAATCATAACTCTCTGAGCTCTTCAATCCTCTTATAATTGTAGATAGAGGTCTTTCAGAATCATCTACGTACAAATCTATTTCATATCTCTTACACAACTCTTGAAGCTGTTCTCTAGCAGCAGCCCTGAATACATCAGCACCTATTATTCTAACTCTCTTTCCACGCATCTTCAACATATAGGCTAATTTAACAGCTGTAGTAGTCTTACCATAACCGTTTGGACCAATCAACATTATTATGCCTCTTTGCAAATCCAGTTGAGCTGTTGATATATATTGTAGTAAGATCCCCTTAAGCAATTCTCGGATTTCTTCCCTATAATTCTCTGAAAATTTTCTCGATCTCAATTCTCTGTACAGTTGAGATTTTATAAAGTTTGCAAGATCAAATGGTACATCTGCGTCTAGAAGATCGTAGAATAGCTGATCAGAGATTCTATTAGCTTCCTGTTCAGATAGGGAAACATTTACAATCTTAGCTACAGTCTCTTTTACAATTCCAAGTCTTATGTCATCATCTTTACCTAGTAGTTTCTGAAAGGCATTCTTAAGCTTATCAAACATTCTATTTCATAGACTTTAGAATCTTAACAATTTCAGATTCTATATCCTTCAACTCTTTCTCTATCTGCTCATATCTATTCTTCAGAATATCTTTCTTATTCTGTATGAATTTACTTGCTTCATCAAGAGTCATAGGTAACATTGTGGTATTGTCGAGCTTCAACATAACATTCTTTATCTTTACAGATTCTACTTGTATAGCAATTATATCCTCCAGCTTTATTATAGAATCTCTATCGATTTGCATCAATCCACTAAGAGTAAGCTGGGCTCTATCTAACAGAATGAGTTCACTACCTATCCTATCCAACTCCATTCTTAAACTTATGAGCTTTGTATTCAATTCTTGAATTCTCTCATCGTTCTGACCATTCTTATCCATGCATTTTCACCTCCAGTATCTTTATCATATCTCTAGATAAACCATTCTTAGATCCTAGTCTTCCATATAATATATTCAGAGCATGAGCTTTAGATTTAGCCTCTATCTCATGTCTGTGTTCTGTACCAAAGTATCTAGCAACAATCTCAAATTTGGCCATGCTTTAAGATACGATAATATCTTTAAAAACATTAGTGTGAAATAGATTATGCCTGTTAATACAGATCTGTTCAATGAGTATCTATACAGTTTGATACCAGAGTATAAATATCCGGAGATGTATGCTGGAGTTATAGAATATTTATCTAGAGGAGGTAAAAGGTTTAGGCCAGTATTGCTGTTTTTGAGTTATGCTAGTATAAAAGGATATTACCACGATATTCTCAAATATGGAGCAATCATAGAGCTATTTCACAATTTCACACTTATTCATGATGATATAGAGGATGGATCTGAGCTACGCAGAGGCAAGCCTACTTTACATAAACAATATGGAGTTCCTCTAGCTCTAAATACAGGTGATGCATTATATACTCTAGTGCTCAGGATGGTAAATGAGATAGAGGATTATCATGTAAGGGAGCAATATCTTCTGACGTTCCAAGAAGTTGTAGAGGGACAGAGTCTAGATATATTCTGGAGAGAGAGACAAATTTTCCCATCAGAGAAGGATTATATGAGAATGATATCTAAGAAAACAGGAGCTCTAATCGGTCTTAGTATGTACCTCGGAGCATATCTAGCTGGTATCAGAGATGAAAGATACAAGCAATTGGGAGTAGATTTGGGAATTGCATTTCAAATTCAGGATGATGTATTAAATCTAATATCCCCACCAGAATATGGTAAGAAATGGGCTGATGATATTACGGAGGGTAAAAGAACCATTATGGTTATAAAAGCTTTGGAGAATCTGCCAGAGTCATCTGCTGCAAAACTTAGAAAGATCTTAGACTCTAAAACTGATGATGAGACTATGAAAAGAGAGGCGATAGATCTGATCGAACAAGGAGGTGGGATGAGCTATGCTAAGGATCTGTTACGAAATCTATTTGATAGTATAGATTCTAGAATGGAACAGCTATTCCCTGCTAATGATAGTATCTACAGGAAGGAGCTGTTTGATTTAATAGAAAAAATGAAAGTGAGAGAAAAATGATGATAGAGACCTTTATAGAGGAACTGAATTATATTCTAGATGGTGGGTTTAGACAAGGGGACAGTATTGTTGTAAAGTTCCCATCAACTTCCTACGATGGTATGATAACATTTGCACTGATGGGTAAAAATACATATAATGTTCTTATAACTTTCAGAGAAGGTTGGAATACAATTGAGCAGAAATTGAGGAGATACAGAGTTCCTTACAAGATAGATTTGGTTATTGATGCATTCTCAAAAAGTAATAAAATAGATTATCAGGACGATAGAGTGATATTTATAGATTCACCTAGCCTACTGAATGATATGTCTTATGAGTATAATTCTGTTCTATCTAAACTCGAATCCCCTGTGTTTCTGAATATATTGACTATAGATAGCGGGTTGGAGAAGAATGAGATTAATTCTTTTTCTAAATTCTTAGAGGTGATGCTGAGTAGAACTGTGGTGAGAGGGGTGTTTATGGTGTCTGGGGAGAAGGATATAATGAAAAATAGGAATTTTACAATGGAAATAACAGTTGATAAGGATGAGCATATCCTAAGAAGTAAGCAGATGTTATCAGAGATATTTTTTAAAACAGAACCAGTATTTAAAATACTATGAAAGAACATATTGAGAGATTATTCAGAATTTTTGGAGATAGGGTGGTAAAATATATAGATAAAGATTTAAAAAATCAAACCTAGATATAAGTTCATGTATTTAGCTGTTCTTGCTATCATTATCTTACTTGCAGGGTGCTTGGATAATCAGAGCAACAATCAGAAGCCTCCAGTATCAAATGATCAACAGGGAGGAATAGAGATTATTAGAGAGACGGAGAGGATGGATACAAACTATGCCCCAACTACTAATACTTCTAATAATAGTGTAATAGACTGGGGTGATGTCCCAGAACAGAAACAGAGAGATGTGGAGAATTATACCTTTATGCCGTATGATCCTCTGATAATAACATTCTTTAATGTTGGGTTTGGGGAGAAGCAGGGGAGAATGGTGTTGATAAGGAGAGGAACACTAGATGTTTACATTTGGGGTGTTCCAGAAGAAACCTATGCTAAAGCGTATTCATTCATAAAATCATATTCTGATGATATAGAATATGTAATAATCCCTTCTGCAAGAGATTTGAATTTTGAAACCTATTATAGATTGAAATCTGATTTTCAGGTGGGAAAAACTATAGCTCCTGAGAATATAAGACTATATAGAAATGATACTTTTGATATATATCTAAAGCAAGGTGATATACTAGAGCTTGCTGGTTTTAAAATAGAAGTTCTACAGGCAGGTAAAGATTATTTAAAATCTAATCCTGGTGATATGAGCTTAGTGTTGAAAGTGAGCATGAATAATACATGTATGATATTTCTACTGGATATAGAAACTGGAGGATTGCAGAGATTGAACTCAGACAACGTTTATAGATTCAGGTGTGATTACTTCTCCTGGAATGCATATGGAGTATACTTCCTTCCAGACCTGTATCTGAACTTCTTCAATTACTTTGGTCCTAAACACATGATAGCTGATGGATCTGCTTTTGGATTATACGATAGGGGGACTAGATTAGGTCTGTATCAGAGAGCATCTGCATATAACATATCTGTTGCAAGAGTATGGGAGAATGAAACAGTCACAATCATATTTAAATAGAATCGTATTTTCAGTCGGTGGTAGTATATTTTACAGCAAGTCTGAGGGTATTAATCACGAATTTATCTCGGGCTTCTTAAACTTTATACGAGAGTTACGTGGTTACAGAGGTGCTATTGTAGTAGGTGGTGGTCCATTAGCACGAGAATTTATAAATGAGGGAAGAAAGCTGGGATTGACTGAGTATGAAAATGATATGCTTGCCATATGGGAGACTAGGAAAAATGCCACTCTGATTCTATATGCACTGAAAGATATGTTAGTATACCCCAAGCTCCTGTACAATGCAGAGGAAGCATCTATAGCTATTAATCAATACGATTGGTTGTGTAGTGGAGGATTCTTCCCAGGAATAACTACTGACGCAGTTGCTGCTCTTATAGCTGAATCCATAGGTGCATCCAAGATCATCAATATCTCAAATACTGCATATGTATACGACAGAGATCCGAAGAAATATCCTGATGCTAAACCAATATCTACAGCTACGATTGATGAATTCATAAGTATAGCTAATAGAGATGATAATAGATCTGCTGGTGAGAATTTTGTATTTGATATATTCGCTCTAAAGATTGCAAAAAGATCCAAAATCCCCATATACTTCACAGATTCTAATATTGAGAATATAAATAGGGTTGTAAGAAATCTTGAACATCAGGGAACGTTGTTGATACCATGAAAGAGTATAGATTAGCTAAGAAATATTATGAACTCTATTCTAGCACTGGTAACCAAGACTATCTTAGAGCAGCTATAGAAGTACTATCTGAATCAGATGATCCAAAATCTAGATATCTCTTGTATACAATATATTTAGAACTAGATGAATATGAGTACGCTGATCAAGTATTTGTAAATTTACCTCCAAAATATAAAACATTTATCTCAGCTCTAAGTATTGAAGATGATGTAGATAGATTGAATACTCTGATTGAGCTCTACAAGGAAGAAATAGACATTCTGCACTATTATGTAGTCCTATTGAATACGTCTATTGTTTTAGGTAGAGAGGATGTAATTGATATGTTAATTGTGAATAAACCAAAGGGCTTGGATGAGGAGGAGCTGCAATGGTTAGATGAGTTCTTGAATATAATAGATAGATTTAGAAAGAGATTCAACGGGGAGATGTTAGAGATTATTATGGACGAATCATATAACATATTACATATGCAAACAAATCAGATAGAAGGGTGGAATAGAATGTTTGTAACCATGAATGTATACAGATCTGGAGGAACTTATAAAATATATCTACCAAAAGACAGGGAATTGCTTGAGATAGCTATTTCACTGTTATTTCTAACTAACAGAATTCCCTCAACTAAAATGATAGATGCTATACTAGATGAAATGGACAAATGACGGAATTCACACTTATATATCTTGTACTTCTAGGGATATTGTCGTATTTTGATGTTAAGAATAATAGAAACGTACCGGATGGATTGGTTTATATATTCTATCTAATAGGTTTCTATCAGGCTTATATAATCAATAGATTAGTAATTCTAATCGGGTTGACAATTGCTCTGTATGTATTATATAGATTAGGTGTGTTTGGAGATGCAGAAGTGTTTATATTGCCTGTAATAGCGATAGACATGGGTCTTAAATTCCCAGATATTTTATATACTTCAATAATGATCGCTGCTACCTTAGCTATACATTACATATATTTACCCATATCACTTATTTTACTGTATTTTAATCCTCTGCTTCATATGATTATTACCTATATATTAATATTAATTCTCAGGGATAGAATCACTCGAATCAGGACAAGAGTGGATCAGAGTATCATAGGTGAGATAGACATCCAAGGAAAGGTTATAGATATGGATTATGTAAAGGAGAACGCTGGGAAAGAGATTTACATACGTAGAGCTATTCCTTATCTTCCGATTCTTCTCCTATCTCTCCTCCTTGTAATCTATACAAATCTACTACCTCTAACGACCTTGTTATCTCCCCTAATCCCTTATCATCTCTTATTCTGATAACTCTAGGAAAACGTAGTGCCAATCCTTTACCATTGAATTCTGTATATGCACATGTGTGTACAGGAGAGATAGTTATGTTATCATAAGCCAATTCTAATATCACATTGGGCTCCACCCATACATCAGGCTGCATTCTGGTATTTATGTTAAGATACGGTGAATCCAGAGAAATCAGTTTTTCCTTGAGTAACATGAATTCATCTTCTGATAACCCAGACGATACTTTAGCTACTGTCTGATACTCATCTAGTTGCTCATCATAAACACACACCAGCAGAGAGCCTGGATAATCTTTCAATCTACCTTGACCATAGAAATAGCCCACAACAACACAATCTATTGTATCTCCAGATTTTTTCAACTTCATCCAATTATGATTTCTCTGACCTGGTGTGTATATACTATCTGGCTTCTTAGCTATCAATCCTTCCATACCAGAAGATAGTGCTCGATTGAATAGTTCCTCGATTCTCGAACTATTATCCACCATCTCACCTGTACTCAATTTGATTCTGCTGAATCCACTCCTGTTTATAAACGCCTCTAACAGATTTCTCCTATGGATAAATGTGGTATTGTATAGTTCCTCTCCATTGAGATAGAGTATATCAAAGGCGTATACTTCTACAGGTATTCTATTAGAATATTCTATAACATCGTGTTTCCTCTTTCTTTTGATAATCTCCTGGAAAGGGAGGGGTTTAGAATCTACAAACGATACTATCTCTCCCTCAAGTATAAAATCATCCCCAATTCTCCTAACATCATCCACTATCTCAGGAATATATTTAGTAATATCTTCTAATCTCCTAGAGAAAATCTTAACATCTCTGCCTCGTTTATGAATCTGAGCTCTAAATCCATCGTATTTATATTCTACAAAAACAGGATTAGATCTACTTAATATCTCTTCAGCATCTTTTACTCTCTCAGCTAGAGCAGGGGATATTGGGGTGAATAGTTCTACTCTATAACTCAGATCATTTCTAAAGATCTTAAGGGCAGTTTTACCTATATCAGATATTAAATAGTATATATTCCTAACATGATCTTTATCTACATTCTTAGCCTTAGCGATGCTATCTAATACAGTCATTATTCCTATTGCAATTCTGGTCTTGTTAACAATAAATCTAGTTAAATATTTAGCTTCAATAGGAGAAGTTCTGGATAGGAGATTAATAAGGATCTCTATCTTAATTTTTTGACTAGATTCGAGAGCGATCCTCTTCAGCGAATTGAATACATCAGCAATTTCTAATTCCTTATTAATAAGAGATCTAATTCTCTCCTTTCTATTTAATATATTATAAGCTAAATCTCCAATATCTCCGCTTTTTTTAAGATTCAATTCTAGATCATCCTTAGAGATTCCTGTAACTGCAGATAGTGCCTGTAAAATGAGATTGCTTGATACTCCCAGCTCTAGAGAGACATATGAAGGAGCAATCTGACCTACTAACATATAACTCACCATCATCGCTTCTTCCGATGATATGTTAGAGTATAACTTAGATAATTGATCTGTTATATATATCCTCGATCTGTTCTTTGATATAAGCTCAAGAAACTCACATAATTCTCTGAATTGCATAGAATGAAATTGTTTGGATAAATTTTTAAAGAATACTAATCTAATAATTATAGGTGGTTGAGGAATGTTGCCTACTGATACCAATACTCAGAAATACATTCTAATTGGAATCGCTGGGGCCAGTCTATTATTAGCGTTCTCATTTAACAATCCGTTCTTACTTGTAATTGCACTTGTATTTACAGCTATAACAGCGGCCATGCTATTCTTTGGAGATCAGACATTTCCTGCATTAACCAAACTCAAAAACGTAGTTATTGTCATGAATCATACCAAGCACGAGATCCCTCCAAGTATGGATGTAGTTATAAAGCAGGTCGGCAATGAATACTATGCTAGTAGGTTTATAGGTCTTAAAATATACGATGCATTTGCTGACAATCCAGAGAGTGTGATAAATAGTAAAAAACAATTTGAACAGTTGGTTATAAATTATAAAAAACCATTCAAACTATCCTATCTCATGTATGCAATAGACATATCATCAAAGAAGAAAGAATTGGAAACCAAGAGGAGTGAAATATCTTTGAGATTGCAGAAGGCTAGAGAGTCACCATCTCCAGATTTACTAACTATAGAGAGATTGGAAAGAGAGAAAGCATATTGGACACAACAGATTCAGAAACTCGAGCAGGGATTTAGACCTATGGATGTACTAATCTATTGTCAAGTTACTGTTAAGGGAAATACTAAGGATGAGGTTATAGAGAAAAGTAGGGTTGAAATAGACAATCTAAAGGGTAGTTTAGCTAATGCTCTAAGAGTTGATGTTTATGATATAAAAGGTCCAGATCTATTAAAGGTTCTAGAAATGGAGTATGTGATACCAACAGATACAGAAGAGATGTACAAAGAAATTGGTAAAGTTGCAGTTAAGCAGGGTGTATAATTGTGGGTGTATTAGGTGGAAATTTTAAATTTATAGAGAGCAATAATTATGAAATATCCGCTAGAGTTCCTCTACAGTACCCTCCTCAACCTCCTCCAGAACTACTTTTTGGAGACCCTACGGAAGGGATATATCTAGGAGTAACTGAATTTCTAAACACTCCTGTATATTGGAATCCTAAATACCTAACCAACCCACATATAGTAATAGTTGGAATAAGTGGATCTGGAAAATCATATACTATAAAAACATTCTTGCTCAGAGCTAGTTATGTTTGGAATGCTAATGCCGTTATAATAGATTGGGCAGGTGAGTATAAAGAATGGGTTAGTCAGACCAATGGTAAGGTGGTATCTCTAGGGGGTGGGAATTATCTAAATATCATGGATTTAGGTGGAATGAAACCCTATGCCAGAATCCAGCAGATAGTACAGACACTAGACCTATTAGTAGGAATATCTGAGAGTCAGGAGCAGAAGAGACTGCTGGAATGGGCACTAGAGACAGCATATTTGAACGCTGGATTCAGATTAGATTCTAGTGAACAATATGATCCACTTGGCAGACCTCTTGAACCTCCAACACTTAAGGATGTAGTTAAGCTGTTAGAGGAGAAAATAGAATTGGAATCAAATCCATATATTAAGAGAGAATTGCAGACACTCACTCATAAGCTCAGACAATTTACCAGACCTGGAGACGATTATTTTGCTAATAAGAGTACATTATCTCTTGATGAATTGATATCATCTGGATTGGTTGATCTGGATCTATCAACACTACCTAGCGAACAGATGAGAGCTCTAGGTGCATTAACAGTATTGCAATTTATAAAGGAGAAGATGAGAACCGAGGATTTCAGAAGAATAAAAGGTATTAGATTGTTCGTTGTGATAGATGAAGCCTGGAAGATCAGTAAGGAAGAGAATAGTGATGTGGTTATGATAGTTAGAGAAGGTAGAAAATACGGATTCAGTATGATAATTGCTAGTCAGAACCCTGTAGATATAGCTGAAGCAATATTCAGTAATGCTGGAACAGTACTGATGCTCAAGATTAGATTCGAGAACTACCTCAACTATCTTCAGGGTAGTCTAAGATTTAGCAATTTTGTAAGAGAGAAAATCCAATCATTTGGAGTTGGTCAGGGTGCAATGTATTTATCATACTATGTGTCTGGAAACTTTTCGAATACAGTTATTCTGAGTAAGATAGATGGAGAGATTGTTATCAAAGATTATTTCATTATGTTAAATGTTATTGAAGGTGATACTATGGGAAGTGTATCTATAACTAGAGAAGAATTCCGATCCAAGCTCAGAGCAATGGGGGTGGATATAAAATCTATAGAATCAATATCATCTAGCTTTGAGAAAAATAATAATAGATTGGATGTGATTGAATTTGTAAAGCTCATGATGTTAGAAGGTATAGATAGGAAATTGATAGTAGAATTCCTGAAAGATCTTGGAGTAGAGGATCAAACCATAGCTAAAGCAATACTTAGAGCTCAGATGAGAATCAAGGGTAGCGAGAGAATAGCAGAGGTGAAACTGTGAAGGTTGATATAATATCCAGAGAGGAGATCAAAGAAGGAGAAGCTTACAGGATTAAATCGGATCCAGTTCTAGATTTGATTGTTAGATACAAAAAAATGATGGGTACTTATCAAGGGAATGAATTGTATGTGGCTAAAAAATCTATGGAAGAATATAAGAAGAGAAGGAAAGATTTTGAGAACGCTATAGTATTAGGGGCTATAATTGGAATTGCATTTACAGTATTATTAGTTATAAGTGCGTTGAATAATCCTGCCCAGGCAATAAGCTCTCTGATAGGAGGTGTAATATTGGGACTACTGTTTTTAGTTCTTGTTATATTAACAAAATACATTCCAGCTATAGAGGAAACACCTGTAATGATAGGTGGTGAGAATGGCAAAGAGAATAACGATAAAGGCTAATTGCCAGAGTATTGATAGAGTTAGAAGTGTAATCAAATCTATAACAGGTTTCTATGTATTGGATAGAGGAGATAGTATTAGTATAGGATATTTAGAGCGGAAGGACGTTTCAGGTAACCCGGAGAGTTATTATATAATAGAATTTAAAGCCGATAGTATTGATATAATGTATACAGAGACTGGTTATGAGGAGGCTTTTAGGAGATGGGATGTTATAAAGAAAGTAATTCCAATTATAAGTCAGGTGGCACAATATTACTCTTTGGATTTATCTGATTTAATAAAGATAATAGATTTTGCAATAAATGATATATTCCAATCTGTACCTACTAATGTTAGAGAAGAATTAATGAAAATAGAACAGCTTAGAGGTCAGATCAATACATTAGAGAAGAGAATAGCTAAGCTAGAATTAGAGAAATCTGATTTGGAAAAGAGACTTATTAGTCTAAATGAGGAATACGAAAAGGCTATGTTAAAGATTAAAAAATATGAAACGTTGTCAGATGAACAGATCAGAGAGAAGATTCTAGAATGGGTGAAAGAGAACAACGGTAATATTGCAATACTAGAGTTTGCATCATTCTACAATATTCCTGAGCAGAGAGTTAAGGAAAATTTAGACTATTTAATTAAGGAGAAATACATTAAGGTGATAGGGTAGTGAAGATACAGATTTTGAAAAATTACATAGGTCAGATATTCAAAATTCAAATTCTCAAACCTTATACACAAGCTATTAAGAGGGAACAATTAGAACAGCAATACTTTCAGAAATTAAAAAAGGAAGATAGTTTGGGAACTATCCTAACAATCCTACCTGCAATTATTTTTGTTATTCTAATAGTTTGGGGTTTCCTGAATTTGATGAGTATCCTAGGGGAATTCAATCAAGTAGAGGAGATAAATATAAATCCACCTGTTGTGTTTGATGCATTCTATGGTTATTATGGAGCTGTAGGTAGTTCATCGTTTGTACCTATAGTTAATCTCAAGAGTCCTGGTAATATATCTGTTGATATAGTTCATTCACCTATTCCAGTTATAAAAGAATTCTACTTAGTAAAGCCGATGGATCCAAGTATTATGAGTTTAGTGTATCAATTGACTCAGTATATGGATTACAAATACAGAATCATAGACTCCTCTGAATTAGATTCTGTTCCAGAGGGATCATTTGTAATATACTTTGGTCAAGTATTAGATTATAAAACTTATGAGGTTATAAATAGTGCAAGAAATCATCTAAATTTCATATTTATTTCTAAATCCGTCCCAGAGAATTATAGACCTATCGGTCAGTCACCTATTAAACACAATCTATTTCCATTTCAGATTGAACAGAATATAAGAATCAAACATCCTGTATTAGGGGATGGTGTTAGAGTAAACTACCGGATTCCTGGATCTAATATAAACGGAATGACCAGCTATTTCTGGGATGAGGGCAGAAAGAGGTTTTACATCTTTTTCCCTGAGGAACTGAACGCTATAGGTTATAATCTATCTCAATTATATTATGCATTTAGAGTTGATTTTGAAACAGGCCTTTGGAGCAGAGCTCTAAGAAAAACTATCCCTAGTGTTAATTTGATAGATAGACAAGTAATGTTGCCGTTATCTGGGGAGAGGTTAGGAAATACTGTAATTATGTATTCTACAGATCCTAAGAACAGATTTTTCATATCAATAAACTTATATCCTTATTCTAGAGGGATAATTCTACCGAAAGAGAGAATCTTCTTACCAAAGACAGAACAGATCTTTGATATTAGATATGATCCTTATGGTATTAGAAATGAGAGGCGTAGTTTAGAGATAAGATTGATGAACTCCTCAAATTCCATGGTGTTACCTACTATTAAAATAGGTAATTTTGAGCCAAGAGTAAATGTTGAATACAGAAGATCATTGGATCTGAGTGAAGGAACATATAAAATAGAATTATGGGAAGCTGATGGAGTTAATCTATTCTCTAAAACAATCATTACAGCTTCAGATATATATCCAACTGCATCGTACAAGGAATCCCGATCAGGTAGAGAGGTTGTTATAAATTTCTATTCTTATGATGGAACTCCTCTATATTTAGAGAATATAAAGTACTTCTTACCTTGGGAGGATAAAATGAGAGAGGAAAGATTTGTTGATACTAGTGGTATAGTTATTCCTCTCAATCAACCATTACAGACTGGTAATTATACTGTAAAAATAGAGATCAAAGGCAAAACATATGAAACAACATTCAGAGTCTTACCAAGAACCTCTATAGATAGATTAATCTTTGGGAATCCTCTAGGATTATTCACTATAGTAGTATCTGTTATAGTAGTTGTGGTATCTAATTACTTAAGGCCAAAACCACCAATTAAATACTCAATCGATATACCAGAAGTATTCCCTCCTGTTGAAACAATCCAAATCAAGTTAGATGAGGAGTATGTAATCAGGGCTTTTGAAACTATTGAGAATTATTACAAGTGGAAAAATATCCCTCTAACAGAATCGGAGATCGCGGAAGGATTGAAGGAGATAGATATAAGACTGGAGAATGCTGTTATAGATACCAATTCTCTATCCATAGTACTAAACACTCTGGTTATGAGAGGAATTCTGAAGAAATATAAAGACTATTATATCCCTACAGAATGGGAGAGGAATAGTGGTTACACAATAGAACAATTGGTTATGTATAGATTAATAAGAGATCAGGGATTAGAGAGAGGGATTATATATGAATTAGATCAAAATAACAGGGTCAATTTTACCACAGAATATGGAGATGGAATAATATATTTATACGAGCCGAACAGAGTTGAAGAGATTGTTAAATCAATAGCTGAGCAAATATCTGACAATAAAGAAATTATAATATTAACTAAAGATTACTTTGATCTACAGGATCTTCAATCTAAGCTCTATTATGTAAACGGGGGTATGTTGATAATTAATTACATAAGGAACGATAGGATCCAACTATACACAGTAGAGGATTATTTAGAGAAAATAAAGATAATTTACTGATCATTCTTGTATATCTGTCCTGGATATATTATAGAGTTACTAGGGATTATACTACCAGGCATTATCATACTATTCACACCTGTTTTTGTATTATCTCCCACCACTGCCCCAAACTTTCTAGTATTCATCGGCATCACATTTCTCTCATCAAATCTCAGATTTGCAATTACAGAACCTGCACCAAAGTTCACGTGTTTCCCTATTACAGAATCCCCTATGTAATTTAAATGTTTTGCCTTAGTACCTTGCATTATTATAGAGTTTTTTACAGTACTTCCTATACCTATTTCTGAATCCTCTTCTATACTAGCAGGACCTTTAATATAAGCATACGGCCCTATCTTTACATTCTTACCTATATAAACAGGCCCTTCTATTGTAGAATTCAATATTACTGCACCCTCCTCTATTATAACTTTACCCATTATAGTATTGTTACCTATCAATTCACCATTATTTCGTTCGGGTTCTCTAGAAATTATATACTTCATAGCTTCCAGCAGTTCCCAAGGATAGGCAACATCCATCCAGAATTCATCCTCAACAACAAGAGCCCTCTTATCTATAAGTATATCTGTTATTTCATACTCACCCCTAGCAGACATCTCTATTCTGGCAATATGATCAAATACAGATCGATCAAAATGATATATCCCTATATTAACCAAATTTGTCTTAGGATTGGAAGGTTTCTCAACAATATCCACAACTTTACCATTTTTTAACATCACTACTCCGTACTTTTCAGGATTATTTACTCTCTTCACAGCAATTGTATTTGGCTTTGAATTCTGAATCCTATTGAAGATATTTGGGTCTAATACGTGATCTGCGGATATGACAAAGAAACTATTTCCCTTTACGATGTCTTTGGTAGAATAGATTGCTCCAGCGGTTCCAGGCATATCTTCCAATTGCTCCACAAAGGTTATACCAGGAGTTCTTATTAACTCTTTGATCCTCTCATCTCTGTATACCACGTAGATTCTGTATCCTTGCCAGCTCTCTAATATTCTATCTATTATGGTTTTACCGGCTATTTTCAATACTGGTTTCATCTCAAATGGTCTCATTCTCTTAGACATTCCTGCTGCTAGAACAACAACTTCCTTCATATTTTACCATCCTTTTTTAATAATATCAATTTATCTACAGCACTATCTGGATCTTGGATAATATCTAAGAATTCTTCGTACGAATAATTATAATTCCAATTACTCTTCATATATTTATCTATATCAACGATCTCCATGTTATCGATCACATTATTATCTTTCACAGCTACTGTTCTCATATCGATTTTTACCCTAGGATCTCTGTATTTCGAGATGTTTATAGGTTTATCAACTTTCAGATCTATCTTAATGAACTCATTAGGGTGTTTATTTAATATCTCATCAATCCTCTGGTGTATTCTACTAATATCCTCCCCTACCACATCTAGATAGTAAGAAACTCCTCTGGTCTGATTGGGGATTGGTATTTCTTTTAATATTCGAGTTTCAGTATCATATATATAAACAGCTTTATCTCTGGCAAAATCATCTCTATCAAATCGGGTTATAGATGTAGAACCTGCTATCAGTAGCTTGTTTTGAATAAATTCTCTACTATGTATATGCCCATCTACTATAATATCAAATCCCGTTTTTAACAAGTAATCAGGATCCAATCCATCAAAACCATTTCTTTTAATATCCTGGTGGATCACTAATATATTTATCTTACCCCTATCCAATTTCCTATTCAGCATCTCTATTTTGGAGTGCACATCGTATTCATCATAATCAATCCCATATATCACTACATTTTCTTCCTGATAATACCTTATACCATCATCACTGAGTTTCCCTAAAAACATATCCCTAACAGATTTTATAGATCTGAAACGATCTATATCTGTAATTAGATTAGTTCGCATTATATCATGGTTGCCTAAAATATAGAACATACGAAGTTCCATCTCTGATATGGGTTCTAAAAACTCTGAGAACACATCTACTCGGACATCATTCTTATCAAATATATCCCCACCGTGAATTATAATATCTGAGTCTTTTAACATCTGAATAGCATTTCTATAGTTTTTTATAACCTCAGCTCTAAAAGAATCTCTAGCTAATCCTATATGAGTATCTGATATAATTCCTATTTTCATAAATCTAAATTAGATAGCATTAGATTTTAAATGTTATCTATGTAATTAAAAAGTGCAGAGGTGTTGATTATGAAATTGTCCGATGAAGTGAAAGCAGAAGTTCTAACTGTTCTAAACGAAGTAGTTGCTGCCGGAGGTAAAGTAAGAGCAGGTGTAAATGAAGTTACTAAAGCTGTGCAGAAAGGTGTTGCAAAGCTAGTTGTAATCGCCGAAGATGTAAATCCACCAGAACTAGTATCCCATTTACCTAAATTAGCAAAGGAAAAAGGAGTATCCCTAGCATATGTATCTAGTAAAGATGCTCTTGGTAAGGCCGCAGGTAAGAGAGTGAGTGCATCTTCAGTAGTTGTGGTTGATCCTGGAAATGCTAAGGCAAAGTTTGAACAATTGCTATCAAAGTTGCCAAAGGTAGAGTAAAATGGGAGACACTGAAGGAGGTGCATTTTTGGCTGAGATTGTTGAGATAAAATCCAAGGCAGGAGTGTATGGAGAGATCTACCAGTGTCTTGTACAGATACTTGAAGGACCTGATCAGGGTAGAACAATACTCAGAAATATCAAAGGTCCAGTATACAAAGGGATGAGAATAGTACTTAGAGAAACAGAGAGAGAAGCTAGAGAAGAGAGGCGATAGATATGAAATGCTCATTTTGTGGTGATGAGATAAAACCAGATAGAGCTGTATATTATTATACAGCTACTGGAAAGGGTTATGTGTTCTGCTCATCAAAATGCAGAAGATCTATGCTAAGGTTAAACAGAGATCCCAAGAAGTTAAAATGGGTGAGTGGGTAATGGACAGAACACTAGTCCTAATCAAACCTGATGGCGTATACAGAGGATTGATAGGTGAGATAATATCCAGATTTGAGAAGAAAGGTTTGAAAGTAGTTGGAATGAAAATGATGAAAGTATCGCCAGAACTATCCAAAAAACATTATGAACAACATCTAAACAAACCATTCTATCCAGATCTGGAGAGATTTATAACATCAGGTCCTATTGTAGCTATGGTTATAGAAGGAAAGGAGGTTGTTGAAGTAGTAAGAAATATGGTGGGAGCAACAAATGCTAGAAAAGCTCAACCAGGCACAATACGTGGAGATCTATCGAATAGTTTCTCCAGAAATCTAGTACATGCAAGTGATAGTCCTGAGGCAGCTAAAAAAGAAATAGAATTATTCTTCAAGAATGAAGAGATTCTATCCTGGGATAGAGAAAGATTCTATTTCTATGCTCCAGACGAATAGATCGATCTAGGTTCAATCTCATTTATCAGATTCTGTTCGTATATTTTTCTATCCAATCCGTTTCCAAGAATCCAACTCAATTTTACATAAGCTACTTCTGGCAACATATCTGTTAGATTCCCCAAAATCCCGTAATTCAACATCTCCCTACCAGTTCTGTAAACATTCAGATTGATTCTACCTTCTATAGTTTGAGAAGTGATTGCAAATATTCTATCCTCATACTCACCAAGTTTATGAATTAGCTTAGGGGCAATATGACCCAAACCGGTACCAATTAGTAATATAGCTTTGTATCTCTGTGCAAATACATCTATCACATATTCCTCCATACCTGGATAGAAATATACTACACCAACACTATTACTAAACTTTCCCTTAAGATCAGACAAATCTCTAGTTTCTATATATGGGTTATTTTTTATGATCTCTTCACTAGGGAAATTCACTACCCCTATTTTGCCCTGCCCAATAGCTCTAAATGCATCTCTCCTAGATGTATGAGATTTTCTAGTTCTAACAGCTCTAAAGATACCTACAGATTGATCAGAGATAGTATCATGCATCACTATAACACTCTCACCTATATCACTATTAGCCACCCTGAAAGCAGCTCTGATATTTATTGATTGATCACTACTAGGCCTATCACTAGATCTTTGGGATCCAACAAAAACCACCGGCTTGGGAAAATCTCTGATTGCAAAACCAACTGCTGATGCTGAATATGTCATAGTATCTGTACCATGCAGGACAATAACTTTCTTACCATCACTTAACTCTCTATAACACAATCTAGCCATCTCCTCCCAATCTCTAGGCTCCATAGCTTCACTGAATTTAATTTCACTAAGAGCTATTTTTTTGCTAGGTTCTCTGATTATTTCAGTAAGATCAAATGATGGGTATACAGCTCCTGTTGAGTAATCTACTTTAGACATTATAGTCCCTCCAGTCATGATTATGCTATACTCTCCACTCTCATCTAGAATCTCTGGATTCTGTTTTATAATCTGCTCTTCATGAATTATATCCACATCTTTAGATTCTAATAATATATTATAACCATTTCTAAGCTTTATCTCCAGGAGATCCCCAATAGAATTTATCAATACTCCTTCCCACTCTCTATCTCTCCACCTAAATTTCAATCTTTTCATAGTAATCTATTAACAGCGTCCCAGTTTATCACTTTCCACCAGTTATCCACATATTGAGCTCTGTTGTTCTTGTATTGTAAATAATATGCATGTTCCCATACATCTAGAGCCAGTATTGTTTTAGAATTAGCTATATGCATAAGATTATGTTTCTCAATAGTCATAATACCTATGTTATCTCTGTATGTAAATGCTATAGCCCATCCAGACCCCTCTACATTCTTAGCAGTATCACTAAATTCTCTCTGAAAAGATTGAAAGGATGGATAGTTCTGAAGTATAATCTGCTCTATTCTACCAGTTGGAGGATTATCCTCTCTAGCCGGTCTCATAATGTTCCAGAATAGAGTGTGTAATTCATGCCCATTCATGTGAAAAGATAGATCCCTCAGTACTGCTCTAATATCTATCTCAATCTCACCCTTTCTGTATCTCTCCAATTTTTCAAGAGCTTTATTAGCTCCATCTACGTAGCTCTGATGATGTTTCTTGTGATGCAATTCCATAATCTCTCTGCTTATCACTGGTTCTAGAGCACTGTAATCATATGGAAGATTTGGTAAGGAGATTCTCATAATTAGTTTTAATGCACAACTATTTTTAAGGATATCCATTCTAACATAATTATGGAATTAGAAACGATAAAAGCTAGAATGGAGGAAGATAGGATAGAATATGTAGCATTGCAATTTCCAAACATACTTGGTGAGATAAAGGAAGTTTTCATATCTAAATCTAGGTTTAACACAGATATATTAGAGTACGGATATTCTAATCGAGATATGTTCCAGATGTTTGGAGAGGAAGTTTATCTTAAACCCAAATTAGATACATATCAGGTAATACCTTGGTATGTATTTACAGCTAGATTTCTAAGTAGATTATACCTAGCTGATGACTCTATGGAATTCGATATGTTTAGCAGCTTAGAGAAAGTAGTAGAATCCCTACAGGATCAGATTCAGTTCCTCATACAACCAGCTATAGAATACTATATTATAGAGAATGTTAACATAGATAGAATCACCAAGGATAAAGGCCCTGCTATCAATCTAGATACCAAAGAGGGAAGATGGAACATGAACTACCATTCTCAGCAGGAAAACATATTCTCATCATACCCTGCAGATTTTTACATAGCTCTTAGACAACAAATAGTTTCTAATCTCCAGCTGTTTAGATATGATGTGGAATCACATTACCATTCTTACTCCCCATCGCAACATAAAATAGTAATGGATCACATGGATCCTATAAGAGCAGCTCAAAGTCTGTTGGACATAAAATATATAACCAGAGCACTAGGAGCAGCTACAGGTACACATATCACATATATTCCTTATCTATTCGCAGGTCATAAGGGTAATTCATTAGAGCTGAGATTAGTAGGGGATTTTGTAGATAATAGAGATTTGAAGGAAGAGGTTAGGTATTTTGTAGCTGGAATCTTAGAACATATAAATAGCATTATGTTATTCACTAATCCAACTACCAATTCGTATAGAAGAATTCAGAATGAAGGGTTCTATAGATGCTATTCTAGGAGCTACAACCCTAGTACAGCTGTGGAGATAAATACTAGAGGCAAGGGAGAGATAAGACTACTATTCCCAGATAGCTCCGCACATCCTATTTTAGGTTTAACAGCTATTCTAGCTGCAGGTTATGACGGTATAAAGAAAAAAATATCTCTGGAGTATGAGGTTACTACAAATCCCAAACTTATGAGTCTAAAAGATCTGAAAGAAAAGAGAATAGATACATTACCACATTCGCTTGAGGGAGTTCTAGAGAGTTTCCAGTCTGATCGTAATTATCTCAAGGGATTCGTAAGCTCTTCGATAATAAATGAATATTTGAATCTGAAACAGCAGGAGATCAAGGATACTAAAATATACAATTCAGCTCATGATTATGAGAAATATCTATAGGATTTTAAAAATAATGGTGTGATATAAAATTGAATTAGCGGCCATAGTCTAGTGGTAGGATGTCAGCCTTCCAAGCTGAAGACCCGGGTTCGAATCCCGGTGGCCGCACTTTACAAAACTCAATGATCCATACATTAAACTAATCCAACCAGACATAAAATTAGTATACCTATAAGATTCAAACTGATTTAGGATGATTGTGATTTTATTTTCTCAGCAATCTTTTTAGATCCATAAACCTCAATTTTATCATCATGATCTATTAGATAACATCCCGCCCGTTCAGCAATCAACATGGCTGCTCTATAATCCCAAGGTTTAAGATTCAATCCTATAAATGCTGCCAATCTTCCAGAGGCAACATAACATATCTCCAGAGCAGCACTTCCCAGTCTCCTAATCTCTCTGGCTTTGAACACATACTGTTCAGTTAATCTGATGAATTCCTCTTTACTAGGTCTATCATTACCACGGCATATTCCTATAAACATATTTTTCAAATCTAGATCCTGAGCAGGTGCAATCTTCTTACCATTCAACCTAGCCTCGGAATCTTTGGTAGCATAGAACATTTCATCTAAAATAGGATTATATACAACTCCAACAACAACTTCTTGTTTGTGTTCTAGGGCTATTGATACATTGAAATAAGGGATATGATGTCTGAAATTCGTAGTCCCATCTAGAGGATCTATCACCCAAGTATATTCGCTCCCCTCACTATATCCACTCTCCTCAGCTAAAATAGCATGATTAGGATAATTATCCTTTATAGCTCTTATTAAATATTCTTCCGAAGCTCTATCTGCTTCAGTAACCAAATCCCCAACCCCCTTTTCCATTTCCTCTATTTCATCTCTGAAATATCTCTTTAATATATTTCCTGCCTCTCTAGCTATATTCATGGAAAATTCCAAATACTCTTCATACATGATTCAATATAAAATAGGGTTTAACTTTAAAGCTTTATTGATGATCTTAAATTATGGATAGTGAAATAGAAAGGAGGAAGAGAGATCACGTAATGAATTCGTTACGACAAGATTCTCAGTATGATCTAACCTCATGGTTGGAATTCGTAATACCAATACATAATGCCCTTCCGGAGATCGATTACGATAAGATAGATACTAGTGTTGTGTTTTTTGGTAAAAATTTTAGTTATCCTATATATATTTCAGGTATGACAGGGGGATTTAATGATGCTTACAAGATAAATTCTGAGCTAGCAAATATCGCAGAGAAGTATAATATACCATTGGGATTGGGTAGTATAAGAGCTATGCTAAAGAATCCTACTCTAAAATACACATATGATGTTAAAAGAGGTAAAGATATATTTATGATAGCTAACATAGGTGGGGTTCAGCTTAAAGAATATTCCAATAGAACAATATTGGATGCTATGGATAGTATAGAAGCAGACGCAATAGCAATTCATCTTAATCCTGCTCAGGAGTTAATACAGAAAGAAGGAGATCTGAACTGGAATGGTGTTATGGATAGGATAGTAGAATTAGCTGATGATA
>Ga0105160_1000287_pt1 | contig 25283 bp, 25 predicted proteins | sample GXS110809BmetaG_FD_89591 | JGI IMG/M metagenome (GOLD analysis project Ga0105160, IMG submission 89591) | Hot spring microbial communities from Gongxiaoshe hot spring, China to study Microbial Dark Matter (Phase II) - GXS 110809B | ecosystem: Environmental > Aquatic > Thermal springs > Hot...
AAATTCTCCATAATATTTTTAATATCTTCTATTGATTTTTGAAGGTTTTTATCCTTTTTTATTTCAAAGATTAACTCATCATGGATAGGCAAGATTACTCTTAAGTTTTCGTTCAAAACTGGTTCTAAATTTATCATAGCAATTTTTAAAATATCAGCAGCTAAAGATTGAATTGGCATATTAATTGCTATTCTTTCTGATTCTTTTTTCTCTCTGAAGCTTTCTGAAAAAATTCCTGGGAGAAATCTTTTTCTTCCAAATATATTTTCTGCCCAACCATAAACTCTTGCTTTTTCCTTTAACTCGTTTAAAAATTTATAAAGTTTTGGAAATTTTAAGAAGTAATTTTCTAAATATTTTTCAGCTTCTTCCTTACCTAAACCCGTTATTTTTGAAAATGAATTAATGCCCATACCATATAAGATTCCAAAATTTAATGACTTAGCTAAATCTCTTTTTTCTTTATCTTTAAAAATTTCTTGAGCAATTAAAAGATGAAAATCACCATCATTTTGAATGAATTCTACTATTTTTTCTTCGCCAGCAAGCCAGGCGGCTAAAAATATTTCTATTTGTTTATAATCAAAAGAAACAAAAGTAAAACCCTCTTCTGGCTCTATAACTTCTAAAACTTTTTTGAAACTTTTTGGTAAATTTTGAAAATTTGGATTTGAAGAAATTATCCTACCAGTTGCCGAAAGTGTCTGATCTAAATTAGTTTTAATTTTTTCTCTTCCTAACCAATTTTCAAGATAAGTGTTAATTATTTTTTGAGTTTGTCTCCATTCTATTATTTCTTTAACAGGACTTATATCTTTTAATTTTTCTAATACTTCTTTTTTTGTTGAATAAGCGCCACTTTTGGTTTTAATTTTAAATGGAACTTTTATCTTTAGTTTTTCGAATAAGAGCCAATTTACTTCCTTCCAAGAATTCAAATTTATTTTTACTCCAGAAATTGACTTTATTTTCTTTTCTAATATTTCTTTTTGAGTTTGGTAATAAAGAAGATTTCTTTTAAGTTTTTCTTGATTTATTTTTATACCCCAATTTTCTATTCTAGCAATTATTGGTATTACTTTTTTTTCTATTTCCTCCCAGACAGTTTGAAGCTCAAGATTTTTAATTTTTTCCTTTATTCTTTTTTCAGCTTCTTTAAAGAAAAGAACATTAAACTCATCTTGGTTAAAATGTTTATTTACTGTGATTTGACAAAGTTTTTCAGGTGTTATTTTTTTTATATCAGGATTGGTTAACCAAAGACCAACCTTAAGATCAAAATAATCTTTTACGAAATTTTTAAGATTAGTTTTAAAAATGAATTTTGCCTCAAAGGCAGTTAGGTTTATCTTTTTAAATGGTATTAAAGGAATCTCGTTAAGGTTAATTTTGAAGATTTCATTTTCCTGATTAGTTTCTGTGGTAAAAAAAATTTCTTTTTCTTTTTGAAAAAGAAAGAGGGAATCACTCTCGAAAAGATCTTTTAATTTTGCTTCTATAATTTCTGGCTGAATTGTTTTTGTCTCAGAAGTCTGGTTACTTATTCTTTTTATTATAGAGACAAAGTTATATTCATTTAAAACTTCTTTTAGATTTTCTTTATCTAGCTCATTAACTTTAAGATCTTCTAAACTAAATTCTATTTTTATATCCCTTTTTATTGAGGTTAAATTTTTAAAGAGCAAAAGCCTTGTTTCGTTTTCTAGGATTTTTTCTCTTAAGTCTTTTTCGACATTTCCTTTTTTAGCTTCCTCAATTAAATTTTCAATTGTTTTATATTTTTGAAGTATTTTTTGGGCAGATTTTGGACCAATTCCTTTAATTCCTTCAATGTTGTCAGATGGATCGCCTACAAGAGCTTTATAATCAGGAATTTGATATGGTTCAATCCCATATTTTTCTTTTACTAATTTTTGATTATAAGCTATAGTTTCACTTATTCCTTTTTTCATAGTAAAGACAGTAATTCTTTCATCTTCAACAAGTTGGAGGGTATCAAGATCACCAGTGACAATTATTATTTCAGTGTCTTTTTTAAATTTTTCTACAAGAGAACCTATAAGATCATCTGCTTCATAACCAGGTATTTCAAAAGTTCTAAAGCCAAAAGCTTCAAAAATACTTTTAGAATTTTGAATTTGAAAAACAAGATCATCCGGTGTTTTTGGTCGTTGAGCTTTATATTCTTTCAGTATTTTGTGTCTGAAGGTTGGTTCTGGTCTATCATAACAACTTATTCCATATTCTGGTTTAAATTCTTTTAAAACTTTAAGTAAAATATTACACAAACCATAAAGAGCATTAACTGTTCTTTGTTTTTGGTCTTTTAAAAGAGGAAGAGCGTGGTAAAGTCTATGTAAAAGAGCGTTAGCATCAAAAATCAAAAGCATAAATAAATTTTAAACAATCTTTCGTTTTTTTTCAAACCATAATCTATTTTTATATTTATTTTTGGGGATTTTTTAAGGGTTTTTTCAAATTTTTCGCCCCATTCTCCAAGAATAAGTCTTTTTCCATTTTTTTGTTTGAGAGCAAAATCAAAAATATTTTTATTTTTTTTAATTCTATAAAAATCAAAATGAAATATTTCTAAAGGGGAATTTTTTATCTTACCTTGATAAATTTTTAAAATTACAAAACTAGGTGAGCGAGCAGATTCTTTTATCCCAAAATGTTTGATTAAAAAATTAATAAAGGTAGTTTTACCTGAGCCAAATGGTCCAGAAAGAAATACAAAAATCTGGTTAAATTTTTCGAATAAAATTTCTAAAAATTTAAAGAAAATAAAAGTCACCCATTCTGTCTCTTTTAAACTTTTAGAATTAAAAGAAGCTAAGAGAATTCTTTTCACTAAATTTCGTAGTCTTCATTTTCTGACTCTTCTTCCTCTTCTGACCATTCTTCTTCCCATTCTTCCTCCTCGCCTTCTTCCCATTCTTCTTCTGAAGGCCACTCCTCTTCTTTTTCTTCCTCTTCTTCCCATTCTTCTTCTTGCCACTCTTCCTCTTCTTCATCTTCATCAAGTAAAATTACCTTTTTTACGATTTCCATCTTTTTTGCCTACATTTCCTCAAGATGAGGATAATGTAAGCTTTAATTTTAAGAAAAGTTTAATCTATTTTTTTAAAAAGTCAAGTTAGCCTTGTGAATATTCTTTTGAAATGTTATAATTTTGAATGTTTGTAGTGTTTTTTACTGGAGGAGCTACTGGTGGTCATCTAATACCAATAAAACAAATAGTTAGGGAATTTAAAAAATATGATTTAGAGGTTGAATTTTACTGGTTAGGTCCAAAACCTCGCTTTCCATTTAATTTTGAAGAAATAAAACCAATTTGGCTAGCTGATTTTCAAATAAGAAGATATTTTTCTTTAAAGACATTTCTTGATATTTTAAAAATTCCTTTAATAGTTCTTAAGACATTTTTTGTCCTTTTAATTAAAATGCCAAATTTAGTTTTCTCTAAAGGAGGCTCAGTTAGTTTTTTTGTTAATTTAATTGCTTATATTTTTGGAATTCCAGTTATAATTCATGAGTCCGATTCTTTACCAGGTCTTTCTAATAAGGTTTCTTCGTATTTTGCTGAGAAAATTTTAATTTCTTTTGAAAAAACAAAGGATTACTTTCCAAGGAAAGAAAAAAAGGAATTTATTTTAACTGGCCAGCCAGTTCTTGAAGAGATTATAAATTATAAATTTTCTGAGGAGGAACTAAAAAAAATGAATATATCAAAAGACGAAAAACTCATTCTTATAATGGGAGGTTCTCAAGGAGCAAGAGAGATAAATGAAATTATAATAGAAATTTTGCCTAAGTTAATAGAAAAATATCAAGTTGTTCATCTTACTGGCGCTGGCCTTTTTCAAGAAACTAAAGATCTTGCTTATTTTGCTATTAGAAATTTAAAAAGGTCATCAGCTTACCATGTTTTTTCTTTTCTAAGTCAGGAAGAATTAGGTAAGTTTTATAATTTAGCTTCTTTAGTTATTTCAAGAGCAGGAAGTGGTAGTATTTTTGAAATTTCTTACTTTGGAATACCAAGTATTATTATTCCCCTAAGAGAAGAAGTGGTTGGGCCTCATCAAGTCTCAAACGCTCTTTTATATCAAGAAGCTGGTGCTTGTAAAGTTATTCATCCAGAAAATCTTAAACCAAATATTTTACTTTTTCAGATAGAAGAAATTCTTAATAACAAGGAAATTTATAATCAAATGAAAATTAATGCTAGTAAATTTTACCTTAAAAATGCCGGAGCTAAAATAGCAAAAATTATTTATGATCTTCTTTCTTCAAGATATGAGATAATTAGATTATGAAAGAAACTGAAGGCTCTCTAAATGTTTGGGTTGATGGCTCATTTTCTAATGGTGCCGGAATAGGAGTTGTTATTGATGATGGAAAGAAAAAAAGAGTTTACAAAAAGTCTGTCCAAGCAAAAACAAATAATCAGGCAGAATATTTAAGTGCTATTTTTGCTCTTAAAAAGATAAAACAAATATTTGGAAAAAATGTAAAGAACTTTACTGTAAAAGTTCATTCTGATAGTCAACTTTTAGTCAGTCAAATGCTTGGTAAATGGAAAATTAAAGATGATGATATAAAAGATCTTTTTATTGAGCTTCACAATTTGACTTTAGATTTTAAAAAAGTTGATTTTATTCACGTTCCTAGAAAAGAAAATAAACTCGCCGATAAGCTTTCTAAAGCTCGTTGAAAATAAAAATCTAATAGAGTATAATATATATTATGGAAGAAGAAAAAAAAGAACAAGAATTGCCAAATTTAGAACAAACAATAAAGGAATTAAGAGAGGAATTAAATAAGGCTCTGAAAGAAAAAGAAGAATATTTTGCTGGACTTCAAAGAGCAAAAGCAGACTTTCTTAAATATCAGCAGGAAGAAGAAAAAAGAAAGGAACAATACATTCTTTTGGCGAATTTCAATATCATGTCAGAACTTATAAATGTTCTTGATAGCTTTGTTCTTGCTTTAGAAAATGTAAAAGATGAAGAAATTTTAAAAGGCCTTAGTTTGATTAAAGGTCAATTAGAGGGTATTTTAAAAAAGTATGGTCTTGAAATTATAGAACCAAAAGAAGGAGAAATTCTTAATCCAAGATTCCATGAGGCAATTTCAAGAAAAACTTGTCAAGTTAAAGAATGCCAGGGTGAAGATGAAGGAAAGATAGTTTCAGTTTTTGCCAGAGGTTATGCTTTACATGGAACAGTTATAAGACCAGCTCAAGTCTCAGTAATATTTCATGAAAAATAATCTCCTCTTAAAATTTTAAGAGGGGGTTATTTTTTAAATTATGAGCATAATAAGATGGGAACCCTTCTTCAGGGATTTAGAAAAATTTTTCTCTGAAGAAGAACTAATACCATTTTTCCCAACTCTTAAAATCTCTGAGATAGCTGCTGATGTTTATGAGGATGATAAAAATGTTTATGTTGATTTAGCTATTCCAGGAATTAATACTGAAAATGTAGAAATTGAAGTAGAAGATAGCCTTTTAAGAGTTTCTGGTTCTGTAGAAGAAAAAAAGGAAGAGAAAAAAGAGAATTACTATAGAAAAGAAATAAAAAGAGGTGCTTTTAAAAAAGTTGTTTCTTTACCTTCAAAAGTTACTGACGAAGGCGCTTCAGCTAGTTATAAGGATGGAATTTTGCATATAGTTCTTCCAAAAGTAAAGAAAGAAAAAGTTAAAAAAATAAAGATTCAAAAGAAATAATATGGCAAAAATTATAGGTATTGATTTAGGGACAACAAACTCAGTAATGGCACACATTGTTAGTGGTGTGCCAAAGATTATAGAAAATGCAGAGGGTTCTCGCCTTACACCCTCTGTTGTTGCTATTTCTAAAAGTGGAGAAAGATTAGTTGGAATATTAGCAAAGAGGCAAGCTGTAGCTAACCCTAAAAATACAATATTTTCTGTAAAAAGACTTATAGGTAGAAGATTTGAAGATCCTGAAGTCCAAAGAGATCTTAAAATTTTACCTTATGAGATTAAAAGATCAGATACTGGTGGAGTAGTAGTGAAAATGGGTGATCGTTGGTATACTCCAGAAGAAATTTCTTCTATGATTTTGCAAAAGATGAAACTTGATGCTGAATCAAGATTAGGAGAAAGAATTACTGATGCGGTGATTACTGTCCCAGCTTACTTTGATGAGGCCCAAAGACAAGCAACAAAAAATGCTGGTGAGATAGCTGGTTTTAATGTAAGAAGAATCTTACCTGAACCAACAGCAGCTGCTCTTGCTTATGGTCTTGATAAAAAGAAACATGAGAAAATTTTAGTTTATGATTTTGGTGGCGGAACGTTTGATGTTTCAATTTTAGAGATAGGAGAAGATATTATTCAGACGATTGCTATCGGTGGAGATACTCATTTAGGTGGAGACGATATAGATAACAGGATTATTAATTTTTTGATAGAAGAATTTTTAAAAGAAAATGGAATAGATCTTAGAAACGATCTTTTGGCAATGCAAAGAATAAAAGAAGCAGCTGAGAAAGCAAAACAAGAACTTTCTAGTGTCTACGAGACAGAAATAAATCTTCCATTCATAACCTATGATCCATCTGGCCCAAAGCATTTATACTATAAGCTTACCAGAGCAAAGTTAGAAGAACTTTCTTATGATCTTATAGAAAGGTCTATAGAAGAAGTTAAAAAAACTTTAGATTCAGCTGGTCTAAAACCTTCTGACATCGATGAGGTAGTTTTAGTTGGTGGACAGACAAGGATGCCTCTTATAATTCAAAAAGTTAGAGAATTTTTCAAAAAAGAACCATATAAAGATATTAATCCAGATGAAGTTGTTGCTATTGGAGCAGCAATTCAAGCAGGAATTTTACAAGGAGATGTAAGAGATATTCTTCTTTTAGATGTTATTCCTCTTACTTTGGCTATTGAGACTCTTGGAGGAATTGCTCATCCGATGATACCAAGAAATACACCAATTCCCGCTTCAAAGACTGAAATTTTTACTACTGCTGAAGATAATCAAACTCAAGTTGAAATTCATGTTGTTCAAGGAGAAAGGCCGATGGCAAGTGACAATAAAACCTTAGGAAGATTTATTTTAGATGGTATTCCACCTGCTCCAAGAGGAGTTCCTCAAATAGAAGTGACTTTTGATGTTGATGTCAATGGTATTCTTACAGTCACAGCCAAGGATAAAGCTACTGGTAAAGCTCAATCAATAAGAATTGAAGCTTCAACTCAGCTTTCAAAAGAAGAAATTGAAAGACTTAAAAAAGAAGCAGAAATGTATGCTCAACAGGATGCTCAGAAAAAAAAGCTTGCGGAAATGAAAAATCAAGCAGACTCTTTAGTTTATAGTGCTAGAAAGTTTTTGAATGAGTATAAAGATAAAATTTCTGAAGATTTTAAAAGAAAAATAGAAGATGTTATAGAAAGAATAAATGAAGCAAAAAATAGAGATGATTTAGAGCTTTTAGAGAATTTAGTTAAAGAACTTTCCAATTTGATAAGTCAAATTGGAAAAGACTTTTATGGTCAACAAGGTTAGCTCAGAAAGTGCTTTAATCAAAAAGTTAATATTTGAGATAGTCTTTATTGGTCTTTTGATTTTAACCGGCTTTATAGTAAGTAGACTAAATTATGATTCGCTTTTATATCTTTTAATTCTTTTGTTTTTTATATCTTTTATTGGCTCGATTTTAGGACCTCAATTTAGTTTTTGGGAAAGTCTTCTTTTTTCCGCTATTTTACCAGCAACAATTTTTATTTTGAATTTTAAAAAATTAAATCCAGTTGGAATTAGTTTGGGTTTCTTTTTATTTTGGATTTTTTTTGGCCTTGCCTTTGCTTTAGCAAAAAAAGAAGAAAAAAAGACTATAGAAATTTCTTTTTCAAGAGTATTTAAAAATTTCTGGACATGGCTCTTTTTAGGTATTTTCTTTTTTGCTTTTAGTGTTTTTTATTTCCAAAATAAAGATATTTCGGTAGGCAACTTTTTTCTTCCTAAAGAGGTAGTTTTTAGTTTATTAAGTTTTTCTCAGCCATTTTTAAAAGAGATAGATAAAGATATAGATCTTTCTAAAAATTTTTCAGAATACCTTTCCTTAAAAAAAGTTAATCTTTTTGGTATAGATGTTCACTTACCAGCTAAAGAGATAATAGAAGACATCAATAAAAAAACAAATTCTAATTTTACTGGTAAAGAGCCATTAAAGGAAGTTTTCTACTCTCTTATAAAAAGCTATTATGAAGCACTCCCTTATAAGACAAAACAAGTAATTTTTATCGCTCTTATTTTAATTTTGCTCTTTTTCTATGAATCAATAATTATTTTTGCTGGAACAATTTTGGGGATTTTAGCTAATTTCCTTTTTTATCTTCTTTATTTTTCAAAGATTTTAAAAATTACCGCTGAGCCAAGGGGTAAAGAAAAGATTAGTTTTTAATTTTAAAAAGCACTTTATAGATATTGCCAGCACCACAAGTTGCAATTAGTTTGTTATTGTAATTTTTAATTTTTTTTAAAAATTTTAATAACTTTTCTTCACTTTCAAAATAAAGCGTCTTTTTAAGTTTTTTTGATATGTTCTTAAGTTTTTCTTCAACCTTTTTATTCTCTTCATTATTTTTTTCTCTTGCTGAACTAAATGTCTTAAAAATTATCAATTTTTGAACATTTTTTGATGAAATAATTTCTTTAAATGTCTTTAAAAACTTTTTAAAGAGAAATTTTGTTCTGGTATAAGTATGAGGTTGAAAGATAAAATATATTTTTTTATTTTTAAATCTTTCTTCAAGGCTTCTATAAAAAGCCCTTACTTCTTCCGGGGTATGACCGTAATCGTCAATAAGGAGAGGATCATGACTTAAAATATCAAACCTTCTTAATGGTCCTTTAAAATTTTTTGTTGCTAAATAAAATTGATTTTGAAGATTGAAAAGTTCGCAAAACTTATAGACAAGTTGTAAATTTTTTTGCCAATGATCTCCAGGAGCGAAAAAATCAAATTTTAGATTTTTGTTATATTTTACTTTAAATTGCTTTATTCTTTTTGGCAGTTTAAATTTATGATAACTTATCAAAATAGATGGTTTTTTTAGATTTCTGAAAAATCTCAAAAAACTTTCTTTATACTCCTTTTTTGTTTTAAAAAAATCTGGGTGGTCATAGTCAAGAGAAGTTAAAATTATTACTTTAGGTTTGTAATTTAAAAAAGCATTTTTGTACTCATCAGCTTCTAAAATAAAGAATTTTTTACCACTAAAATAAACTGGTCCGCCCCAGTCCTTAACTGGAGAACCAACAAGAACAGTTACTTCCTTTTTTGCTAATTCAAATATTTTTCCTAAAAAAGCTGTAGTAGTAGTTTTTCCATGAGTTCCACAAACAGCTATGCCGAAACTTTTATTGAAAATTCTTGCTACTCCTTCTGAATAAGTTAAAGTTTTTATTTTAAGTTTTTTTAAAAATTGAGTTTCAATGTTATTTTGCCAAGCGTTTGAAACTATTGCTAATTTTATGGGCAATTCTTTTTTAATATTTTCTTCACTAAAATTTTCATAAAATTTTATTTTATTTTTTACAAGACTTTCTTGAGTAAAAAAATACTCCTTTACGTCCGAGCCAACAACTTCATATCCAAGATTTTTGTAGACAAGAGCAAGAGCAGACATTCCTGTTCCTTTTATACCAACAAAATATACTTTCATAAGTAATATTATAGCAATTTTTAACATTTTTTTATGTTATAATATTTTTTATGCGAGTAAATCAAATTGAAAGTGGAGATTATGTGAAAATTGAAGGAAGAGTTTTTAAAGTTTTAGAGACTACTCATAGTCATCTTGGTAGAGGAGGTGCTAATTTAGAGTTGAAGCTTCAGGATGTCTTAAAAGGAAACGTTATAAGGAGAAATTTTAAACCAGATGAAGAAATTGAATATGTTGAAATAGAAAAAAAGGAAATTTATTTTGCTTATTTTAAGGGTAATTCATGCTTTTTTAAAGACCAACAAGGTAAATTTTTAGAGATTGATTGTAATTTAATTGAAGAAAAAGTTAAATTTTTAAAAAAAGATTTAAAGGTAACAGGGATATTTTTAGATGAAGAGCTTTTAACAATAGAACTTCCAATTAAAGTTGTCTATGAAGTTAAAGAATCACCACCAGGAGTAAGAGGGAATACTGCCCAAGGTGGTAGTAAAGTTGTTATCTGTGAAAATGGACTTGAGGTTAGCGTGCCACTTTTTATTGAGGTTGGTGATAAAATTATAGTAAATACTCAGACAGGAGAATATGTCTCAAAAATCTGAAAAGATAATTGGAACAGTAGTTCAAGCAGTTGGTCCAATTGTTGATGTTGAATTTGAACAAGATTTACCTTTTATTTATGAAGCTCTTATTTTAGAAGGTACTCAGACAATTTTAGAGGTTGCTTTTCATTTAGGAGAAAATCGAGTAAGGACTATAGCCTTGAACTTGACAGATGGAATTTTTAGGGGCCAAAAAGTTTTAAGAACTTATGATTATCTTAAAGTCCCTGTTGGTCCAGAAGTTTTAGGTAGAGTTTTTAGGGTTGATGGAAAGCCAATAGATGGATTAGATGAAAATTTTAAGGAATACTGGCCAGTACATAGAAAAAGTCCTAGCTTTAAGAGACAGTCTGAAAAAATAGAAATTATGGAAACAGGCATCAAAGTAATTGATATACTTTGTCCAATTATAAAAGGTGGTAAAGTTGGCCTTTTTGGAGGAGCTGGTGTAGGCAAGACTGTTTTATTAATGGAGCTTATTCATAACATAGCTAAAGAACATGGGGGTTACTCAATTTTTGCTGGAGTTGGTGAAAGATCAAGGGAGGGAAATGATCTTTATTTAGAGATGAAAAGTTCAGGAGTTTTAGAAAAGACAGTTTTAGTTTTTGGACAAATGAATGAGGTTCCAGGAGCAAGATTTAGGGTTGCTTTAAGCGCTCTTACAATGGCAGAATATTTTAGAGATGTCATGAAAAAAGATGTTTTACTTTTTATAGATAACATTTTTAGATTTATTCAAGCAGGAGCTGAAATTTCAACTCTTCTTGGGAGAACACCTTCGGCCGTAGGTTATCAACCAACACTTGCAGAAGAGATGGGCTATCTTCAAGAAAGAATTACTTCTACTGATGATGGTTCAATAACTTCAATTCAAGCAATTTATGTACCAGCAGATGATATTACTGATCCAGCTCCAGCAACAACTTTTTCTCATTTAGATTCTTTTATTGTTCTTTCTCGAGATCTTGCTGAACTTGGTATCTATCCAGCCGTTGACCCATTAGCTTCAAGTTCAACAGCTTTAAGTCCGGAAATTGTTGGAGAAAAACATTACTTTATTGCAAGAAATATCCAAAGTACTCTTCAAAGGTATAAAGAACTTCAAGAGATAATTGCTATTTTAGGGATGGAAGAGCTTTCTGAAGAAGATAAACTTACAGTTTATCGAGCAAGAAAAATTCAAAATTTTCTTTCTCAACCTTTTTCTGTAGCTGAAGTCTTTACAGGCCGAAAAGGTGTTTATGTCCACAAAGAAGAAGCCTTAGAAACAATTGAAAAAATTTTAAGTGGTTATTATGACGATGTTCCTGAAGATGCTTTTTATATGAAAGGAGGGACAATATGAAAGAAAAACTTCTTCTTAAAATTTATAGTCTCGAAGGAGAAAAAGAATATAAGGTTGATAAAGTTATTCTCCCTACATTTTTAGGGCAAATTACAGTTCTTTTAAATCACCAACCTCTTATGTGTCTTATAAAAAAAGGAAAAATTTCTTTTTGGAACGAACAAGGTGAAAATCAAATTTTAGTACAAAGAGAAGCTTTTGCTAAAATAGAGCAAAAGAAAGTTGAAATTTTTCTAATTTGAATATTAAAGAGATAATAAAAAAACAAAAATATATTTTTCACTTTAATGTTTCTACTCTAGAGCAGATTTTAAGTTACTGTCAAATTACAAGAGAAAAAAATGTATGGCTTTGTTTAGGAGCTTCAGAAAAAGAAAGGAATTATCTTGGAAGCGAAAGACTTAAAAAAATAATTGATTTTGAAAGAGAAAAAGGAGCAAAAGTTTTTTTAAATGCTGATCATTGTAAAAGCAAGGAAAGTGCTCAAGAAGCTCTATTTTTAGGTTATGATAGTATTACTTTTGATATGTCTCATTTTTCTTTTGAGGAAAATCTGCGAATTACCAAAGATTTTGTAGAGTTTGCTAAAGAAAAAAATAAAGATATTTTTATAGAAGGAGAATTAGGAAACATTAAAGGAAAATCAGAAGTTATAAAAGAATCAATTGACATCGAGGAAGAGGATTTAACCGACCCTTATAAAGCTAAAATTTTTGTTGAAGAAACTAAAGTGGACGCTTTAGCTATTTCTGTAGGTAATTTACATGGAATTTCTACAATCACAAAGCCAAATCTTGATTTTGAAAGAATTAAAAAAATAAAAGAGCTTACTCAGACAATTTTAGTTTTGCATGGAGGCTCTGGTATTGCAAGTCAAGATATTAAGAAGTCAATAGATTGTGGCATAAATATAGTTCATATAAACACAGAGCTGAGAATTTGCTGGCGAGAAACTTTAGAGAAAGTTCTTCAAGAAAATCCAGCCTCTTATAGTCCATACGAAATATTAAATCAAGTTGTAATTTCTTTAAAAAATAAAGCACTCCAGATAATTGATTTTAATTTTTAACCCTTTATTACTCCTAGAGGCACTAATTTGGCAACTTTTTTGGCAATACCAATTTGATGAACAATTTCTACAACCTCATTTACATCTTTATAAGCTTCAGGTGCTTCTTCAGCCAGTCCAGAAAGACTCCCCTCAGCAACAGCTATTCCTTTTTCTTCAAGCCTTTTCTTTAACTCTCTTCCTTCTATTTTTCTTCTAGCTTCATTCCTTGACATTACTCTTCCTGCTCCATGGGGTGCAGTTCCAAAAGAAATTTCTTTTGCTTTAATTTGGCCGATTAAAACATAACTTGCTGTTCCCATTGATCCTGGTATTAATGTTGGCTGGCCAATATTTTTATATTTTTCAGGAAGTTCATCATGACCTTTCCAAAATGCTCGAGTTGCTCCCTTTCTATGGATTACTAATTTTTTCCCATCATATTCTTCTATTTTTACTATGTTATGAGCTACATCATAAACTTGCTTTATTTCTTCTGGTTTAGTTCCAAAAACTTTATTAAATGCTTTTCTTATCTCATAAGCTATAAATTCTCTATTTGCCCAAGCAAAATTAGCAGAAGCTTTCATTGCTTCTAAATAATCATTTCCTTCTTTACTTTCAAAAGGAAAATAAGCAAGTTCAATATCAACTAGGTTTATTTTGTTTTCCTTTAAATATTTTATTGCTTTTCTTATATAGTCAGTTGCTACTTGATGACCTAATCCTCGACTACCACAGTGAATCATAATAGTTACTCTGTTTTTTTCTAAGCCAAGAACTTTAGCCTCCTCATGACTATAAATTTCTTGAACTTTTTGAATTTCTACAAAATGGTTTCCCGCACCTATTGTTCCTATTTGATCTTTGCCTCTTTTTTTGGCATGATCTGAGACTTTATCTGGATTAGCTCCCTCAAGACAACCTTTTGATTCTGTATTTTCTATATCATCTTCAAGGGCATAACCAATTTTTAAAAGATATTGAGCTCCCCAGTAAAGGATATTTTCCATTTCGTTTTCATTTAAATCCCACCAACCGCCTTGACCCACACCAGAAGGCACTTCTTTGTAAATCTGTTCAGTAATTTTTTGAATTTTATTTTTTATTTCATCGTAAGAAAATGGACTTAAAAGTAATCTTACGCCGCAATTTATATCATAACCACAAATTCCAGGAGAGATTATTCCTTCTTTAAGATCAAAACAGGCAACTCCACCAATTGGTGAACCATAACCTTCATGGATATCTGGCATAGCTAAAGCATATTTATAGATCCCTGGTAAAGTAGTTAAATTGGTAAGTTGCCAGAGACTTTTATCTTTAAAAATTTCAGGCAAAATTTTTTCAGAAGCAAAAAATCTTGCTGCAACTTTCATATCCTCTCTAAATGATCTTGGTATTTCCCAAATTAACTCATCTATTCTTTTTAAGTCTTCCTTTTTTATCATAATTTATTATAAATCTTAAAAAAGTAAATTTTTAGCTCTTGTATGGTATAATTTTAAAGAGCATGAAAATAGGTATAGATTTAGGTACAGCTAATACAATTGTTTTTCTTCCAAAAAAAGGAGTTGTTATAAACGAACCATCAGTAGTTGCTGTTGAAGAGTCAACAAAAAGGGTGATTGCTGTTGGGCAAGAGGCAAAAGAAATGATTGGTAAAACCCCTGGCGATATTAAAATTTATCGACCCTTAAAAGAGGGAGTTATTGCTGACTATAAAGTTACTCTTGCTATTTTAAAATATTTCATCTCAAAAGTGAAAAGTCCTTTTAGTTTTACTAAACCAGAAGTCATTATTTCTGTTCCTGCTGGTATAAGTTCAGCAGAAAAAAGAGCAATTGTTGATGCAGCTCTTGAAGCTGGAGCAAAAAATGTCTGGCCTATCAAAGAACCGCTTCTGGCAGCAATTGGAGCTGGTCTTCCTATTAATGCTTCGATAGGTAATATGATAGTCAATATTGGTGGAGGAACTACTGAAATAGCTGTAATTTCTTTAGGTGGAATAGTTACTTTTAGTTCTCTAAGGGTTGCTGGAGACAAATTTGATGCTTCTATTATGGACTATTTTAGAAGAAATTATGCTCTTATAATAGGTGAGCAGACAGCAGAGAAAGTAAAAATAAAGATAAGTTCGGCTATTGTAAGGAAAAATAAATTTGAAACTGATGAAATTACTGGTGTTGATATGGCTACTGGCCTTCCAAAAACTATAAAGATAACTTCTAATGAAATAGCTGAGGCAATAACTAGAGATCTTAATCAGATTTTAAATGAAATTAAAAAAGTGCTTTCTATAACTCCACCAGAACTTGTAGCTGATATTATGAATCAAGGGATTGTTCTTTCTGGCGGAGGAGCTTTAGTAAAAGACTTAGATGTTTTAATAAGTAACGCAACAAAAATTCCAGTTCATGTAGCTGAAGAACCTATATTTTGTGTTGCACGAGGGACAGGTATTATAATGGAAAAACTTGATGTTTATAAAAGAGTTTTTAATTTCTGAATTATGGAAATTTTACTAGGCAATAGACTTGTAAGAGAAAGACTAGAAAATTTAATTTTGCATAAAAATTTTGACGGTAATTTTATTTTTTACGGACCTGAAGGAGTAGGGAAATTTTCTTTTGCAAAATCTTTGGCCTTGAATTTTGATCCTCATGACACCAGGATAATTCAGAAAGACTCTCTGGGAATAGATGATATTAAAGAGATAAATGAATTTCTTTTAAAAAAGCCACTTAAAGATAGAAAAATAGTAATCATAGATAATTTTGATTTAGCGACAAAAGAAGCTCAAAATGCCTTTCTTAAAAATTTAGAAGACTTTCATAAAAGAAATGTAATCATTCTTATAGTTTCTTTTCTTGGTTATGTTTTAAAAACTATTCAATCAAGATGTCAGATATTTAAATTTTCTGGTGTTGATAGAGGAGAAATAAAAATTTTCTTTAAAAAACAAGGTTATGATGAAAAAAAATTAGAGATAGCTTTAAGTATTTATCCTCATCAACCAGGAATGGTAAAGAGGGTTCTGGAGTCTGATTTTATAGCTTTTATTGACACCTTTCTTAATATTAAAAATAAAGGTAATATTTGGAAGCTTTATAAAATGGAAGATATTGACAAGGAAAAACTTTTAACTCTTATAGTTTTTTTAATTCAAAGAGAAAGAGAAAAAATGAGAGAATTTTCAAATTATGATTTTCAAAGGGTTGAATTTTTATTAGAAACTTTTCATAATCTTAGAAGTTATAACCTTAATCCAAAAATTCAATTTCTAAACTTATTAGTTAATTATTATGGTTAATGAGAAAACTTGGGGAATTATTTTAGTTTCAATTTTTTTAGGACTTATTCTTTATTTTATTTATAATTTTAATATTTTTAGTCTTGAAAAGAGCTTTCTTGAGGGGGTGAAATCTTTTTTGCGCTCATTATCTCCTTAAGAGTTTCTTGAATTTCTTCAATTAGTTTTTCTTTTAAGAGTTTAAGGACAAAAAAGTAAAAAAGTACAGAAACTATAACTATCAAGATAGAAGAAATTCCAGTTTTCATAAGGAAAATTACGAGGACTGTATTTAAAAAATTAGCAAGAGTTATGTTTTTTAATTTTTTTCTATCAAGAAAGATTAAGTTAAGTTTGGAGGCAATTTTTAAAAGGAAGATAAAAGTAAAAACATTACAAATAAATGTAGTGAGGGCAGCTCCAATGATTGAGATTTTTGGAATAAATAAAAAGTTAAGAGCTATATTTAAAATTGAAGCTAGAAAAACAACCGCAAAATATTTAAGCTGAAGATTATAAATAAAAAGAATATTCCCTAAAAATATTATAAGAAAGGCAAAAGGAATCGAAAGTATTAAAATACCAAAAGGAGCAGGGCTTAAAAAGTACTGATTACCAAAGAATCTTAAAATTAATCTTTCTTTAAGTAAAAATCCTCCAAGAGCTAAAGGAACTCCAACATAAAGAAGAGCCCACAATATATCTGTAATTCTTTTAGAGATATTTGGAGATTCTTTTTTACTGGCAAGAAGAGGAAAAGAAGCAGTATTTAGAGCAAAAGCAATTAAAAGAAGAAATTGAAAAACCTTTACTCCTATAGTATATTGTCCAACAGACCATTCATCCCAAAACCACTTTATCATTAAAATGTCAGTATTTGTTAGAATATAGCCACTTACTCCACCTAAAACAAAAGGCAAAGAATTGATGATAATTTTTTTCGCGTAATTTAAATCTATTTTAGGCTTGACAATGATTTTTTTGATATAAAAAAAGGAAATTGTAAAAGAAATAACTGAAGCTCCAAGATAAGCAAGAGCTAAAGTACTTTCTTGAGGCCATTTTTTTAAAAGAAGAAAAGCTAAAATAATTACCCAGAGGTTTTCTAAAATTAAAATTATTGCTTCAATTTCCATTTTATTTAATGCTTTCAGAAGAGAAAAAATAAAATTTTTTATGTTTTGGAAAAAGAAAAAGAAAGAAAGAATTAAAAATGTTATTTTTATTTTTTCTTCTATGATAAAGAAAACAAAAAGACTTAAGAAAAGAAAGATTAACTCCAGGAGGATATTTAAAAATTCAATTACACTTAAAAGTTTTTCTCTTTCAATGTCTTTTTTTTGAAAATCTCTTATAAGAATGTTGTTGATTCCTAAGTCACCAAAAATATAGATAAGACCTAAAATTGAAAATATGTACTGAAATGAACCATAACCACTTGGTCCTAAAACTTTAGCTATATAAATTACAAGAAAAAACTTTAAGACTCTTATTACAATCTGAGAAAAGAAAATCCAGAAAACATTTTTAAGAACAATTTGCCTAGCAGAGATATTTTTGAAAAGCCCTTTTAACATTTATTTTAAAATGAAATAGTATAGACTTTCAGGAATGATCTTGTCATTTTTACCAAAAATTAATTTTTTATTTAAATCATCAAGAGGATGAACTTGAACTTTTATTAAATTTTTGGGAAAGTCTGAATGAACAATTTCAGCTGCCTCAGAGAAATTAGCATTTTTTCTGATAAGATTTATTCTTGTTTCATTTTCATTTGCCGTGACAAAATAGGTAAGATTTAATTTTTCTAAAATTTTTTCTAAAATCTCTATTTTTATTTTCTTGGTAAAGTTATCTTTAAATGAAAAACAAATATCAGCAAAATCAACTTTTTCATCTCCATTCGCTAAGATTAATTTTTCTTTACAAGTGAAAAGTCCATATTTTTTTGCTATTTCAAGCTCTTTTTGATCTAATTTTTCGTTCAAATTAATCTTTTTTTCAATTATCTCTAAAGTTTTTTCTTTCTTTTTATTATTCTGACATATTTTTAAATCAGACATTTTAAGTTCTTTTTCAATTATTTGATGGTCTCTTAGAGGGTTGATTGTTTCGTCAACATGGGGTACATTACCAGTAAATGTTCTTACTATTTCAACTAAAATATCTGCTTCTTTAAGATGAGAAAGAAATTGGTTTCCTAAACCCTTTCCTTGCCAAGAATCTTTTATAAGTCCAGCAACATCAATAAATTCAAATTCAGCAAAAACTATTCTTTTTGAATTAAATTTTTTAGCTACTTCATAAAAGATATCTTTATCATAAAAAGAAATTCCTCGATTAGGATCAATTGTAGTAAATGGCCAAGGAGCTGTTTGAGCTATGTTTTTTTCTGTCATTAAATTCAGGAAAGTAGATTTTCCTACATTTGGAAGACCAACTATTCCTATTTTAGGTCTCATCTAAAATTATAACAAATTAGTGTGTTATAATTTTCTATGAAAATTTTCAAAAAAGATAGCGAAAATTTTTTATCTGAGTTTTCTAAATTTTTAAAAAATGAAGGTTTTATTTTTCAATCTAATGAAATTTATGGAGGTTTAAATGGATTTTATGATTTTGGCCCTTTAGGAGTTTTAATGAAAATCAATTTAAAGAATCTTTGGCTCGAGGACGTAGTCTTTAAAGAGAAAAATGTTTATTTACTAGATAGCAGTCTAATTAACTCAGAAAAGATTTTTGAAGCTTCAGGGCATTTAGAAAATTTTTATGACAATTTAATTGAATGCTATGATTGTCACTTAAGATTTAAAGAAGAAGAAGTTAAAGATAAATGTCCCAATTGTTCTTCTGAAAATATATCTGAGCCAAAAAAATTTAATCTTATGTTTAAAACTCAAATAGGCGCTCTTGGTGATCAAACTGGCTATTTAAGACCAGAAACAGCTCAAGGTATTTTTGTGAATTTTTTAAACGTTCTTAACTCAACAAGAGCAAAACTACCTTTTGGGATAGCTTCTCTAGGAAAATCTTTTCGAAATGAGATAAATCCTCGACACTTTATTTTTAGATTAAGAGAATTCGAGCAAATGGAACTTGAATTTTTTACAAAACCGTCAGAAAGTGATTATTGGTTTGATTATTGGCTAGAGAAAAGATTTAAATGGTATTTAAATTTAGGAATTAAAGAAGAAAATATTAAAAAGGTTGAAGTACCAAAAGAGGAACTACCTCATTACTCAAAAAGGAATGTTGATATTTACTACAAGTTTTCTTTTGGTTTTCAAGAAATTGAAGGTCTTGCTAACAGAACTGATTATGATCTTAAAAAGCATAGTGAATTTTCTGGAAAAGATTTAAGATACTTTGATCCAGATTCAAAAGAAAAATACTTTCCTTATGTAATTGAGCCTTCTTGTGGAGTTGAAAGAGTTATTTTTGCTTTTCTTTTTGATGCTTTTGATGTTGACTCTCTTAATGGTAGCGAAAGAATTGTTTTAAGATTAAATCCAAAAATAGCTCCAATAAAAGTTGCTGTCTTTCCTTTACTTTCAAATAAAAAAGAGCTTGTAGAAATGGCAAAACAAATTTATGAAGAATTAAGAACAAAATTTGTCACTGTCTATGATGAGTCTGGAAGTATAGGTAGAAGATATAGAAGGCAAGATGAGATTGGAACCCCATTTTGTTTGACAGTAGATTTTGACAGTCTTAAAAATAAAGATGTCACTATACGATACAGAGATAGTGGTTTTCAAGAAAGAGTACCAGTTAAAGAATTAGAAGAATTTTTAAAAGAGAAAATAAAATGAGAACTTTTATTGCTCTTGATTTTGAAGATGAATTTTTTGATGAGATAGAGGTAATTGTAAAGAAAATAAAGAAAAAATTACCAGGAAAATGGATTAGAAGAGAAAACTGGCATCTTACTTTAGCTTTTTTAGGAAATATAGATGAAAAAACTTTAGAAGAGACAAAAAATTTTCTCTTAAGTCTTGAAATCAAAAAACCGCAGATTTTTTGCTGGAAAATAGATTATTCTCCAGGAAATTTTCCGCGAATGGTCTGGGTCCATTTTAAAAATGAAAATATGGATGTTTTTACTCCTATTTTCGAAAAATATAAAGTTAATGATTTTTATCCTCATTTAAATCTTTTAAGATTCAAACCAACAAATATTAAAAAGCTACCCAAAATTTTTGTCCCTTTAAATTACTATGTAAAACCAAAAAGAATTACTTTTTATCAATCAATTCTTCAAAGACCATTTGCCAAATACTTACCTATAATCTCTAAAGATTTTGTATAATATTTTATAATGAAAACCCTTAATGATCTAGTTGAAAAACTTAAAAGAGAAGGAGTTCTAAAAGATCCTAAACTTATTGATGCTTTTTTGAATGTTGATAGAGCCCTTTTTGTTCTCAACTATTTAAAAGATTTTGCTTATGAAGATGAAGCTTTGCCTTTAATAGAAGGACAAACTATTTCTCAACCATGGACAGTTGCTTTTATGCTTGACTTACTTGATTTAAAACCAGGATTAAAATCTTTAGATGTAGGATCTGGTTCTGGTTGGACAACAATGCTAATTTGGTGGGTTACCAGAGGACCAACTTATGCCTCTGAGATAAATTCTCACGTTTTTGATTTAGGAGTTAAAAATATTCTTAATTTTTTTGAAGTTAAATTCAATAAAAGAGAACTGCCACCAGAAGTTCATCTTTTCAACAATAATGGAGTGTATGATTTAAAAGAATACGCTCCTTTTGATAGAATTTTAGTTAGTGCTTCTTCTCAAACTTTACCTAAAAGTTTAATTGATCAGTTAGCTGATAATGGAATTTTAGTCATTCCCATAGAAAATGCTCTTGTAAAAGTAGTTAAAAAAGATGGTAAAATAAATAAAGAAGAATTTCCAGGTTTTGTTTTTGTTCCTTTAATAGAATGAGGACAGGTATTGCTACATTTAGTTTAGATTATGGAAGATGCCCTCGATGGCTTTTTGAAAGAATGACAAGACTGGCGAGTCTTATTATTGAGTCTATTGTTATTGAATTTGGCCCTAAGGAATTTTTAAAAAGAATATCTGATCCAGTATGGTTTCAATCTTTTGGTTGTCTTTTAGCTTTTGACTGGAATTCTTCTGGTCTTACAGTTGTGACAACAGCAGCGATAAAAGAAGCAATGAAAAGAAGGGGGTGGGATTTAGGCATTTATGTTTGTGGTGGTAAAGGAAAAACTTCTCTTAAAACTCCTGAAGAAATTATAAGTTTTAATGAAAGATTTGGTTTTAATAATAATTTTACTGAACTTTCAAGAGTTGTTGCTAAAATAGATAACTCTCTAATTCAAGATGGATTTAATTTATATCATCATGTTTTTATTTTTGATAAATTTGGCAACTGGTCAGTAATTCAACAAGGGATGAATCCTCAAATTCAAAAGGCAAGAAGATATCATTGGTATAGTGAAGGTAATGTTGATGACGAAAGTTTATTAAATGATTTCCATCAAGGCATAGCAAGCCAGGTTTTTTTAAACAGAGTTTTAAACTTAGCTTCAAAAGAAAGTTTAGAGAATAGACAAACTATTTTAAAAATAGTTTCAGAAAAGGATGTTTTTAAAGATCTTAAAGAACTTGAAATAATTTTAGGAAATAAAAAGATGTTAATTAAAAGCCTTGATTTACCTGAGATAGAGTTTAAGTTTCATCCTATTTTAAAAGAAAAAATAGATTTTAAAAGAGTAAAAAATGTTCTTTTAAAATCTAATCTAAGAGATTCGTTAAGTTTTATAGATCTTTTAAAAACAAAAATAGGCCCAAAAACTATTCGGGCTCTTAGTCTAATTGCCGAAATTATATATGGAGCTCCAGCAAGTTGGAAAGATCCAGCAAGATACACTTTTGCCCATGGTGGGAAAGATGGGACACCTTATCCAGTTGATCGTTTTGTCTATGACAGGTCTTTAGAGATATTAGAAAAAGCCCTTCAAAAAGCAAGATTTCTTTCAATGAAAGAAAAAAGCTTACTTTTAAAGAAATTATGGAAGTGAAATTTTTTGATATTCATGCCCATCTTAATTTTAAAGTTTTTCAAAATCCAGAAGAAAAAATAAAAGAGAATTTATCCCAAGGAGTCTGGTTTTTAAATATAGGTACTTGTAAAAGTACTTCAAAAGAAGCTGTAAGACTTGCACTTTTTGATGGCGTTTGGGCTGGTATAGGTCTTCATCCTCATCATACCTGGAGTGATCTTGAAGATCCTTTTGAAGGTAAAATAGAAAAGGAAGAATTTTTTGATGAAGATTTTTATGAAAGTTTAATTAATGAAAAAACTTTAGTAATTGGAGAGTTTGGTTTAGATTATTTTTATTTTGATAATCTTTCAGCTGACAAAATAAAAGAAATCAAAAAAAGACAATGGGATGTTTGCGAAAGCCAAATTGTTTTTGCTAAAAAACATAAAAAAAGTCTTATGATTCATTTAAGAAGTAAAGATGAGAGTGCTTTTGAAGACTTTTATAGTCTTGTTAAAAAATATTTACCCATTAAAGCAAATATCCATTTTTTCTCAGGCTCAAAAGAATATGCAAAAAAATTTTTAGATTTGGGTTTTTATCTTTCTTTTGGTGGAGTAATTACTTTTAAAAATGCAAACGAAAAAAGAGAAGTTCTTTCTTATGTCCCTCTTGAAAGGATTTTAACAGAAACTGACTCTCCTTATGTTAGTCCAGAGCCTTTAAGAGGAACTCTTAATGAGCCAAAAAATGTTAAAGTAATTTTAGAAAAAATAGCTCAAATTAAAAATGTAGATTTTGAAGTTGCTAAAGAGACAATTTTTAAAAATTCAATTGATTATTTAGGTTTAAATCAATTATAATATTTTATGGATCTTTTTGTTTACAATACTTTAACAAAGAAGGTAGAAAAATTTGTACCCTTTAAATATCCTGTTGGAATGTATACTTGTGGTCCGACAGTTTATGATTTTGCTCATATAGGAAATTTTAGAACTTATATAGTTGAAGATTTAATAAAAAGAACTTTGATGTTGAATGGCTACAAGGTAGTGCATGTAATGAATATTACTGATGTTGGGCATTTGACTGATGATCAAGACCAAGGAGAAGATAAAGTTGAACTTTCTGCTCAAAAAGAGAAAAAATCTGCTTGGGAAATAGCTGAATTTTATACAGACGCATTCTTGAATGATCTTAAAAAATTAAATATTTTAATGCCAGATTATATGCCTAAAGCTACTGAGCATATAAAAGAAATGATTGATCTTATAAAGATTTTAGAAAAAAAAGGATATACTTACAGAACTTCAGATGGAATTTATTTTGATACTTCTAAACTAAAAGATTATGGCAAATTAGTAGGAAAAAAAATTGAATTGATTCCTGGCCTAAGAGTTGAAATTGGCGAAAAAAAGAATCCAACAGATTTTGCTTTATGGAAATTTTCCCCAAAAGAAAAAAAGAGACAAATGGAATGGGATAGTCCTTGGGGAGTTGGATTTCCTGGTTGGCATATAGAATGTTCAGCAATGTCGATGAAATATTTAGGAGAGCAATTTGATATTCATTGTGGTGGCATTGATCATATTCCAGTTCATCACACAAATGAAATAGCTCAATCAGAAGCAGCTACAGAAAAAATTCCCTTTGTTTTTTACTGGATTCATGTTAATTTTCTTGTTCTTAAAAATCAAAAGAAAATGGCCAAATCAGAGGGGAATGTAATTTTAGTGAAAGATCTTCAAGAAAGAGGCTTTAGTCCATTAGATTTTAGATATCTTGTTCTTTCTTGTCATTATCAGTCATTCTTAGAATTTTCTTTTGAAGCTTTAGAAAGTTCAAAAAACTCTTTAAAAAGATTAAGAGAGATTGTTTCTGGTTTTGAAAAAAAAGAGGTTGTAAATGATTTTTGGAAGAATAAAATTTTAGAGAAGATAAATGACAATTTCAACTTTCCAGAAGCTCTTTCTAATGTCTGGACAATGCTGAGAAGCGATCTTTCTCAAGAAGAAAAAATTGGAACCCTACTTTATTTTGATCAAATTTTCGGTCTTAATCTTGATGAGGAAATATATAAAAAAATTGATGAACTTCCAGAAGAGATAAGAAATTTGATTCAAGAAAGAGAAATTTTAAGAAAAAATAAAAACTTTATTGAAGCAGATAAAATAAGGGAAAAAATAAGATCTTTAGGTTACGAAATTATAGATACGATTTCTGGGCCAAAAGTTAGGAAATCCACAAATTAGCTTGATTTTATTAGAATTTTTAGTAAAATTTTAAAAGATGAAACTTTATCCTAGACATTCTTTTAGTCTTTTAGAAGAATTTCTCCTTTTAATCCTTTTTCTCGTTCCTTTAAGCTTTCTTTTAGCCCAAGGCCAAGGAGTTCTTTTTGGTTTTACAAATATTGACCTTCCTACTTATACTAAGGTTGATTATACATTAGAATTTAATTTTGACCTTAATAGTGTTTCAAGCAGTCCTCTAATTTTGGAAGTTAGTACTTCATCTAGTTTTTCTTCCTTAGTTTCAACCACGACTCTAGCTATAAAGAGGTTGACTGCCACAACTTCAACTCATACATTCTTTAATTACTTTACCGTTTCGATAGGTAGTTGTAACCTTGCCAGTTCTGTATGTACTATAAGTTTTGAGTATAGATATAATCAACTCCAAACTCTTTATTTAAATATTAAACTACAAGACTATACTCTTCTTACACTTGAAATTAACCCAGTTACAGGAGGAGTGAAATTAGCTTCAATTGAGTCTTTTGCTGTTTCCCCTCAATATATATGGGATAGACAAGCTCAAAATGTTATTACTCCTAACTATCTTAGCTTTGAATTTTATGTTACTTCTTCTCTTACTTCAACTTATAGCGATAAAGATTTTTATTACAAATTTCAAATAGGAAATGAATTTCATGCAACTACAGTAAGTATAGACCAAGATTCAGAAAAGAAAGAAATGACAGCTATTTATAATTTTTCCTCCTCGTCTGTATTTGATAATATGATAAATAATAAAACGAAAGCAGAAGTTTATATTTACTCTTCATCATCTTTAGATTCATCTTATCTTCTTGCTAGTTCATCAATTGATATTATTGCTACCAGCGCACCTAGAGGTAATAATTTTGTTTTGTATATTCAACAAACCGAAGGTCAGGGTAGCAATACTAAATTAGTTACTAATAAATGTGTTTTTATTACAACTATAACTGAGGATAATCAAACATTTAGTTTAACTTTAAAAGATAT
>Ga0105160_1000288_pt1 | contig 25197 bp, 22 predicted proteins | sample GXS110809BmetaG_FD_89591 | JGI IMG/M metagenome (GOLD analysis project Ga0105160, IMG submission 89591) | Hot spring microbial communities from Gongxiaoshe hot spring, China to study Microbial Dark Matter (Phase II) - GXS 110809B | ecosystem: Environmental > Aquatic > Thermal springs > Hot...
CCCCAACTCTGCATCACCCAGGGATTTGAGGGTAAGGCTCTCGGCCATAGACCTTAAGTTGACAGTCCCACGCTGTCAGTAGAGACAGCTAAAAAAGGGATGGTTTGCGTTAAACATTTCTTAAAAGGCTTTTGTTAAGAATTTAAACCATAGGCTTTGAGCTATGAAGAACATGAATGTAGGGATCGCGCTAATTCCTGAATACATTGGCTTGGAGAAGATCCCTCACTATGCTGTCAGAGCTGAAAAGAAAGGTTTCCATTCAGTGTGGATCCCTGAACACCACATGCATGGCGATGCCTTCACGCTGTTAAGTGCTGCAGCCGCAAAAACAGAAAAAATTCTGCTGGGTACCGGAGTCGTAAGCGTCTTTACAAGACATCCCGCTATAACAGCAATGTCAATAGATACTTTAAACAAGGTCTCAGGAGGAAGAGCTATCCTAGGCATCGGCCTAGGCGACGAGCAGAAACTACATCACTGCTTCGGATATGACGTTTCAAGACCTACGGAAGCGTTGTTTGAAGCTGTCAGCATAATGAAAAAATATTTCGCGGGACGGGTTGATTTTGAAGGTAAACGATTTAAGGCAGTTGGTTTAAGCCGTGAGTTTTCTGAGAAACCGCCGAAGATTTTGATAGCGGCCGTCGGGCCGAAAATGCTTGAGGTTGCTGGAACGCTTGGGGATGGAGTCATCTTCTCGGCGTTGAGCTCCATACCATATATTCGCGAGGCTGTGCGGATTGTGAGGGAGGCCTGTGTGAATGCGGGCCGCGACCCTGAACAACTCGAATATGCGGGGATGGTGGTCTCAGCAGCTCCGAAAAATATGACTGAGCTGAAAAAACTCGCCGCCATGTATTTGTCGTGGCCGCATAGGGCTGAGCGTGTTTTAATTGGAGAACTGTCTGACAGAGTTGATGTTTCTAACCTTAAACGATTGGTTGCTGAAGGTTTTCTAGATGAAGCCGTTTCACAGATTGATGACAGCATCATTTTTGAGCTTGCGATAGTTACATCTCGGAATGTAGAAACTATGTTGGACAGATTTTTCAGGGCTGGGCTGACCTTACCTATATTGTATCCAATCGGCCAGCCCGACTACTTGCAAACAATCCTGTAATACTCGCTGCCAGCAATACAACCATTCTGGAAGGGGAGCGAAATTTTCCACGTAACGGATAGGCGTTTTGACATACCTGAGGGTTAACGACGGCACCTCAACGGGTGACTTCGTTCGAAGACGTAAAGCAGTGAATAAACATCTATTTCCTCGATTAAACATAAGCGTGAAAGACTCAGCAGCGTCGTCTAAAATAAACGTAGCCAGCTATCAGGCCGGTGGATGTTGTGCAGGCATTGTGAAACGTGATAATGGCAGCATGTCGGTAAAACTGGGAGAACTAGAAAACATCTGGAATGTATTAGGAAAGAAGTGCTACTGCTTTCTGGGCTATTGCTGCAGCCATTTCCGACGTTTTGGCTGTTCCGCCCATGTCTACTGTTACATGCTTTTTTTCAGCTATGACCTCTTCCGTGGCTGTTTCAACTGCTTCACCGTATTTTGTCAGCCCAACGTATTTGAGCATCCATGCGCCTGATAGAATTGTGGCTGTGGGGTTGACTCTGTCCATCCCCTTGTATTTTGGCGCGCTTCCGTGAGCTGGTTCGAACATTGCATAACGGTCTCCTATGTTGGCTGAGTAAACCATGCCTATGTTTCCGATGAGACCTGAAGCTAGTTCAGATAGGACATCCATGAAGAGGTTTGTGCTGAGGATGACGTTTTTGTTGAACCTGTTGGGGTTTTTCACAAGCTGCTGTGACATGTTGTCTATGTAGTATTCCTCGTACTGGATGTTCGGGAATTCTTTCGCAACTTTCTCGACAGCCCCCCAGAAGACTCCGTCAGTGATTTTGAGGATATTGCGTTTAGTTACGGCTATCACTTTACTCCATCCTCTTTCGGCAGCGAGCCTGAACGCCCAGCGTGCAATCCTCTCGCTGTTTCTGCTAGTTATTTTTCTAACAGCTATGGAAACGTCATCCGTAAGCCTGTACTCTATGCCGGCGTACAGGCCTTCGGTAGCTTCTCTCACGCATACAAAGTCGAACGGCCCGAATACTTGGGAGAGCGGGCTTTCAGCGCCTTTGAAAGTTTTTACTGGGCGGACGTTGGCGTATAAGTCCATCTCCTGTCTGATGGAGACGGCCACGCTCTTCGGCGCTTTGGGGTCGGGCGGCGTTGTGGTGGGTGCTTTAAAGCAGGCGTCGCTGAATTTGATGGCCTGCCATGTCTCCTCAGGTATCATGGAGTTTCCGCCGTGCTGCATCCACCATTCAGAACCTGCCTCGCATTCAATCACCTCGAGAGGAGCCGAGATGGCTTCTAGAACGGTCTTCAACGCGGCTGCAAGCTCTGGCCCCGTGCCATCACCTTTGATCAGCACCACTTTAGGCATGCTAATCCCGGTAACAAGCCCCATTCCTCACCTAATAAATGATAAGACGTTTGGCTCCTAGCGTTTCTGGCCGGGGTTCTTTTCGGTCAACAACTTTAGTATTGTTTCGGTTTTCAGCGGCAGGGTTTTGACACGTCTGCCGATTGCTCGTGAGACAGCGTTTGCAACGGCGGAGGCAACAGGGTTTGTCGCAAGCTCACCGATGCTTTTCGCCCCAAACGGGCCGTATGGGTCGAAAGAGTCGGCGAAATAGATTTTCACTTCACACATCTCGACAGCTGACGGCAGATGGTAGTCCATGAATGATGGGTTGAGGTATTTTCCGTCGCCAACGCCCACTTCCTCAAGCAGAGCGTATCCTAGGCCTGTTGCTATCCCGCCGTGCGCCTGCCCCTCAGCCTCTGCAGGGTTTACGACCGTGCCAATGTCATAGCCTCCAGCTATTCTTTCAACCTTCACCAACCCTGTCTCAGTGTCCACCGAGACGTCAGCGAAGATGACGGCCCAGCTGGGCGGTGCTGCGTTTGGCCTTAAGCCGCTGACCGCAATCGGCAGAAAACCCCTACGCGTCTTAAACCTCATCGCAACATCCGACAGCTTAACAGATCTTTCAACCGCTTCTTTATGCACAACACGGGTTTGCTTTATCTCCAGGTCGCGTGGGGAGCATTCAAGCATTTCAGCAGCCTGCTCGAGGATTTGCTGTTTGAGCGTGTCGGCGGCCGCTAAAACCCCTAAACCGCCTACGTAGGTTCCACGGCTTGCATGCGTGCCCATGTCGAAGGGAGTGTTCTGGGTGTTGCCTGCTTCCACGTAAACGTCTTCAACAGCCACGCCCAAAGCCTCGGCGCAGATAGCTGCGAGGGTTTCATGCTCTCCAGGCCCCATCTCAACCATGGCCGTCGTAAGGCTGACTGTTCCGTCTTCGTTGAGCTTCAGCACAGCGCCCGCTCCTTCCTGCCTGTCCTGCAGCTCAGCCATCTGGCCGCCTGTGCCGGAAGTATGGTGGCCAACAGCCACGCCAACAGCTCTCACAACATGGTCGCGGACGATTCCTCGCGTCCTCCATCCAAACTCATGGGAAAGCTTTCTCGCAGCTTTCTCCAAGTTCATCGACTTGATTACAGTTGTGACCGTAGGCCCCTGCCCATAATAAACATCGCCTTCTTTCGGAAGGTTTTTCAACCTGAACTCGAGGGGGTCCATGCCAAGGTCTTCCGCCACCTCGTCGACTAAGGATTCTAGGGCGAAGTTTTGCTGCGGGTTTCCGAATCCTCTCATCGCCCCGCAGACTGGAAGGTTTGTGTAAACACCTTTTCCCTCGTAGTAACGGTATGTCGCGGCATAGCTTGAGATAAACCAGCCGCCGACGCATGTCACAGCCTCCACCATATGGTCTGCATAAGCCCCGCTTTGGAGCAAAGCCTTCATTTCCATAACCTCAATCTTCCCTTCGCTGCTGACGCCTATCTTGACATCCATGGCCGCAGCTCTGCGGGCGGTTGTGTAGAAATCCTCCTGCCGTGAAGATACATGCTTCACCGTCCTGCCTGTGCTTAAGGCTAGGTAGGCTATGACAGGCTCGTGTATCGCCAAATTGTATTTTGCTCCAAACCCTCCTCCCAACGGCAGCGCATGAACTATGACACGGTTCATGGGAATCTGCAGGGCTTGCGAAAGCCAGTAGCGAGTTCCATGTATTGACTGGGTTGTGCAGAATATGTCCAGAGAGCCGTCAGGCCTTGGCGAGCAGATAATAGCCCGAGGCTCTATTGCAGCGTTGTACATTATCTGTGTCCTGAAACTGTCCTCATACATTTTCGCGGTCCTTGAGTATGCCTCGCTCCTGCTGCCTATCTCAACGACTTCGCTGAATCCTATGTTTGAGACCATCTTCTTCACAGACCCGCCCAGCTCAACCTCCTCATGGACAAGCGGTGCGTCAGGCCTCAGAGCCTCTTCGACGGAGGCTACGTAGTCAAGAGCCTCGTAGTCAACTTCTATCAAGTCGAGGGCGTCTAAGGCTTTTTCAGGAGAGTCAGCCGCCACAGCTGCGACTATGTCGCCTGCAAACCTCTGTCTCACGTCAAGGATTTTACGGTCTTTGATGACTTTCCAAGGAACTGGGGAGAAGGTTCTTCCAAACCTGTGCTGGGGAACGTTAAAAGGCGTTAACACAGCAGCTACTCCGTTAAGCGCCTCAGCCCTCTTGACATCAATGTTTTTAACTATGCAGCTTGGGTAGGGTGAGTGGAGAAGAGCTGCGTAAAGTGTTTTTGCTGGTTGTATGTCTGCAGTGTACTTTATACGTCCTGTAACTCTCTGTATTATGTCCCTACGTAGTCTCCGTTTTCCAATGTATGTGAAAACAGTGCCCTGCAATATCTTATCCACCTTTCTCAATCAAGCTTTTAATCTGTTCTGGTTTTATGGGTATGTTGTTAACCTCTATGCCCAACGCATCTCTGACGGCGTTAGCGACGGCGGCCGGAATAGGTATCAACGCAAGCTCAGCCAACCCTTTCGCCCCAAACGGGCCGTAGGCAGTTTTATCCTCGAAGTAGACGGGTTCCTGTATCGCTGGGATTTCTAGGGCTGAGGGGATAAGGTAGTCCATGAAGCTTGCTGTTAGAATTCTCCCCTCCTCAAACTCTAGTCTTTCCAGCAGGGAATAGCCCAGACCTTGGGCTATCGCTCCATGTATCTGTCCCAACGAGATGGCTGGGTTTATTATCCGTCCGCAAGCCGCGCCAGGCCATACCCGTGTCACCTCAACTCTTCCTGTCTCCACGTCGACCCTCACCTCAGCCATCACAGCTGAGTAGGAGTAAATGGTGTATGCATGGCCTTGACCGCTCGACTCGTCGAATTTACCTTTCGGCAGGAAGAAGTATCCGCTGGCGGTGAGGTCAACACCCTTTGAATAGCATGCGTTGACGACTTCTCTCCATTCAAGATAACGGTTCGTAGCACCTCTGATGGAAATCCTACCCTCGTCTATCTGGATGTCCTTTGGGTTAGCCTCAAGAAGCTCTGCGGCAACCCCTACGATTCTTTTTCTCACTTTTCCCGCTGCGATTAATGCGGCTGACCCGCCGAGCGTGAGCCCACGCGAGCCATGTGTAGCCCCGGTGTCGGGTGCGAGGCTTGTCCCTCCCTCAACCTTCACCCACTCATAGGGGACGCCTAAAACCTCCGCTACGACCTGCCTTATCGCCGTATGCGTTCCTTGGCCAAACTCCACGATTCCTGTTTGAATTGTTATGCTTCCATCTCTGTAAACCGTCAGTATTGCCGACCCCCAGTCTGGCACGCCTCTGCTAGTGCTTATGCCGTGCCATGAGCATGCAACGCCGTATCCGTAGACATAGTTTCCTTCACGCAGACGTTTACGGGCTTTGAACACGTCTAACTTCTTCATCCGCTCGAGCAGGGACGCTATGCCGGTGTCTTCTGGCATAGGCTGGGATGTGGCTGAAAGGTCTCCGGGGCGTAGCAGGTTTTTCAGCCTGAACTCAACTGGGTCCATCCCCAGCTTTCGCGCCAGCTCATCCATCTGCCTCTCTGCAGCAAACTGTGACTGCGGGTTTCCGAAACCTCTGAAGCTACCCTGATAAACCTTGTTCGTATATACAAGCTTGCCAACTACGTTGACGTGGGGAACTCTGTACGGACCTGAAGCATGTACGACAGCTCTCCATAGAGTATATGGCCCTCGGTTGGCGTATGCGCCGCTGTCGAAAAAAACCTCAGCATCCACAAACTTTAGAACACCGTCTTTTGAAGCCCCGCTTCTATATCTTATTATGGCGGGGTCTCTTTTGCAGTGGCTGGTAAAGCTCTCCTCCCGACTGTAATGTAGGAAAACTGGTTTCTTCATACACCATGCGGCCAAAGCAGCCTGAGCTGAGACAATGGGGCCCATGTCGTCTTTCCCGCCGAAAGCGCCGCCGACGGCTGGCTGGATTATCGTCACCCTACTGTACGGCAGGCCGAGGACCCGTGCGATAGTCTTCTGGGCAAGATGAGGGTATTGGGCCTGGCTTATGACAGTTATTCCATCGTATGTGGGTGTAGCGAGAGCCGCCTCAGTCTCAATGTATGCGTGATCTTGAGGAGATAGAGTATACGTGTTTTCAACAACGACATCAGACTCAGCCTCCCCTTTCTCTACGCTACCCTTCTTAACCTGAGCGGTGATAGCCACGTTTGAGCCTTTCTCCTCATGTACCACAACCTTATTTTCTAAAGCTTCAAAAACGTCGTAAACAGCTGGAAGAGGGGAGATGTCCAGCTCAACCTTCTCCAGAAGGTCTTCAACGGCGTATTGGTCGCTGGCTACAGCTAAGGCTACTGGCTCACCATAGAACCTGACCTTTCCTTCGGCGAGCACAGGCTGGTCTGCGATAGCGTATCCTACCTGATTCTCTCCAGGCACATCTCTCGCGGTTATCAGATAGCCGTTTCCGGGGTTAAGTTTAACAGAGTTGATAATGCCGTGCGGTGTCGTGCTTCGCACAATCCTCGCAAAAAGACAACGGCTGTCCACGTAATCCTCTACATACCGCAGCAAGCCTTTAACTCCTGCAATGGACTCGTACCGTACGACGTTCTTTTTGACAACGATAAACCTATCTTGTGAAAGCCATTCATTCAGTATAGCCAGAGAGTCTTCCTCCGAGTTCATCGCGGGCTAATCATGCAGAGTTAATTTTATACCTTGAACAAGTTTAAGACCGTCTTTAATCAATGGAATATTATGTCCAGTGTGCTGATAAGAAAATGCCGTGTTGTAACGCCTTATGGAGTTTTCAAAACAGATATCTACGTGTCTGATGGGAAAATTGACGCGTTAGGTGATGGTCTGAAGGAGCGGGGTGCCGAAGTAATAGACGCTGAAGGAATGTACGTTTTTCCAGGGTTCGTGGACGAGCATGTCCATTTTAGGGAGCCGGGCATGGAGTTTAAAGAGGATTTTGAAACAGGTACGCTGGCGGCGGCTGCAGGCGGTGTGACAACCGTGTTAGAGATGCCAAACACTGTTCCTCCGGTAGCTGACGTAAAAGAGCTGAGGCGGAAGGCTTCGCTGTTGAAAGACAAAGCTTACGTGGACTTCGGGCTATACGGCGTTCTCACAGACGAATCTTTGGACAACATTGAGGAGATGCTGGAGGCCGGTGCAATCGGTTTCAAAGCTTTCCTCGGACCCACCACGGGGGATATATCTCCGCCCAGCGACGGCACAGTCCTCGAAGCATTACAAAAATCGAGGGAGAAAGGGTTCACGATAGCCTTCCACTGCGAAAACCGCCAGTTGGTCTACTATTTTGAACAGAAGGCACGGAAACAAAAGCTTTCCCCGCTCACCCATCTTGAAGCACGGCCAGCCATATGCGAAGTTGACTCCGTAAGAAAAATCACGTACTATGCTGAGAAAACAGGAGGAAAAGCTTTGCTGCTACATCTCAGCAGCGGCGAGACAGTTGACTACCTCAGTTCAAGCCATCTCGAAAACGTTATAGCCGAGACATGTCCTCACTACCTTTTCTTCGACAGCCGGGACTATGAAAAGCTTGGGCCGTTGATAAAGGTCAACCCTCCGATAAGGACGGATGCTGACAGGAAGAAACTATGGAATGCGTTGCGGCAAGGCATCGTAAGCAACATAGGCTCAGACCATGCACCTCATACGTTGCAGGAGAAGGAGAGAGGAATGCTGGAGGCGCCGTCGGGAATGGTAGGCGTGGAGACGATGGGGCCGCTGATGGTTAACGCAGCGTTGAACGGATACGTTTCACTCGAAAGAGCTTGCGAGATACTGTCGGCAAACCCAGCTAAAACCTTCGGCATCTACCCAAGAAAAGGGGCTATAATGCTTGGGTCAGACGCAGACCTCGTAATAATCGACCCGCGGGAAAAATCGAGAATAGCTGCTTCGAAGCTGCACAGCAAGCAGAAGTTCACACCCTTCGACGGATACGAGCTGTCCATGAAAATAAGATACACAATACTGCGGGGCAAGGTCATCGCAGCCGATGGTGAGCAAACTGGGAAGAAAATCGGTAAGCAGATCCCGTAACAGAGTTGTTAAATACAGGCTTACAAGCAAATACTACATGGATGGGAAAATCAGCGCTATCACAAGAGCTCAAGCTCTGGTTGTAATTGCTGTTGTTGTGATAGCAGCGGTCGCCGGCGTAGGTCTTTTAACGATAGGCATCCCAGGCGCTGGACGAACACCTCAAATCAGTGAAGTCAGGATCGGGCTTGTGGAGCCTCTCAGCGGAGCATACGCCGTGTTCGGCAACGAGGCTAAGCAGGCGGCTGAGTTGATAGTGGATGAGATAAACAGTAAAGGCGGTATATCTAGCCTCGGAGGCGCTAAGCTAAGGCTTTTCGTAGAAGACAGCAAGAGTACGGCTGATGGTGCTAGGCTTGCCGCTGAAAAGCTCGTGAACGTTGATAAAGTAAACGTCATCATAGGAGCGTTCATCAGCGCGCACACCCTTACAATGCTCGACGTGACCGAGCCGAAGAAAATCCTAATCATGGCTGACGCCCTGGTCGACTACCTTACCGCGAGAGGGTTCAAATACATTGTGAGACTGCCGCCGAAGGCTTCGGTGCACGGAGCAACGAGCGTCGACTTCGCCGTAGAGCTCTTCAAACAAAATGGGATGAAGATAGAACGGCCTGTGATAGTTCATTTTGACGGGCTATTCGGCGAGGTTACAGCCGACGGCATATACACTAGGCTGAGAGACCTTGGGATAAAGGTTGTTGACAGAATCAAGTATCCAACTGACATAACCGACATGTCGCCCATCATCGAGAGGATAAGGCAGGCGAACCCTGATATTGTCTTCGTCGTCCCCTACTACGCCGACTCCGTGCTTTTCGCCAAAGCTGTGAAAACCCTTGGCCTGAAGGTTAAGTTCATAGCCGGAGCAGGAGGGACAGGTCTCTCAGACCCAGAGTCGATTAAAGCCGCAGGAGACGCAACAGAGTACATCACAAACACCTACAGCTACGACCCGTTCCTGCCGACAACCTACAACAAACAGCTCGTCCAAAACTTCCAGAACAAGTATGGAAAACTTCCTACGGAGGCTGCCGGAATAATCTTCTACACGCTTTGGACGTTGAAAGAAGCTCTGGAGCTCAGCGGGAAGAAGTTCCCCGACAACCCGCTCTCGGGAGACAGTTTGATGCAAGCATTGTCTGAGCTAGATCTTAGAAGCGGCCCAGCTGCTGAGACATACCCGTCCGGAAGGATAAAGATAGGGCCTACCGGAGACAACATATACGCTCAGGCTGTCGTCCTCCAAGTCCAGAACGGCAAGCCCGTGCTGGTCTATCCGTTTGAAAAAGCATCGGCTAAAACACTGTTCCCGAGACCATAGCCCCAAACACCCTTTTTATTTTCCCCGTAAAGTGTAACATGACATGGTTGGAGCAGACCTGTCTGTTCCGATTGTCCAAACCATAGTTTTCGGCTTGATGCTTGGCGGGGTCTACGCTCTCGCAGCAATGGGTTTAGCGCTGCTTTTCGGCGTGGCTAACTTAGTCAACTTCGCCCACGGCGAATACATCATGCTCGCCATGTACATAACCTACCTCGTCAGCATTAGCTTCTTCCAAGACCCTGTTCTCTCACCTATTGCAACCATTCCAGCTTTCTTCGGGATAGGTGTTTTAACATATTTTGGGGTTTTTAAGAGATTGATAAAAGCACCGCCTCTGTCCCAGATAGCTGCAACAGTGGGAATACTCGTGCTGCTGCGAAATCTGGCTCTAGCCATATGGGCTGCCGAGCCTAAAGCACCGCCCACCACGGTTTTCGCCAGCTCGATAAACATAGGTCCGATAATCATTCCCATGGATAAGCTTCTGGCAACATGTGTAAGCGTGGCGGCCCTAGCGGCCTTAAACCAGTTTCTTGAAAGAAGCAGACTGGGGATAGCTATGCGGGCTGCTGCAGACGACGTTGAAGCTGTTTCGTTGATGGGAGTGGATGTGGGCAGGCTTTTTCTTCTGACGACGGGTATAAGCATGGCTCTCGTGGGACTGTCCGGCTCGCTGATAATGACCTACCAGGCGGTAACACCTACCTCGGGTCTTTTGTTTGGCCTGCTAACATGGGCTATAGTGGCTTTAGCAGGGCTGGGAACCGTCAAAGGAATACTCATATCCTCGACAATCTTCGGCCTCGCAGATAGCTTTGCCTCAGGACTTTGGGATGCAAGAGGCAGGGAAATAGTCCTGTACGGATTGTTCATTCTTATTCTATGGCTTAAGCCTAAGGGGCTGTTCGGGAGGAGGTAGACGTGAAAGCCAAGCTTCCCATAGCTATTCTTTCGGCGCTGCTTCTATTCCTCCCGCTTATGCTAGGGCTCAATGACTACTACGTGTTTCTCACAACGTTAATCCTGCTATACACCTCTATAGTGGTTGCTTGGCAGCTGATCGGCGGCTTCGGAGGACAGCTTGACTTAGGGGCTGGGGCCTATCATGGTCTGGGTGCAATAATCACAGGCTATTTCATGGTCTACCATGGCTTGTCTGGATGGGTTGGGCTTGTTTTGAGCGGTTTAGCGGCCGCAGGAGTGGCGTTCATCATAGGCTATCCAAGCTTCAGGTTTGGGTTGCGCGAGGTCTGGTATGCCCTTTCATCCCTTGCTCTAGTCCTGATTCTTCAGAAAATTTTTCTTCTTTGGACGGATGTCGCAGGCCCTCTCGAGAGATACATACCCTACATGGAGTTTGACCCGTTGTTCATGAAATCAGGATACAAGGTCTTTTACTATTACATAACGCTGGCCCTTTTGACGACTACCTTCATCATGGTTTTCAGGATCAAGAAAGGAAAGACTGGCCTCTATCTGATGAGCATCAGGGAAAACGAGGATGCGGCGGAGATGTTAGGAGTGAATGTCAGAAAATACAAGCTGCTGGCGTTGATGCTTTACAGCTTCATAACAGCTATAACCGGAGGGATTTACACGAGCATGGTCGGCTTCTACCATCCAACACTGTTCGACAGCTGGATAAGCATTCAAACGGTAACTCTAGCGATAGCGGGTGGGTTAGGCCATTTCTGGGGCCCGCCGATAACCTCTGTAATCCTGCTGTCTGTGCAGGAATACCTGAGAATAACCCTCGGCGCGGTCATCATAGGTCTTCATCAAGTCATCTTCGGCATAATCCTGATAATCATAATACTCTTCAAACCCGACGGTGTGGGCCCGTTGATAGACAGTCTGACAACAAGGCTTGTGAAGCTGCAGCGGTAATCCTTTTTTACATGCCGGCTACAGTGTGAACTAGGTTGGCGGTCTTAAAAGTTGAAAACTTGACGAAGAAATTCGGCGCCATCACTGCGTTGAACAACGTCAGCATGTCTGTCAACGAGCATGAGATAGTGGGTTTGATAGGGCCCAACGGAGCTGGAAAAACAACACTCTTCAACGTCGTCACAGGCTTTCTCAAGCCTGATTCAGGGAGGGTGAAGTTGTTCGGAGAAGACGTTACCGGGTTTAACCCGCATCAGATAGCCTTCAGAGGCGTCGCACGATGCTTTCAAGTTGTCAAGCCTTTCCTCGGGATGACCGTTTTCGAAACCGTAATGGTTGGTGCTTACCTGAGGACACATGACGCTAAAACCGCTGAGGCAAAGGCTGTTGAGGCCATGAAGCTTACCGGAATATACGAGCTTAGAAACAGAATGGCGAGGGAGCTGAACACGCCGCAGCTGAAGCTTGTTGAGCTGGCGCGAAGCTTGGCCACAGAGCCGCGTATCCTCCTGCTTGACGAGCCTGTGTCAGGACTGACGCCCGTCGAAGTAGACCATATGATAAGCTTGGTGAGAAAGCTTAACAAAGAGCTTGGAATAACCATATTGCTCGTGGAACATGTTATGAGGTTTGTCATGAACATTTCCGACAGAGTTATAGTTCTGAACCATGGTGAGATAATAAGCGAGGGCACGCCTCAGGAGGTCAGCAACGACGTCAAAGTCATAGAAGCGTATCTGGGAACGAGAAATACCGCTGGGAAGGGTTGAGAGACATGGCCATGCTAGAAACCGTCAACCTTAATGCAGGATATTCAAGCCTCCAAATACTCTGGGATGTCAACATATCTGTTCCTGAAGCATCCATAACCGCTTTGATAGGATCTAACGGGGCGGGGAAAAGCACTCTGATAAAAACCCTGGCTGGATTACTAAAGCCTTACTCAGGGAAAATCTTCTTCAAAAACGTCGACATAACCGGGATGCCCCCTCATAAGATCAAGTCTCTCGGCCTTTCCACAGTTCCTGAGGGAAGAAGACTGTTTCCAAACCTGACTGTGAGAGAGAACCTTCTGATGGGGGCGTACAGCATCCGTGACCGTAAGCAATTTGATGAAAAAATCTCATGGGTTGAGGAGTTGTTCCCCGTCCTTCGCGAGAGAAGCAGCCAGCCTGCGCGACAGCTGAGCGGCGGCGAGGCCCAGATGCTCGCAATAGCGAGAGCTCTTGTCTCCAGCTCAGACCTTCTGGTGGTAGACGAGCCAAGCCTTGGTTTGGCGCCAAAGCTTGTTGACATGATTTTCGCAAAGCTCGAGGAGCTTAGGGAGAAAGGCTTCACAATACTTGTTGTAGACCAGTTTGTTGAAAGAGCTTTGAACGTCTGCGACTACGTCTACGTAATGGAGAACGGGAGGATAGTCATGTCGGGAACCAGCGACGAAATCCAGAACAACGTGGAGCTCAAGAAACATTACATCGGTCTTTAGCTGGGAATTTTCAGCGACAGCAGGGATGCGATTAATGCTGCCCTAACGTATACGCCGTTCTCGGCTTGGGTAAAATACTTTGCCTGCGGGATGCCGTCAACCTCGGGTGAAAGCTCATCAACCCTTGGAAGCGGATGCAGTATGATGGGTGTTTTTCTCAGCTTTTTTAACGCCTCCAACGTAACGGTGTAGCTTCCCTTTAACGATTCGTAGAGCTTTTGGTCTGTAAACCTCTCCTTTTGAAGCCTCGTCACATACAGAACGTCGAGCTCATGCTTCACTTCTTCAAGCCGTGTGTGCTGATGTGTTTCGAGGTTTTTGACGGCCTCCAATATTTCCTGTCTTATCTGAAGCTCCGGCGGAGCGATAAAGTGTATTTTGACGTCGTTGAATTTTGACAGGAGGTAGGAGAGGCTGCTGGGTGTTCTACCGTACCTGAGGTCTCCCATGATGCCTATTCTTAAACCATCAACACTTCCAAAGATCTCCCAAATAGTGTAAACGTCCAGCAAAGCCTGTGTTGGATGCTCGTTCCAGCCGTCTCCGGCGTTTATCACGGAGCAGCGGACGATTTTAGACGCCTTTTCAGCAGCCCCAACCTCCTTGCTCCTCAACACTATGACGTCGGGGGCATAGCCGTCCAGCATCCGCATAGTATCCTCAAAAGACTCGCCCTTAGCCCTGCTAGTAACCTCTTCAGGCCCAAAGTCTATCACCATTCCCCCAAACCTTTTCATGGCGAAGGTGAAGCTCAACCTAGTCCTAGTGCTTGGTTCAAGGAATACCGTCATGAGAATCCTGTCGCCCGCTATGTCGATGACCCTATGCTGTTTAAACAGCTGATTAAGCTTCCGAGAGTCTTCGAAAAGCTTCAGCACTTCCTGCCGTTCAAACTGTTTTGCGGAAAGGATGTGACGGGTCATGGATTACGCTGGCCATATAGCGTATTTAGGTGTTAAAGGAAGCTACAGCGGAAAACCAACAGTAACACACGAACAGAACCTATCTCTAAATTGTGGTTTATCCATAATTGCTGTTAGAATGGTGGCTGATTTAGATGTTGATGTGGCTGTAATTGGCTCAGGCCTAGCTGGCCTGCGTGCTGCAATAGAAGCCAGCAAAACAAGCAAGAACAAGCTTGTTGTGGGTGTTTTCACGAAGACTCAGGTCATGCGTTCTCATTCCGTCTCAGCCGAGGGAGGCACGGCTGCAGTCCTATACCCGGAGGAGGGCGACTCCTACCAATCCCATATCTACGACACGATTAAGGGCTCGGACTTTCTGGCCGACCAAGACGCCGTCGAGCTCTTCGTAAAGAAAGCCCCTGAGGAGATTTTACAGCTTGAGAGATGGGGCATGCCGTGGTCGAGACGGCCTGACGGTAAGATTGCTCAAAGGTCTTTCGGCGGGCAGAGCTATCCACGCGCTTGCTATGCTGAGGACAAGGTTGGTTTCTTCGAGATGAGCACGCTTTACGACACAGCACTCAAGCATGATAACATCCAGTTTTTCCCTGAATGGGCGGCCGTCTCACTGTTGGTGGAGAAAGGAAAATTCAAGGGGCTTGTTGCGCTAGAGCTCAAGACAGGGAAAACCCATACCGTAGCAGCGAAAGCAGGCATCATGGCAACAGGCGGGGCTGGAAGGCTTTACACATTCGCAACATACGGATACTCTTCAACGCCAGACGGCCTCTACATAGCCTACCGTGCGGGAGCACCTCTGAAAGACATGGAGTTCGTCCAATTCCATCCAACAGGCCTTGTACCGTCAGGCATCTTGATAACTGAGGCGGCTAGAGGCGAGGGAGGAATACTCGTCAACGCAAAAGGCGAAAGATTCATGAAAAAATACGCGCCTGAGAAGATGGAGCTTGCGCCACGCGACATCATCTCTAGAGCGATGTACACGGAGATGGCTGAGGGTAGGGGGGTTGAAGGCCCTGATGGCATGAAGCATCTCTATCTTGACCTGCGTGAGGTGGGCGAGGAGAAGATAAAGAAACGACTTGCTGGAATACGTGAGATATGCATGCGGCTTGCTGGAATAGACCCCATACACGAACCCATCCCTGTCAGGCCAGTAGCCCACTACTACATGGGTGGTATAGATACAAACATCGGTGGGGCTACAAACATAGCTGGGTTATGGGCTTCAGGCGAGGTTGCATGCGTCTCGATAAACGGCGCCAACAGGCTTGGTTCAAACTCTACAACAGAGTGTCTTGTCTGGGGAGCTATAACAGGTAAGGCGGCTGCGGAGTACGTCATGGCTGGGCACAACCCGACAGCCATCTCCGCCTCAGAAGTTGAAGCAATCAACAAACATGTATACGACGAGCTGCTGGGGAAAGCTCCCCGGGAAAATCCCTACGACATCAGGGCCGAACTGCAATCAACCATGGAGAGAACATGCCACATCTACCGGGATGAAAAAACGATGCTGGAAGGCTTGGATGAGCTTAGAAAGCTGAAGCAGAAGATGTTCAGAGGTGTTGTAGACAGCAGCAGGTATTACAACACAAACCTGATGAATGTTCTCGAGGTCGAAATGATGATCGATGTAGCTGAGATAATTCTTGTCTCAGCGTTGAACAGGAAAGAATCCCGCGGAGCACATGCAAGGATAGACTATCCTAAGAGAGATGATGTCAACTTTCTCAAACACACGCTCGCATACTACACGGAAGAGGGGCCGAGAATTGAGTATATTAATCCAACGATAACGGAATACATGCCTACGGAGCGGAGGTATTGAGGGATGAGTGTAGTAGTTAACGCGTTGAAGACCTGGCTCATACCTATCCGATACGGTGTGGAGCGATGGAGTTACACTTTGCAGCGTGTTTCAGGTGTTGCGCTCACCTTATACTTCGTAGCTCACGTTGTCGAGACAGGCAACGTTGTAGGCGGAGCTGGTGTTTGGACGCTTCCACCCTACGAGTATGCTGAGAGGGTTTGGAACGAGACTAAAGCGTTTCTCGCAAACCCGCTGTTCGACGCAGGGCTGGCCGTCCTAGCCTTCCTAATCTTCTTCCACACCGTCAACGGCTTCAGGCTTTTCCTAACCCATCTAGGGCTGACATTGGGCAAGCCTGGCAGGCCAGAGTATCCCTACAGGGCTGCGTCTATGACCGTGGCTCAGAAAGCGCTTTTCTGGATAAGCGTGGTGCTTGCCGTCGCCGCGCTTGTTTACGCAGTCGACGTGTTCTTCAAGGTGTTGCAGATATGAGGGAGAAGAACTTAATGCTGCTCCACTACATAACCGGCTTGGGCATTATCATATTCGGCGGAATCCATCTAGCCACCGTTTTCCTACTCAGCCCTTACCACGCCAGCATGGAGTTTGACAACAACCCCTTCGCCGTTCTCTCTGTCTACAGAAACGTGCTGCTGGCAGGTAGCTTGGAAGGTTTGCTGGTTCTCGTGGCCTTCCACGGCTTCAACGGCCTGCGGGTCATTCTCCAAGAACTATACCAGGGAAAAACCTACACAAGGGCTGTCAGCCTGCTGCTGACCATCGTGGGAATAGCGGTGGTGGTTTACGGGACGAGGACCATTCTGATAGCTCATCAGCTTGCAGCCTTGTGAGTAGGTGGTTGGTTTGGAGGAGGTAAAGTTCAAGGTTTTGCGCTACGACCCTGACAAGGACGGGAAGAAGACATACCAGACATATACTGTCCACGTCAGAAGGGGGATGACGGTTCTGCAGGGCCTGCTCTACATAAAGGAGAAGATCGACCAGACTCTTGCGATAAGGTTTTCATGCAGGATGGCTACCTGCGGCTCATGCGGGATGACGATAAATGGCCTTCCAAGGCTTGCCTGCTACACGTTGATAGAGGAGCTGAAAACCAGAACCGTCGTAGTCGAGCCCCTGCGAAACTTTCCGCTGATCAGAGACCTCGTAGTGGACTTTGACGAATTCTTCCAAAAACATAGGGCAGTGAAGCCCTACCTGATAAGGATAGACACCTACGAGCAGGAAAAATCAAACATTTCCTATCTTCAGTCGGATGAGGAGCTTGAAAGATATCTGCAGTTTGCATACTGTATAAAATGCGGGCTGTGCTACGCAGCATGCCCGGTGGTGGCCACTGACAAGCTTTTCCTCGGCCCTCAAGCGCTTGCACAGCTTTACCGATACCTTGCCGACTCGCGCGACGAAGGAGGAAAGGAGAGGATCGACCTTGTAGCCGACGGACACTCGCTTCTCAGATGCCATTTCGCAGCCTCCTGCAGCCAGGTCTGCCCTAAAGGCGTTGACCCAGCCTTAGCCATACAGCTGCTCCGCAGGGAAGTTCTTTTAAGAGTCTGAAACCTGTTTAAACAACTTGGCACTATATCCCGCCGTCATCCTCATCATCGTTGCCGTGGTGACAGGCGCTGGATTCCTGTTTTTTGTGGGAAGAGGTAGGAACGCGTTTAACGGCGGAAGCCTTGCAGCAACATTGCCTCTGCTGTTCACTGCTGTATACAGCGCGGACTACATAGTGTCGATAGCGTTGTGGCCGGCTGCGTTGCTGGCAACAGCCATGGTTGTAGGGTTTTTCATCCCGTTAACCGTCGTTGCTGAGAAATCTAGCACACGGAAGCCCGCCGGGTTCAGCGTGGCCCGTGGAACAAGCCTTATTATAATGTTTGCAGCTGTTTTCAAGCTTCTGACTTTTAACGGTCTGAACCCCTTGACTATGGCCAGCTTTGCTGCAGCGGGATTTCTGTACACATTCTCCTTCGAGAGGCTGGGTAAGATTTCTGCGTTGGCTCTCGCAAACATCACAGCGGCTGCTGGTCTTTACGTGTCGTTCACAGTTCCTCAAAATGTCTTTACATCAGACATTACGCTGATAGTTGCGATAATCACGTTGTACACTTTGGGGATGCTGAGCCACAAGCATCTGGAGAGGTTTAGAGAATGTTTGACGCCTGTTAATCTCGCGTTGTTGACGGTGTTCGCCGCGGCGGTGCTTTTCTCCCCGCTTTCCCGTGTTGAGACAGTTGATTCAGAGCTGAAGCTCGAGCAGGCCTTTTTCCTGATGCCGGCGGTTTTTCTCTCTTTTTCCCCGCCATACACTAAAGACGCTTCACGGTTTTTTGAAGCCATGCTGTTTGTGCTGGCTGTCAGCATAACAGTTGTGGGAGGAGGTTTCCCTAACGCCACGGCGGAGCTTCTAGCACCTTTGGTGGGTACGCCTGTTAAGGGACTGGCTGCCCAAACCGTCCAAGCGGTGTTACAGCTGACAGGGCTTTCAACCATGGCCATGATTTTAGCCCATTTGTCTGAATCAGTTCAAGCAACTACAGGCACTAGGATGCGGGCAGCTCTCATGTACGGTGCTCCGGCTGCAGCCATAATCCTAGCAGTTTGCTCAGCGCTTGGCACATCTCTCGACCAGATGATGCTTTTAGCAGGCTCGGCCAACATGCTGATTTTCTCTCTTGCCATGGTTTTGTTGGGTGGAAGATGGTTGATGCCGGCGATTTTTCTCTTCATGTTTTCATCCAACACCGTCATAATCCAGTCGGCCGTGCGGCTTCCCTTAGTCTTTGAGCTGTTCAACCCGCTCTCTCTCGCATCTTTCACGCCGTTGGCGATGTCCATGTTCGCGGTTGGCTTGACTGTCTGGGTTTTTTCAGAAGCTGTGGCGGCATGGCTTAGACGCCGAGCTTTGTTAACCGGTTTATAACATGTTCAGCTTCAGGTGCGAGAATTCAACCTTTATAACTACCGTCAACGGTTAATCGGCTGGAGAATGGCTCTGGAGACGAGGATACATCTGTTCAACACACATGACTTAGAGGGGGCTGTCTTCATCGAAGGGTCTCCGACGGCGGGGGCTGCTGGAATACTTGCAGCCAACTATCTTAAGGACGTGTTAAACGGCGTGCTGGTTGGCGAGGTTGTTTCACCGCATTTTCCGCAGATAAGCATAATCGACGAGGAGGGGATTGCGTCGAGGCCTAAGCTCGAGCTCTACCTGGTGAACGCGAAGGGTGTGAAGCTGCTTGTGGCTGGAAGGGCTTTTCCCGTCGAGGGGACCGAGGGAAGCTACGAGGTTGCTTCAAAACTCTACGAATTTTTCCGAGCCCACAACATATCCGAGTACATCGTTTTAGCGAGCGGGAGAATCAGCGGCGATGGAAGCGTCTTCGTCTCCACGACAAACCTCGACCATTCGAAGAAGATTCTCGACGCTGGGGCGAAGCAAGCCCCTTCGCTTGAAAACCTTCCAGTCGACAGGACCTCAGGCTTCCTGATGTTTTTCTTCGCACGGGATAGGCGGAAGGTTTCGATGCTTTTCTCAGACACAGCTTCCTACATGCCGGACCATGCGGCTGCCAAAAAGCTTTTGGAAGTTGTTTCACGTTACCTCAAATTCGAGATAGATTTCACCAAGCTTGATGTCGAGATTGAACGGCAGAACAGGATGTTGCGGGAGATAGAGAGCCTAGGCTTCATGGAGAAGGCTTTGACAGGCGAGGAGAGGCCGCAAAAAGAACCCTTCTACATCGGCTAAACCATCTTTCTAAAGCGCGGCTTTAGGGATAGATGACCTCGTAGACGTACACGTATGCAAACGACTGGTATGGCGGGCTTGATTGGTAGACTAGCCTGAAGTGGTTGAGGGTTGAGGGGTTGTATAGGTGGCCTGGCCCGAAGACTGTCTGGGTTGGCTTGTAGGGTATGAGCTGGCCGAGAAGCGTTGACCAGAACTTCTGCGTAGGCTGGAAGTTTGCGTCAACGTATTCGGATTCGCGGTAGGGGTGGCCTGTTTGGTTGGCTATCCGCAGCATCCATATCCATTTGCCTTCGTCGCCGAAGCCGAGAAGCCTGCCGTAAGCCTGGCCGCCCTGCGCGATGAACTGATGCGTGACGTAGATTACCACGTGGGTTACGTTGTGGCGGCGGAATATCTCGACAGCTGTTTTCTCATCCGACATGAAGGCATGCGCCACGTCACCTATCTGCGTTGAGTTGAGCGTGCCGTTGTCGATGAGCGTTATCTTCTCGCCCACGACTGTTATCCAGTAGCCGTAGTCCCACCATGAGGCGACGACAGCGTCTTTCGGCAGGTTGTTCTTCATCCATGTTAACGCCTTCAGCCAGTCTGGGATTGACTGACGCGCTGGAAAGCTTGAGGCTATTATCGTCGCAGGCTGGTAGCCCTGGTCAACAGGTGAGATCGTCGCAGCCCTCTGTAGACCTCCTAACGCCGACGGGATTAGAGAGTATAGGATTAGAAGCAGCAGAACAACCGGCGTGACCGCGGCAAGCCCAACATGACCCAGCTCACCCCGTTTCCTCGAAGCGGCACGCTGCGACAACACCTCCCCCACACGGCTGAACAAGGTGGCGTATGCGTGGCCTGCAACTATGGCAACAGCAGGCGAAGCCATCAGCGAAAGCCTCACCATCGACGACGCAAAATAGGCCGACAAAACAAGGAAAAACACTATGAAGAGGTTTTCGGACGACCTTGTTTTGAGAAGGAGGTATACTCCGTAGGGGAGAAGGAGAAGGCTTAAGCCGAAGTCTGAGAACATCAGCGACCAGGTCGGCACCTGGTTTTCCGCAACCGACTGGACTATCGGCAGCTCACCCCTCAGACCCGGCAGTAAAACTGACAGGAACTTTAAGCCGGGAACGCCGAGAACGCCTAACGCTGTGAGGGAAAAGAATCCGGCCGCTGATATGAGGAGCACCGAGGCTATGACGAGGCGTCTTGTCTCCACAGCCTTAATCCTCGAAGCAGCCTCGAAGACGGCCAGAACGAACAACGCTATAAACCCTGAGAAGATTGTTACCTCGAAGACGTATCTTGGCCCGAGCTTGGGGACTGAAACCGCTATCGAGGTGTATACGGCGAAGGATATGGCGGTTGCTATCAGCAGGCTTCTTCTGTATCTGCCGAGGATGGAGAGCACTACGCTGAAGAAGGGTATGAAGGCGAGGGGGAACTTGTGTGCTCCCCAGCTGGCCGCCATGAAGCCGAGGAAGAGGCCTGACAGCAACGCGTAAAAGACGGTGCCTTTCACCGTTCTTCTCTCGTTTATCGCCGTCAGGTAGAAGATGTAGCCCGCCAGCATCAACGGCAGGCTTAGGCTTTCGTCATCAAACCAGCCGAAATGCGTCCTGCCTATGTGGGCTGTGCTTATCGCCATGAAAAGGGCTGCCGCAAGCCCTGAAGCGGGGCCTCCAACCCTTCTGCCCAGAAAATAGGCTGCGACTACTGTGACGACGCCGTAGGCCACGGGAAGGACTGCGGCCAGCTCCAGCGGGTCGGGCTTGAATCCGAGCATGCTGAGCGTCAGGTAGATGAAGGCCATGGCGAACGGGATGCCTGGAAACGCCGTCCTCCCCATGTCCCTACCCCATGGATACCACGACTCTGTGTCATGCCAGCTGAAGAACTCGACAAACCCAGACCAGCCCCTCTCAATCACGTACATCGCCTCCTTATACTGGACCCACGGGTCGAACTCCGACAAAGCAACACCCCATCTCAGCGGCAGAATCCTCAGCGTGAAAGCTACGGAGCAGATGAACATCAGAACGCCGAGCTCAGCCAGCCCCAGCCTTCCGCTTAAAAGACTGTCAACTCTCCGAAGCTTCATCAGAAGCCTGGTTGCCGCCAAACCATGTTCTAACAACGTAGGCAGAAGAGCTACGCTAAAAACCTAATCCAATAAAACCATGAAAACACGAGCGTTATACTGCCATCGTCTTCCAACCACTTCGAAAACATCACTCTTTTAAGCTTCCTCTTTGATTTGGCCAAACATGTTCAGACGTTTGGGCGCCTTCCTTGTGGTAATTCTGCTCTCGGCTTCTGTTACCCCTTTCGTTTATGCGGAGCTTGTGAGCTTCCGCCGCTCGTATGGAGGAGCTAACAACGACTGGACTAACGACATTTTCGTTGACTCGAACGGCGTTGTTTACACAGTGGGTGTGACGTATTCTTTCGGAGCAGGCCATCCAAACGCTTTTCTCACCATCTTCAAAAGCGACAACACCCATCATTGTAGCGTAGCCGTAGACATCGGAGGGTCTGCTGACGAGGCGGTGGCTTTAACTGTTCATGCAGGACGGGTCTATGTTCTTGGAAGCACCGGCTTTGGCCCCAACCCATCCAACCACTTCATAGCCGTGTTTGACACTTCATGCAACCTGCAGGCATTCAAAGTTTTCGACCTAGGTGGAAACGAGGAGATCACGGACATAGCGGTTGAACCATCCCCCACGCCTTATCTATACGTCGTGGGAAGACAGGCAGGGTTTGGCGCCTATTTAGCGAGGATAGATTCAGCTCTCAACCCCGTATGGGTGAAGTTTTTCAAGGTCCGCGGCGGCGATGACGCTGCAAACGCTGTAGTTTTTTCAGAAGGCCACGTCTACGTTGCCGGCTCTTCCAACGACGGAACATCGCTGAACATGTTTGTCTCGGTGTTTAGAGCAACTGGAGCTCATGCGGCGACTAGGGAGGTAGGAGGCTCGAGCAACGAGGAAGCATTTGACCTCATTGTTTCCGGGGGCAGCATCTACCTGACAGGTTACACAGAGTTTCCTGGAAGGCTTGACGAAGTTCTTCTTGCGAAGATTGATCCAACCTACACGGTTGCTTGGTTGAAAGCCTTTGGAACCGCCTCCGGCAACGAGCGTTCCAACGGAGTCGCCGTGGCCGAAGGCCTCGTCTACGTAACCGGCTACACAACCTATCCAGGAACAGATGACGTCCTGCTGGCGGCTTTCAAACCAGACGGCTCTCTTTCCCACTCATTCTTTATCACCGGCGGCCCCGGAGGAGGCGACGTAGGGTTCTCCATAGCGTCGGCGGGCTCGTGTGTTTACCCGGCCGGCCGTCATCAGAACTGGCCTCTCTTCTATGCAGTCTTCGACGGAGAGGTGAATTCTGTAGCCATGACTGTAAACACGCTGACGCCTAGCGAAGCCGTTGTCACTCCGTCTACTGTATCTGCTTCACCGGGTGTTGTGAGCTACACGCCTACATTGGACATAGCTGCTGCGTTCAACTCTTTCTACTCAAGATTCTGCCCCGACATGCTAGTTTCAATCACAACGTCTACCGTAACATCTACTACTGGGACGACGGTGACGTCAACCTCTACATCCACTGTTACAACTACAGCTTACGCCATTTCGTCGACGACGTTGACTCAAACAAGCTCGGTCATACTGGTCGTAACTCAGACCGCTGTAACCACAATCCCCACCACCGTGTCGCAGACTGTTACAACAACTCAAACAACCACCTCAACTAGTTCGACGACGACAACGTCGACTTACACAACGACAGCGACACAGATACAGACACAGACATCCTCAACCACCCTGACACTTATCACAGTCACCACAGCCGTGTTCGCTGAACCCTTCACAACATCCACGCTGCCGATGTTGATACTCTTTATAGTTGCTCTCGCCGTCGCAGCCGTTATAGCGAGCAGGAGAGCTAGGCCACCGCCGCAGCCAACCTTCTAAACCTTCCAAAATTCTTCTCTTCCCTCACAGAGTTTTGGGGAGCCTTTCCTTATCCGAAATACTTTAAAATAGCATGTTGGGATGCTGTTGACGGATGTCTGAGAGGTTTCGGAGGCTGGTTGACAGGGCTGTCGAGCTTGTCTCCACCCCTTCTTTCCAGGAGGCGGTTATGGTGGCGGCTGTCGTCGCCACATCTCTGATCTTGGCGGGAGTGGTTTACGGTTTGTTTTCAGGCGTCAACATCGGGGTTGCCTTTGTCGGAAACGTCATCAGAGTTTTCTACCCCGACCAGCGTGTTCAGACGATCGCCGAGCTGCTGGTTACCGCAACCTTCTACCTGCTGGGTTTCGCGGGTTTTCTTCTTTACAGCCAAGCTTTCACAAGACGTTTCAGCGGCAGGGCTTCACGCTACATGCTTGTTTTCAGCAGCCTGTTGATAGTGGTTGCGGCGCTGGGTTTGATCGGCGGCCACTTGTCTAAGTCGTAAGCTAAACCATCTTCACGCCTTCCTCTCTTATCGTGAAAGATATTTTTCTGCTGCCGGGTTTTTCCTCAACGGCTTCGCGTATGCTGTTTTTTCGCTGGAGCTTGACGACGCAGTCGGCCCAGAAGCTTACTATCCGTCCAGCCACGGGTGCTGTGACGTTCAAGACGGGGATTTCATGAACGAGGCCGACTACCAGGACGGAGATGTTTCTTGTCACGGCGAGGTTTTTCAGCAGGGCGGCTTGGAATGTTAAAGCCTCGTAGACTGTAAGGTCTTGCGACACTTTTCCGGAAAGCTCAAGCCTGTGTAGGTGTGTGAAGTCGTCGCAGACGACTAGCCGTGTATCTGTGGGTAGGAGGTCGTGGACGTTGACGATGGATTCAAGCTGCTCCCTGAAGCTGCGCGGCTGCGTCACATACATCTTGTCGAGGTTTGTTTTGACCAGCTGTTTTACGCGTGGAAAATAGAGTCTTGCACCGCAGTCAACCCACAGAACCCGCAACCCCTTCTCCATAATCTTCGCAGCGGCTGAGAGAGCGAGCGTCGTCTTCCCCACCTTGTCCTCGCCGTAGAGGAGGTAGGATACGCCTTGTCTGAAGAGGCCTGTGAAGAAATCTCCGACGCCGGGGTTTTTTCCAGCCAACCCGTCTAAGGAATGTTTCCAGCATCGTTTAACGGTTTTGATGCTTGTACTTTTTTCTGTTGAAGCTTAAGTTATGGCTTGTGAGGCTAGGTTTGATGCGTAGGGTTCTCCGCTTCAAGCCTGAGATGCTTGACCTGGTGCTCAAAGGCGTTAAAACATCCACTGTGAGGCCTTGGAACAACACTGTTTACAGCGATGAGCTTGTGCTTACCGACGGCAGGAGAAAAGTTCCAGCGAAGCTTGTCAAGGTCGAGAAACTCAAGCTCTCGGAAGCGGTCAGCAGCTACTTGAGCGAAGGCTTCAGAACACCCGACGAATTCCTACGG
>Ga0105160_1000290_pt1 | contig 25119 bp, 20 predicted proteins | sample GXS110809BmetaG_FD_89591 | JGI IMG/M metagenome (GOLD analysis project Ga0105160, IMG submission 89591) | Hot spring microbial communities from Gongxiaoshe hot spring, China to study Microbial Dark Matter (Phase II) - GXS 110809B | ecosystem: Environmental > Aquatic > Thermal springs > Hot...
AGGCAGAGGGAATCGAAGTCACCGAGAGCGACCTCGGTGAGTTCATCATCCAGCTTGCGGGCGAGCGCCCTAGCCACATCATCGCGCCGATGTTGCACAAGACGAAAGAGGCGACAGCGCGGCTGCTGCACGAAAAACTCGGCATGCCGCTCACCGATGAACCAGAGGCAATGACGCGCTTTGTGCGCGGCGTGATGCGCCAGAAGTACCTCGAAGCCGACATGGGCATCAGCGGCGTGAACTTCGCCATCGCTGAGACTGGCACAATCGTGACTGTGGAGAACGAGGGGAACAACCGCCTCTCGATCAGCGCGCCGCGCGTGCACGTGGCGGTGATGGGCATCGAAAAGGTGATCGCGACGTGGGAGGACTTCGCCGTGCTGGTGCAGTTGCTCGCGCGCAGCGCAACGGGGCAACGCCTCTCGGTTTACAACAACTTGATCAGTGGTCCGCGCCGTCCTGGCGAACCTGATGGTCCCGAGCACTTCTACCTCATCATCATGGACAACGGGCGCGGGCGCATCTTCGGCACGGAGTACACCGAAAGCTTAGCGTGCATTCGATGCGGCGCATGCTTGAACGCTTGCCCCGTCTATCAAAACATCGGTGGGCATGCCTACGGTTGGGTATATCCCGGCCCCATCGGCTCGATCATCTCACCGTTGTTGCTCGGACCGACGCGCGCACCAGCGTTGCCCTACGCTAGCAGCTTGTGCGGCGCGTGTCAAGCGGCGTGCCCTGTGGAGATCGCTATCCCCGATCTGTTGCTCAAGCTGCGGCGCGACTTGGTGCAGGCGGGGGACCCTTCGCTTGGATGGCGCGTTGGGATGCGCGTGTGGGCGTGGATGTTTCGCTCGCCGCGGTTATATCGCTGGGGCGGCAAGCTCGCTGCATGGCTCACGCGCCTGCTTGCGGATCGCGCGGGGCGCGTGCGTCGCTTGCCGCCGCCGTTCAACGGCTGGACGGAAAGCCGCGATTTTCCCGTGTTCGGTGCGCCTTCTTTCCGTGAGCGCTATGCAAAGCGGCTGCGCGAAGCGCAACACGCCGATGGCGTAAACGGTGCTCATTAGTTCAACGATGTCAGCACGAGAGGAAATCCTGAACCGATTGCGCGCTGCACGTCAGCGCGGCATGCCTTTTTCAGAGGCAGAGATGCCTGAGCGCTTGCCCGTCACACGCCTCGCGCCCGACGAGGACTTGAAGGCGCGCTTCGTGAGCGAAGCAGAGCGCGTGCGCGCGCACGTGCATTGCGTGCCTGACGCTCAAGCAGCGTTGGCGACGTTGCGCGCGCTGCTCACCACGCTTCAAGCGCAGCGCGCCGTGGTGTGGGACGAAGCGCATTTGCCAGTGCGCGGCGTGGTGGCGCTCCTCGATGCGCTGGGCGTTGCGCGCGTGGAGGGGGACAACCACGCCGTCGCAACAGCCGATGTGGGCATCACAGGGGCCGACGCAGCCCTGGCGACGACAGGTACCCTTGTGCTGGCCTCAGGACGCGGGCGCCCGCGCATGGCATCCTTGCTTGTGCCAGTGCACATCGCTTTGCTCACCGAGGACCGCATCGTGCCGCGCCTTGAGGATTACATCGCGGCGCAGCGCGCGCAGGGGCTGCGCGTCTTTCGCACCAGCAGCAACGTGACGTTGATCAGCGGCAGCAGCCGTACCAGCGACATTGAGATGCATCCCGTGTTCGGTGTGCACGGGCCGTTGGCGCTGCACATCGTGTTAATCGAGAACTTGCGAGGCGAGATGCCCGCGGCGTGAGCGGCATTGTGCCTAGCGCCTATTCGTCAAACAGCATCGTCGGCTCGGCGTAGGTGCGCACGCGGCGTTGGGCGAAGCGCGCCTGAAGCCACGCGGTCAGTTGTGCCTGCTTGTGCGCGATCGGCTCGGCGCTGCGCAACAGCGCAAGCGGATAGTCCAGGTGCAGCACGCGCAACGGCAAAACGTGGCGCGTGATCCCTGGCGGCAGGCGCACGCCGCTGCGTGCTAGGTCCATGATCTCTGCGGGTTCATAGCGAGGAAACACCATCAAGCCCGTTGCCTCAGGAAAGGCGCGCCGCACTTCGCTGAGATCGTCGCTGATGGTGCGCTGAATTTCAGCTTGGCTTGCGCACAGCGCGACCACGCGGTTAAGCAGCTCCGTGCGCGCCCGCAGGTTGTGACCACCGCTCAACACGAAGCAAGCGTTGGTGTCGTGCGCTTCGCGTGTGAGGAGGAGCGCTAGTGCTTCGCGGCGGGCAAGCGCCGCGCGTGCAGCCAACCAATCGCTTGGCTCAATGGCGAGCGCTGCGAGCGTGTGCAGCGCGTTGAGAAGCGGTGGCATCTCGCAGCGGATCAAGGCGTGGTGCCAGACGTGCAGCTCCACCGCTGCGTAGTCCACCACTTGCGCGACCACATGCGGCACACCCATTGCCATCAACGCAGCCACGCGGTTAGCGCCGTCGAGCACCACAAAGCGCGGTGGGTTTGCTTCGAGCGGCGCGACGATGGGCGGATTGCGCAATACGTCTTCTTCGCGCAAACGTTGCATGAGTGGGGCAAGGCGCTGCGCATCAACGTGCTCGTGTGGGATGAGCGCCGTCAGCGGCAACACACGAAGGTCAGGCAACAGGCTAGTGCGCTCTGATGTAGCAGCAGCGTTGTGCTCCATCGCGGGCATATTTGGCTTGCTCAAGTCGCATCCCATTGTGCTTGTTTCGGTGCGTTGAGTCAAGCCTTGGTGTGCTGTGCTCCGAGGCGGTTTAAGATCGCGCGTGCTCATGCACCATGTCTGAGGCACATCGTCGCACGCTTGCGCAGCGTGCTGGGGGTTTTGCACCGATCGCAGTGCTTGTCGGGCTGTGGTTCCTGTTCTTCTGGCGCGTGCTTGCCGCTGATCCTTCAGCACGTTTGACCTTCCAGCAAGGCGACTTCACGCTCCAGTTTCTTGCGTATCGCCAAATGGCGTTTCGGCAATTGCGCGAGGGGCGATTTCCCGTTTTCGAGGAGTGCCTCTACGCAGGGTATCCCTTTCAAGCCGACCCACAATCGCAGATGCTTTATCCGCCGGTGCTCGGCATCATGCTGCTGGGGCGCGCGCTTGGTTGGGAGACGTATCCATTGGCGGCGCTTGAGTGGGAAGCGGCGCTGCATGTGCTGTGGGCGGCGTTGGGGATGTATGCCTTTCTGTGGCGGGGGTTGGCGCTGCATCGGCTAGCTGCGTTGTTTGGGGCGCTCGCGTTTGGCTTCAGCGGCTTCATCACTGGATACCCAATCTTGCAGACAGGCATTCTCGAAACGGCAGCGTGGTTGCCGTGGATGTTGCTGGTGGTGCGCCGCATGGTGCAGGCGCAGCGTTGGGTCCCCTACGCCGTTGCGGCGGCGTGGATCCTCGCCTTTGCGTTTGCTGCTGGTCATCCGCAGACGTTTGCGCTTGTGCTGTACGCGAGCATATTTGCGTTCTTAGCTTGGGGGTACCGCGCCTTGGATTGGCGTTTGTTGGCGATGCGCGGCGTGGTGATCGGCGCCTTGGCAGCGGGCATCAGCGCTGCGCAGCTTTTGCCAACGTTCGCGTATATGCTCGCCTCGACGCGCGCGAGTCTCAGCTTTGTGGAGAGCACGGGTGGCTTCGTGTTACGCGATCTCGCGTTGCTTGTGCTCACGGGTGTGTTGAACGCTTTCGGTCAACCCCTCTATGTGGGCATCATCACGTTGGTCTTAGCAGCGTTGGCTGTTGCCCTGCGCTTGCGCCAGGTGTGGATGTGGCTCGTGCTCGCGCTTGTAGCATTGGCGTTCAGCTTCGGGAGCAACGCGTTCGCTTTTGAGGTTGCTTATTGGCTGGTGCCTGGCTATCGCCTGTTCCGGTCGCAGGAACGCCACGCTTTCCTGTTCGTCTTTGCAGCGAGTGCGCTCGGAGCGATGGGGTTGGACGCATTGCTAGCGCCACTCTTGGTGCGCGTGCGCGCTTTGCTACAGGCATGGGCATCCCAGCTTTGGAGTTGGGCTACAGGCGTGTTTGTGGTTTTCCTTGCCGTACTGTTCGCAGTGCAGGGGAAACTTCTTGATGCGCAGACATTGCCGGGCTTTGAGAACCGCTTGATGTTGCTGGTGATTGGCATAGCAGGTGCGACTGTCTTGCTGCGTTGGCGCGCGGACTTGGGCAAAACGGCGCGTGCCGTGTGGGGCAGCGCCGCGATCGCGCTGCTCGTGTTCGACGTGTTCACTGCGAACCGCGACGTTGTCACGCAGCCTTACGCTGATCCGTTTCCGTCTAGTCCATTGCTCAAACCCGTTTTGGAGCTGGTGCAGGCATCGCCTGCGCGTGGTTTTGTGCCTCGTGTGTATAACCACTACGGCTTGCCGCTGAACTACGCCTGCGTGTTCGGTGCGAACGAGGTCGGCGGTGGATCTCCGATTGCGCTAGCGCACTACAAGGCGTATCTCGAGCGCGCGCCGGAAGGCGTGATGATCCGTCAGCTCAACGTGCGCTATGCCGTCACGTGGCGCGGCGCGATGCAGACGCGCGAGGGCGAGATGCTCCCCTGGTTCTTGCTGGCGCGCGCGCAAATGCCACAGGGCGAGGCGAGCACCTACCGCCTCGATTGGCAACCGCTGGACTTTGAAGGCGTTTGGGTCGCAAATGAAGTGCGTCCTGCGGCGAGTGCGGATGCGATCTTCGAGGCGATGCACGCGCCGGGCTACGATCCCTTTCGCATCGCCTTTATCTTCGAGCACGACTTGCCGCATGTTCGCGCGGCGCTCGGCGCGACGACGCTGCGCGGTCGCGGCAGCGCAGCCGTTGAAGGACACGCGCCGGGCTACGCCAAGATCGCGGTGAACGTGGACGCGCCCGCGCTGCTTGTGCTGAGCAAGGCGTATCACTGGAATTGGGTTGCGCTCGTTGACGGTCGAGAGGTGCGCCCGATCCCAGTGAACGTCGGTTTGCTCGGCGTGCCGATCCCGGCGGGTGCGCGCTCCATCGAGCTGAGCTATCGCCCGCTGGATTTTCACATCGGTCTTGGCACCAGTGCGCTCAGCGTTCTGACCAGCGTGATTCTCTTGTTCAGCGCGATCTTCGCACGGAGATCGCGCTATGGCTCTTCCACAACTGGCGGCTTTGGCGGTGCCTCGGCGACGATGTAGAGCGGGCGTTGTTTCACCTCGTCGTAGATGCGCCCGAGGTACTCGCCGAGGATGCCCAGCGAGATGAGTTGCACGCCGCCCATGAACAGCACGGCGATCAACGTTGAAGCTTGACCGCCAAGGAAGTCGAACCCCAACACCAGCCGCAACACGATCACGATCGGGATCGCCAACAGCGCCAGCAGCGAGACGAGGAACCCGAGCGTTGTCACGAGCTGCAGCGGCACATGTGAGAAGCTGGTGATCGCGTCGAGCGCAAAGCGCACCATCTTGCGCAAGGGGTATTGCGTGTGCCCCGCAAAGCGTTCGGCGCGGTCGTACAAAATGCCAGTTTGCTTAAACCCGACCCACACCGACAAGCCGCGCATGAAGCGATGGTGTTCGCGCATCTGGCGCAGCGCGAGCACCACGCGGCGGTCGATCAGCCGAAAGTCACCCGTATCTGGCGGGATGTCAATTGAGGCGAGGCGGCGGATCAGGCGGTAGAACAGCGCAGCAGTGATCAGTTTGAATGCCGTCTCGCCAGCGCGTTTCGCGCGCTGGGCGTACACCACTTGGTAGCCCTCTTTCCATTTTTCGATCAGGCGCGGGATCACCTCAGGGGGGTCTTGTAGGTCGGAGTCAATGATGATCACCGCGTCGCCCTCGGCGTAGTCAATGCCAGCGGTGATGGCAATTTGGTGACCAAAGTTGCGCGCGAACTTGATCAGCTTCACGCGCGGATCTTGCGCGCGGAGCTGATCGCCGATCTCTGGTGAGCGGTCGCGGCTGCCGTCGAAGACGAGGATCAACTCACAAGGCCCATCGAGGGTGTCCATCACCGCGCGGGTGCGGCGATAGAACTCTGGCAGCGTCTCTTCTTCGTTGAAGACCGGCGCGACGATGGAGTAGCGCGGGCGGTTCATAGCGCAAACTCGCGGGCGAGTTTAACTAAGTGTGCGTTCACGCTTCTGGCTCGATGCCCATGGCGCGCATCTGCGCCGCAAGGCGCTCCGCACGCAGCTCCGCCTCGGGGATCGCTGAGGCTGAGCTTTTGAGCGACGAGGCAGCAGGCGCCATGGTGAGCTGCCCACTCATGATGCGCGAATTCTAGCAAAAGCAGCGCTTTCAGATGTGTGCTGTGTAACGTTCATCAGGTGCGGCGAGCGATGCGCTTGCGCCCCTATAATCCGAAACACCTTGTGTTATCTGGAGGAAATCTGTGCGACGTCTTCTTTTCGCACTCACCGTGTTGACTGTGGCGAGCCTCACAGCAGCGTGTGGGGCGCAGCCCGCGAATTTACCGACCAGCACGCCGTTCGTGCCCCCAACGGAAACGCCTGCTACTCAGCCTGCCGTGCAGCCGACGACGACTGAGACGCGCCCCTACGCCCAACTTGCCCCGCGTCAACGCGCACGCATCGGCAAGCAGCCGCCGCCGCTGACGATTGACACGAGCGTGAAATACGTGGCAACGATCCGCACCAGCAAAGGCGATATCGTTGTCGAACTCGATCCCTCGGCTGCGCCGCAAACTGTGAACAACTTCATCTACCTCGCGCTCAACGGCTTCTACGACGGTCTCACGTTCCATCGTGTCGAGCCGAACTTCGTCATTCAAGGTGGCGACCCGCTGGGTGACGGCACCGGCGGGCCGGGCTACGACTTGCCCCCAGAGATCCGCCTCAAGCATGTGGATGGCGCTATCGCCATGGCGCGGCGCGGCGGGCCGCCCGAGACAACACCCAGCAGCGGCAGCCAGTTCTACATCACCATCGGCGCGCAGCCGAACCTAGATAACAACTACACCGTCTTCGGGGTGACGAAGCGCGGTCAAGATGTCGTGCGCCGCATTCAAGTTGGCGACGTGATCGAGCGCATTGACGTGACGACCGCCGATGGGCGCGCACTCGCCGCGCCGCCACTCATGCCATTGCCGCAAGCGACGTGCCGACCGCATCCGCTTGCCGTGAGCACCGATGAGCACATCCTCGGCGCAGCAGAAGCACCCGTCACGATCATCGAATACGCCGATTTTCAATGCCCTGCCTGTGCAGCATTCCACCAGAGCTTCAAGCCCACGTTGGCGGCTGTGAGCGACACTGTGCGCTTGGTGTTCCGACACTTCCCGCTGGTCGAGATTCACGACAAAGCCCTGCTCGCTGCACAAGCGGCAGAGGCTGCTGCTGCTCAAGGCAAGTTCTGGGAGATGCACAACGTGCTTTTTGAGAAGCAGGCAGAATGGAGTCCAAAACCGCTCAGCGAATTCACCGCCGTGCTGAAAAACTACGCGCAAAGTCTCGGCCTAGACGTCGCGCGCTTTGAGCGCGATCTGACCAGCCCCGCAGTGGTGGCGCGCGTGCAGCGCGATCTTGAAAGCGGACAAGCAGCAGGCGTCGGTGGGACGCCCACCGTATATCTCGATGGGCAGTTCGTGCCCTTGGATGTGTTCACGCAGCCCGACATCGTGGAGCAGCTTCGCAACTACGCCCAGCAGTGGGCAACGCAACGCCCCTCGCGCCTTGCACGCACCTTCGATGCGCCCGAGCAGGTGACGCGCGCTGATCGGCGCTATCGGCTCACAGTGGAGACCACGAGAGGCAGCCTTCAACTTGAGCTGGACCCATCGTTGGCGCCTGTGAATGTGAACTCGGTGGTGTTTCTCGCCCAGCAAGGCTATTTTGATGGCGCACCCGTTGCGCTCAACGACACAACGCTTGGCGCTGTGCTGATGGGCAATCCTAACGCCCAGGGCAATCCTGGCTATCAGTGCGAGGTCGAGTTTCAACGACCGGGGTTAATGAACGAGCCGGGAGTTGTGGCGCTCTTCGGCGATGGCGAATCGAGCGCGGCGCAGTTCATCCTGACCTACTCGCCCACGCAGCGTCTCGATGGACGCTTCACGGTGATTGGTCGCGTGACGCAAGGACTAGACGTGCTGCGCGCGCTGCGCACGGCGGAAGGCGAAAATGCCCCCGACCGCATCTTGCGCGTTTCGGTCACTGAGCTGCCTTGACCTGTTGAACCGCGCCTTCGTGAGCGCTGGAGGTAAAAGCCCCAGCGCTCACGCCCAGTAGCCCCAATCGCGCGCGCGCCATGCGCGCGGCATCGCGTTGAGATACAACAGCGTGCATCGCACCGAGGAGTGCATCACCTTGCGCCACACGCCGCGCCGAAGTCGGCGATGGTCATGTGAGAACACGCGCAGCGCTGGGATGAAACGCATCGCGTAACCTGCGCGCCGCACGCGCCACGCGATCTCGGAGTCTTCGTTGCACGTGAGCGAGAGGTCGAACCCGCCCACACGCTCGAAGGCATCGCGGCGGATCAACAAGTTAGAGCCTGTCGCGGCAGGGATGCCGAGCAGTGCGAAAAAGCGCTGACCAAGCTCGAACCAGCGATGATAAGCGCGGTAGGCGTCGCGTGAGTCTTTCGGACCGAAGATTAAACCGAGCGCGGGTGTGGGCTGAAGGCGCGCGAGATGATCGAAGTAGTCCTCGGCAAAGCTCACGTCGGCGTCGGTGAACAAAAGCCAGCGTGTGCGTGCGCGTGCAGCGCCGATCTGCCGCGCCTCAGTCACCGTGCTTGGCTGTCGGATCACGTGTGCTTCTGGGCGCAGCCGCGCGATGATCGCAGGCGTTTCGTCGTCGCTTGCGTCCACGACGATCAAAGGCACGTCGCGCGGAATGCTGTTGAGGAAGCGCGCGATGTTGTGCGCCTCGTTGCGCGTGGGCACGATCACGCTCACGTCGTTGCGCAACATCGCTCCTTGCAACTAAGAAGAAGGCGAAGGGTGCGGAGCTTGCCGCTGCGCGCTGCGGCGGCGCTGAAAGCGCGCTAGCACGGCGGGCAGTTCTTCTCGACCAAACAACCCGCCAGGGCGGAAGATCATCACCCCGAGCATCAGCAGCGCGATCACCACTTGGCTCAAGCCATATAGCGGCTGCCCGCCGAGCGCGAGCGAAGTCTCGACGCGCCGCAGCAGCTCCGGCAGCAACGTGAGTAACACCGCGCCTGCAACTGAGCCACTGATGCTGCCCATGCCGCCAATCACCACCATCGCCACGACGTTGAAGGTGAGCAGGAACGAGAACGATGCTGGCGTGATTGCCGTGATGAGGTGCGCCCAAAGCCCGCCTGCGATGCTCGCAAAGGCGGCGCCGATGATGAACGCCGCTAGCCGCGTGCGAAAGACGCGCACACCACGACACGCAGCGCCCAGCTCATCCTCGCGCACGGCGATCATCGCGCGCCCCAGCGGCGAGTGCACCACGCGCCAGATGATGCCGACTGTGAGCAGCATCGCGCCATACGCCCACAGCGGCGTGGTGAAGGGTGGCAAACCGTTGATGCCGCGCGCGCCGCGCGTGACAGGTTGCCAGTTCAGTGCCACCACTTGCACGATCACCATCAACCCCAGCGTTGCCACCGAGAGGTAGTGCCCGCGCAAGCGCAGCACGGGTGTCCCGACGAGCGCCGCGATCAGCGCAGCGAGCAGCGCGCCGAGCACCAGCGCGAACACAAACGGCACCTCAAGCTGGCCCAGCCACGCAGGCAAATCGGGCAGCACGATCGCTTTCATGCGCACAGGCAGCGTGAGCACTGCTGAGGTGTATGCGCCGATCGCCATGAATGCTGCGTGCCCTAGGGAGAAGTCGCCGCTGATGCCGTTGGTGAGATTGAGGCTCACCGCCAGGATGATGTTGATAGCGATCACGGAAAGCACGCGCTGGTAGTAGTCGTTAAGCAAAAACTGCGAGGCGCCAGCAAGCGCAAGCACTAACCCCGCGATCAGCCAGCCTATTCGGTGATTCATGCGCGGTTGACCTCCCCGCGCCCGAGCAGCCCTGCGGGGCGCACGAGCAGCACGATCAGCAGCAGCGCAAACACGAACGCGTCGCGGTAGCCAGAAAGCTCAGGCGGCGCAAAGGCGACGAAGAACACCTCGGCAAAGCCGAGCAGATAGCCGCCAAGCATTGCGCCAGGGATACTGCCGATGCCGCCGATCACTGCGGCGACGAAAGCCTTTAGCCCTGGCACAAATCCCATGAACGGATCCACCAAGCCGAACTTGCTGCTCCACAACACGCCTGCGGCGCCAGCTAAGCCTGCGCTGATGGCAAACGCCACGACGATCACGCGGTTCACGTCCACGCCCATGAGCTGTGCTGCGCGCAAGTTCTCGCTGCATGCGCGCATGGCGATTCCGATCGTGGTGCGCTTGACGAACACGCCGAGCGCGACCATGAGCACAGCAGCAAGCGCAATGATCCCGAGGTCCATCACGGCAATGCTGAGATCACCAAAAGCGATGCGTTGCGTGAGCGCGCTCGGCACGCGCAGCGGACGCGGCTGCGCAGTGAGCAACATCGTCGCGCCGTTTTGGATCAGCGAGCTGACGGCGAGCGAAGTGATCAACATGGCGACCTCTGGCGCGCCGCGGAGCGGGCGATAGGCAAGTCGCTCGATCAACACGCCCACAAGCGCGATGACCAGCATCGGCAACACCAACGCAGCCCAAGCAGGCAACACCAATGCGCTGATCCCAGCCAGCGCCAAATAGGCGCCAAGCGTCATCATGTCGCCGTGCGCAAAATTGATCAAGCGCAGGATGCCGTACACCATCGTCAGCCCGATCGCGACCAGGGCATAGAGGCTGCCGAGGTTAAGCGCGTTGATCAATTGCTGCGCGAGGTAGGTGGGTGTGAACATGCTCATCCTCCAAGGTAAGCCGCTTTCACAGCAGGGTCCTCAGCGAGCGCGCGCGCGGGACCTTGAAGGATCACGCGGCCCGTCTCCAACACATAGGCCCGATCTGCAACCTGAAGGGCTTGGTAGGCATTTTGCTCTACGAGCAAAATGGTGACGCCCTCGTCACGCAGCGTGGCGATGACCTTAAAGATGCTCTCAACGATCAATGGCGCCAAGCCTAGTGAGGGTTCATCAAGCAAGAGCAAGCGCGGCTGGCTCATGATGGCGCGACCGATGGCGAGCATTTGCTGCTCGCCGCCGCTGAGCGTGCCGGCGGCTTGGTTGCGGCGCTGCGCCAGCACAGGGAAAAGCGCATACACGCGCTCGAGGTCCCGGCGCACCGCTTGCCCATCGCGGCGGTGCATAGCGGCGAGGCGCAAGTTCTCGAGCACGCTCAAGCGACCGAAGATCTGCCGACCTTCAGGGCAGTGCACAACGCCGAGGCGCACGATCTGGTGGGGCGCGTGTTGCGTGAGCGCTTGGCCCTCGAACGTGATGCTGCCTTGCTTGGGGCGGAGCAGCCCCGAGATCGTGAGCAGTGTGGTGGTCTTGCCAGCGCCGTTGCCGCCGATCAGCGCGACGATCTCGCCGCGTTCCACGCTAAGGCTAACGCCCTTCAAGGCATGGATGCGCCCGTAGTAGGTGTGCACGTTGTCAAGCACGAGCATGGTTAGGTTCGGAGTGAACGGTGCCGAGGTAGGCGCGAAGCACGCGCGTATCGTTTTGGATCGCCTCGGGCGTGCCCTCGGCGATGATCTCGCCGTAGTTAAGCACCTGCACACGCTCGCAGATGCCCATCACGACGCGCATGTTGTGTTCGATGAGGATGATCGTGAGCTTGAGTTCGTCGCGCAGACGCGCGATCAGGTGCATGAGTGCGTTAGCTTCGGTGGGGTTCATGCCTGCTGCAGGTTCATCGAGCAGCAAAAGCTTGGGGTTCGTGGCGAGCGCCATGGCGATCTCCAGGCGGCGTTGCAGACCATAGGGCAGGCTATCGGCGGGCATGGCAGCATACGGCTCCAGCTCGAGCATGGCGAGCAATGCCTTGGCGCGCTCCTCGAGCGCCTGCTCCTGCGCCACAAAACGCGGCAAGCGCAGCACCGCTTCGGCAAGGCGAAAGGGCTGCGTGCTTTGAAGTGCGACTTTCACGTTGTCCAGCACAGACATGCGCCGAAAGAGGCGAATGTTCTGGAAGGTGCGCGCGATGCCAGCGCGGACGATTGCATCTGGTGAGGCACCTGTGATATCTTGCCCATTGAACAGGATGCGCCCACGATCAGGCGAAACCACGCCTGTGAGCAAGTTGAACAGCGTGGTCTTGCCCGCGCCATTGGGTCCGATCACGCCGAGGAGCGTGCGTGGCTGCAACGTCAGCGTGTAGTCGTGGAGCGCTTGCACGCCGCGGAAGGCTTTGCTGAGCTGCGAGACGTGCAGCAGCGGGGCAGGGGAGAGAGCCTCGGTGCTCACGATTGGGGATTGTAGTGCGAGTGCGCAAGCGCTTGGTGGCACTTGACAGAGCTTCAACACTGTCTATACTGTTTGCACCCGTAACCCAACTGCCAAGACGCGGCGAAGAACATCTTGCTGTAGGAGGGACCAGCATGCTCAGGAAAACGTTTGTGCTTCCGTCCGTGATCTTGTTATTGGCGCTTGCAAGCTGTGCAACGCCGACGCCAACGCAGCCTGCCGTGCCCGCAGAGGCACCGACAGTTGCCCCCACCGAGCCTGTAGCAGCACCTACCGAAGTCCCTGCGCCGACCACACCGGCATTGGCAGGGGTTCAGCCGCCGTGCACGCCAGAGAACGCCACTGATCCTTACCCAAGCGGCAAAATCCGTTTGGTGATCGGCACAGGTGGCACCGGAGGCGTGTTTTACCCCTATGGCGGTGGCATTGCGCGCATTCTTTCGGAGAAGATGCCCAACACAGAAGCCACCGCTGAAGTCACTGGCGGGTCGGTGGATAACAACAAATTGCTTGCAAAGGGCGAGATTGACATCGGCCTCTCCACGCTAGATAGCGCCTTTGAAGCGTCGAGAGGGTCTGGGGTGTATGAGGACGTAGGTCCTGTCCCGCTGTGTGCCATTGCGAATCTCTACCAAAGCTTCATCCACGTTGTTGCACTGGAAGAGAGCGGGATCAACACAATCGAGGACATGAAGGGCAAGCGCATCTCTATTGGGAGCGCAGGGAGCAGCACAGAGGTAGCCGCGCGGCGCATTTTGGAGGTTGCGGGGATCAATCCAGACACCGACATTGATCGCGACAACCTCGGCGTCTCAGAGAGCGTCAACGCGATCAAAGATCGCAAGATTGACGCCTTCTTCTGGATTGGCGGTTTGCCCACCGCAGCCGTGAAGGATTTGGTAAGCACGCCCGGCATCAAGGTCAAGTTCATTCCAACAGGGCAATATGTGGACAAGCTGCGCGAGAAGTACGGACCGCTCTACGTGCGGACGACGCTGGACAAGGCGATTTACAACTTAGAGGCTGATGTGGATGGCATCGGCATTGGTAACGCAATGTTGGTCAATGCAAAGACCAACGAGCAGCTGGTGTATGACATTCTGAAGACCATCTTTGATAACCTCGAGGAAGTCAGAACGATCCACCCAGAGGCACGTAAGCTCTCCCTGGAAGCGGCTTCCACTGGCTCCTCAGTCCCCTATCACCCCGGCGCGATCCGTTTCTACACAGAACGCGGCGTTTGGAAGCCTTGATCCCTAGCTAGCCTTTCGCGTCGAGAGGGGGTGCAGCAGACTTCAATGCTGCACCCCAGCCTTTGTTTTGTTCCATCCCAACTGCGTTTAGGACTTGCTGAGCGATGAGCACATCTCCGACAACGCCTGTTCAGCCCAAGCCTTCACAGGACGAAGCTATTGACCAGAGCCGCGTTGAGGAATTGATAGAGGAATTTGAGGGAGAAGCACAAGCGCGTAAACTCGCCGGTCCCTGGGCGGTAATCTCGGGTGCTATAGCGATTGCGCTCTCGGTGTACGGCTTGTACTGGACGCAGTACAGCATCACTACACAGGTATATCGCGCTGTGTTTTTAGCGCTGGTGCTGGTGTTGGTGTTCTTGATATACCCGATAAACCTCAGGCGCGCTTGGGAACGTTGGATAGTGGGCTTGCTAGGTGCTGGTGTTTCTGGAGCTGCGGTGGTGTATTTGTTGGAACGGTTTCGAGACGCATCTCAGCCTGGCAACCTCGTGGTGATCTTAGCGTTGATGAGCGCACAAGCGCTTGCTTTTTTGCTTTACCCTTTGCTCAAAACTTCATCTGAGGATCGGTTAGCCTTGCCCGACTTGTTGCTCGCGGGGTTGTCTGCGGCGAGCTTGGGCTATCTCGTGCAAAGCTTCCAAAGCGCTTTGCAGCGCATCGTCAACCCGACGCCGATCGAGGTGGCGATGGGCTTAGTGCTCATCGTCGTTGTCCTTGAAGCTTCGCGTCGCACCACAGGACCAGCGCTTGCGCTGGTTGGTATTTTCTTCATCATTTACGCACTCGCAGGCCCCTTTTTCCCTGAGCCGTTTGATCACCGCGGCTACCGGATCGAGCGCCTGGTGGGACAAAACTACTTGACGCTGGAAGGCATTTTTGGCGTACCGCTTGACGTTGCTGCTACGTTCATCGTGCTTTTCACGATTTACGGTGCGGTCCTCGAATACAGCGGCGCTGGGAAGTTTTTCATTGACTGGGCTTTTGCCGCGATGGGTCGGAGCAGGAGCGGCGCCGCGCCAGGGCGCACGGTGACGCTGGCGGGTTTCCTGTTGGGCACGGTGAGCGGCTCAGGCGTAGCGACGACGGTGACGCTCGGCGCGCTGACGTGGCCCATGCTCAAACGAGCGGGCTACCCGAGAGAGGTCGCTGGCGGTATTCTCTCTGCTGCCGGAATAGGTGCTACCCTGTCGCCACCAACGCTCGGCGCAGCTGCTTTCCTGATTGCGGAATATTTGCAAATTTCTTACCTTGAGGTGTTGGTTTACGCCTCGATTCCGACTGTCCTCTACTACCTTTCCGCGCTGCTTATGGTGGAAGCGGATTCGCGGCGCCTGCGCACGCGCGCGGTTGAAGCCCAAGTGACCTCGTTGCGCGAACTCACGCTGCGTTACGGCTATCACTTCACTTCGCTGTTTGCGGTTGCCTTGCTCATGGCGCTTGGGCAAACGGCGTTCATGGCGGTGTTCTGGAGCATCTTGATCGCTTTCGTGCTCAGCTTCCTGCGCCCCGAGACGCGCCTGACCTCACTGTTTGGGCTTGCTGTTGGTGTCGTGGTTGCGCTGAGTTTGCTTGTTTTTGGCATTACGCCGCTCAACCGAATTTCCAACGCAGCGTTCTGGGGACTCATGGCTTCTGCGGTTGTTGCGATGCTGAGTTGGCTGTATCGCCGCTTCCGTGGAGAAGGTGATGAGCCGCTCCCTGCGTTGATCCGCGCGCTGGAGAGTGGAGGACGCGGTTTAATCTCGATAGCGGCGACAACGGCGGTGGCTGGTTTGATCGTCTCTGTGATCACGTTGACGGGGCTGGGCCTGAAAATCTCGGGGCAGGTTGTAAACTTGGCGAGCGGCAATGTGCTGGCAACGGTGCTCCTTGCTGCAGTAGCAGTGTGGGTGCTTGGCTTGGCGATCCCGGTGACAGCAAGCTACATCATCGCTGCTGTGATGGTTGTGCCTGCTTTGGTGAAAGTGGGGGTACCCGAACCAGCAGCGCATATGTTTGTGTTTTACTACGCTGTGCTGGCAGATGTCACCCCTCCCACCGCACTTGCGCCTGCTGCCGCAGCGGCGCTCACTGGCGGCAAGCCTTACCAGACCATGTTGATGGCGTGGAAATATTGCCTGCCAGGTTTCCTCGTGCCCATCATGTTCACGCTGAAACCTGAAGGGACCGCTCTCTTGCTGGGGCGACTGGGTGAACAAAACCAGCTTGCGTTTACGTTCTTCCAAGACCCGCTCTTCACTGCGTGGTCGTTTTTCACTGCCTGCATTGCAGTGGGGATGTTCGCAGCCGCTTTTGGTGGGTGGTTGCGCCGCGAGGCAAATTGGATGGAGCGCTTGTTGATGGGTCTTGGCGGGCTTGCGTTGCTGAACGCAGACGTGATGACAGACGTGCTGGGGTTTGCACTGCTGGTGCTCACGTTAGGGATGCACTGGGTGCGCACGCGGCAAGCAACACCCCCCGCGCGTCCGCTTGAAGCGTGAACTTTGCCGCAGGTGCTGCTACGCTCGTGTACCCCGAGGCTTGTTGCTGCCTTTTTTTGCTGAGGGCGTACGCAAGCGGTAGTCGTGGGCAGCGACTTCAACCACGCTGCATAGCGACGTGTCTTGCAGGCGCGAGGCAATGCGCGGCTCGAAAGCTTGTGGCGGCGTGTTGGTCGCGATCATGGTCCACAGTAGGTTGCGGTAGCGGTAGTCCAGGATCTCGAGCAGCACGCTTGCGTTCCACTCAGTGGTTGCTTCAGCGGAGAGGTCATCGAGGATAAGCACAGTCGCTGTTTTGTAAATCGTCTTGCGCGGCTCGAAGTGGTCGCTTTCGCCTGCTTCGCGCTCGCGCAGTGCCTGATACAGCGAGTTGAACATCTCGGGCGCGGTGATGAACAAGCAGGGGACGCCTGCTGCTTGCAAGGCGTTGTCCACCGCTGCGCATAGATGCGACTTGCCGGTGCCGCGCTCGCCGAAAAGCACCAACCAACGACGTTGTACGTTCGTCGTGCCCTGGGCGTGCGCGCGGATGCAGTTCGACGCGAAGGCGCGCGCCTCGTGCAACGCCAGCGCCAACGTCGGCTCAACCTCATCGTCGAAAAGGGTTTGGAAGTTGTCGAACGTTTGCTGCGCGGAGCGCGCGCTGCGTGAGGAGAACGCGCGCAGCGTCTCCATGCGCCACTGCTGCACCATGTTGCATTTTGGGCATGGCTTCAGGTTGCCGTACGCGTCGAGCACAAAGCGCCGGTTTTGGCAGTAGTCGCAAGGCGGTCCGCCGTCACGCGGCGGGATCAAGGCGTCGGGATCACTGATCAGCGTCATTGGTCTCAGCCTCCAGCTCAGCAAGCCGGCGTCGCGCGCGCTCGCGCGCAGCCTCGCGCTCTGCTTCGGTGTACTCGACTTGTGGTCTGCGATAGACGCGGCTGCGCGAAGTGGTTGCCTGTGAGCGTGCGCGCGCGGGTTTCGCACCGCCGTTGAGCACCCTGCGGATGTAATCCCAGCGCAGCGCGTTTGCCTCTGCTGCCTTGTCGAAAGCAGCTTGCCATTGCGCTACGTCGGTGATCTGTTGTGCGAGTGCATTGATTGCTTGTGCCACGCGCACGTCCAGGCGCGGATTCACGCGACGGCGATATTCCTCGAAAGCAAACGCTGCTGCCTCGTTGACAGGTGCAGGCGCGAAGACGTTTGGCGAAGGATCGCGCAGCAGCTTCTTGAGGTAATTCCACTGGCGCTTACCGCGCTCAGCGGCGTAGCGAAACACGGCGCGCCAGGTATCCAAATCCTCGTTGCCTTCTGCGAGCAACAACTGCATCTCCTCAACGATGTGGGTGGTGGGTGGCAGCCCAAACGTGGACTCGTACAGTCGAATGACTTCGCGCAAGCGCGCCTCTGGTTCAAAGTGCGCGCGCTCGAGCGCAAGTGCTGCTTCTTCGCGCTCGTGCAGGCGCGGCAGCAGTTGCTCAAGTGAGACATCGCCCGTGCGTGCCATCTGACGCAATGCTTCCACCACAGCGCGCTCGCCAAACAACGCGACGGCGCGCTCGAGCAGCAGTGCCTCGTAGCTGCGCGGCAACCTGCCTACCAATTCGCGGAAGGCGATCACGCCAGGTGGGGCAGGGAAGTTGGGCTGGTGCCGAAAAAGGTAAAAAGCGGAAGGCGTCTGTGGAGGGTGCGCTGTGACGAAGGGAGCACAATCCCGCAGCGTGCGCGGCGGTGTGTGCGCAATGCGCGGTGTGATCAGCGCTTCGCGCACGGCGGCTTGGATCTCTTCGACCGTGTAGCCATCCGCGAGCCAATCTTGCACCAAGCGCACCTCTTCGTCGGTCGGTGCGTACGCTTCGATCAACTCCATCTTCGCCACAAGGGCACATAGCTGCTGGGCAATGGCGCGCGCTTCGGCTTCGGCTTGGTTGGGGTGCTGAGCCTGTTCAACCAGTTGGCGCGCCGTCTCGGTATTGGCGAAGTAGCGCATCTGCCCGCCGATCTCCGCGGCGAGCAACGCGCCACGTTCCGCTGCGCGGCGCAACGCCGTGCTCACGGTGAGCGTGGGAAAGCTCACGCCTTCGCGCACGAGCGGGTGTGCGAGCACGTCTTGCTCGCTCACCGAGGCGGCAGGCGAGATGCGCTGCGCAAGCAAATGAAGCGCAGCGAGCGTCACCTTCGCCTCGTTGAGGTCGTCCACCTCAGGCAACCAGCGCGTGATGTAGTCTTCGATCAGGTTCACAGCTCGATTCTCTCTCGGGCAAGGTTTTTAAAGGAAGTGAGGCGCTTGTCGAAGAATAGCATGACCTTCCCTGTTGGTCCGTTGCGGTTCTTCGCCACGATGATCTCGGCGATGTTTTTGTATTCGGTGTTCTCGTTGTAAAGCTCGTCGCGGTAAATGAACATCACGATGTCCGAGTCTTGCTCGATGCTGCCGCTTTCGCGCAGGTCGCTGAGCACGGGGCGCTTGTCGCTGCGGTGCTCGACGAGGCGCGAGAGCTGGCTGCCGGCGACGAGCGGCACGTTCAGCTCGCGGGCGAGGTTTTTCAGCGCGCGCGAGATGTAGCTGATCTCTTGCACGCGGTTGTCGCCGCGGCTGAATCCTTCGCCTTGCATGAGCTGCAAGTAGTCCACGATGATGAGATCGAGGCCGTGCTCTTGGTAGAGGCGGCGCGCCTTGGTGCGCAGCGCAAGCGGCGAGAGCGACGGCGTATCGTCCAAGAAGATCGGCAGCTCGGCGAGCTGCGTGGCAACGCGCGTGAGCACGCCGAACTCCTCATCGCGGAGGTCGGCGATGCGCAAGCGCTGCGCGTCAATGCCGCTGCTGCTGGCGATGAAGCGCTGCGTCAACTGCTCGATGCTCATCTCGAGGCTGAAGATCGCCACGCGCTGGCGGTGCTTGAACGCGGCGTTGTGCGCGATGTTCAGCATGAGCGAGGTCTTGCCAACGCCAGGGCGCGCGGCAATGATGATGAGGTCGCCCTTTTGCAAGCCCCCCGTGAGCCGGTCGAGGTCAGGGTAGCCGGTGGGGATGCCGAGCGGCTCATCGCGATGTTCGTGCAAGTATTCAAGGCGCTCGTAGAAGTCGCTTACCGCCTTGCGCATCGTCACCATGTGGCGCTCGCCGTGCTTCTCGGTGACGTCAAAGAGCGTCGCCTCGCTTTTCTCGATCACCTGCTCGATGGTGAGCGATTGGTCGTAAGCGGTGCGCGCGATCTCACTTGCGGCTGCGATCATGCGGCGACGGATGGCAAGGCTTTCCACAGCGCGCGCGTACGCCTCGACGTTGAGCGCGGTGGGCACGGTGCTGGTCAGGTAAGCGATGAACGCTTCACCGCCGATCTCGTCCAGGTGCCCAGCGTTTGCCAATTCGCGCGTGACCGTCAGCAGGTCAATCGGCTCGCGGCGCTCGTGCAGTTGCAGCATCGCCCGATACACCCACTGGTGCTTGAGCACGTAGAAATGCTCTGGCGCGAGGAACGACGCCACGCGCAGCATGGCTTCTGGGTCGATCAAGATCGAACCAAGCACTGCCTCTTCGGTCTCGACGCTATGCGGCGGCAGTAGGGCTTCGCTCATGGGTGAATGGAGATTGTAGCCTTGCGCGTTGCCGCGGGTGTGCCATACTTGGGCCATGCGCTACGTGCGGCGCACTTTGCTTAAAGGCGCGCTCGTCGCGGGGGTGGGCTTCGGACTCGCGCGTTCTGTGACTGCCGGCACGGATACCGCGCGTTTCCGTGTGCTCCATGCAGCGCCCAGCTTTGGCGCTGTGGACGTTTATGGCAACCGCGTGCGCGTGGAGGCCTCCTTGCCGTATGGCAGATTGGGTCAGCTTTGGGCTGTGCCTGCGGAGTCGGTGTTGATTCGCGTTTTCCCTGTTGGCGCCAACCCAACGACCGACGCGCCACTCGGCTTTGAGACGGTCTCGCTCTCCCTAGGGCGCAACCACACCATTGTGATCACGGAAGAGGCAAACGTGCTCCGCATCCTGGTCTTTCCTGAGTTGGATCCACCGCCGCGCGGGCAGATCGCGCTGCGCGTTGTGCACGTCTCGCCTGGCGCGCCAGCGCTCGACCTGGTGCGCGCGGATGGAACGTTGCTGCTCAGCAGCGTTCCCTTTGGCGAAGCGCGCGCGGGTGTTTTTGCGCCCGGCAATTACGCGCTTCGGCTTCGGCAGAGCGGCACGACGAACGTGTTGCTCGATTTAGGGACGTTTTTCTTCCGTGCCGGGGTGCGGCGCACGTTTTACGTGCTGCGCAGTGCGCCTGCGCCGACCGCGCGCGGCTTGGAGCGAGCGCCCGAGGTGTTCGTGCGCAGCTTGAGCGAATGAGCGCGAGCCTGGGTATAGTTGCGCCTTGTGAGCGAGCTTCATGTGGTGCTTGGTGCCTCGGGCGCGCTTGGCGCGGCGGTGGTTAATCATCTCGTGGCGGAAGGGTTGCCGCTGCGCGCCATTGCGCGCGATGCAGAGCATGCGGCGAGCGTGTTGCCCGAAGGCGTGGAGATCGTCGCGTGTGATGTGATGGATGCGGAAGCGCTCACGCGCGCCTGCGCTGGCGCGCGTGTGATCTATCACTGCGTGTATGTGAGCAGCGGCCTGGAGCGCGCAGCGCGCAACGTGCTTGCCGCAGCAGAGGCAAACCACGCGCGCTTGGTGTTCCCCAGCAACCCGCTGGTGTATGGGCCGCTGCAAAAAGTGCCTGCCACCGAGGATCATCCCTGGGCGGCGCAGTCGCAGCGCGGCACCACGCGCAAAGCGATTGAATCTATGCTGCTTGAGGCGCACGCGCAAGGACGGGTGCCCGTAGTCATCCCACGTCTGACCACATTCTACGGGCCGAACGTGCATGGGACGTTTGTCGAGGGCATCTTCGAGGCTGCCTACAAGCAGCAAAAAGCGGTTTGGTTTTGCCGCGCTGATGTGCCGCACGACTTCGTGTACCTTGCTGATGCTGCGGCTGCATGCGTGTTGTTGGGCGCAGAGGAGTCGGCGTATGGGCAGAGTTGGCACGTGCCTGGCGCGGGGCCGCTCACGGGTGAGCAGTTTGTGAGCATGGTGTATCGCGCCTTTGGGCACACGCCGCGCTTTGGGGTGCGCAGTCGGCGTTTCTTTGAGTTTGCGGCGCTGATGGCGCCGCAGGTGCGCGAGATCGTCGAGGTGCTCTATGAGTTCGAGCAACCGTTCGTGCTCGATGGGAGTCGCTTCGCGCGCGCTTTCCCCACGTTTCGCTACACGCCGCATGAAGAAGCCATCGCCGAGACGGCGGCTTGGTATCGCGCCTATTACGAGGCGCAACGAAGTTGAGCTGCGCTAGCGTTGGCGCTGTTTCACGAAGAGGCGCGCGAAGAGCACCAACAACACGCTTTGAATGATGAGATAGCCCGCCAGCACATCGCCGATCGGCAGAGCGAGAGGCGCTGCGCGTGGTGGATCTGGCTCAGCAGCGGGGAAAGCGGGTTCGGCAGGGGCAAGGGCTTGCGGTGGCGGGGTCGGCGTGGGGCGCGCGATGATGAACGTCGCTTCACGAGTGGAGACCTGGGGCAACACCACTGGTTGCGTGGGGATGGGGGTTGGCAATGGCGGCGTCGGCACAAGGCGCACGTCGAGCGTGGGTAGCGGTGGCGGAGGCACGAGGGTGGACGCGGCGAGATCGGGTGGAAGCGGCGCTGCGGGCGCTGAGCGAGTGGGGTCGTACTCAATGGTCGCCGAGGCCACGGCGGTGCGCCCGGCGGCATCGCGGAACTCGGCGTAAAGCGTTTTTGTGCCGGCGCCAGGTGATAGCGTGAACGGCAGCAGTGGCTCCCAGCGTTGCCATTGGGCGCCTTCAAACGTCTGGCGTTCGCTCAAGCGCACCTCGATCGCGCGCCCGAGCGCGTTTGCGTCGCCCTGCGGCATTGCCTCTTCTTGTGTGAGCTGCACAGAGACCATGCGTTGGTTGGTGAAGGGATCGCCATCGTTGATGAAGATCGGCAATACGTTGGGCTGTGCGCCGAGCGTCACCACCCAGTAGGTGTACACGCCATCGCTGGCAATACCGATCCCGACCTCGCGGAAGCGCAGGTCGAGCAGCGCAGCGCGCTGGTCGCTGTCGCCTTGGAAAAAGCGCAGCGCGTCATCGAACGTGCCGCGTCCGGCGTGAAGCAGCTCTGCCCAGGTGCGCTTCTCTTGCCAACCTGGGTAACCGGCGGCTGTGATGCGTTGCTCAGGGGTAGAGCCGTCGGATCCGAGTTCGTCCAAAAACCCTTTGCTCGCCATATCTTCCGCGTGGCGCTGGGCTGCCGCGGCGAGCTGTGTGTTCCACGCCACCAGCGCAGCGCCGTTGGCGCGGCGCACTGCGTTGAGCTTGCGCCAAGCTGCGTACTGCGCGTCGTCTTGGGCGGCGGCGTGCAGCGCAAACGCGCAGCTCAACAAGCACCCCAGCACTGCAACCATGCGTCTCATCGCGCACGCACCTCCACACTCGCGATCGCCAGGCTGTCGCTGCCGTCTTCGAGCCGTAATCGCTGACCGCTATCCGGGTCGTAGGCGCCGATGAACACGGTGTAGCGCCCGGGGGGCACGTCGCTGGGAACGACCATCGCGTGGGCATCGCGGTAAGCGTGGTGCAACGTCCAACGCTGCATTGGCAGCAGGGGGTTCAGCGGCAAGCGATCGCTCTGGAAGCGCACCGTGCCTTCAGCGTCGCGCACGTGCACGAACACCTTGTAGCCTGTGCGCGGCGCGCAGCGTAGCGACCAGCGCAGCACCACATAGAACCAATCGCCCGCGAATGCGCTTTGGCGCGACCACGCATCCTCAAGCGTGAGGCAATCGCTAAAGCGCACGCGCTGCGGTGTGAACGGCACGCCGATCAACGGCTGGCGCTCAATTTGGTAAAGCGGCAGGCGGATTTGCGCGAAGTTGTATTCGCCCAACTCGAAGCCGTTTGCCCACAGCGTGGATTCGACGAGGCGTTGTGGGTCAACCACGTCGTCTTGCCAAAGCATCAGGCGCACCCGCTGCGGTCCTCGGCGGTTGAGCGTGTTGAGCACAAGGGCTTCGTCTTGCAAAACGCCGTGCAAGCCTGTGGGCAGCGCGATGAGCGCGTCGTCGAAGGGCGCAGGATCGCTGAAGCGCGCGCGCACGGTGCGCAGCCAATAGTAACGCACGGCGAAGTTGTCGCGCGACATCACCACCACGTCGCCAGGCGCGAGCGCCTCGACCACGTGATGAGTGGCTTGACGAACATCGTCCCGTTGCAGCACATGTCCGCTAAGATAACCGTGTAGGGTGGGCAGCCACAACGCACCGAGCAGCGTTGTGGCGGCGATCGCGCTCGGCGCGCTCAGCCGGTGCGTTGCCCAAGCGCTGCCCAGCAGCACACAGAGCGCCGGGAGCGCAAAGATGAGGTAACGCGGATGAAACACAGAGCGATGGGGATAGAAAAGCCAAACCGCAATCGCAGCCGAGAGGATCGGCACGGCGAGGAAGAGCATGGTGACGAGCAGCTCGAGGCGCTGGGCGCGTGACCAAAAGCCAAGCACGCCCAGCGCTGCAGCGCCGCCGAGCAGCCAGGTCCAACCTGCAGGCGGCTCGACTAGCCCACCAGCAGCCACGGCACGCACCCATTCCAGCACTCGCCCTTCGACCGTGTTGAGCGGAAAGTAGAACCCATCGTCGTAGGCGAATCCCACAGAGGCAACCGCTAACCATGGCGCGAGCGCCAGCAAGACCATCACCGCGGCGACGCTTTGGCGCACTACGGGCAGCGCGCGCCAATGGCTCGGGCGATCGTGCAGCGAGGCAATGACCGACAGCCCCCACACCGCAGGGAGCAGGAAGATGGCGTAGTAATGCGTGTAAGCCCCAAGGGTGATGAAGGCGTTCGCCAAGAACAGCCAATGCTTGCGCCGCTGCTCAACCCAGCGCCAAGCGGCGAGCATCGCAGCAGCGCCCAAAGCTGAGATCAGCGCATACATGCGCACCTCTTGCGCATACCACACCGTCATCGGCATCAGCGCGTACACCGCGCTTGCGGCGATGGCGGCGCGGATGCGGCGGGTGAGCGCTAAGGCGAGCGCAGCCGTGAGCGCCGTCGCGATCACATCGGCGCCTGCTGAGAGGCACCGCATCGCAAAAGCCGAATCACCGCTGAGCCAAATCCATCCTGCGAGCAGCGCGTAGTACAGCGGCGGGCTGCGATCGGCGGCGGTGGTCAGCGCCATTTCCTCAAGCGGCATTCGCGCCAAATGCCACGACCAGCCCTCATCGAACCAGAGCGATTGCGCGTCGAGGGTGAGCACACGCACCGCAAACGCGCCCCACACGATGAGCGCCAGCGCCCAACGTCTTGCGCTCACAGCACGCCTCGCTCTTTCAGGCTGACAAAGCGCGGCTGCGCGATGATGAGGTGATCCACGACCTCAATGCCGAGCAATTGACCCGCCTGCACAAGCGCGCGTGTTGCCGCGATGTCCTCGGCGGAAGGGGAAGGATCGCCAGAGGGGTGATTGTGCCCGACGATGATCGCAGCGCAGTTAGCGCGCACTGCTTCGCGGAAGATCTCTGCAAGGCGCATGTTCGCAGCGTTGAGCGTGCCGCGGTAGATCATGCGCCGATCGATCACGCGATGGCGCGTGTCTAGCAAAAGCACGTGTACTTCTTCTTGGTCATCGTTGCCCATGAACGCCATGAACACTTGGGCAGCGTCTTCAGGCGAGCGGATGACGGGCTTAGGGTCGCGCTCGGCAAGCATCATGCGCCGCCCTAGCTCCAACGCAGCTTGGATTTCGATCGCTTTCACCAGCCCGACGCCTTCCACAGATTGCAAGTCAGCAAGCGAGGCGCGCGCCAAGCCGTGTAACCCGTTGAACTGCTGCAAGAGGCGCTCGGCGAGCTGCAACACGTTCATCGTCTTTGTGCCGCTGCGCAGGAGAATCGCCAGAAGCTCGCGTTGCGACATCGCCGAGGGGCCCACCTGTATGAAGCGCTCGCGCGGTCGCTCGCCTTCGGGGATGTTGCGCATGCGCACGCGATATTCGACGGTAGGCGCGGCGTTCTCGGTGTGTTCCTCCACAGCAATACGCAAGTATAATCACTCAAACAT
>Ga0105160_1000291_pt1 | contig 25106 bp, 21 predicted proteins | sample GXS110809BmetaG_FD_89591 | JGI IMG/M metagenome (GOLD analysis project Ga0105160, IMG submission 89591) | Hot spring microbial communities from Gongxiaoshe hot spring, China to study Microbial Dark Matter (Phase II) - GXS 110809B | ecosystem: Environmental > Aquatic > Thermal springs > Hot...
ATCGCCCCGTTGTCCGGGCTGAGAACAAGATAGAGTTTGCTCAGCTTCTTCCCGTACTGCCGCAGAAGGCGTCCAATGTGGTGGTGAAGCGCCGGGAATTCCTCCAACCGGTAGCCGAGAAGGAGGCACAGTCCCTGCATAAGTTCGGAGGGAATCTTCTCCGCCGGCATCTGCGTGAAGAGTCGCAGCAGCTGCCGGTAGTCGCGGGCTGTCAGGCTCAGCTTCAGCGCCTGAGGACAGCGCTCCTCGCGACCGAAGTACCAGAGCAGGGCAATGAACTCCTTGGGAATCCCTCGCTGCTGAAGACGCCGAATTGCATGGCCAGTAAAGCCGTAGGAAAGCATTCCTCGATCCGCAGCACTTCTATGGCACAAACGCCCGGGGAAGAAGACAAGCCCGATGCCAAGCTCCAAACACGCTGAAAATCCAAGCACTTCCGTCCTGACCTCCTCTATGTTTCCCCGGCTGTCTCTGTCACACGGCTGCAACGGGTGTGACGGACAGGATACGCTGCGGGGCTACTCCTCTGTTGCGTGCTTATCCAGCTCGGGCTCAACGGGCACGGGGTAGTCGCCGGTGAAGCAGGCTGTGCAGTACCCAATGCCGGGCTCATGGGGGACAGAGAGGATGAGCTTATCCAGCGAGAGGTACCGCAGCGAGTCTACCCCGAGAGCTTTCCCAATGTCGTCTTCCGTAGCGTAGTGGTTGGCAATGAGTTCGTCGGGGTGCGGGAAATCCATCCCGTACTTGCATGGGTAGCGGATCGGCGGCGAAGTGATGCGGAGGTGAACTTCGCGGGGACCTGCCTGGCGAATGAGCTGGACCAGGGCTTTCGAGGTCGTGCCGCGCACGATGGAATCGTCCACAACGACCACCTTCTTTCCTCGCAGCACTCCACGGACGGTATTGAACTTGGTTTTGACCTTCAGCTCCCGCTGGTTCTGCTCTGGGGCAATGAAAGTACGCCCGACATAATGGCTCCGGATCAACCCGATATCGAAGCGGGTGGGAATGCCGTGCGCGGCGTTCGATTCGGCATAGCCAATAGCGGCGGTATTCCCACTATCGGGAACGGAGATGACAACGACGGGTTGGTGCCCATCGGACTGCACAGGGCTTTCCTCTGCCAAGCTCTTGCCGAGTTTGCGGCGGACTTTATCAACGCTGTGCCCGAAGATCATACTGTCGGGACGGGCAAAGTAAATGAACTCGAAGATGCAGTGCCGTGCCTCCGGAGTCTGTTCCACGATAGGGAAACTCTTGAACTGACCGGTCCGGACCGTGTCCTGATCGATGATGACGAGCTCGTTGTGGCGGACATCGCGCACGTATTCAGCTCCGATGAGATCGAAAGCACATGTCTCCGAGGCTACGACATAGGCATACTGCCCATCATGCCCGGGGAGTCGCCCAATGACGAGGGGTCGGAAACCATGTGGGTCACGAGCAGCAATCAGCGCTGTGTCGGTTAGCATCACAAGCGAGTACGCTCCCTGGACGCTGCGGAGAGCCTCGCGAATCTGCTCCAGCTGGGTTGGCTGACGGCTTCGGGCAATCAGGTGAAGGAAGAGCTCGCTGTCGGTAGTGCTCTGGAAAATCGCGCCCTCCTCTTGCAATTGGCGCCGGAGTGTCCGTGTGTTGGTCAGATTGCCGTTGTGTGCCAGCGCCAGATTCCCCATCCGGTAGGTGATGTGGAACGGCTGAATGTTCGCTCGGGTAGAGCTCCCCGTTGTGGAATAGCGGTTGTGCCCAATGGCAGCGTCCCCGCGGAGGACGTGTTGGAGAACCTCCGGCGGGAAGACATCGAGCACCAACCCTTCGCCTTTATGGCTGACAAAACGCCGGCGCCGCTTCTGCGAGTCCCAAAAGGCAGAGACAATCCCGCTTGCTTCCTGTCCCCGGTGCTGCAGAGCGTGGAGGCAATAGTAGGCAACGACAGCAGCTTGCGGGTGATTGTACACCCCAACAACGGCACACTGCGCTCGAACCCCGTCGTCCACGGCTGGAAGACAGCTTTCGGCTACGGAAACACACCGCAAAACTACGGACTCTCCTGCAAGGAAGCTTGGGGCTCGGGAGTAAGCGGAGCGAAAACAACAGCGCGCCGTGCCGTGTGCGGGACTCCCAGAGCTCTTCGCAAGAGACCGCCGTAGAGCCACAGTGGCAGTTCATCAGCGTAGTGTGGGCTGAGGAAATGCCCTGAAACCCCGCCAGGTAGTACGAATGCCCACGTCGTGTCGCGCAGGTCGGCAATAAAGCGGGCGGAGGCTCCGAGAATTTGCTCAAACGGTGCCCAAAGACGCCATTCGCCCGTATTGACCGTCGTCGGTGCACCGACCGAGGGGTACGGACCCAGGGAGAAGACCGGGCGCAGCAGCGGATGGAGTCCCAATGGATGGAGGAGCCGCAGGGTGTGGAGTCGCTCGTAGCGCCACTCCTCAAGCCGGTTACCCAGACGCTGGCGGAGCGTATCGAGCGCGCCGGCAAAGCTCTGCCGGACAACCTCCTGCAGGGTTTCCCGCCGCTCCGTCCGCGGGTCATCAAACCAGGGAGAGTTGGGCTCGGAGAGGAGTTCCAGCAGGCGACGCAGTGCCAGATTGCTCAAGAACAGGTACTCGCGCAAGCGCGCCCACGAGAGGTGGACGCCGAAAGTCCGCTGCAAGAGCTCGTGCAAGAAAGCGGCGTAGAGCGTTGCCCCGATGGAGCTGCGTTCAAAGCTCCAATCCCACTGACGCAGCTCGTGTAAAGCCCGGCGCTGTTCCGCAGACCACTGTGCCTGCTCCAGGAGGGGCAGCACTACCTGCATCATCTCCCGGGCGTAGGGAGAGACAACGTCCATCTGCATCCGTTGAGCGGTGCTCAGCGTATAGGTGTCCGCACTCTGGGCAAGGAGTTCGGCAAGGCGCTGGGCACGTGAGGGCGGCTCCCAGATCGTGGTCAGCGGCAGCGGAAAGGTCCGAGTGAGTTTGTTATTCGCGCTGATGACAAAGCCCTGCCGTGGGTTGACCAGTCCCGGCAATGCACTCATATTGACAAGCCCACGCCAGCGATATGCTGCCTCCCAACCCGGCAGGGGAAATGCCCACGTCCGCTCTGGGAGAGTGCTATCCCGGACGGGAATGTACCCGGCAGGCTGGACGGCAACAGTCCCATTGCGGTCGGCGTAGACGAAGCAGAGCACCGGGGCACCCCAGAAGCGCAGAGCTGCACGGAACTGACTCCACGAGCGTGCCTGCCCAATGCGATAGGCTGCCAGAATCTCGTCGCTGTAGCCTTCGGCGGCTGCCCATCGGTAGCTGAGTCGGTACCGCTTCAGAAAGGGCTGGGCAGTGGTATCGTCTGGCTGCCGGAAGAGAAAGCTCGGGGCAGCGAAGAGATGTGCCTCTGACACAATCGGTCCGTTCTGGGAGCGAAGCACGTCAATGATCACCGGAGGCTTGCCCCGCACGCGGATGGTATCGCGCCGGCGCTGGAAACGCTGCCACCGCGTGCCGTCCCAGTACCGCTGCGGGCGTGCCGTGTCGAGTCGCTCAATGAAGAAGTCAGACTCATCTGCCATGAGGTTCGTGACTCCCCAGGCAATGGTGCGATTCCGCCCGATGACAACCAGCGGCAGCCCGGGGAGAGTCAGCCCGGCGACTTCGTAGTCCGGCGAGAGGATACAGACCGGATACCACCGAGCGGGCAACCCCAGGACCAGGTGGGGGTCATTTGCCAGAATAGCCCCCTGGGAGGTCCGCACTGCCCAGGCATTGCTCCCTTGCCCTGCAACCGGGCACAGCCACGGACGGAGCGCTCTGATCCCCGAGAGCGCGGCGTGGAAGCCGTCCAGCGGGGGCAGCATCAAGCCCGCCGGCGGTAAGCGCAGCGTGTCGCGCCCGTGCTGTGAGGGCGCAGAGACCGCCGCCAGCTCGTCGAGCACAGTCGGCGCTGTTGGAGGATAACCTGGCAGTAAATCCCACGCCCGCTCAAGACCCACTTCCTCGGCGAGGCTCCCCATGGCAATGTCGCTCCAGAAGCAGAACGCCAAGTCGAACGCCATCAAGCGGGCAATCGCAAGCGAATGCACGGGCTGCCATGGCTCCGGACGATAGCTCAGCACGAGGAACTCGGGCGGGAGGCGGGAGCTATTGTGCTCAAGCCATGCATTGACGCCGGCAGCGTAGTGCTTCAGAATTGCCCGCGAAAGTGGGTGGAGACTATCCCAGAGCCGCTGCGCCAGCTGCCCCAATGCGAGCACGCGCATAAGGTAGTCCAGCGGCACGGCTTCCTCACCGAGAATTTCCGCAACCCGCCCGAAGGCAATCCGGCGGGCAAGGTCCATCTGCCAGAGGCGATCCTGGGCATGGAGGTAGCCAAGAGCGAAGAAAGCGTCGAGTGTCTCCCGGGCAACAACGGTCGGGACAGCAGCGGAATCACGCCAGACCACAACACTATCCTGTACCCCGGAGGAGAGTTCCGCGAAATCCGGTGGGAGTGAGTGCCGGAAAAGCAGCCAGCCAGCACCGAGGAGCGCGATGAGCACCAGCAGGAGCGTCACCGCGAGCGCCGCCCCCAGCCGCCACATGGCTCACAGCCAGCCGTGTTCACGGTACCAGCAGACGGTCTCGAACATCCCTTCGGCGAGTCCGATCCTTTGCCGGTAGCCCAACTCTGTGCGCGCCCGCTCTGTGGAGCAGATCCAGTACGGCTGGATGATATCCCGTCCCTTCTCAAAGTCGAAAACCGGTGGGCGCCGGCTTACCCAGCCGGCAACCTCCGCCACAGTGGCAAGGCCCATCACAAGCGCGTGGGGGACTCGGAGTCGGACAACCCGTCGGCGTCCCAGCGCTTCGCGGGCTGCCTCAACCAACTGCTCCCAGGTGTAGAACTCCTCCGAGCTGATGAAGTACGTCCGTCCAACAGCGCACTCGGCTTCTGCTGCCAGGAGAATACCGTGGACCAGATCCCGCACATGGATGAGGCTGAGATACTTCGTCCGGAAGCCAATCAGCGGGGCAATCCCGAAGCGGACACTGCGGAAAAAAGGCAATGTTGCCGCATCGCGCGGTCCATAGACCGCCGGTGGACGCACAATGGTGACGGGCAGCTCCGCCGCTGCGGAGAGCACCACTTCCTCTGCTGCCCGCTTGCTCTTGCCATAGGCGGTCAGAGGGTGCGGCGGGGTCTCTTCCGTCACCGGCTCTGCAAGCGAGGCTGCCGGTCCAACAGCTGCCAGGCTACTCAGGAAGACAAAGCGCCGGAGGTTCGGGGCATGGCGGAGGAGGGCTGTTATGAGGTTCGCCGTGGCATCTCGATTGCCGCGCAGAAACTCCTCAAAACTCCGAGCAGCAATCAGCCCCGCTACATGGTAGACAACCTCCACCCCAGCAACAGCGCGGGGAAGCGAGTCCGGTTCCGTGAGCGAGGCTTCCACCAGCTCTACCGGTTTGCCCTCCAGCCAACGCCGGTTGCTCTGCCGGCGGACAATACAGCGGACCGGTAGACCACGCTCCAAGAGGGCATCGACAAGGTGACTCCCAATGAAGCCTGTTGCGCCCGTTACCAAGACTGTCATGCTCTCGCGAAGAGCTTGGCGATGGCTGCAAAAATAGGGGAGCCAGCACTGCCTTCTGCGGGCGGTCCCTCAGAGGTACTCCAGCAGATCGTGTCGGGTGATCACACCGATGAAGTGCCCGAACTCTGAGAGGATGACGGCGGGATATTCGCGCAGCACCTCAATGCCCTCTTGGATGGAACTGTGAGCGTCTACAACAGGCAGCGGCTCTTCGAGGAAGTCTGCAACTGGACGGTGCAGTGCCAGGTGGTCTTCCAAGAGGGCTTTCAGCAGGCGATTCTCGCGGACTGTGCCGATGACACGCCGGTGGTCAATGACGGGCAGCTGCGAGAGCTCATAGGCATTCATCTGCTGCAGTGCTTCCTGAACTGTTGCCGTGGGCGGGACGGAAACGAGTGCCGGGACTCGCCCACGGGCAAGCTTGCTCTGGAGCACGGTCTTCAGCGAAAAGTCCCCGACGTCGAGGAGGTGGTGTTGGCGCAGCCACTCCTCGGAGTGATGCTTGCTCAGGTAACGCTCACCGGTATCGCAGATGATTGTGACCACAACGGCATCGGCAGGGAGCAAGCGGGCAACGTGGAGAGCTGCTGCGACGTTTGTCCCCGAAGAGCCGCCGCAGAAAATCCCTTCCTCGCGTGCCAGTCGGCGTGCCATGAGAAAGGACTCCCGGTCGCTGATGCTGAGAACTTCATCAATGAGGTTGATGTCCAGGTTGCCCGGAATGCGCTCCTGTCCGATCCCTTCCACAAGGTAGGGCGAGGCTTCCCCGACGCGCCCGGTTTCCTTGTAGCCTTTGATCACAGAACCGACTGGATCGGCGGCAATGACACGGATGTTCGGATTCATCCGCTTCAGGAAGCGGGCAACACCGGTGATGGTGCCGCCAGTCCCAATGCCAGCGACAAAGTGCGTGATGCGCCCTTCGGTATCTTCCCAGATCTCCGGTCCGGTGGTCTGCTCATGGATGGCGGGATTGGCAGGATTGTCGTACTGGTTGAGCATAATCGCATTGGGGAGCTCCTCTGCCAGGCGTCGGGCAACGTTGAAGTAGTATTCCGGCGAGCTCGGGGGCGCCGCGGAGGGGACGATGAGCACATCTGCACCGAGCGCCTGAAGGTAGCGGATCCGCTCCTGGGAGGCTTTGTCCGTCATGACGAAAAGGCACTGGTACCCTTTGATGCGTGCAGCAAGTGCCAAGCCGATTCCGGTATTGCCACTGGTTGGCTCAACAATCAGCATGCCCGGACGCAGCTTGCCCTCTCGCTCGGCAGCCTCAATCATGGCAATGCCAATACGGTCCTTGACCGAGCCTCCGGGATTCCGATTCTCCAACTTGACCAGGACGGTTGCTGCAACCCCGCGGGTCACGCGCTGGAGCTTGAGCAGAGGCGTCTTTCCGATGAGCTGCAAGATGTTCTCGTAGTACCGCATGAGCACTCGGCTCTCGGAACGCTCTACGAATATAGCCAGCGGTTCCAAAAGAAAAACGGGCGCCAGAGAGAACCCCTGGCGCCCGTTTGGGCAGAAGTGCTCCTGCACGCTTACTTCGGCTGTTCCTGCGTTTCCTTCTGCTTCTTGGCGTGCTTCTTAGCGTGCTTCTTGGCGTGCTTCTTGACCTGCTGCTCCGTCTTTGCCTCTGCCGGCTTTTCAGAAGGGGCAGGGGCTGTCGTTGTGTGCGGAGCAGAAGGTGCCGGGGCTGCCGGTTTCGCCGGAGTTGCTGGCTTTGCTGGAGCTGCCGGAGTTGCTGGCTTGGGCTGTTGTGCAGGTGAGCTCTGCTGCTGAGCCCAGACCATGGCGCTGCCCACCAGGAGAGCCAGCGCCGCTGCCATGAGACGCTTCATCGGAAGACCTCGATGATGTTCAACATGCCATTTCTCGGCAGCGCAAAATTGGACCCAGGGGACTGAGAGTCCGCTGAAACAACGGTGAAGGAATTCCCCAATAGATGGCAACAACGGGCTGAGTAGGCGCTTTACACATTTTCATCCGGGGCTGCAGCGGCGCTTTTTGGTAAGTTTGCAACTGGTCTGCTTCCTGCCTCCGGCTGCGATGGAGCACGGCAACTACATCAATGGACGCTGGCAGCCAAGCCTCTCAGGACGATGGTTCGAGGATCGCAATCCCGCCGATACCCGAGACTGCATCGGGCGTTTCCCGCTGTCCTCAGCAGAGGATGTTGAGGCGGCTGTTGCTGCCGCGAAAGCTGCCTTTGCGCGGTGGCGCCTCCTGCCAGCTCCGCGCCGCGGAGAGCTCCTCCGCCGAGTTGGGGAATTGCTCGTGGAGCGCAAAGAAGAACTGGCACGAGCGATGACCCGTGAGATGGGCAAGCCGCTGGTGGAAGCCCGCGGTGATGTGCAAGAAGCCATCGATACCGCCTTCTACGCCGCCTCCGAGGGGCGCCGCCTCTTCGGATATACCACTCCGAGCGAGCTCCCCAATAAGGTCAACCTCTCGTTCCGCATGCCTGTTGGGGTCTGCGGCATCATCACGGCGTGGAATTTCCCCATCGCTGTGCCGTCGTGGAAGATTTTCCCCGCTCTCGTCTGCGGTAACACGGTCGTCTGGAAGCCTTCGGAGGATGCTCCGCACTGCGCCAATCTGCTGGCACAGATTCTGGCAGAGGCGGGTATTCCTGCAGGCGTCTTCAACGTGGTTCACGGCGATGCGGAAGCCGGCGAGGCACTGGTTCGTCACCCCGAGGTTCGCCTCATCGCCTTCACGGGCTCCACCGCCGTGGGACGACGGATCGCGGCTATTTGCGGGGAGCAGAATAAAAAGTGCTCGCTCGAAATGGGGGGCAAAAACCCCCTTATTGTCTTGCCCGATGCCCCGATGGAGCTTGCCCTCGAGGGCGTCCTCTGGGGTGCCTTCGGCACCACAGGGCAGCGCTGTACGGCAACCTCTCGCTTGATCCTCCATCGGGACATCGCCGCATCTTTCCTGCAACAGCTCATCGAGCGTGCTTCGGCACTCCGCGTCGGCAACGGGTTGGAAGAGACAACGCACGTCGGACCCATCATCAACGCCCGCCAGCTCGAACGCATCGAGACCTACGTCCAAATCGGACTCCAGGAAGGCGCCCGCCTGGTTCTGGGCGGACACCGACTCATCGACGGGGACTATGCCCACGGCTACTTCTTTGCCCCCACGATCTTCACCGACGTTACCCCGACAATGCGCATCTTCCGAGAGGAAATCTTCGGTCCGGTGCTCTCGGTGACCACGGTTGATTCCCTGGAGGAAGCAATTGCCGTTGCCAACGACAGCGAGTACGGGCTCTCCTCCTCGATTTACACCCGAGACATCACCGCGGCGTTCCGGGCGATCCGGGACCTGGAAGCGGGCATCACATACATCAACGCCCCAACGATTGGAGCCGAAGCCCACATGCCCTTCGGTGGGGTGAAAGCTACCGGCAATGGACATCGGGAAGGTGGCTGGACCGTCTTCGACATCTTCACCGAGTGGAAGACCGTCTACATTGACTACTCCGGGCGCCTGCAGCGTGCCCAGATTGACACCGAGCGCCTTGAGGATGGAGCCTAGGATGTACCCCGTTCAGAGCGCCACCGCGGTAGACCTGCTCTCCGAGCTGGAAGCCCTCTGGGGAGGCGAGCGGGATTTCTTCATCCGTGCGGCAAATGCCGCAGCGCTGCTCTTCTGGCGCTTGCCCGAAGTGAACTGGGTGGGCTTTTACCTCCGCGATGGGGAAGAACTCGTGCTCGGACCTTTCCAGGGCAAGCCGGCATGCCAGCGGATTCCGCTCAACCGGGGAGTGTGTGGTCGGGCAGCCCGGCAGCGGCGAACGCTCTGCATCCCGGACGTCAGGCACGAGCCCGATTACATCGCCTGTAGCCCGGAGACACGCTCAGAGCTCGTCGTCCCACTCCTCTCCACCGACTGCCTGTACGGTGTCCTGGACGTCGATAGCCCCCGGCAGGCACGCTTCACAAGCCAGGATATTGCCCTGTTGGAATCGGTCGCCCAGAAACTGCTATCCGGTGCTGATCTGGAACGGCTGCGCCGCTACTACCAGCTCTGACGCCTACGATGCGCCACCGAGGAAGGCTTGTCCTGCTGTGCTGTGCCACCATCGGGCACGCACAGGTGGTTGTCAATGAAGTTCTCCCTGTCCCTCCAACCGGAGAGCCAGAGTGGGTAGAGGTGTATAACGGGAGCGATACGACTGCTGAGCTGACCGGCTGGTGGATTGCAGATCTGCGCACCGCGGTGCGCTTGCCTCCGCTCCGGCTACCGGCTCGGGGATACGCCGTACTGACTCGTGATACCGCGGCTCTCCGCGAAGTCCGGCAGCTGCCCGAGGGGGTTGTGCTCTGCGAGCTGCGCCTGCCGACGCTCAACAACACGAGCGACGCTGTTATCCTTCGCCGCGCTGATTCCGTGCTCGTTGACTCGCTCTTCTACTCCTTGCGGTGGGGCAGGAGTGGGATTTCCCTGGAGCGCCGGCAGCCCACTTCTCCGGCATGGTCGCCTGAAAACCTGGCTCCCTGCCAAGCACCGACGGGGGCAACACCAGGCGAGCTCAACAGCATCACCCCAGTCCCGAGCGATTACCAACTGCGGGAATTCCGCCTGAGTACCCCCACAACTGTCCTGGTGGTGGTGGAGAATACCGGGACGGAAGAGCAGGCAGGGGCTTCCTGTACTCTCTGGATCGACCGCAACCACGATTCGGTCTTTACTGCCGATGAGCGTTGCTGGCAGCAGGGAGTTCCGACGCTGATGCCCGGGCACCGTTGGCAGTTTACCATCGCAGTAGATTCGCTCTGGGCAGCGATTCCTGAAGGGTGGTATGAGTGTCAAGCCGTGGTAAATCTCCCAGGGGACGCCCGGCGCTGGAATGATACACTGCGTCGGCGCTTCTACCGCTCGATTGCCCTGCCGGCAGTGCGCATCAACGAAATCCTCTACGAGCCGGTCCCGGGTGGGGCAGAGTTCGTCGAGCTGGTCAACGTCGGTCCGGATACCCTCGTGCTGGAGGGCTGGAAGCTCCACGACTGGAGCCCATCGGCAGCCGATACGGTCTGCGTCCCCGTTCCACTCCGGGTGCCACCCGGCGGATTCGCTGTCATCGCGTGGGACAGTGCGATTGTCGGAGCATACCCGCAGTTGCAGACCCATCCTGGGTTCGTCCTCGCAGGAGGCACGCTGACGTTGAACAACACAGGCGATGTGCTCGTTGTCCGTGACCCCAACGGGGTGGTGGTAGATTCGCTCGCGTACACGCCGGAGTGGCACGATCCGGTCCTGAGCAGCTCCCAGCGCCAGGGGAGGAGTTTAGAGAAGCTCCATCCATTGCTGCCCTCAGCCGAGCGGAGTTCGTGGAGCAGTTCGGCAGCTGCTCTCGGAGCAACGCCAGGGGAGCCGAATAGCATCGCTGTTCCGCTGCCCCGCGAAGGCACGCTCACAGCGGCTCCGAATCCTCTCCGGCTCTCGTCCGAGGAGCGGCGATACTGTGTGCTGTCCTATGAGCTGCCCTTTGGGCGTGCATTTCTCACCGTGCGCCTGTTTACCGAGGAAGGTGCCCACGTGCGCACCCTTGCCCATGCCCTCTTTACGGCTTCTACCGGATACGTGGTATGGGATGGGCGTACCGATCGTGGAGAGCTCGTGCCTCCAGGGATCTACGTCGTGCTGCTGGAGGCGGAGGAGGCCGGAGGCGGGCGGCGCTTTACAGCAAAGGCGGCGATCGTGGTGGGCTACTGAATGCGGAGTACTGCGGCACTCTGGCTGTTGCTCTGGCGTTGGCTCCCACTCCGGCGGCGGTGGGGCATCATCCAGCTGATTGCTCTGCTCTCACTCCTGGGCATCGGGATTGGAACGGCGACACTGCTGAGCGTCCAGAGCATCTTCAAGGGCTTTCACCGAACGGTGCAGACACTCTTGCTGCGCTACGAACCACACCTGCAGCTTCTTCCTGCCCAGGGACAATGGCTGACGATGAGTCCGGAGAGCCTTGCATCCTACGCCCAACGGCTCCGTGCACGGGCGTTCATGCCAGTCATCTCCGGGCGTATCCTCGTGCGGCGGGGTGGCTCATTTGCCCCAGCCACCCTGCTTGGAGTACCGCCGGAAGCGCTCCAGCGCACGACGAACATTCCCCAGAGCATTCTCATCGGGCACTTCAGCTTTGCCGCGAATGGACGCCCTGCTGCACTGGTAGGGGCAGGGCTCGCGGAGCGTCTCCATCTCCTGCCCGGCGACACGCTCTGGCTTTGGACTCCCCAGATGCTGGAGCAAGTAGCCATCGGCTTACCTGTTGGACCTGGTTTTGCCCTGATGGTCTCGGGGGTCTTCCAAGCAACGGCGGCGGGGGAGCAGGGCTTTGCGCTCTATACTGATACTGCTACCGCACGGCGCCTCTTCGGGCTTGCTCCACACCGCTGGAGCAGCATCGATCTGTGGCTTGCCCGCATGGAGGACGTCCCCGAAGTACACCGCCACGCACGGCTTCCGGCAACACTCCGGCTCCTGCCGTGGTACGAGCGCCATCGGCAGCTCTACGAGGTACTCCGCCTGGAACGGCTCGGCACGTTCGCGGTGCTGAGCTTGGTGGTGCTCGTCGCTGTGTTCAACGTTGCCGCCGCACTGCAGATGAGCGCCGTGCAGAAACGGCGTGAACTTGCCCTCCTGCACGCTCTCGGCATGCCCACAAGGCAGCTCCAGAGGCTCTACTTACGCCAAGGGCTTCTCCTGGGAAGCGCCGGTGTCTGTCTGGGATTGCTCGGAGGCTTGAGCTTCTACTGGGGACAACTCCACTTTGGCTGGATCCGTCTGGACCCCACGCGCTACATTCTCTCGACGCTGCCGGTTTTCCTGGAAAGCAGCGACGTGCTCGGGGTGACCGGGGTTGCCCTCGCTCTGGTCATGCTCGCCTCCGTAGCTCCGGCACGCTGGGCAGCACGCCTCAATGTTGCCGAAGCACTGCGGGAGGAATGAGCAGGCAAGCGTCTGGAGAGGGTGTAATTTTGCAGCGCCATGCGCATCCTTGTGCTCCTCAGTGTGCTCATCGTTGCTGCCCGGGGACAGTCTGCCGTTCCCGATGATGCCTCGCACTACACCGATGTCGGCAACATCCGGCTGACCATCTCCAACTTTGGAACGCTCGGCACGGGGTTTGCGAATTGGCCTAGTCAACCCTCGTGCGAGTATCCCCGAGGCAGTGGGATTGAGCACCTCTTCATCGGGGGACTCTGGGTCGGCGGACGTGTTGGACGCGGAGGAGAGAGCCTCATTGCAGTGTCGACCGCTGCTGTTGACGTTGCCTCTGCCCGGTATGCGAGCGAGGGGTTCGAGTTTACAGCGCTCACTCCGGTCAGCATCCGCTCGTCCTTGCCCACAGACCCGTACTACACTCCGCATGCGGTCAGTCACCGAGATTTCATCGCTGAGTTTACCGACACCAACCAGGTTGTCCCTGGCACAGGGCAGCGGATTCCGAAGCATGACTATCCACTCGGGCTCCACGTCCGCCTGGAGAGCTACGCCTGGGGGTACCCCTTCGCCGATGCTTTTGTCATCCTCTGGTACACCATCCGGAACGTTTCCGCTGCCCCGATCGAGAGCCTCTACGTTGGACTGTGGGCAGACCCCGTGGTGCGCAACACACGCCTGGTTGCTCCACGCGGAACGGCGTTCTACAGTGCCGGTGCTGAGGGCTTTCTGCCCGAGGAAGCGCTCATCTACGAGTGGGATGCCGCTGGCGACCGGGGACTTGCCGACAGCTACTTTGCACTGAAGTTCCTCGGCAGCGAGCCCCCGGCAGCGGGAGTGTTCTTCAACTCCTGGCAGTTTCGGAACACTACCGGGGACGAATGGACGCAGTCGCCGCAGGATGATCTGGCACGCTATCGGCGCTTGTCGAGCAGCTTCCTGGGGCAAGTGTCGCTGGAGTACGCCCGTCAGTTCCTGCGTACACCGAGCAACCGCTCGATCCTGCTCTCGGTCGGTCCATTTGCTCGTCTGGAGCCGGGGGATTCCCTGCGGGTCGCTTTCGCGGTCATCTGTGCCAAGAAGCCGGGGGAGCCTTCCGCGGATGATGAGTCCAGCCGCGTCCATCTCCTGCGCTACGCCCGATGGGCACAGCGAGCGTACAACGGAACCGATCTCAACGGGAACGGGCGTCTGGACCCAGACGAACCCGACTTGCGGGGGGATGGGAGCATCGTCCGCTTTGTGCTGCCCTCGCCGCCGGAAGCCCCGCGAGCACGCCTTGTGGTCGGCAGTGGGGAAGCTACCCTGTACTGGAGCGACAATGCGGAAGCTTCTCGCGACATCTTCACCAACCGGCGGCACTTTGAGGGCTATCGGCTCTGGCTTGCTGGTCCTTCAAGAGAGGCTCTGGACACGCTACAGCTCCTGCGCCAGTGGGACATCACAGGCAATGGGGTTGGCTACGACAACGGCTTTGAGAACATCCGCCTCCGCGATCCGGAAGGCAACCCGCAGCCTCGGCGCTTCCCCGAGGACACCACCGAGTACGTCTACGCTTACCGGCTGACCAACCTGCTCGATGGGTGGCTCTACCGCATTGGGTTGACAGCCTTCAGTGCACCCGATGATCTCAACGGCATCCCCTCGCTGGAATCGAGCCCACTTTCGGCGGAGTTCCTCTTCATTCCGGGGCGCCAGCCCCTGCCCTTCGATAGCTCGGTGCGGCTCGGTATCTTCCCGAACCCCTACCGGCTCTCTGCTGCCTGGGAAAGCGGTCTTTCCGAGCGCGGACGTAAGCTCTACATCTCCAACCTCCCGCCAGTCTGCCGCATCCGCATTTGGAATCTGGCAGGGGAGGAGATCACCAGCCTCTGGCACGAGAGTGGGCGGAGCGAGGGCACGGAAATCGCATGGTTTCGCCTGGCGGCTGTGCAGGGCACTCTCCACACCAGCGGTGGAATCCATGCCTGGGACATGCTCAGCGCCGCAGGACAACCCGTGGCGCCCGGACTCTACATCGTGACAGCAGAATCACCTGACGGCACCGATGTGCGCGTGGGGTACCTGCTTGTGGTCAAGTAACACACACACGGGGAGAACAATGCCGCTGCTCCGATCCGTTGCACTCCTCAGCCTGGTCACGCTGACGCTCTGGGGACAATACCGACGCGTCCACGTTCACGAGATCATGACCTTGCCGCCAGATTCTCTCGCTGTGGGGTCGCTCCTTTCTCCCTTCGTTGGGGACACAGTCGTGCTGGTCGGGATTGTTACCGTGCCGCCCGTTCTGGATCCAGCCACGGACCGCCGTCCTCTCCTCTGGGCTGGCGCCCGGTGGGTGACCTTTCTGCGGGACTCAAACCCGAACTTGACCGCCTACGCTGGTATCAACGTCCTGCAAGCCGATACGACCGTGCAGACAACCTACTTCGACCGCATTCGCCCGGGCGATTACGTGGAAGTGCTCGTCCGCATTACGAACTTCCCCACCAGCACGGACCCACTCCGCAACCGCCTGGGACCAACGCAGGCAGAGGTCATCACCGGACCTCAGGCTCGACCGGTTGAGTTCGTGGATTACAACGTGCCGCTGCCGGAGCCTGTCCCGGTCCAGATTTCGGACTTCTATTCCGGTCCGGTCGGCAGCTCAGTGCCCAACATCGAGCGTGGTTCCCGCTACGTCGGGATGCTGGTCGAGCTGCGCGATGTGGTCGTGGTAGCAAATCAGCCGGTCATTGTTATCTCCGATGATGCCGGCAACCAGATGTACCTGCGGGATCAGTCAGGCTACTTCACAACGCGAGCACACCGGCTGCGAAATTTCACCCCTTACCCCGTCGGGCAACGGATCCGTCGGCTCCGGGGCTATATCACCGCGAGCACCGTCGGAGGGCAACCACAATCGTTCATGATCACGCCGGTCTACCCCGACGATGTGGAGCTGGGGACTGCACCGCCGGTGATCACTTCGGTACAGCGGGACCGCGCCCGTCCATTCCCTCGTCCAACCGAGCCGGTACCTATCACCATCGGGGTGCGCCAAGGGGATCACCCCCTGACCTTTGTTCGGCTGCGAGCTACTGACGGTGGCACGGATACGCTGACTCTGGAAGCCACGCACCAGGGCGATACGCTGTTTACAGCAACAATCCCGCCCTACCCAGCCGAGACACTCGTACGCTACTGGGTCGAGGCAGCGGATACTGCGGGCACCCTGGTCCGCTTCCCCGTCTCTGGCGTCCTCTTCTACAAAGTGCTCGACCGCCCGACGCGGATCGCTGATATACGGCAAACGCTCAATCCGAACGGAGCTTCCGGCTACGTCGGCTTCCGCGTCGTGCTGGAAGGTGTCCTCACAGCGGACACCTCGGACATTCCCAACAATGGGGCGCCGCGCATGTACCTGCAGGATGACACCGCGGCGTTCTCCGGCATCTGGCTCCAGACAATCGCGACCACAGACCCCGTGCGGAGCTTCCGTCGTGGAGACCGGATTCGGGTCTCCGGCGTTGTGGCAGAGCTGGGCGCACGAGCACAAGACCAGCACGTCACGGCGCTGACCTCGGTTGCCTTGGTCGATTCCAATGGAGACGGTGGCTTCATCTCCTCGGGCAATACTGTACCGCCCGTCATCGTGCGCACCCGTGATCTTGCCGGTAACCGCCAAGGACAACTTCCTGCCGAAGGGTGGGAGAGCATGCTTGTGGAGTTCCGCAACGTCATTGTTGTCGATACGAATGCCGACGCCCCATCGAATTTCGGCGAATTCCACATCGTTGATGCGGACCTCTTCGGCACCGCGGAGGAATCCACTGCCCGGCTCCGTGTGGAAACCGACGATGGAGCAACCTCCTACGGCACCCGCGGCACGGATGGGAAGACAGTTCTCCACCGTGGACAGCTTCTGGACTACATCCGGGGCATTCTCTTCTACAGCTTCGGCAACTACAAGCTGGTTCCGCGGAAAGACGACGACATCGGGATCGGCGTCGGAGTTCCATCGGTTTCCCCCCGTCCAAGCCGTATCTCTGGACATTTGGTCGGAGAGGCTTTGGAGCTTCCTGTCCCCGAGGGGGTGGAACGGCTCCGGGTGGAGCTCTCCACTGTCCTGGGGCAGCGGGTATGGAGGTGGGAAGGGATTGCCCATGCGTCGCCTCTCCGGCTCAGCCTGTCGGGATTGCCGCCGGGGATGTACGTGGTCCGTGTCGTATCGGACAGGCAGTGCTCCGCGTTCCCGATCATCCTGCTGCGGTAGGCAATGACGGAGCTTCAGAACCCGTTCGAACTGGAGGAGCTGGCAGCTGCGTACGACCACTGGTACGAAACCCCTCTCGGGGCATTTGCTGAGCACCAGGAGTTGGGGGCATTACGGCAGCTCCTGCAGGGAGTGTCCCGCCAGCACCCGATTGTCGAGGTCGGGGCCGGAACCGGGCGTGTTGCCGCGTGGCTGGCACGGGAGATGGGCTTTCCCGTCATTGCGGTGGAACCCTCTGCGGCGATGCGGCGTCATGGGGAGCGCCGGACTGCGGGCTTACCCGTCTCCTGGGTCAGCGCACATGCGACAATGCTGCCCTTTGCGGATGCATCGCACGCGGGGGTGCTCTTCTTCGCAACGCTTGAATTCATCGCCGAGCCGCGACGGGCTGTGCGCGAAGCCCTGCGCATCCTCCAGCCCGGTGGGATCCTGCTCCTGGGCTGCCTGCACGCACAGAGTCCCTGGGCGGCGCTCTACTGCTGGTTGGGGCGGCGCGGAGAACTCCCCTGGAGCCACGCCCGCTTCTACACCCCAGAGGAGCTCGAAGAGTTGGTAGGGGCACCAGCAGAAGGGAGGACAGAAGCGCTCTTCTGCGCTCCAGCGGCACAGGAACCCTTTGAGGAAGCCGATGCTGCCGGACGTCGGGCCGGCAATGCCCCGGCGTTTGTCGTTCTGCGATGGAGAAAGCCATGACGGTTGCAGCAACAGTCGCTGTCTATCCCTTACGGCAGCTCGATTATCGAGCAATCGATGCAGCCATCGCTGCCCTGCAGCAATCAGGGCTTGCCGTTGACGTACAGCCGATGCACACAGAGCTTTCCGGTCCGATTGAAGAGGTCTTCACCGCCTTGCGCCAAGCGTTTCAGTCCGCTGCTTCCTATGGAGTGACAATCATGACCGTCACGCTGACCAACGCCTGTGTGCCACCGTCGGCTCCTCCTGACGAGAGGTGAGCACGCCTGCCATGGCAGCGCTCCTCTGGTTCTCTACGGCTTTCGACATTCTCTGCCTTGAGGGACCCGACGCGCTGGATTTCCTCAATCGGATGAGCACAGCGGAGCTGGCACACTTGCCCGTTGGGGAATCACGGGCAACGGTTTTCACAACCGAGAAGGGGCGTATCCGCGAGGTTGCCATCGTCGTGCAGCGTGAGGCAGGCACGCTAGAGGTTGTCTGCCCAGCGGGCAGAGGGGAAAGCCTCCTTGGCTGGCTTCAACGTTTCCGCTTCCTGGAACAGCTGCGTTTGTCCCCGCCTCAGGTGTGGGACGGGAGCGAACTCCACGGTTCTGGTGGAGGGGAGCTCTTGAGGCGCCTCGGGGTGCCGCTACCGACCCAGCACCACTGGGGCGCTGGAGGTGCTGCATTCTGGCGGGGCATCCCGCTTCGCTGCTTCTGGATCCCCGCCTATAGTGGAGGGGAGGCCTACCGCATACTCTTGCCCAGGGGGCATGGGGACCAGCTCCGAGCCGCTCTGCAGGAAGTCCTCGGGGAACCTTCGACGGCAGATCAGGTGGAGGCTGCCCGTATCCTTGCAGGGCAGGGAAAGCCCGGAGCGGAATGGAGTGAGGAGTACAACCCCTTTGAGGTCGGACTCGGGGAGCTGGTGAGCCTGAGCAAAGGCTGTTACATCGGACAGGAAGTGCTGGCACGGCTGGAGACGTATGGCAAAGTGCAGCGGTGCCTGCTCCGATTCCAGAGCAGGGAACCCATCCCGGTTCCTGCGGCACTCTCCGTTGGACAACAGCGCATCGGTACCATCACCAGTGCTGCCCCTGTTGCCGAGCTTGCAGGCTGGGTTGCGTTGGGAGTAGTTCGCCGCGAGTGGATGGAGGCGCCAAGCTTTACGGCAGAGACACCGGAAGGCAGGCAGATTGTCCTTCAGCGCTATGGGCAGTGATCATGCCGAGTGTGCTCATCACCGGAGCAGCCCGTCGCCTCGGGCGCTCCCTTGCCGAAGGCTTCGCCCAGCGGGGGTGGGATGTAGTGCTCCACTACTGGCGCTCAGCTCAGGAGGCATACCAGCTGGCACAGCAGCTACAGCACTATGGGGTGCGGATACTCACAGTCCAAGCCGACCTGCGGAATCGGGAGCAGATCGAGCACGTCTTTACCTCCATTGCTGAGCAATGGGGTGCACCGGACGTTCTGGTCAACAACGCGGCGGTCTATCCGCCAGCACACCCGCTCCTGGAACTCAGCCCAGAGCTCTGGGAGGAGACGCTCCGGGTAAACCTCACAGCGTGCCTCTACACCAGCCAGGCATTTGCGGCAGTGCAGACCGTCGCGGGACGCATTGTCAATATCGCCTCGCTGGGCGGGGTCCGTACGTGGCGCCATCGCACGGCTTATAACGTCTCGAAAGCAGCACTGCTCCAGCTGACCCGCAATCTCGCCTTGGAGCTGGCTCCCCGCATCACCGTCAACGCCGTCTGCCCGGGGATCCTGCTGTTAGAGCCCGGCGAAGAAGGCGTTGTGCCCGCAGAGCGTATCCCCGCGCAACGGTATGGGACAGCCGGGGATGTCTTCGAGGCAGTCTACTTTTTTGCCACTGCGACGTCATACATCACCGGGCAGTGGCTCCTGGTTGATGGAGGGTACCACTTGGTGCGCTGAGGACTTTGATGGAAAACAAGCTCCCTGTCGGACAGCGATCGCCGAAAGCATACGATAATCCTGAGTTCCTGCACAGCCGTGATGCCCGAGTGATTCGGATTCTGGCAGAGTACCTCTATCCAGAGCAGCGGTTTCGGAAGCTCCGGGTTCGGAACACGGTTGTCTTTTGGGGATCAGCGCGGTGCCTGTCGGAGGAGGAATTCCGCCACCAGTGGAACGCTCTGCAGGCGCAACAGGAATGGCGTGGGGCGGAGGACACCGTCTTGCAGAAGCGGCGGCAGGAGCTAGAGCGCATTCGCCCGCTGACACGCTACTACGAAGAGGCGCGTCGCTTGGCACGCATGCTCACCGAGTGGTCACTGACACTTCCTCCAGCCCGGCGCTTCATCATCTGTTCCGGTGGTGGTCCAGGGATTATGGAAGCTGCTAACCGTGGCGCCTACGAAGCCGGGGGAATCTCTATCGGGCTGGGCATAAGCTTGCCCTATGAGCAAGCTCCGAACCCCTACATCACCCCTGAGCTGAACTTCGAGTTCCACTACTTCTTCATGCGCAAGTTCTGGTTTGTCTACCTGGCAAAGGCAATGGTGCTCTTCCCCGGCGGGTTCGGCACGATGGACGAGCTGATGGAGGTGCTAACCCTTGTTCAGACACGCAAAATCCGCCGCCGTCTGCCGGTTGTACTCTACGGCGAAGAGTTCTGGCGCCGTGTCATCAATTTCGACTACATGGCCGAAGCCGGGGTGATTTCCCCGGAAGACCTCCAGCTCTTCGTGTACACGAACACACCGGAGGAAGCCTTTGCGTACCTGCAAGAGCACTTGCGCACTGTCTACGGACTCGGTGCCCCGTACGAAGAGGCTCCGTAGCACAAACGAGAGGGGAAAGACCATGTACGCAGCGCTGCTCCTCCTCGGAGTTCTCTGGAGCAGTCTCGCTCTGTCCGGCGAGCTCCGCCTGTATCCTCCAAACCCGGAGCGGGGAAGCTCCGTTTCGGTGGAGTACCGTCCCGATAGCCTCCGCTTCGCTCCGGGGGAGTATCTCTGGCTCTACGTCTACGAGTTCACAGAGCATCAGGCATATCCCACTCTCCGGGAGATTCCGCTGGAGTACCAGCGCACCACAGGGGTGCATGTGGGTGCTTTCCGCTTGGATACAGCAACGGTCTTCGCACTCTGCAAAGTGGGCACCGGACACCTCTTCGACACCCATCACGGGCAGTTGTGGGAGATTCTCGTGCACGAGAGGGGCAAGCCTCTCCGGGCAGCGCTGATCCGCGCTGCAACCAGTCGCTTCGGGCTTATCCACGATGGTGGGTGGCGGAGGATGCCGGATTTGGAAACTGCTGAGCGCCTCCTGCAGCAGGTGGTCCGTGAGTACCCGAATGACTTCGCTGCCCATATCTGGCTTGTTGCCGTTCAAGGACGGCTCGGGATGCTCGATCCCCAAAGGCAGCAGCAACGCCTTCGGGAGCTCCTCCAGCAGCCCTACCCGCAGGAGAGCGAGGCGGATGTCCGCGCCGCTCTCTGGGCTCTGGGCGCACTGCGAGAGCATAAACGGCTGACAATGCTCGAAGAGCAGGTTCTGACCCGCTTCCCCCACTGGGAGCTTGCCCGCGAGATCCTCCTGGTACGCCTCAACCGCGCCGCGATTGCCCAGGAATACATCGCCACAGCAGAACGCTTTCTGCGCCTCTACTCGAGCGGAACACCGGGATACGATGAGGCATACGTGGCACTGGTCCGCGCATTGCTCCAGTACGACCGCCCCGATAGCGTTGCGGCACTCTTCCGGCGCTTCCCGACAGTCCCAGTGGAAGCCTATGCGGAGCTAGCAAACTACTGGCTGGAGCGGCGGCAGCCGGAGAAGGCAGCGCCGTGGGTACAGCACATGCGAGCAACATACGAGCACCAGCGCCTGGCCCGCCTCCATCGCAGACCCAAACATCTGAGTACAGCGGAGTGGGAGCGCAGCACCCGGATTCTCTCCGGACTCGTGCTGGCAACGGAAGCGCGGCTGCTGCGCCAGAATAGGCGAGTCGAAGAGGCTATCGAACGCTTCCAGCAGGCTCGCTCTGCCTACCAGGACGATGCGCCTACGGAGCTGTTCGAACAGCTGGTGGAGGCTCTCCGCGTTGTGGGGCAGAACAAAAATGCCTTTGCCGTCTGCACGGAAGCCATCCTGCAGTCGAAGGACAGCGACACGCTCTGGGCACAGTTCCGAGAGCTTTTCCTGCAGGTGGTACGGGCTGACTCGCTGGAGCTTCAGCAGGAGATGCTCCGTCTGCACGAGCGTGCGGCAGAGCTCCGGCGTCAGCGCCTCTGGTGGCAGGAACGCCTGGAATGGCAACTTCCCGAAACGCTTGCCAACTACCCGCTCATCTCCCCAGCCGGGGACACCCTGACCTTAGCCCAGTTGCGGGGGAAAGTTGTCTTGCTGGACCTCTGGGCAAGCTGGTGTCGACCCTGCATGCAGTCGTTCCCGCTCCTGCAAAAGCTCTGGGAGCTCTACCGAGAACGCCCCGATGTGGCCATCGTCGCCCTCAATGTCTGGGAACGGACCGAAGAGCGCCGGAAAGCTCTGGCTGACTTCCGGCTCAACAATCCACAGTACAGCTTCCCGCTCTACGCCGATGAACACGACGGCATCCCGCCCCGGCTCGGGGTAACGGGGATCCCAACCCAATTCTTCCTGGACCGCCACGGCGTGATCCAGTTCCGACGCATCGGATATCGGTCGGAGAAGGACTTCCTCGAAATGCAGGACCGCTTGGAAGTGTTACTGCAACACCGGTAACAGCAGTGGAGGGAACCATGCACCGCATCGTGCTCGGTGTGTCGCTGGTGACGCTCCTGGCACTGCCCGCTCCTGCTCAAGTTGGGATCAGCTTTTTCGGCGGGCTTGCTACCCCGAGTGCTTCCATCAATGACGTGTACAACCGCGCGGGCTTCCGCTCTGGGGATACCCTCCGGTCCCTTCTCCGGGAGGCAGCTCGACTCGGATACCAGCTCGGGATTCGGACGCGGAGCACCCTTTCGGAGCGTTTCTCCTTCATCGGCGGTATTGCCCTTGTGCGCTTTCCGCAGAGCCGCCTCTATGTGACCGATCCCCAGAGCGGGGATACGCTCGCAGTGCTGGCATCGGTACAGAACCTGGTGCCGATCTCTGCCGGGGTTGAATTCCACGTCCTGCCCGGACCTCTGCAGCTGTCCGTCAGCGGACAGCTCAGTTACACGATCTTGAACACCTCAACCGACTGGGAGCGGGGCACCATTTCCGTCCCGCTGGCTCTGGGGACGCAGAACAGTCATCGAGTGGGCGCAGATGTTGGTGCCGGCATTGGACTGGCTGCTGGTCCGGTGGGCATCGGAGCAGAAGTCCGATACGCCATCAGTAACCTCATCGGACGGGTAGAAGGGGAGGAGCCGAAGAGCTACCTCTCGCTCCTGCTGGTGCTCACCCTTGGACTTTAGAGTGCCAGCACAGCTGCTCGCTCTCGGGCGGAGAGTAAACGCCACTGCCCGGGTTGGAGGCTCCAGAGCTGGAAATCCCCGATTTGAACCCGGAGCAAGCGCAGCGTCGGATGCCCGACGGCTGCCGTCATGCGGCGGACCTGGTGGTATTTGCCCTCGGTCAGCTCCAGGGCAATCCAACATGTCGGGACAGTCTTGCGGAAGCGCACCGGGGGAACGCGTGGCGGGATCTGCGGCTGCGGCTCCAGAATCCACACCCGGCAGGGCTTCGTGCGATATCCTCCGGCAATCCGCACCCCGCGTCGGAGCTGTTCCAGCGCCTCCTCTGATGGAATGCGCTCTACCTGTGCCCAGTACACTCGACGATGGCGAAAGCGCGGATGGAGCAGCCGGTAGACAATCCATGGCTCATCACTCAGCAAGAGCAATCCCTCGCTCTCGGCATCTAACCGCCCAACAGGATAGACCCCTGGCGGGAACCCGAACTCCGCCAAGGTCCGAAAGCGCGACCCCGGGATTGGTGTAAATTGCGAGAGAACTCCGTATGGCTTGTAGAAGGCGATGAGCATGGACGGTGTCCGTTCCGTGCAGTCTCCTCCGAGCAGAGAGGACGTCCAGAGCCGTGTTCCTTGCATACCCGACAGCTCGGTTGAGCTCCTGCGGCAGGCATACCGTGAGCGCTCCGGGCTGATCCGGCAGCGCCTGGAGGAGTTTGCTGCCCTCGGAGAGGATCCCGAAGCGAGCTTCTACGAGCTCTGCTACTGCCTGTGCACACCAGGGACGAAAGCCCGTCATGCTTTGGCATGCTTGGAGCAGCTCCGACGGCGGGACTTCTTCGCCCAGCGGTTGGCTCGCACAGAGCTAGAGCACCTCCTGCGTGCACCGCATGCCTACATCCGCTTCCATCGCCAGAAGGCGCAACGGCTGGCACGCGTCCACGATGTCTTCGAGCGCGTCTGGAGTATCCGCCACAGTGCGCTCTCGCCTGCAGAGAAGCGCTGGGAGCTTGTCCGCACGGTCAACGGTTTCGGGATGAAGGAAGCCTCTCACTTCCTGCGGAATACCGGCGTTCGCGGGATTGCTGTCCTTGACCGCCATATCATCCGGTGGATGCACCGCCTTGGCTGTCCGGTGCGGCTACCAACGAGCCGGCGCTCGTACGAGCAGGCAGAGCAAGCCTTTGTTGTGCTCGCCCATCGTCTGCAAATCCCTCCAGAGGAGCTGGATCTCTTGTGCTGGAGCCTGGAGACCGGCGAGGTCCTGCGATGACGTGGCACCGTGAGCTTCGGCTTCTGCAGAGGGACCGTCGACACGGTTCCCTCACACTCCTCGAGCGCTTTGTCGCGCTCTGCTACCGCATGCAGTCAGCGGGGGCGTCAGCAGAGGACTTCCACAGAAGCGTTCACCAGCTTGTCGATGCGCACCCTGCCATGGCGCTGTTCCGGAACCTCGCATCCCGCTTCGAGTCTCTGCTCACCGAAGGTGCCCCCAGCCAGGCATTCCTCGCGGAGGCGGAGAGCTTCCTGCAGACCCTCCAGCACCACGTTGACCGCGCAGCTGAGATCGCCGCCGCATTCCTCCCGACAGGGGCAACGGTGCTGACACACTCGGCAAGCTCGCACGTGCAACGGGTCCTCCAGAAAATCCTGCAGCTCGACAAACGCATCCGCCTCTTCTGCACTATCTCTGAACCGGGAAGGGAAGGCATTCAGCTTGCCCGCTGGGCACACTCGTCTGGCATCCCTGTTGTGCTGCTGGCGGAGTCCCAAGTCAGCGTCCTTGCGGCTTCTGTCCATCTGTTCCTCATTGGCTCCGATGGAGTCTGCCTGGACGGTGTCATACACAAGGTTGGAACAGCTCTGTTGGCACACTACCTCTGGCTGGAGCACCGTCCCGTTTGGGTCTTGAGCTGTTCGGAGAAATTTCTGCCAGAGCACTGGGGTGAGGAACTGGTCGGGACAGCGCCACGGCTGTGTCGCGGTGCTCTTCCGCAGGCGACACCGTTGTATGACTGCACTCCCTGGGAGTACCTTACCGTGCTCATCACCGAGCAGGGCTTCGAAGAGGCACCCACCGTTCGGGAGCGGCTATCCCAGCGTCGCTCACCGGTCTAGCTACTGCTGCGCTGTGCTCCCGAGATCTACCAGCAGTGAAAAGCGCATCGTGCCTGCCAGCGGGTGATTTTCCTCGATGGTGTTGATGTAGTTGAAGTCCAGCGTGAACATATCGTAGCGCACGCCAGCGCCGAAGGTGA
>Ga0105160_1000293_pt1 | contig 24995 bp, 25 predicted proteins | sample GXS110809BmetaG_FD_89591 | JGI IMG/M metagenome (GOLD analysis project Ga0105160, IMG submission 89591) | Hot spring microbial communities from Gongxiaoshe hot spring, China to study Microbial Dark Matter (Phase II) - GXS 110809B | ecosystem: Environmental > Aquatic > Thermal springs > Hot...
AGCCCCCTCTCCCATCCTCTCCGTCTACCACCGCCACTTCGTCAGGGTTTTCTTCAAGGTTTTGCGAGGGCGTTCAAAATGCATCAGCCTGTTGAAGAACGTTGGATGGATACAGGCGTGCAGCAGCCTGCACATCAGCCAGCACCCCATAACATCGCCGCCCGGAGCAACGTGTTCCACGTGCGGCGGAAAAGCAAGCGTCATAGGGCCTGCATGGCTCGGACCACTCCACGATACTGCTACAGTTGAGAAAATGGTTGAACAGGCTGGCGAATACCCTGACGCTTTAAAAACTCTCCGTAAAATCGTCGAGGAGGTGGACGTTGTTGGATTTTATCCCGTCGACCAGCTTGCGAGGGTTGCGGGAGGCAAGCCGCCCTCGCCGTTAAACCTAGTTACAGCTTTGAGAGAATTGGGATACAGCGCTTCGATAACTCATGTTGACCCAACCGCCGTTAAAACAAACGCGCCGCCGAATGAGCTTTTACGGCTTGCAAAATCTTTTGTGGGATAACCATGAAATGCTTGTTGAAACTTTTATGGCGGCGACCCAACCCTCCGAACTGAAGAAGTAATAGAGAAACATTCTGCGGTGATATTTACACCTCTCACTAAAGAAGGGAAGGACATGCCTGAGTTCGATGTTTTAATACATGTGTCAAGCCATTCGGATGAATTCACTAGAAGACAGATTACGGACAGAATTAGATGTAGTGAAGAATATTATGTTGTACGTAAGGAAACGAATGATCAGTACAAGCTGCTTCGGCAGGAACCGGAACCAGATGGTCCTCTGCAGCCTTTATAATTTTTCAGCAAATTCGCACAATTTTTCGTATAATTTTATAGCAAATTCCCTAACCTCACTAATATTTTTTACAACAATGATGTCTATTCCGTCAGATATTTTATATTGTCCGTATTCGCAGTAAACGTTGAAGCAGAGACCGTCTCTATACCTTTTAAGCTTAGCGGATGACCTCAGTTGCAGAGCTATGTAGTTCTGATATTTTCTGTCCTCTATTATTACAAGCTTCACACCGTTGAAAGATTCAAAATGCTTAAGGGTGGTTGAATTGGGTAAACCTAGCCAGATGTGTGGAACAGATCTTTTTTCCGAAAGATGTATAGATCCCCTTGCTATCTCGACTTCTCCCTTTGAAATGGAAAATAGACAGCCAAAACGGGTTTCTTTAAAAAGCTTGAACAAAAACTCTTTCTGCCTTCCAATCTCATCCAAATGTTTTATCAGATTGCCCGTTTCCTTTTGACTAGCTAAAGACCGTTTGATAGCCCACTCAAACCAATCTACATTTTCGTTGTTCAATGTTATTATACCGCTTTTAAAATGCTTTAAGCTTTACGCTCTAAATGTACTTGCGGTGTTAACTGCCGTAAGCTTTTCTGGCATACATGTATTCTGTATATTCACCGGCAAACCCTGCTGGACACCGCCCTTATACCCGAGGTATATTAGGAATATTTCAGAGCTGCCTTTCTTCGATGACTTCGGCACGTATCTTTCGAGTTTTCGGAAGCTTGTTGCGGTTTCTCTCTCGAACGTTCTTAGGGTTGGGTGTTCGAAGGCTTTGAGCACCATGTTGCCGCCGCGTCTCAGAAACCTGTAGGCTAGCTCCCTGCTTCTTGCCAGCAGGTCTGACTGCTGTTGGACCAGCAGGTCGTAGTCTCCTGAGTGACGGGGTGAAAGGTCTGAGATGACTGTGTCGAAAAACCCGCCCTTCAGAACGTTTTCCAGCTCCCGCACCAGCCTGTGCTCGAACACGTCGGCTTTTATGAAAACTATGTTTGGCCTTTCCAGCTTCAAAGGCTCGACGTCAACAGCCACCACAAACCCCTCTTCTCCAACCGCCTCAGCGGCGACCGCCGTCATGCCTCCTGGAGATGCGCCGAGGTCTAGAACCCTGCCACCCCTCGGCATCACACGCCACCGTCTCTGTATCTCCTCAAGCTTGAAAGCAGCCCGGGACGGCAGCCCTCTCTCCTTGGCCATCCGCCAGTAGGGGTCTTCGCTGCGGCGTTGAAGCCACCGCTCCTTCGTCACCTGCTTTCACTTTTTGAGTTAAGCCACTCCTCCAGCAGCACGCACTGTTTGTAGTGAGGCTCGCTGCGGGGGCCGCAGACAGGGTCGTAGACGCATGAGGGGCATGGGGTTCCCAGAAGAGGGGAGATGTCCACCTGCTTTATCAACGGAACTAGACGGCGTGTCCAACGGTCGTGCGAGAAGGCTTTAACCCTCTTGATATAGCCCTTCTTCTCCAGCTTAATCCCTATCCTAGAGCCTTCACGGCTGGTAACCCCCAGCTTATGCCACAGCTCCGACTGCAGCATCCCCCCCTCATGCTGCATCAGGAGCATCAGAGCCTTTTCCTCAAGCTTGGAAAGCTTCGCCGGCAAAATGTCCTCGTAACATATTGGTTAGCAGGCATAACTTAAATATGTAACTCCGACGCAGCTCTGTTCATCCCTAGCCCTTGCTAAAGCTTATGCCTTTGGATGTGCTGGATTGTTTTCCTGAGCGTTAAAGCGCTGACGCCGGCTGCAGAGGCCAGCCGGGTAAACGGTATTTTTAAGCCGTTGTTTGTGCAGGCTATGTAGAGGGCTGCGGCTGACACGGCTGAGGGTTTCCTGCCCATGAGCAAACGCCCCAAACACAGGTCGTTGCATAGTTTGACGGCTTCCTCAACCGTTGAAGGCTCTAGCCCGAGGTTTTTCCCGATACGTGTTATCAAAGCCTCGTAGTCGGGTGGCTTTACCTTGATGTTTAGGCCGAAAACCATCCTCGAGACCTCGTGGCTGAGCATGTTGACGGGGACATCTGATGCCAACGCAACCTCCTCCAACGTTTTAACCAGACCGCAGTGGTTTGAGGCTATGAAAACGGCCGCCGCTGCGGAGGCTCTGCGGGCCCTTTTAAAAACTTTCTGGGCCACGGCCTTCCTGCTCAGCTCTCCCGCCTTCTCAGCCACCAGCTTTGTCAGCGCAAGCTTGTCGGAGATCCAGGCGACCTCGCTCAGCAGACGTGTCAAAAGCTTTTCCTCGGAGGGTGAAAGCCTGCCTGTCTTGATCGTTCCTATTCCACGGTCGTGGAGTAGTTGGGTAAGCCTAGGCCCGACGCCTTCTTTACCGTCGAAGAGCATCTTCTTGGAGGGGGTTGTTGACGGGGTGCGTTCTTCTATGACTGTGCCGCATGAGGCGCAGACGGTTTCCCCGACTTGGCTGTCGTACCGTATCTCGGCGCTGCCGCATGATGTGCATGTCTTCAGTGTTTTTCCGTGTATAACGGCTCACCTTCTTTTACCGTCTTCTCAGCGACAGGTTTGACGGAAACTAAAGGGCCCGCCACAGGTCCGAAAACGTTTGACACATAGCCTACTTCTCTCCCCCTGCTGTCAAAGACCTTGGCCGCAAGCCTAGGCACTACACGGGCTTTTACAACAATCGTCCTCTCGCCTACTCTAGCTGCTTCTCCCAGCAGCAACAGCCTGCGGGATGACGGGGGTTTACTTCTTGCCAACCTTCCGCAGTGCCTCCGCAATCTTTCTCACAACAGCGTTCTTCGGAAGCTTCTGACCAGGGTTGACGACCAAATATCCCGTCTTCAAATACCATGTCCTTGGATAAGCTCCCTCAACCTTTTCAGCCATCCATCCAAGAGTTTTGCAGGCATTCAAAAGGTCGTCTACAGTAGGCCTTTGGGCTGCGAGCTGGATGGGGATGCGACGTCCTGCACTGCGTGAATTTTTTGCATCAAAGTACGCAGGCCATATGATTAGGCCGTCCTTTTTTATCAAGCCTGCACCTGCTTGACGATGACGGCGTTGACGGTGCCGTCCTGCCCAGGTGAGGAAGTAACCCTCGCCAGCCCTTCAGCCGTCTCGATCAACGCTCCTTTTGTTATCACCTTGCGCCTGTCATAGTCCCTGTTGCTGGGGTTTGACACAACCCTGAGTATTTCGAGTCTTTTGACGACAGGGCCTACTGCGACGTTTGCATGGGTCGTGGCAACGATGGCTGTCTTGACGTTTCCTCCGAGAGCTTTCCTGACCACGGTCTCCTGCTCGCCGACGGATGTGAGATGTATTTCTCCGCCACGCTCCTTTTTCCTCTTCCCCCGGCTTGGATGGGCTTTAGCCCCTGTCTTCGCCCGTTTATGGATGTCCGAATGCCACTGAACCATCCCTCGAAACGGGTTCGCAAGCATGCTTTAAACTTGATTCATTTATGGGCTTCCGCTTTTTCCCCAGCCTGTTCGAGCATCTTGCTGATGAGGCTGCGGACAGCCTTAGGGTTGTTCTCCACGCCGAAAAGGTCGGCGAAAAGCTGAGTGGTCTTAAGCATACTAGTCCGCCCCGATTTCTCCTTTTCAACAAGACCTCTTTCAACGAGTATCTTCAGCTGTCTGTAAGCATCCTTACCTCTGATGGCGGCTAAAGATGACATGGGAAGCGGCTGATAGTAAGCTATCGTTGAGAGTGTTTTCAGGATGCCGTGGGGCAGCGCCTTCCTCCGCGTAAACTTTTTCGCAAAATTGGCGAGGTCTGGCCTCAGCCTCATGTAAAAACGCTCGCCGTCAAGCTCGACGATCTCCACCGCCCTGCCCCGGTACTCCGTCTTCAAAGCTTCGAGAATCTCCCTTATCTTTTTGTCCGACCTTATACGCAATGCTCTCTGGAGTGTTTTAATTCCAACCGGCTTGTCTGACGCGAACAGTATCGCTTCAGCGAGCGTTTTGCTGTCCGCCGTCTGCTCCAAGAACCTCACCTTTTAAGATTTGCAGGTCGTCTGCTCCATCAAACTGTATTAACACGACAAATTTACGTGCAGCGGCGAAAAGCAGGAGGATAAATGTTTTCGCCGCATCCAGCTTAGACATGTCCTTCACAAGCTGCGTGAAAGAAATCATGTCAGTTTGCTGAAATATCTGATACAGTTTTTCAACAAACCTCTCCAGCTCCTCCTCAATCTTGACCAGAAACTCCGCCAGAACAATCCTGTTTTCCTGAACCTGCGGGGGAACGGTTTCGGATTTTCTGTCAGCCGACTGCGACAACGCTTTCTGAAGGGCTGTGACTATCTCCTGAATAGTGGCCGTCATCAACTCAGGCTTGAACGGCAGCTCTATTGGTGGTAGGATGTCTATCTCGGGTTTTGGCTTGGGCTTCGGCGGAACATCTCCTTGAAGAAGCTTCTCCGTCTTAATCCGATGGATTGTGGCTGCTGACAGAACAGCTATGCCGCAGAGGTTCAGGTCTATGTATCCGTAGGTTCGCAGCGCTTGGGAAAACTCGGCTAAAACCTCGTTGAGCCTTATCTCCCAAACCTTCAGCCTGTCTAAACGGGTGACGTCGAAGAGTATTCGCCACGGCGCTGTGAGAACCTGCTCAGAGAGCTGGCTATCCAGCCTCAACCACCTCCGACAGCTTTGTCTTCACCACATGCGATGTCTCGTTGACCATGTAGACGCCGAAAAGCGCGTCAGCCTGTTCGGCGATGATGTCCTTCAAAGTTATTATGACTATCTGTTTTTTGGACGACATTTTCTTCAGCAGGTTTACGAGGTTTTTGACGTATACGACGTCGAGGTGGGCGTCTATCTCGTCGAAGACGTAGAACTGGGCTGGGGTGAGGTCTTGAAGAGCTAGGATTAGGGCTACGGCCGACACAGATTTTTCTCCGCCGCTCACTGATGAGGTGCTTCTAGCCTGCTTCCCAACAAACCTTACAACCATCTCAACACCTGAGTTGAGAGGGTCTTCTGGATTCTCAAGCCTTAGGAAACCCTCGCCACCCGTCAGCTGGTTGAAGTAGAAGTTGAACGAATCCGACACCTTCTCCAAGGCCTTCCCAAACGCCTCCACCTCCTCCCTATTAATGGATTCGATGAGGTCGAGTATGCGTTTTCGCTCCATCTCAAGCTCGTTTATCCTTGTTGAACGCAGTTTGTAATTTGAGATTATGCTGTCATACTGCATGACAGCAAGCTGGTTGACGACTGAGATTTCCGCCGACTCCTCCTCCAAGCTTGGCAGAAGGTCGTGAGGCAGCCTTGTAACCTCCTCGTCTGCAGTAGTCGAAAGCGCTTGTAAACGTTCGTTCAAAGCCTTCAGGCTTGTCTCAAGCCTAACCCTCTCAACCATGAGGCTGCTGTTTTCTCTCTCTAGGGCGGCAGCCTCATCCCTAAGCCTTTGCAAACCTTCCTCAACCTGTTTGAGCACGTTGTTTTTCTCGTTCAGCCTTTCTTTGAGAGAGCCCAGCTCCATCTCCAATGTTTTCTCGTCTTCCGACATTCTAGCCAGCTCCTGCTCAACCTTGGCCAGCTCGTTCATCTTTGACTCCAGCATTGCGGCAAGCTTTTCTTCACGGGTTGACAGAACCGCCAGCTCCCTGCCAGCGTTTTCGATGCGTTCCACGGTGTTTCTTATTTCAAGCTGTAGAGAGTCTTTCTCTTTTTCCACGTTTAAGTATGTTTTGTAAAGGTTTGAAGCGTTTGTAGATTGTTTGCGCAGCTTCTCCTCAGCTTCCCTTAGCTCTCTCCTCAGCCTCTCCATCTCCTTCCTTAAAGCCTTCAGAGACGCAAGCTCGTCGCTTTTCTCCGCAACGGTAGACCTCAGCTTTTCCCTCTCATCCTCTAAACTCTGCAAACTCTTCTCCAAGGAAGCTATCCTATTTTTCAGCGACTCCGTTGTCTTCTCAACTTCCCGCAGTCTTTCTTCAACCCTTGCGTGTTCAACCCGTCTCTCGTTCAGCTCTTTGTTAATCTCCTCGGATTTTTGAGCTGTCTGTCTCAGAGACTCCTCGAGCGACGATAGCTTGGATTGTATGACCGATTTAGATGATGAGAGTTTTTTCTCCAGCGTGTCCAGTTTATTCAGGCTGTTTTCTAAACGGGTGTAAAGACGGGTTTTTCCAGAATCACCTACCACTGTGACTGTATGGTTCTGGCTTACGTATACGCCGTCGCATGTTGCGACGTTTTTGTCGGTGGGATGGAGCTGTTTCACCGACTCCACGAGCCTCGGCGGCGGCGAGCCTGTAACACGTTCAATAATTTTTTCAGGCTCCAAGCTGGAATCGTCCACGGGCACTATCTTTAGCGGAAGCCCTAGCTCGGCAGCCCTAGCGGCCAGCGTGAAAGCGTTTTCTACGTCCTCTACAAGTATGGCGTTGACCCAGTCTCCCAGTACAGCTTTGAAAGCCGGGTTGAGATTCTGGCCGAAAAACTCCCCCAACGTCTTCCCGGTTCTTCCATCTTTTCTGCCGTCGTCTTCCTTCCGTAGTGTCTCAAGCAGCTGTGCTATAGACGATTTGAGAAGCCTCAGCTCGTCAAGCATCCTGTCAGCTTCATCCAGTTTTGATTTTTCGGAAGTTAACGCGGCTTTAATGGCCTCGGCTTGTTTCTCAAACGTTTCAAGAGTTGACGAGAGCTCGGCAACAGCGTTCTTGCATTTCTCAAGCTCAACCTCCAAATCCAGCCTCTTGCTACGCAGGTATTCAAACTGTTTCAGAAGCTCTTCTTGCTCGCTTTTCTTGGAAGCTATCTGCTTTTCCAAGCTTTCCAGCAGAAGCGACCTGCCGTCGTCAGTGAGCTTGAGATATTTGAGCTCGTCGAGCTTTGAGGAGTAGTTATCCTCGACATTATCCAAGCTCGCTCTAACCTTTTCAACTTCAGCCCTAAGAGAGTTGAGCTGTTCCTCCGCGCTCCTATAGTTCTCGTAGGCTTTCTCAGCTTCGGCCTCTTTTTCTTTGAGCCTAGCTTCCAAGGCAGCCAGCCTTTCCCTCCACTCTTGAACATTCTCCAGCAGGGTTTTACGGTGTTCAGCGGCCTGTTGAAGGCTTATTTCATAGGAGTTTATCTCAGCCTTCAACCTGTTTTTCTCAGACTCTTTGTCATACTTCTGACGTTCAATCGCTCTTAGCTGGGTGTTAAGCTGCTCTCCCAGATGCTGGAGTGACTCAACCTCTTTACGTATTATGGAGGACTTTTCAACCGTTTCCTCGATATGTTTCTGTTTTTCGGCGAGGCTGTTCACAAGCTCCGACGCCCGGCTCTCCAGCTGAGCCAGTGCAAGCCGTGTTTTCTTAACCTCGTTGACCAGGGCGACAGACTTAAGCCTGCCCAGCTCCCTATCAACAAGTGTTTTGCGCAGGTACTGGTTCCTCTCGAGCTCCAGCTGCTTCACCCTGTTTCTCACCTCCGACGTAGCGGCTTTAGCCACGTCCAGGTTTTTCTGAGCTGTTTCAAGCTCTTTCAGAGCTTCATCCCGCCTTTTCTTATAGCCTGAAATGCCTGCGGCATCCTCCAAAACCTGTCTAAGCTCCCTGCTCGTCATCTCGGCGATGCCTACGACTGAGCCTTGAGTGACGAGGTTCAGTCCGTCGGGTTTTATGTTGGATGCGGACAATAGGGTGAGCATCTCGTTTCGAGAAACGGTTTTGCCGTTGACAAGGTATTCGCTTTCACCTGTTGAAAAAAGACGTCTAGTCAGCACGGCTTCGTCGGAGTCGACGGGTAAAGTGTGTGCAGAGTTGTCGAGCGTTAGAGAAACCATGGCGTACTGGTCCTGGCCCTTGCTGGATTCGTGGAGAAGCTTGGAGAAACGGTCTGCCCTGAGGTTGTGGGCGCTGAGCTCTCCCAGGGCAAACTTAATCGCGTCCAAAACAGTGGATTTCCCGCCGCCGTTGGGCCCGGTTATGACTGTCAACCCGGGTGGAAACTTTATCACAGTCCGTTTACTGCCGAACGACTTGAAGCCCTGAATCGCTATCGACTTAATCCTAACCATCTGGCAAAACAACGCTTTATGGATGCTTATCAACATGCCTTCCAGCATACACAACAATAATATCCAGTGATTACAGCGGTAAAACTTCCGAGCCTAGAAAGGTGAAAGATTATCAGAGGCCGCGGACGCGCTGCTGCAAACAAACCACCGAAACTACGAAATACACGTCGACATCCCGCACTCATGGCAGGTGAGTGTTAGCTGCATGAGCTGTTGTAGCGGCTGAATTTTTGAGTGATAGGTGGTGGTTAGTTTGTCTTGCGTATAATTTCTCAGGTTTTCATATGTTTGAGGCGGCTGGAAACTATGGTTTAAACTTCACGTCAGGCAAAATTCCAACACACTTTAAAGCTTATCTACCGCCCTTACAATTCATAAACCATGCCGAAGAGCAGGACCATTCTTTTGGTTGGAGTAATTGTGGTTGTGCTGGCTGTCGCTGGGTTTTTCGCGTACACCACCCTTACAAGGCCGCCTGAAAAAGTCGCCATAAGCATAGCAACGGGTGGTGTGGGAGGAGTCTACAACCCCTTGGGCGGTGCTTTTGCATCGTTGTGGACCAAGCATCTCGGGCCGAGGGTTACAGTTACCGCCGAGACAACTACAGCCTCCGTGGACAACCTTAGACTGTTGAGGGATGGGAAGGTTGAGCTGGCGTTAACACTTCCCGACACAGCCTACGACGCTTTTAACGCCAAGGGTGCGTTTAACGGGTCGAAGGTAGAGGTGAGGACAATTGCAGTACTGTACAACAACTATCTCCACATAGTAACCGTTGAAGGAAAAGGAATATCTAAGGTTGAAGACCTGAAGGGTAAGAGGGTTTCTGTCGGAGCTCCTGGCAGCGGCACTGAGGTCATAGCCCTCAGGGTTCTACGTGCGGCGGGAATAGACCCCGACAAAGACATCACCAAGGAAAGGCTTGGTGTGAGAGAGTCGGCGGATGCGTTGAAGGATGGGAAGATAGACGCGTTCTTCTGGAGCGGCGGTCTTCCAACCGCAGCTGTTACCGAACTGGCAGCCACTCCTGGGTTGAAGATAAAGCTCATCCCCCACCCTGAAGTGGTTGAGAAGCTCACGCAGACCTTCGGGCCGATATACTTTGTGGACAAGATTCCGAAAGGAACGTATGCGGGCCAAGACTCTGACGTGGAGGTGCTCGTAGCGACAAACCTGCTCGTCGCACATGCAAGAATGCCTGAATGGCTAGCCTACGAACTCACCAAAACACTGTTCGACAACCTAAACGAGATAATGGGTGCACACGCCGTAGTCAAGGACATAAAGCTAGATTATCAGAAGTCAGGCTTCTCGCCGATACCGTTCCATGAAGGCGCCATACGCTACTACAGAGAAAAGAATGTATGGAAGTAAACCAAAGCCATCTACTCTCGTCCTTATGATTTTTCTAGCAACTGCGTTCGGAGCGTTCTATGTTGCTTTGGAGGCGAGTAGCTCGACCTTCATCTGCCTAAGCACACCCAACAGCAACATGCATGTCATAATTCCTGTAGAGCAGGAAACCACCTTCCTGCTCCAGTACACTCACTCGATAAGCAGGCTGAGGGTAGTTGAGTTGTATCAAGTGGACGGCGACACGATGGTGTTGAAGACTGTGGTGATGGGCGATGGAAGGGATGTGGAACACTCGTACAGCGGCATGGTTTTCATGGATGGTGGAAACGTGTTGATTGAAGATGTGGAAAGACGTGTGGAAAAAATTAGGCTGAGGGTTGGGGAGATAGGAAGACCCTCCATCACGGTGGGCGACAAATCACTAGACCTCACATCCTTCCCAGGCGTAGGAGAAGCCGTCATAATACGTGTGGGAAGCTGTGAGAAAATGTCGTTCAACAGCTGACGGTGGCTTGGATGGCTGAAAGAACCGGACAGCTCACGGAGCACATCACTAACCTCCTAGCGATAGTGTTGATAGGCTGGTCGCTTTACAATACTATTCCTCTGAACCTTATACTGCCCAGCTGGCTGTTCGACCTTCTTCCTGTCAAACCTCCGATAGAGACTTACAGGTTTAGGTGGACGCATCTAGCCCTCATACTCCTCTTAGCGACCATACTTCAGGAGAAGAACAAGATCTTAAAGGTTGTTAAGATTTTGGTTGCGGCCGTCTCTCTGCTGTATCCTCTTGCTGAATACGAGCGCTTCATCTACTCCTCAGCTGTTCCAAATACACTGGACGTTGTTGTGGGTCTGGCGGCGATAGCCATGCTGCTTCATGTAGTCTGGAGAAGCAGCGGTTTGGCCGTCACCATACTCCTCGTCTCCTTCATCATCTATGGGCTGACGGGTTATTACTGGCCCGAGCCCTTCACCCACAGAGGTTATGAGCTGGACAGGCTCGTCGGCCACCTCTTTATGACCCTTGAGGGAATATTCGGTGTCGCCATCGATGTTTCAGCCTCGCTTGTCATCCTCTTCATCTTCTACGGCGCTCTTATGGATGCGGCCGGAGCCAGCAAGTTCTTCACAGAGCTTGTCTACATGATGATGGGAAGAAGCCCATCGTCTCCCGGGAGGGCTACCGTTCTACTCACCGGGCTGATAGGAGGGCCGCAGGGAAGCGGCGTAGCGACCACATTGTCGGTAGGGCCTCTGGTGAAGGACTATCTCCTCAAAGCTGGTTACAAGCCGGAGAAGGCTGCGGGATTGTTGTCGGCAGGTGGAATGGGGGCTGTCATCTCCCCGCCCCTTCTCGGAGCAGCAGCCTTTCTCATGGTTGAGTTCCTCAGAGTGCCGTTGCTGAGCGTCCTGATAATGGTCACTATACCGACCCTTCTGCTCTACCTTGACCTGTATTTCATAGCTTGGCTCGAGGCGAAGGCGTACGGTTTCAGGGCTGTGGAGATGCCGAAGCCCAAGCTGACGTCCATCTTGAGGAGGATGTATCACCTGGCGTCGATAGCTGTGCTTGTCGGAATCTTGGCCTACGGACGGTCTCCTGGGCTTGCTATAGCTGCCGCGGTCGGAGTGTTGATAGTGTCTAGCTTCCTAAGCCCCGACAGAAGCGAGTGGATTACACCACGCAGGCTGCTTAACGCTTTTACCACTGCGGCAAAGGACTTCGTCCCCGTGGGCTGTATTCTGGCGGGCGTCGGCATAGTCATAGGTGTGTTTACGCTGACAGGGCTTGGGCTTAAGCTGGCCGGGATAATCGTAGCTGGCAGCGCCGGCATCAGAGAGCTTGCCCTCTTCCTCAGCGGGGTTGCGGTCATACTCGTCGGCCTCGCAGTCCCCATTACAGCCTCATACGTAGTCACGGTAGTCGTGGTAGCACCCGCGCTTCATGCGATGGGGATACCCACCCATGTCTCCCACATATTCGTCTTCTACTACTCCGTCCTTTCAGAGGTCTCTCCGCCGATAGGTCTTTCTCCGATGGCTGCCGCATCCCTATTCGGCGCGAAACCTTTCACAGCGATAATGGAGGCTTGGAGATACAGCATACCCGCTTTCCTAGTTCCATACTTTTTCTCCGCAACAAAAGAGGGAGAGGCTCTACTGCTGCTCAACGACCCCGCGAACATCCAGCTCTTCTCGCCTCAAAGCGTGATTGTACCTCTCGCTTTATCCACTTTAGGTGTCATACTGTTGAGCATAGGAAGGGCTGGATACTTCCTCAGAAAGCTTACCGTAATTGAAGGCGTGGCGATATCCGTCGCAGGGGCGTTGATGGGCATGTATCCATCCAACACAACCATGCTGATAGCTTCCATCTCCATCTTTGCCATGGTCCTGGCAGCCCAACTATTCAAAATGAGAGCGACAGGCAGGTGATTTTTGCTCAACATTTCACGCAGCGATTTCTCAAACACAGAGCAGCCATCAAAACTCTGTAACCGCATGGGTTTCGCCAAGCCTATCACGCCTTTCAAACGTTATCTCTAAAAACACGCGGTTCAGACTACATCCCGTGAATGGACCACTGTCGGGCATCAGAGTTTTAGAGTTCGGCTCAGCTGTTGCAGCGCCGCTTTGTGGTGCGATTTTAGCCGAGATGGGTGCTGATGTTATCAAGGTCGAGGGTGTTGATAAACCCGACGACGCCCGAAACTGGGGTAAAATGGTCAAAGGCGAAAGCCTGTACTTCCTACATTATAACAGGAACAAGAGAAGCCTAGCGGTCAACCTGAAGGATGTGAGAGGCCGTGAGATAGTTTTGAAGCTCGTTGAAAGGTCCGACTGCGTTGTGGAAAACTTTAGGCCCGGTGTGATGGAGAGGCTCGGCCTCTCATACAGTTTTTTGAGAGGGTTAAACGAACGGCTGGTCTACTGCTCCATCTCAGGGTTCGGCCAAACCGGTCCATACTCTCAGCTGCCTGGATATGATGTGATAGTTCAGGGCATGTCTGGTCTTATGTCTGTTACCGGTGAGGCTGAAGGGCCGCCTCTCAGGGTGGGCGTCCCGATAATAGATATTCTCACGGCTCTGAACGCAGCAATGGCTGTTTGCGCAGCCCTCTTCGTCAGAGAAAAGACGGGCAGGGGTCAGTTCATCGATGTTTCGCTGCTTGAAACCGGTGTCATGGCGATGGGGCAGTGGCTCAGCGGATATCTGGGAGCAGGCGAGGTTCCACACAGGTTTGGAAACCGATATCCTCCTCTAGCCCCTTACGAACCCTTCAACGTCAAGGATGGCTGGATCATAGTCGCCGTGGGCAACGAGGAGCATTGGAGAAAGCTTTGCACGTTAATCGGCAGAGATGACCTGCTCAGAGACGAGCGTTTCAAAACAAACCAAAGCAGGATACGTCCGGAAAACAGGGCGGCTCTCGCAGCTGAGCTGGAGAAAACTTTGACGGGCAGGACCGTAGGGGAGTGGCTTAAGGTTTTCTGGGAGGAAGGCGTTCCCGCCGGGCCGATAAACACTATCAGGGAGATAGCCAGCGACCCCCATCTTTCAGTGCGGAAAGCTTTTACAGAGCTAACCCATCCAGTGTTAGGAAACGTCAAATTCATCCGCTGCACGCCAGTCTTCAACGACACACCAACCTCGGTAAAAACTCCAGCCCCAACGCACGGCCAGCACACCGACGCAATACTTCGCGACCTAGGGTACACAGAAGACCAGATCAAGCTTCTTGAAGGTCAGGGCGTCATAAAGAGGGGTTTGGGAGCTGTTTAACTCGACGGCCGGCTGAATCGTATCGCTAAAACCCTGCTAAAACATATAAGAACATCTATAGCTGATGCAGCGTGATGCTTAGACAAACGCTGACGGTATGGGGTGACTTGGTTGAGACAGGCTGTGTTCGACGAAAGAATCGACAGACTCGCTGAAAGGCTGAGGGCTTCTTCGGTGGATGCGACGCTTTTATGCTCGCCCTCCAACGTCTTCTACTTCACGGGATATAGGGGAGGCGTCATGGTTGCGTCCGCAGACGGCAGCGTAAGCTTGTTCTCCACCATGCCTGTCTCAACCCCCGTCGCAGGCCGGATAGAGGTTGTGGAAAAACTCGGCCGAAGGGATGCTGTAACCATGGCTTTGGAATACTTGGGAAACAGGAGGATATCGCTCGGCTATGACACGCTGTCCGTCGAAACATACCTAAACATAGTTAAAACGGCTCCGTTGACCTCGCTGACCCCGGTAAAAGACATGGTGTATGAGCTTAGGCAGGTAAAATCGCAGGATGAGCTGGAGGTTTTGAGGAAAGCATGTTTCTACGCGTCCACTGCTGTTGAAGTGGCGCGGGAGATAATCTCTTACGGGACGACCGTGGCCGACATACGTCGAGCTATAGCCGACAACGTTTACAGGCTTGGAGCCGAACTTGCCTTCAACCCACGCGTATCATTTGGAGAGGACACTTTCCTCAACATGGACAGCCCCTCCGAAAGAAGTGTTAAACAGGGGGAGCTTGTGAAGATGGCTGTAGGCGTAGTTGTGGAAGGCTATGTCGCGACGCTTTCGCGGACCTACTTTTACGGCGGCAAACCATCGGAAAAACTCGTCAAATCATACACGTCTCTTCTACGTCTCAAAGAAATGGTTGCGACGCTGGCTTCCCCCTGGACTTCAGCGGTCTCAATCTACGATAAATGCAGGGCTTTCGCGATAGAGTCTGGGCTTGACCCCGCGACTTTGACATCTTTCGGCAGAGGGATTGGGCTTGAGGATGAGGAACCACCTCTTATAAACGCAAACAGCGCCGACATAATACGTGAGGGCACTGTCATCAGCATCGGCCCAGACCTGCTTCTCCCAGGAAGATACGGTATATCAGTCACCGACGTATATCGTGTCTCGGCTGACGGCGTGGAGTTGTTGACAGACGCAAGCTTAGAGCTTGAGCTTAGCTAAAGCCCGAAACGCCTTTCCCTCTGCTGGTAGGTCCTGACAGCCCTCAGCAGGTCAATCATACGGAAGTCCGGGAAGTATATGTCTTGGAAGACGAACTCGCTGTAAGCCGACTGCCACAGTAGAAAATTGCTTATGCGTGCTTCGCCCGAAGTCCTGATTATCAAATCGGGCTCAGGGTTGGGAATGTCATGTGTGTAAAGATGTTTTTCGAAGATGTTTTCGTCGATTTCATCTATCTTCAGACGCCCGTTGCAGGCTTCTGATGCAATTTTTCTCACGGCATCAAGTATCTCTACTCTTCCACCGTAGGCTATGGCGAGGTTCAGGAAATGGCGGTCGTAATTCTCAGTGGCCTTCTCCAAAGAGTTCAATGCGGCTGTAACGTTTTCAGGCAGCATCTCCTTCCTTCCGATAACCTTAACCCTTACCTTATGTTTGTGGATGTCTGGGTTTGTCCTCAGCCTCTCAGCCCTCTCAACTATCAGCTTAAACAGCTCCTCAACCTCCTCAGGCGCTCTCCTCAGGTTCTCCGTCGACAAAACATACAGAGTTACCGTCTCAATGCCGAGCCTGAGCATCTTGCCGAGCAGGTACTCAACTTTATCCGCTCCGGCGTAATGTCCTTTCCAAGGAGGCCATCCTCTCCGCCTGGCCCATCGCCTGTTCCCATCAAGTATCAACGCTACGTGTTTTGGCAGAGTTTTTTTAGAGACAGTGTGGTAAAGCCAGCGTTCGTATATCCAGTAGACGCCCAAGCATCGGAGAAGAGGTCTCAGCATAGCCAGTCACTGTCTTTTTCCAACTCCCTTCTTGAACTGCTTGCCGTATATAGACCTGAGCATGCGTGTCATCGCGAAGGTTATGCCCAGCGTTATCACACCCAACACGGCTGTGAGAATAAACAGGAATGTCGAAGTGTCTCCAGCCGTCAGCGACTGCGGCTGCTGTAAGATTGTTCCAGCCCTTTTTATCAAGGCCCAAAGCCAGATTGAGAGAACTCCTGCGTGTATTGTTCTCCAGAAACCATAGTATCTGATTATGTAGTAGTATATCATGTTCGACAGCACGACAACTAGGGCGCTGACAGCTATCAGGTCTATGCTGTTGCTGATGAACACCCCGCTCACCTTCATCACTGTGGCGAGCAGTACGCTGAAGTCCTGCAGCTGCTGAGGTGTTAGGTTGAGGGAAATGTAGGTGTTGTAAGCGGATGTAACTCCGAGGTATGAGCCTACCAGGAGGGAGGCTGCTGCGCTAAGGTATGCGAAAGCCCTTATCTGACCTATGGCAGGCATTTGGGAGATACGGTAAAAGCCTGTGAAAAACCGTGAAAGATGTATGTCCACTCTAAAACCCCAGAAAAAAAGTAAAAGACCTAGAAACAGCATGAGTATGTAGGGCTGTGCTAGGCCGAAAATGCTCAATACAGCAGATAACGCGATGAAGCCTCCTGGAATGCCCAGTAAGAACTTTGCGTAACGTGGGTCTGTAAGCCCGAGTCTTAAGTATTTGCCGAGAATGAGCCACGATTGTTCAACAGTCTGACTCTGCTTGACCGTCACTCTTTGTACAGAAATAATCGCCAGCTGCGAGGATATTATGGGGGTTACTATGGCGTCGGAGGCGCCGTCGCTTACAAAAATGCATCTCTGGGCGGGGAACTTTTCCAAAACTTCTCTGAGCTGGTTGAAGACTTTGATGTCTGCTTCAAGCCCTTCCTTTGGCGAGCCTGTCAAAGTCGCCACTTCAACTTCCTCGTTTCCGTTTTTCACAAGCTCGTCGTAGAGCTTGACGGCGTAGAAGACTGCGTTGGCGTCTGGGTCTTCAGGGTCTGCTAGAGCAAGTTTCACAGCTGCGTTGACGTTTTCCTCCCTGCCTACCACAGGGCCTTTGATGCCTGTCTTCTGGCCTAAATCATCGTCTCTGTCAACGGTGATTACCAGCAGCCTTCTGCTTTCTTCAGCCATCTATCCTACTACACCATCTCAGTTGACAGATATAACGATATATGTCTAATCATCAGAACATTTAAAAAACTTAAATGATGCTGGGCTGCCTGTTCAGGGGGTTTTATGAAAATTCTCGGAGGCCTTGGATACATCTTCTCGATAATTCCAGTTCTTAACATTATCGCACCCATTTTGGTCGGAATCGCGTGGATTCAGATGGGTGGAAGGACTAGGCAGACGCTCTTCAAAGCAACCGGCATCCTCATGATTGTTTCATTCATCCTGGTCATCGGGCTTTTCGCGGCATTTTTCGCGGTTTTGTCTCCGTTGATTTCCTCTGCGTTGAGCGGTTTTACGAATTTAAGCCCTACAGTTCTGCTTACGCTGATGCCAGCGGTTGGCGCTCTTGTAGTTGTCGCGATAGCCGCAGCAGTGTTCGGCTTGGTTGTCTTCGTGCTGGAGCTTGTCTCCCACTTTAGGGCAGCGGACATCTATGCCCTTAACTGGTTCAGAAGAGCTGCGTGGATGAGGATAATAGCAATAATTCTTGCGATGGTGGTTGTAGCGGTTGTGCTGGCTAATGCTACGCCACCAACACTTCTCGAACAATCCTTCACAGCCTCCATTTTTCTCCTAGCGTTGATACCCGTTATCATCGTGGGCGTGCTCGCACCCATTTTCTCCGCCATAGCTTTCTTCTCACTGCCCGAGGAAAGCCTTCCTCCACCGCCTCCCGCGCAACCAGCTTAAGAGACGTTTTTTACCCGGCCATAAGGCTGATTTCCATAGATGTCGGCCGCCCTTCACAGGCTTGAAAAAGCGGTTTTGGTCGCGTTGGCTCGTTCAGGCGGAAGGCTAACTTACGAGGAGTTGGCTGACAGGGTTGCTGATGCGTTCGATGAGGCTGGAATAGGCTGGAGTCTTGAGCATGAGGCGAGGGTTTCCGCCGTAGCCAAGACGTGCGGATGGCTGAGCGAGAAAGGCTACGTCGAAGTTGACGAGGAGAAGCCGCAGAAAGTTTTGTTGATAAACGATGAGGGGCTTGAATACGCAGTTCACGGATTTCCCGAGAGAAGGCTCGTGGACTTCCTCAGGGAAAACGACGGCGAAGTGTCCGTCGAAACGTTGAAGACTGTTGACAGGTCGGGCATAGGCCTTATGTGGGCGAAGAAGCTTGGATGGATAGAGTTCGTCAAAAAAGACTCCACCACGTATGTAAGGCTCGGCCGCTGGCCCGTTCCAAAGACTGTCTTCGAGCAGGTCGTGGAAAAGCTTTACCACGCGAAGCAGCTTGACTTCAACCAGCTCTCCTCGGAAGAGATTGAAGCGGTCGAGCAGCTGGTTAAACGTCAAAAAATCGTCAAAGTCGTGGAGAGGAGAGTGAGAAGAGCCGTTTTGACTGAAGAGGGCTTACGTGTCGCAGAGGCTTTTTCCTCAAAGCCTTTACCCGCCTTGTTGGCGGAGGTTACGCGTCTCACATCCGAGATGCTGAGGACAGGCGGATGGCGTGATGTTTCGTTCAGCATGTATGATGTCGCTGCAGCGACTCCACCTGTTTTTGCGGCGAAACGTCATCCTTTGAACGAGGTTGTGCGCATGGTTAGGCAGACGTATGTGGAGATGGGGTTCGAGGAGATCGAAGGACCCATCGTCGAGCTGGCTTTCTGGAACTTCGACGCGTTGTTTCAGCCACAGGACCATCCCGCCAGAGAGATGCAGGACACCTTCTACCTGCTTGAACCTTCTGTCGGAGACCTTCCAACGGAGTATGTTGAAAACGTTAAGGCTGTGCACGAGAACGGGGGCGGCACAGGCTCGAAAGGCTGGGGATACAAATGGTCTGAAGATGAGGCGAAGAGACTATTGCTACGAACACATACGACAGCCACGACCATACGCCACCTCGCAGCCAACAAAACACCACCCATCAAAGTCTTCAGCGTAGACCGCATATTCCGCAACGAGAAAGTCGACTGGAAGCATCTGGCTGAGTTCCATCAGATAGAAGGTATCGTCGTGGAGAAGGGGGCGAACCTGAGGATGCTGATGGGTGTTCTGAAGGATTTCTACTACAGGCTGGGGCTCAGGGAAGTTAGGTTTAGGCCGAGCTACTTCCCCTACACCGAGCCTTCGATGGAGGTTGAGGTTAGGCTGGGCGGCCGCTGGCTCGAGCTGGGAGGCTCAGGCATCTTCAGGCCTGAAACAACGCATCCGTTCGGCGTACGCGACCCTGTGCTGGCTTGGGGGCTTGGGCTCGAGAGGCTTGCCATGGTGATATACGGGGTTGACGACATCAGGTCGTTCCATTTAAACGACCTCAAATGGCTTCGAAGCGTCTCACCGCTCCAGCCTCTGCACGCCACTGAGAGGGTTTAACATGCCTGTCGTAAACATACGTGTCAGAAAGCTTCTAAGGCTTTTAGGCGTTGAAATCTCGTTGGAGGAGCTGGGGGAACATCTGGCGTCGCTCGGCTTGAGCGTTGAAGAAACAGCCGACGATGTGCTACGGGTGGAGTACAACCCCAACAGACCCGACTTCTCCAGCGTCTACGGCGTGGCAAGGGCTCTCAAAGGCTTCCTCGGCATCGAGGCCGGCTCGCCAAAATACTTGCTCAAGAAGCCCAGGGTTAAGATGTATGTAGACAACTCTGTGGCAAACGTCAGGCCCTTCATAGCCTGTTCTATCGTAAGGGGGTTGGAGCTGGGGGAGGAAGAGCTGGAAGAAATGATAGCCATGCAGGAAGACTTGCACTGGATACTTGGTAGAAACAGACGGAAGATGGCCATCGGCCTTCATGACATTTCAGCCATAATCCCGCCGTTCACATACAAAGCCGTAGGACCTGAAGAGGTGAAGTTCACACCGCTAAAAGACTACAGGAAAATGACGCTCAAGGAAGCGCTTGCCAAAAACGAGATAGCCAGAAAATACGCCTCGCTCGTCGCCAGCTATCCCAGATATCCCGTGATAGTGGATTCGCGTGGAGAGGTTTTCTCGATGCCTCCCGTCGTCAACGCGGCTTTGACCGAGCTCAACCCCGGCGTAAGAGATGTTTTCATAGACGTTACCGGGACGGAATGGGATAAGGTGTCGCAGGCCCTCAACATTCTCGTCGCAGCAATGGCTGACATGGGCGGGAAAGTCGAGCAGGTGAAAGTTGTTTATGGAAGCAGGGTGAGAGTAACGCCGGAGATGCATCCTGGGAAAATGCTTCTCAAAACAGAGCTTGCCTCCTCGTTGACCGGCCTCGACCTAACACCAGCTAAGGCTGCGAAGCTTCTGAGAAGGATGAGGATGGATGCTAGGGTTTCGGGGAAGAGGGTTGTCGTCCGGTATCCAGCCTACCGCGTCGACCTGCTACATCCGGTCGACCTTGTGGAAGACATCTCCATAGCTTATGGCTATAATAGAATGACGCCCCAGAGGCCGGCTTCGAACACTTACGGAAAGCTTCTCCCACAAACCGAGCTGCTGGAAAAGATTGCCGAGATAATGGTTGGATTGGGTTACACGGAGGTGCACAACCTGATGCTGACCAACGAAAATCTCCACTATGCTGTCATGCAGTTGGATGAGGAGAGGCATGTAAGGTTGGCGAACCCGGCCACCCGCGACTACACCATGGTGCGCACATCCCTCATCCCCTCGATACTTTTCACCCTCAAGTCGAACAAGGACAACCTTTACCCGCAGCGTGTCTTCGAGATAGGCGATGTCATAATCCTCGACGAGACACGTCCAGAGAAGGCGGTTAGATACAAGAGGCTTGCGGCCGCAACAGCTCACGCGGAAGCCGACTACACCGAGATAAAAAGCACGTTGGACGAGCTGTTTAAGCTCCTGAAGCTCAAGCCATCTTACGTTCCAGCTGAGAAAAACTCCTTCATGCAGGGCAGGTGCGCATCCCTCCAGCTAGACGGCGTAGAGGTGGGTGTTGCCGGAGAGGTTTCTCCCACAGTCCTAGAGAACCTTGGGCTAACCATGCCCGTAGCAGCCTTCGAGATAATGCTGGAGAAAATACTGCGGTAGAAGCGGCGTAAACGACCGTTTTTGACCGATACCTTTTTCGCGAAGCCAGCGGCCACCGCCGAATAACGGCTGTTGGCTGGCCGTGGTTAGCGGAGCGTTTCTAAAACTGAAGGTATATATAGGTATACTCGTGAGTATAATAATCGTGAGTATACCTTTCTACGACCGTGAAGAGGAGCTTCAAACCCTCACAGAGGCGGTTGACTCGCCGAGGGCTGAGCTCGTGATAATATACGGTCGGCGGAGGATAGGGAAGACGACGCTGGTGAGAAGGCTGCTGAGCGAGCGGAAGGGTGTCTACTTGTATGTTGAGGGGTCGCATGTCGCTCGCTTCCTAGCTAAGGCCAGCGAAGTGCTGGGGGAGACTTTCACCTCCCTTGACGGCTTCCTCCAACACGTCTTCAGCAGGAAGGTCGACAAGCCTTCCATCGTTGTTCTAGATGAGTACCAGAGGATTTCACGTCAGCTTTCTCCGAAACTACAGTACTACTGGGACGCCTTATCGAAAGAGAGTCGGGTGAAGCTGATACTTACCGGGTCCACTGTTGGAATGATAGAACGGGACATTGGTTATGCGGGACCGCTCCACGGGAGGGCTACCAAAATAATCAAAGTCGACGGGTTCAACTACATGACTGTTAGACAGATTTTCAACGACCTTCCCGAAAAGGATATAATAGGAATATATGCGACGTTCGGAGGCACACCTCATTATCTCATGCTCTACGACAAATCTAAAAGCTTAAGACAGAACATCAGAGACCTGCTGCTCAGCTCTAGCTCACCCCTGTACGAGGAGGTTGAGAGGCTTCTCTCTACGGAGTTGAGGGAACCAACCCGCTATGCCGAAATACTCGAGGCAATTGCAGCAGGCAAGCCCACTCTGAAAGAGATAGCCGACCACATCAAGCTGGATAGGACTCAGATCAAGAAGTATATGCTGACTTTGGAGAGGCTTGGGCTCGTTGAGAAAGAGGTTAACCTCTTTAAGATGGCGAGACCGAGGTACAAGGTCAGGGACAATTTCTTTCTTTTTCACATGCGCTTCATTAACAGGTTTAAAGATTTTTTAGAGCTGGGACAGGTAGATTATGTCTTAGATGAGATAATGAATGAAATGCCTGCCTACGTTGGGCGGGTCTTCGAGAAGGTGTGTGTTGAGGTGCTTTCTAAACTGTTGAGAGGTTTCATGGTTGGTGTTTACTGGGATAGGGAAGGAGATGAGATTGACGTGGCTGCTATGAGAGATGGGGCAGCACTATTCTTTGAATGTAAAACCGCTGGCGTCAGAAGAGAAGATGCAGCCCTTTTCAAGGGAAGAGCTGAGCATGTGGCGAAGAAGCTTAATTTGAAGAAAGCGGCAATACTGTTTCTGGTCCCCCAATCATCTGAGAGAGAGGTTTACGGGGTGAACGTAATCGGTCTTAGAGAGCTGTTGGAGAAGCCGGACAGGCTTAGGGAGGTGTTAGCGCTGGCTGAGACTAGCCATCTGAAAACGTAGCGGAGAATGCGATGCCCTTAGGGTTTGGAAACATCATGTTAGCCTTGAAAGCATTGAGACAGGGTTAAACAGCTAAATGAAGGCCTAGCACACTTTCTGATGCCCCACCACCGCCTTAAGCATCGCCTGAGACACGGTGCAGCACCCGTCGATGAAGCGGTGAGTTAGGTGGTGGGGACATACTTTAAAGCATTCTGTTGGGATTAAGGCAACATCTTTAAACATCCTATAGGACAGTCTTTTCTGGAATGACCGTCATCACACTCGTCCTTCTTTTAGCCGCGTTGTTTCTCGCAGCCTCTGTTCTACTGGCTTTGCTATCCTCTCGAGGGGTGGGCAGAAGTGAAGGGTTTGCCTTCATTCTGCTGGGGCCTATACCGTTGGTTGTGAAAGGGCGAGCGACTGTGATACTGCTGGCTGCCGCGGTTGTTTTGGTTTTCTTGTTGCTGGTGATGTTTTGATGCGGCATGCTTTCCTCATCCCACTCATTTTTACGCTGGCCTTACTCGCCGTTCTAACAGCCTCGCTTCTAACATCCTCGGAGGCCGGCTTCCGGGGAGTGGGCATAGTAGTCATAGGGCCTCTGCCGATAATAGTAGACACCTCAGACCCCACAGCCATCCCGCTCCTTCTAATCCCATTCGTATTAGCGGCGTTAGCGTTCTTCGCGACGTTTCTAAAAACCCGGAGAAAAGTCCGGCTGAATATAGAGTGAAGTGCCGCTATTTTTTAGGCTTGACGACGGAGCTCTCGCTCCAAAGATACTCGAAATAGTTTTTTGCAAACCTCGCTAAGCCTGCGTGGTCTGACCATATCGCGAGAACAGGTCCTTCATCCTCGGAGAAGACTATCACAACCTCCCTGTTGTCGCAAATGATTCCGCCTCCAAACATCTGGTCCCGGGTTCGAACCTCAGCGACTTCTGAAAGCTTTTTGACGATAGAGGCTGCCACGGAGTTTGAAACCATGACCTGAACCCTAGCGTCCCTAGCCCGTGCGGAAAGGATGAGCCCGTAGAGGTGTTCAGCCATATCCTTCGTCAGCTGAGGAGCCGCTATCAAGAGCTCGTGTTCGCATCTGGCCACGGCCTCGCGTATTTTGTCGGCGACGCTTTTCTCGCCGCGGAGTATCCATATGTCAGGCCGTTCACGCCCCCCCTTCATCTCGAACAGGGGCATCATCTCCCTCACAACCATCTCCGACTTACGTCTCACATCGCGTTCGATTGACTGGACGAGCGTTTCGATGGCCGCTGCAGGTGATTTTGGGAAATACTTGGCCGGCCTGCCTTGCTGAGACTCGATAAACCCTTTCTCGGCGAGGGAGCCTAGAACTTCGTAGACCTTTGAGTATGGTATCAGCTTCATCTCGCTCAGCTCGCCAGCTGTCAAGGGGCCGTTCTCAACTAAGGCGATGTAGGCTCTTGCCTCGTACTCCGTCAAACCAAGCTCTTGGAGAGCTCGTCTAACCCTTTCGCTGACAACAGACTCTTCAGACATAGCGGGCCTCAGCCATCAGATACCGGGCCACAGCCTTTGCAACCGGGTAGCCCACAGCCACGACGGCGACCAGAGAGCCGATTAGTATACCAAGCCATGAGAAGACAATCCCCGGAACGACAAAACCCAGCACAGGCGTGGGCGGAACCCCGATCAACACGTAAAGGTAGGAGCCGACGACGAATGTGATGACCAGGGCTTGGAGGACGCTGATGACCAGCCATGAGCCTTTGAAGACAAAGTTTCGCGCCATCTTCCAAGCCATGTAGGTTGCGACAAGGTTTGTAAGCGTTCCGCCGAGAAGGTCAACCGGGCCGAAGGGGCTGAACATGTTGGCGACAAACGTTCCCACGGTCACGCCGAAAACAGCGGGCAGCCCGAAAACCATAGCCATAGGGAGAAGCGCGTCGGAAACCCTGACCTGTATTATTTCGAAGCTGATGCCCGGCAACGCTATGACGCCAGCCGCGTAAAGGCCGGCGAAAACAACCGCGGCCGACAAATCCCTCGATCTCATGGCGTCTAAAAACCATGGCGTTGGAATTAAAGATATTCTAACCTTATAACGTGTAGAAACTATGCTATTCTTGGCTTAATCTTGTCTCCTGCGATTTTGATAGCATCGTTTATCCTGTCTTTTTCTATCCAGTATGGCTCCAGAGCTATGTGACGGCATCCAGCCTCGATGAAAGAAGCTATCCTGTCTACGCATTCTTCCACATTACCGTAGATGATTGTAGAATCGGCTAGCGTGTTTGGAACTTTGGTGGCCAGCTCATCCCACAGCTGCGGCTCCAACATAAGCTGCTGCGTTCTCAGCCCAGGGTGTTCCGCCCCCTGTTCTGCAGCCCATTGTATGTCTGGATAGCATGCCAAGTAATGTTTCGCTG
>Ga0105160_1000295_pt1 | contig 24839 bp, 26 predicted proteins | sample GXS110809BmetaG_FD_89591 | JGI IMG/M metagenome (GOLD analysis project Ga0105160, IMG submission 89591) | Hot spring microbial communities from Gongxiaoshe hot spring, China to study Microbial Dark Matter (Phase II) - GXS 110809B | ecosystem: Environmental > Aquatic > Thermal springs > Hot...
TCTCTGTAGATAGTGAGGTTATTGATATTGTAGTAGCTTTGAATAGAAAGGTAAGTATTAGCAGAGCTATTATATCCTCAATTATACATTTAGTAAGCAATAGATTGGATTCTGGTCTGGTATGTAATTTATAATCCTTAGCCAGTTCATAATATATTGCTGTTGAGGTAAATGATAGGGATAGTGCTATGATGAATGCTAGTTCATTAGCTATATCTGCAAATAGAAAATTGGTTATTAAAACATACATTATTAGAGCTATCATGATGTTGCTGAACAGGAAAAATCCCAGTGCTTTTATATTGTATACCAATATATCTCTGAGATTAATTTGCAATCCTATAATGTAAAGAAGTAGTAGAATCCCTAATTCTGAGATTAGATTGATGGCTTTTTCATCTAGAATATTTATACCATAATAATTAGCAATTATACCATTAGGTCCAATAAATGCAGAGAATAGTAAAATAAATATTATAAATGGAATTCTTATAATATTAGAGAGAAATTGCACGATGAATATTATAACAATAATTTCCAATACCTCTAACATCTTACTTATCAATTATCCACATAGCTTTAAAAATATCTTTCAATCCTTTATAAAAGATTTAAAAAGGTTTTCGATTAAATATAGATCATGAACTTGGAATCAATAGTATTCTCAATGATACAGAAGACACTAGGGATAATAAACGATATACTAGTACCTCTGCTAATCTTCCTAGTAGGAGTAATGTTCATATGGTTTATCACTAAAGGAATAGCTAGAACCGTAATAAATCTGATATGGGGGAAGCTTGGTATAGATAAGATACTCGAAGAGCATAAGCTGAAAGATGCATTATTGGGTATAGATATAAAAGTAGTAGCTAATACATTACTATTTCTCTATCTGTTCTTAATAGGTACTATTCTAGTGATGGATATAAGTCTCAAGACTATTGCAGGGAGTTTACAAATCCAAGCCATACTAACAAATTTGCTAGGCTATATGTCCTCATTAATACAAGGAGTAATAATACTGATAATATTCCTACTAATAGCTGATCTAGTATCTGATAAGATAAGAGCTAAGGAGGATATGTTATTCAAAGATTATGTTGCAATGGTTGTTCAGGCATTCATAGCAATATTGGGTTTTGTAGTATCTATGCCAGCTATATTCCCTAACTCTAATGTTGTACTAATAGGTAATGTAGTTTTAGTAATGTTCGCAGGGATTGCATTAGGATTTGCACTTGCCTTCGGATTGGCATTTGGATTAGGAGCTCAGGAGATTGTTAGTAAGAGATTAGAAAAGTTTATAAAAGAGAAGCTTGAATCTAAATAAGTAAGGAGGTGAGATAAAATGAAACTATCCGATTTGTATGGTAAGGAGATCTTCACAGATACAGGTAAATTCCTGGGGACAGTACATGAGATTCTTATTGATATGGAAAAGGGAGTTGTATTTAGACTGTTGATGGAAGATCTACCATCATCTGCAGAGAGAGCTAGACAGGTAATGAACGAGAAGAGCATCAAGTTTGAGAATGTAAAATCTATTGCCGATGTAGTAGTTGTTACAGTAAGTCCTAAGAATTAGTGCTTTTGAACACACCTGTTTCAATTAGTTTTTCTTTAGGATTTTCTTCCATATAATCTGGTTTCCACTCAGGTTCAAACACAATATCAAGATCTATATATTCTATCTCTTGGATTTCCTGAAGTTTCTGGTTCACTTCATTGATTATTGAATTACCATATGGGCAGAAAGGTGTTGTGAGTGTCATTTTTATATACCCGTAACTCCTATCCAAATCCAATCTTATTTCATATATCAAACCCAGTTCAACAATATTATAATCAAATTCAGGATCTTTAACACTCTCCAATTTTTCCACTATCATCTTTCTAATATCTTTGACATCCATAGACTCTAGTTCTTTAGTATCCTTTAAAAACATTTGCTCATCATAAATTAATATGGCTAAAGTGCATATCATTGATGAGAACAGAACAATAGATGTGCCGGACGGATCTCTCCTATTAGAGCTTGATGGTAAGACTAATCTTTTATTTGCATGCAGAGAAGGGGTATGTACAACATGTCTAGTAGATGTAGTTGAAGGTATGGAGAATTTGGAGGAACCTGGTGAGATGGAGAGTATGACGCTAAGTACACTACCTCCAGGTACAGCAAAAAACCCCCGACTGATGTGTGTATCTAAGATCAAATCAGGAACAATAAAGATAAAATTTGTGCAATAAAGATTTAAAAAATAATGTTATATAGATACTAAACATGAAATTGGATCTCTCGAATTATACAACCCCTCTAATCATAATACTCATTTTAATGTTAGGGGTTATACTTTTGCTTTCACTAGAACTTGTAAAAAAGTCGGATCAAACATCAATATTCTTAAAATATTACGAGAGTAAATATCTTGTAGAGGTTAGTCCTTATATATTAGTGAAAAGAATATCAACTCAGGATGATTCTTTTATTCTAGTTGATCTAAGGTCCGAATTGGAGTACTCAAAAGGCCATATTGTTGGTGCTATAAACATTCCTGTAGTTGGGATGGATAATCAAACAATAGTTGGTAAGTTTAGAGAACTTATGAAGCAGAATCCTAATAAGGAGATAATTGTTTATTGTGGGAGTGCAAGCTGTAGATTGGGTGATAGAATAGGATATTTACTATCCATAAATGGGGTAAATGTGAAGAAGCTTGCTGTTGGTTGGAATGAGTGGAAATATTACCCTAAACTGTTTATGGGAGATGCAGATATCGATATGGGGGCATTCATAGTTGAAGGCCCTGAACCTGGAAAATACACAGGTTCCCCTCAGACTGCATGTGTAGGTGAGAGTTGCTAATGAATTCAAAAATCGTATTATTAGTTTTAGCTCTGATCTCAATATCACTTCTTATCTTAATATCCCTCCCTAAATCTGACCTGATCCAACCAGATGAGCTCAAAGATTGGATTATTAGAGGTAAAGAATTTGTTCTAGTTGATATAAGAGATGATTATAATTATAGCTTATCTCACATCAAAGGAGCTATCAATATACCAGTATTAAACATGTCTAATGAGGACATAGTTAGAGCATTCAGAGAAATAAGAGAGAATTATCCTGATAGAGAAATTGTGATATACTGCTATAGAGGTAAATTAGCAGCAAGAATCTCTGAATTATTGGCCAACAACAGCATATATGTCAAGAGATTACCTGTAGGATGGTTGGATATAGCCGATCAATTTAGAGATATTTCTGCTGTTGAGTGAATTTTTCTGATAATTAATTTTTAAATTTGATGTAATGTTTATGAAACATGGATCTGAATATAAAAGTTGCAGCACTAGCTGGGGAAGGTGCATTTTCAATTGGTAATTTGCTGGCTAAACTGTTCGCAAAACTAGGTTATAACGTGGTTGCATATCCAGAGTACCCATCTCTGATAAAAGGAGGTTTGAATGTGATCCATGTTAGAATTTCTGATAGGGAAATACATTCTCCAGTGCACAGAACAGATATTCTACTTAGCATAGGGAAAGATGGATACAAATTCCTAAAGAATAGTTCGCATGAGGATTCTATTGTAATAGGGGATGAGTCAATCGATGATGGTATAAAAGTCCCTATCAATTCTCTAATACAACAGCACAATCTCAATCCGAAAGTTAAGAATATATTAATAACTTCTGTGCTGCTAGGAATTCTGAATTATCCTAAAGATTATGTGGATAGAGCCATTGTAAACATGTTTGGTAATAAGAGCAAAGAAATCTTGGAGAGCAATCTTAAAGCTGTTCAAATAGGTTATGATCTCTCTAAAGATCATAGAACAGATTTAAGTGTAAAGAGAATAGATATGGAAAAGGTAGTTGTTAGTGGAAATGAAGCTTTTGGATTGGGGGCGATTGCTGGAGGGATGAAAATAGCATCATTCTATCCAATGACCCCAGCATCCAGTCTTTTCCATTTTCTTATAAACGTTAAAGATCTGGCAAAGATATATGTGATACAAGCTGAAGATGAGATAGCTGCAGCAAACATAGCTATTGGTGCTAACTATGCTGGTGTTAGAGCTCTAACAGGTACTAGTGGAGGGGGTTTTGCACTAATGACAGAAACTGTTAGTATGGCTGGTATTGCAGAAACTCCTATAGTATTCTTTATATCTCAAAGAGTGGGACCCTCTACTGGTATGCCTACATGGACAGAACAAGCAGATCTATTCCAGATCTGGGGTGCTGGACAGGGAGATTTTCCGAAGATAATCCTAGCTCCAGGTAATGTTGAACAGGCTTATAGATACATGGGAAATGCATTTAACCTAGCTCAGAAATACCAATTACCTGTATTTGTACTATCAGATAAATTCCTATCTGAGAGTTATTTCTCCATATCACAACTTCCATCAATTCCTGTGGAGACGGGAAAGATCATATATGAAGATATACCTGAAGTATTGAGTGTTGGTCAGAGATTCTTAAGGTATAAATTAGAAGATGATGGAATATCATCTATGCCTGTACCTGGAGTGAAGAATGGTATGCATATAGCTTCCAGCTACGAACACATGCAGGATAGCTTTACCACAGAGAATTTCTCAGAGAGAAAGAGACAGGTTGAGAAGCGAGCTAGAAAGATAGAAACTATTATTGAAAATGAGAATCCTAAACCAGATGTGTATACAAAAAAAGCTGATAAGGCAATAGTGTGCTGGGGAAGTCAATTATTACCTATGCTAGAGGTATTCAGGGAGATTGATTTTGATTTGATTCATTTCAGCTGGTTATATCCTATAAATATTCAATATACAGAACAGATTTTGAAACGTTACAGAACTATAGGGTTTATAGAGAATAATTCAAATATGGCGTTTTACAGATTCTTGAGAATGTTCGTAGATGTTAAAGCAGATTTTAACATTATCAAATACACTGGTAGGCAATTCTTCCCTCATCAAATATTAGATGCTCTGGATAGATTACAAGAGAAAGATTATAAGGGAATAGAAGTGATAGAGGAAGATTTTGATACTTACGAATTATATACACCTTGGAGGTATTAGGTGAGATTATGAATATATCTTATATAAATACAAACGAGAAACCTCAGTGGTGTCCTGGCTGTGGGGATTTTGGAATACTAATGGCTATAAAGAGTGCACTAGTTAATCTAGACAGAGATCCTAGTGAAGTGGTGATAGTTTCTGGAATAGGTTGTGGTGGTAAAACTCCTCACTACATAAGAACCTACGGCTATGAGGGATTACATGGTAGATTGTTGCCTCTAGCCTTAGGAATAAAGATAGCTAACCCAGATCTTACTGTTATTGCAATAGGAGGGGATGGAGATGGTCTATCTGAAGGGGGAAATCATCTACTTCACTTTTCCAGATATAATGTAGATATCACTTATTTAGTGCAGGATAATCAAGTTTATGGATTAACTACAGGTCAGAGTAGTCCTACATCTCATAAAGGTTTTAAGAGCAAGACTTATCCAGATGGGACTCCTATAGAACCTGTTAAACAGATTCCTCTATTAGTATCACAACGTGCCAGTTTTGTAGCTGCTGGATATGCAGGAAATGTAAAACATCTGTCTCAACTAATAACAGATGCAATAAATCACAAGGGATTTAGCTTTGTAAACATATATCAACCATGTATCACCTGGAACTATACAAATGGATATGAGTGGTATCAGAAGAGAGTTTATATAACAGATCACAATCCAGAGGATTATAATCAGGCCTGGGAGAAGGCAAATGAACCATACAATACCAACTGGGAGAGAATTCCTTTGGGGATAATATATAAGAACAGATCAGTTACTCTAGATGAGGAGGTTATGAATAGAGTGGGAAAATTAGCTGGAATCCCAAATCCAGGAGATATCTCTAGAATATTAGAACGTCTGAAGATCTAAGGTAACAGATCCCCTGTTTCTATTTTTATTTTTATGTAATCTCCTACGAATGTTAATCTTTCTCCCTGCAGTGCATCCTGTTCCAGCTTCTTCTTAGATTTCAGAACTTTGTTCAACTCATCAACCCATTGTGGATATTTCCTGATCCAATCATAACTTAACAACTCTTCAGCTCTTTTCAAATCTACCTCTTTTGCATTTATTGTTAATTTCTTTAGGAATGGAAACTTATCTATATCACTCATAGTTACGCCTATAAACTTTGCCTCAGGTACAGTGAATTCTTTACCTAAATAAGCTAGATTTATACTACCTGTCTTCAGAGTCCAATATATATACCATCCCCAAGCATCACAATCTGTAAATACATATATTGGCAATCCCATATCAGCAAGCTTTCTTAATAACCTTCTGGTTCCTCTGGAAGATTGACCTTTAGGAGTTATTAGTATTGCTCTATTCTTCTGCCAGAATCTGTCTTCGTTCAATCTCTGCCACAGTGCATCTTTCTCCACAACCAATACGTAATCCGCATCTACCTCAATTATCTCCATATTATTATCCACATCTGAAGGGATCATCCATCCACTTCTACCCATTTTTGTCCCATCTATCACGATCTCCTCACCTTTGAATTTATCCAGAATCTTTATAGGCCCTGCCAATACTCCTTTCCTATCTGTGGTTAGATTGAAATCTTCCCTTTTAACATTCAGAGCCACTTCCAGATCTTCTATTAGCTCGTTACTCTCAGATTGCTCATCGAATAGATTTTCATCAACATCCTCGCCTAGACTGTATTTTAGCTGATAGTATAAACCTCTAATACTGGTGTGTAGATCTTCATCTAGAAATTTCTTGAGTTTGTTTGCCACAGCTATGGTTTGCATAAAGGTCTTAGCTTGAGCGATGTTTACAAATTCTCTCTTCTCCTTCTTATTACCAAGTTCAAGAAAGCCCTGTTCAGAGATGATGTTTGATTTAGATCTTACAATCGTTTCAAAATATGGGTTCTGTTTGTTCTTTATCTGTTCTGCTAATCTCTTTCCTAATTCAATCAATCTCTCTCTGGCAACGTTTTTCATAGATGTTATAAAAACATACATATCTTTAAATTGTTTATATCCTATCTATAGATCATGCAATTGCATCCAGTTTATATTGCTCTAGGAATAATTTTTACAATAGCTTTCATATTAGTAGCAGCAGAGATTCTATCTGATAATGTGGCTCAGAGTAAGTTGAATTCTGTAATAAATAAAGAAGATACAAAATATCAGAGCTGTATCAATAGTTCTCAATTCAATCAATACCTCAAGAGAGTACTTGAACAGGCTAGTAAATATGGTATTTCCGGAACACCTTCATTCCTAATTAATCAGGGTAAGATTGTTGGTAATCAGAACATGGTAGTTTTTGAAAATGCAATTCAGAATCCTGAAGGAGAGCCTATAAGAGAACTGTACGAGTATGATGATATTGTGTTTGGAGATCCAAATGCTCCTGTGTGGGTTGTAGAATTCTCCAGTCCTCTCTGTCCACATTGTCAGAGATTCCACAAAGAGAAGTTTAAGGAGATATATGATAAATATATTTCTACAGGCAAAGTATTTTGGATTCTCAAGGGGGCATCAATATTTGGGAGAGTTCAGGAAAGAGAGCTTATAGGGTTGGTATATTGTACTTCTCTGTACGATAGAGAAAATCTGCTTAACGTTGTAGATCGGGTGTTTGGATCATGATAGATGCAGAAGCCATATGGGATAGGGGAATCAGTGAGGATGCAATAAAATATATAAGTAAGGAGAAAGGAGAACCAGAATGGATGTTGGATATAAGATTGAAAGCCTTCAGATGGTTTCAGAAGCTAGAGTTACCTAAATGGGTTGAGCTGGATGAGATTAATTATGACGAGATAATTTACTATTTCAAACCTAAGGCAAAACAGACAGGAGATTGGAATGAATTACCTCCAGAGATTAGAAAGATTTATGAAGAATTGAAGATACCAGAAGCAGAACGGAATTCGCTTGCAGGAGTTACAGCACAATATGAGAGTAATGTATTGTATGAGAAGATTAATGCCTATTTGGAAAGATTGGGAGTTGTATTCTTGAGTATGGATGATGCCTTAAAGAAATATCCTGAAATAGTTAAGAGATATTTTGCAACATTAGTTCCTATTAATGATAACAAATTTGCTGCACTCAATACTGCATTCTGGAGTGGTGGATCATTTGTATATGTTCCTAGAGGAGTAAAAGTGGATAAACCTTTACAAGCGTATTTTAGAATTCAGAATCAATCTATGGGTCAGTTTGAGAGGACTCTGATCATAGCTGAACCCGAATCAGAAGTATCTTATATAGAGGGATGTTCTGCACCTATATACAGCAAAGATTCTCTGCATGCAGCTGTAGTTGAGGTATTTGCTCTTGAGAACTCTCGAGTTAGATATACAACAGTTCAGAATTGGAGTAAGAATGTATACAATCTGGTAACCAAAAGAGCGATAGCTCATGAAAATTCGTATGTTGAATGGTTGGATGGCAATCTTGGATCTAAATATACTTACAAATATCCTGCTATATATCTCAAGGGAAAGGGAGCTAGAGCTAAGATCCTATCTATAGCTTCAGCTGGACAAGGGCAAGTGATAGACAGTGGGGGTAAGGCAATACATCTTGCTCCAAACACTAGCTCTACAATAATCTCTAAGAGCATCTCTATGGAAGGGGGGACTACTAAATACAGAGGATGGATAAAGGTTGCTAAAGGAGCAGTTGATAGTAAAATCTCCGTATCCTGCGATGCTCTACTATTAGATGAGATCAGTAGGACAGATACTTACCCATATATAGATATTCATGAGAAAAATATTCATATGACTCATGAGGCTACTGTAGGTAAAATAGAGGAAGAACAATTATTCTATCTCATGTCGAGAGGATTTAATGAGGATGAGGCTAAGACAATGATTGTACTTGGATTCATAGAGGAATTTGTTAAGGAGATTCCACTAGAATATGCTGTAGAATTGAATAGATTGATAATGCTGGAGATGGAGGGATCGGTAGGATGATAGATCAGTATTTTAATAGATTCAGATACAAGCTAGGAGAAATGAAAAACCCTCAAGAATATGTAGAAAAATACGGGGAAGCTTACGAATTCGTTCTCAAAGATGAAGTGCATAGGAGATATTATGAAGGTAATAATAGAATTATATATCGACTCCTGGGAACAGGAGAACTGTATTTGTATTATGGGGAGAACTTCAGCTATGAAACGTATATAGTAGAGGGAGATTTCAAAATATATTCCATAATTCAACCAGAGAAGTTTGCACTTGTACACAGAGAATTCAATGTTAAGGGTAAGCTAGAGCTAAGAACTATAGGCATTGGAGGTTATCTGAATGTGAAACATGATATCAATCTATTCCAGAATGCTAGTGCTGATGATAGGGGAATAGGATTTACTAAGTCTGATCAACTAGCATACTACGCATCAAATCTGAATCATCTGGAGAGTAATACAAAATCTTACTCTCATTATAGAGGAATTGTTAATGATCAATCCTATATTAGATTGGATGGGATGATAAATATCTCTAAGAATGCTACTCAATCCGAATCATTTCTAGATCAACATATAATGCTGTTACAAGATAGTGCTAATGCATTCGCCTTTCCTGCTCTTAAGATAGAGAACAATATGGTTAAAGCTAGTCACTCAGCAACAATATCAAAACTACCTGAAGAGATGTTATTCTATCTGGAGACTAGAGGAATCAGTAGGAAAGAGAGTATCGGAATGTTAATAGGAGGGTTTATAAACAAGGTGATGGATGTGGATGAGAAAACATATGATATAATATCTCAATACATCAACTAATCGGGTCTAGCTAAGATATAACCGTTAACATTTTCTATAGTATACCTATAACCTCCTTTCAATTTTAGATCCCCTCCCCAGCAACCCATATCTCTTCCGGATATGTTATGGTCATATTTTATATATACACTATATCTCATTCCATCACCAATAACACATATCTCTGATACCAGATCTCTGAGAAAAGCTCTCTCCTTAAGAGTATTATGTCGATCTATTGCATATATAGCCATCTGATTTATCATTAAGATACTACCTAAAACCATTATCACAACCAGAGATTGTAACCCATATATGATTACTGTTTCAAGGGTTAATTGAGCCTTCACAATAATGAATAGAGCTCAAACTTTTTTAAAACTATATCTATTATAAAACATTTATGAGAAAAGAGATACTACAAATACAATCTTATGTATTGAACAGATTAACTAATTTCATGTACAAGAACGGCTTCATCTGGATATTACCTGTGATCCTATCCAAATCTACAGATCCCCTGTATCCAGATCCGTCTGGTTCTGTTCAGAAGAGTTTAGATGTAGAAGTATATGGCCAGAAGCTAACCTTAACACAGAGTATGATTGTCCAGAAACAATATCTCATCTCTCAGGGATTGGACAGAATATTTATTCTTTCACCTAATATAAGAATAGAGAAACCAGAGAGAGCTTCAACTGGTAATCATCTATTTGAATTTACTCAGCTAGATTTTGAAATAGCTAATGCTAATGAAAATGAAGCTAGGAAAATGATAGAGAGTATGATAGTAAATTCTCTAAGGTATATAAGAATTGATATGAATCTTGAGCTAAAGGCTCTGGGGTCATCGTTTAGAGTGCCTAAGGCCCCATTCAAAACATATAGATACATGGATCTATTGGATAAATACGGGGAGAATTGGGAGAAGGAACTTGTTGAGTCAATAAAGGATCCAGTTTGGGTAATTGATATTCCAAGATACTTTTACGATATGGAAGATGAATATGGAGTTTGGCATAACTACGATCTATATGTACCAAAGTATGGAGAAATACTGTCTGGAGGTCAGAGAGAATATAGATATGAAATTCTGGTGAAAAAGATGGACAGTGCTGGAGTTGATAAGAGTAAATACTCAAAGCTATTAGAACTGGCTAAAGACAATAGATTAAGACCTTCTGCAGGTGCAGGATTGGGAATAGAGAGATTTGTTAGATGGATTGCGGATGTTCCACATGTAAAAGATGTGCAACCATTCCCTAGAGTCCCTGGAGAACCTGTAGAGCTGTAGTAAAGATTTAAAAATAAAGGTTGGTAAGTATAGTTGAATTTATGAAAACTGCAAAAACAATTGGAATTACCTGTGAAATGTTACTCTTCAGACTATTATATTTATATTGACCCGGATAAGGTTTTGATAAATATGTCTAATCAGAATATTCTAATATATCAGAATTCTAGTCTAGGATTGTCTTATATGCATAATCAAAATCAAGATTGCTGGCAAATGATTAAATACGAAATATTCTCATATGAGTATATCCCACCTGATATCATCTACTGCGAAATCTCTAAGTACGTAGATATCAATATTAGCAAAGTATGTTTCAATACTCTAGTTTAAATCTCTGTCTTACTACTTCGGTAGCCTGATTAAATGCAGACCTAAACATCATAGGATCTATTCTGAGTCCGCTCTCATCAATAGCTCTATTAGGCAATTTGTAATCAATCCTTTTTGCAAATTCATTTCGCAATAGATCCAGAGCTTTTGGGTTAATAATATTTCTATCTAATCTGAATTCAGCTATTATATAGTCAATTATACCATTTGCTAATAGATAATTAATATTTTGACGGTTATTTAAATATACCCTAAGACGATGATTCACTATATCTATTGTATAACTGTCCTGATTAGATGGATGATACAATATTATCCTACATAATGTATTAATGTAATAATTTCCTTTCAGAACTTCCATCCATTTGGCTTTGTTCTCTATTATAGGCGCTAGAGTCCTTAGAGTTTCACGAGTGAGATCTTTTGGGGAGACTCTATTTAGAAACAGTCGTTCTTCATATTGAGTTTCTATCTGAGTAGATCGTTGAGCTATAGTAGTGTGGATAGGAGTGGCTAATGTTAAACCTATCAATACATAAGCCAAGTATTTTCTAGCCATGTTTTTACTATATGTGCAAAATCTTTAAAATGGGGATGCCCGGATTTGAACCGGGATCTCGGGCTCCCAAAGCCCGCAGGCTAACCAGGTTACCCCACATCCCCTCTATTAGTTCTATTGTTACTAATTTTTTTAAATTAATACACTCCCAATTCCTTTGCTAGTTCTGTCAATCTCTCAACTCTCTTCTCTACTGGAGGGTGAGTGGAAAACAATTCTTCCCAAAAACCTGTTTTTTTAGGTTTGATGCTACCTATATACATCATACTTATAGATTTCTTTATAGGCTCTGCAGATTCGTAACGAGAAAGGTCTATATTATAATAGAAATTGTGTATTTTTATAAGAGCATCTGCAAGTGACATCGGATCATTTATCAGTCTAGCACCAGTCTCATCAGCTACATATTCTCTCGTTCTAGATAATGCCAATAGAATTATAGGAGCGAGAATCAATCTAAATATCAATGAAAAAATCCATATTGCTGCACCAATCAACACTAATTGTCCACTATTCCTACTGTTATTAGCTGAGAACATAATCACTCTACCAAAGTAATCCATAATCAATCCTAACGAATTGAAAAGTATAACTGCAACTGTCATTATTAGAGTATCCCTATTCTTTATATGCGCTACTTCATGTGCAATAACTCCCTTTAATTCATTAGGCTGCAGAAGATCTACTAAGCCGCTATTTATCCCTATTGCAGATCTACTTGGGGATATTCCTACAGCAAATGCGTTAGGTGTTGGATCGGGAATAATATATACCTCTGGCATTGGTAAATTGGCCTTTGAAGCAACATCTCTCACCATATCAACTATCCATCCAGTCTGAATTCTCTTAGCACCCAGTACTCTCATGATAATATCTTTAGACAGGAATAGGAATCCTATCTGTATTATCGCAAATACCAGAATATACCCAACGAGAACTATCAAATCTGTTACTCTAAAAAATACTAACGACACAAAGAGCATTACAATTAGAGGGAAAATTAGTATTATTAATGTTAATATGGTATTTTTTACAATCGGGGAAATAAGAGGTTTTGGTTTGATTATCATGTTTTTATTTAATCAGAATTATTTAAAAATTATCTTATATAATAGTTCGGATGAGAGATATCTTATATAATATGATAACCATGGCATCAAATGGATTTCTATTTATAACAACGCTACTTATGATTAAATTCTTAAGTGTTCAAGAGATGGCAACTTATTTTTACTCATTAAGTATCTATACAATTCTATCTCTGCTAACAAATCTATATTTTTCCAAAGTAGCAAGAGAGATAGCACTATCACATCAACCTGAGCACATGATTAGAGGATATGTTGGTGTTATATATATATTAAGTATAATGGTAAGCCTTATAACATCGATTATTTCATCTTCTCCGCTATCCTTAATGTTCAATTTTATAGTATGGCATATAATAGATTATACAAATAACCTTCTATCTATCATCATGCATCCCAAAAGAATAATCTCTATAGTATTGCCAAGATTGATAAAGACAGTAGTTGCTGTGATATTGATATTTCTAGGTCAGTTCAATCTCGATAATTTTCTCTGGATATCATCTTTATTAGCTATTTTAACATTTGGTATTATAAACTTTAAAATACTACTACCAGATTCTCTATTATTCCCCAATATTGATATTAAAAACTTAGGGATGTTTATTGATAGCATATTTGGAACTCTACTACATAATATTGATAATATCATTATGAGGGATGTTAAAGGATTTAACGAATATAGTTTCACAAATATAAATTACGTTACAAATTATCTGAAGTATGTCTCTGGAATATTCTACGGGATTACTTTTCCATTTCTATTACAGGATCTTAAGAGATTCTCTAAAATAAAAATTAATAACTTCATTCTTCATTTTTCATTACCAATGGCCTTATTTTGCATTACTATCATAATGCTTTTTATCATTTATAACACGCTAATACAAATAGATATGAGAATGATGAACAATTATTTCAACCTGGTGATAGCCTTCTCTATGATAAGCTTTACAATAGCTATAAGGAATATCTTAGTTGCTCTAGATTATAAAAAGCCGCTGGTTGTCTTAGAGTTCATTTCCACTATGATATACATAATCATGTTAATATTTGGATTGGATAATTCGGAACCTTTTACAAGCTATTCAACTACCCTACTTCAATATTCTATTATAACTTTCTTAATATACCTATTATTTTCTCTTCGTATACTTCCCAGATTTATCCAGTTCTAGCACTAATCTTATAAGAGTCCTAGTATTAGGTGCTCTAGCCACATCCTTATGGAATTCATGATCAATCATTCTAGAAGCTATATCTAGATGAGCCCAATTCTTCCCATTAACAAAGTTCTCTATAAACTTTGCACCTACTATAGTTCCAGCCTCACCCTCCCAACCACCTATATTTCGAATATCAGCTATCGATGATCGTATAAGCTCACTATACTCCGGAAATAGAGGTAAATTCCATAGCTTTTCTCCCTCAGTATCACCAGCTCTTATTATATGTTGAATTAATCTGATGTTATTCCCTAACAGAGCAGTTACATATCTACCTAGAGCAATATTAGCAGCTCCTGTAAGGGTAGCTACTGTAATTGCATAATCAAACTTGTAGTTCTTGTAAAGATATGCAAGTGTGTCGCCTAGAACTAACCTTCCCTCAGCATCTGTATGAGGAATCTCCACAGTTTTACCATTATAGGCTTTTACCACAGCTCCAGGTTGAATGGAATGTGCATCCGCAGAATTCTCAGTTAGAGCTAATACACCCCATACTTCTATATTAGGTTTCAGTTCTGCTACACCTTTTATAACACCCATCACCACAGCTGCCCCAGATTTATCCATATGCATTGTATACATATGCTTTGGTGGTTTAAGAGATAACCCACCTGTATCAAAACACAATCCCTTACCCACAACAACTACTCTCATCTTTGGTCTCTTTGGAGTATATTTAAGAATCACTAAATATGCGCCTTTATCACTACCTTGATTTACAGCTAAAAACATATTCATACCTAATTCCTGCATTCTCTTCCTATCTAGAATTTCAATATCCAACTTATACTCCTTTGCCAATTCCTTTGCTCTTTCCACCATCCATTCTGGAGTGGCTATGTTTGAAGGTGTGTTAGCTATTTCTCTAGCATATATCTCCGCATCTATCATAGCTCTATCTTCAGCGATCCTTTTCGAATCTATCCCCTTAATATACAGTACTTTTTCACCCTTTTCTTCCTTCTCACTCTTCAAACTGAAATCCTTATCAGCAAGTGCTACTGCATATAGAATATATTTAGAATAATTAGATTTAGATACATATATCTCATCTATTTCTCGCATTATATTGAAAACAATTTTAGCAAGTTTAATAGTCTTTGGAGGCTTATCCTTGTAATATATTACCACTCTCTTCTTCATATCATCAATTCTATAAGACTCTCTTTCAGCCTTTTTGAAGACCAATCTGTATCCTCCCTTTCCCTCAACGATTCTCATATTTTTAATATACCAACCTAAATATTTAAAAATAGTTACATTTAATATAATACTATGAACAGCACATATCTATTGTTAGGAGCTTTGCTAGTAGTTACTTTAGCATTAGGTGCTGGTTTCACCCAAGTACAAAATACAACAGACGCAGTAAAACAATTCCTATGTAATATATTGCCTCTAGTAGTTTTCTTAGCAGTAATCTTTGCAGCACTCCTCTATGGTATATCTCAAGTGCTACCATCTGAACAGAAGGCAAGAGTAGGACAATTTGCAGGTGCAGCACTAGTAACAGGAGTACTTGCAGCAATAGTATATATAATAGGTCCGGCAATATTAAAACAATTATTCCCACCAAGTAAGCAGAGCGATCTTGAATGCCAATAAAACTAACTCACATTCCTTTTCTTTTTTTCTTCTTTCCATCTATTAAAGAATTTTAGGGCTGTTTTTCCTAAATCCCAAAGATCTGTGTTCAATTGTTCTGCGTCTTTTCTAAGTGTCAATTCTAATTCCTGCAAATACTCCAGAGCAGCTCTCTCTACTTTAAATTCTATCCTCTGTATTCCATCAGATATAGATTTGGATTTTATGATTTTGAAAAAGCCTATCTCTTGGGTAGAGTTGAGCATATTATGTGTACCTCCGCAGACCTGTACATCATAGTCCCCCACTCTAACAACTCTAAGCCTTTTACCAGGTACAGCACCTCCTTGATATATTCTAAAACCGTATTTATGTTCAGCTAGATTCCGATCCATCTCCTCTACAACTACTGGCAATCCTGAGAATATAATATCGTTAACTTTTCGCTCAATTTTTATAAGAGTATCCAAATCTATCCTCTCGTAATGAGTAATATCCATATGGGCTTTATCATATGATTTGTAAGCACCAGCTTGCCACACATGTACCCCCAATATCTCATAAGCAACCTGTGTTAGTATATGTGCAGCAGTATGATGTTTCGTTATAAGATATCTCCTATCCAAATCAACTCTACCTATCACTCTCTGCCCAACTCTGAATCTAGATGGATTCTGAACCACATGAACAATCACATTACCATATTTTTTAGTATCAACAACTCTCTCATCGTCTATATATCCCGTATCCCCTACTTGTCCCCCTCCTTCAGGATAGAATAGTGTTCTATCCAACACAATCCCATCACTTTCTACACCAATCACCATAGCTTCAAACTCACTATCTCTAGGTCTATAGTAATATAATCTCTCAGTAGCTGGGTAATCTAGAACTCTTTCGCTCACTTCCTTTCTCTTCTTGGTATCTCTCTTCAGATTATTATAGAAATTATAATCAATTCTTATGTTAAACTCTTTTTCTATCATATCTATAGGTACTCCTTCAGATTCGTATAATACTATAATATCATCCATCTTCAATTCCTTGTCTCTGTACCTATCTAGAGCTTTTCTAACATTCTTCTTATTATTTTCATATCTTGCCCTTTCCTTATCTATTATCTTGATAGTGGATTCTATACCATCTCTGTAGTAATCAAAAAGCCCACTCCAATTATCCATATGTAACTCCAGGAGCTTGTAAAAATCAACATCCAATTGGTATTTATCAATAAATTCAAACATTCTTCTAGTAATGATTCTTAGATTATACCCACCCCCACTATTGGAAGGTAACATTCCGTCTCTGATAGTCATCAATAGCGTAGAACTATGATCCAATATGGCAAAAATGGCTTTTAACCTATCTATTTGCCTAAGATCCTCATCACTAAAATCAGATAACATTCTCCTATACTCATCATAACTGATCTCATCTACATTCAACCCTCCAGCTATCTTAGCATACTTGAGATATAGCTCTTGATCAATTCGAATATTATTGATGGTTACCAGATATTCATATGGAGCCCTGAATACTATCTCATAACTCATGGGATTGCCATTAGTTATCCAAGCTAATCTACTCAATCCAGCACCCATATCGATGACTTTAGTTCTTAACTCTCTGTAACTCCCATCCGGAAGCTCTTCGTATTGCATAAACACACAATTTCCTAATTCCAAACCTCTAACGAAATACTCAATACTAGGTCCAAAATTACCTCCCCCTACCCACACATCCTCATGAAACACGATCTCCTCTTTAGGTATTCTAAGAACCTCTGTTAAGTATCGAATATCGTGTTCAAGAGCCTCATCTTTCCAATAGAATAACCTATCCTTATTGAATGCATGCTGACCAATCATTACGAAATTCGTGTAGTGTCTACCTGTAACACCAACATTATCTATATCGTTAAATCTGATGCAAGGCTGAGGAACTATTAGAGGATTAGCTATAGGTTCTAATTCTCCATTAACAACATAAGGTTGGAAATCATTTATACTTGCTACTGTAAAGTACAGATCATCTCTCCATCTAGCTACTGTAGGAAATGGTTTTATAGAAGTATGCCCATTATCCACAAAATACTTTTCTATAGCTTTCCAAGTATCCACATAATCTCTTCTCTTACCTATTGGATTGCCTATGAATGAATATCCTGTGCATGCAGGATCTCCACACACATCTCTTTCCTCGATACTCCAGAAACTCCTACCACATTTTTTACACTTTCTTCTCTGAAATCCATGTCTCCTGAATACTTCTAAATCATAATGTCTCTGCCATTCATTCTGAAACTTGATCAATAATTCTTTCTTATCCATGTGAGTTTATACCCTATCAATCTTTATAATCATTTGCTCAGAAAATTCTCAACAACATTTATTAGATTATCGAATACTAAGGCCCTCTCTTTCATCTGCTCTATTAGATCATAGAGTTCTCTGTAATCTCTGTTTAGAACTTCTGGTCTCTCTGTGGAAATCCTGGCTATTTCAGAGACAATCTTGCCTATTATCTCTTCTGCGACGTATGATCCAGAGCTGAAGAAGCCTGAGTATATTTCATATAATCTTTTTACTTCTTGATAACCCAGGTTAGCTAGGATATTACTATAATTGCTGATTGGATAGCTGTTTTTAATAGCATCTTCTACTAGCATAGTATGTTCTGTTTCTGGAACATAGAAATCATTATTAATATTCAAATTCATGTTAAGTAGAATTTCAATCTTGCGTCCAATATCTCTATCTTTATCAGGTCTATAATCATTTAATTTACGACTAGCGATCACAATTGCCAAGAATAGATTGTTTTTCCAATCTACATGTTTCAGAAACTCGTCTAAATCCGTCCTATACTTATTTTCTCTTCTAGTTAATCTGAGTTCCTGTTCCTCTCTAACACGTTTGGCATGGTCTTTAAGAATCGGTGCTAATACATCTAACACTCTATCTGGATTGTTCACGTATTTATAGAAAGAATCTAATAATACACTAGACCTTGATCCACTTAAATTCTCTGTCTTTGGATATGAATGCAACATTTACCCCTTCACCACTACCCATATCTCTCTCCATAGCTGTCCTTATAGCCTTCTCTGCTAATTTAACAGCTTCATCTAAAGACAAATCGTAACTATATTCATTCTCCAGAACAGATATGGCAAATGTCGTTCCACTACCTGTTGCAGTATACTTCTCCTCAGTAACTCCTCCTGCCATATCTACGTTGAATAATCTTGGCTCACTATCATATCCTCCTATAATCAGCTGTATGAGAAATGGTGAGTAGTATCTATAGTAGAATAATATATTAGATAGATAATTAACAAGAGACTTCACAGGAATAGCCTTTTCATTATCCACTCTATACATTCTAGATACATTCTGCAGATGTCTTATGAGGAATTGAGCATCACCTACAGATCCGGCTATCGTCATTCCTATATGATCATCTATCTTTGCAATTTTATTGACATTTTTACTAGCTATATAGTATCCCATGCTAGCTCTCTTATCAGTTGCCAATATCACCCCTTCGGATATAACAAACCCTATTGTAGTAGTCCCTGTCTTTAGAATATTTTTATCATCCATGAGCTCAATTATACAAATATAAATTTTAAAACCTATCTCCAAGCATTAACAGCGTGGACAACACATTGGCTGTATTTACAAAACTCTTCTTCATACTAAATCCAGTAGCGAGTATCCCCCTATATTTATCCTCCATCCAAGACAAGGATCAGAGAGAGGCTAAAAGAATAGCTATAGAGGCGGTTGGATTAGCATTTGCTCTAGCAATGTTCTTCCTTATAGTAGGAGATGCATTCCTGAGCTTTCTAGGAATTGATTTGAATGCTTTCAGAGTAGCTGGAGGAGTTATACTATTTTTACTAGGTCTAGAAAACACTCTGAACATAACTTTTAGGGAAAAATCCTCATCAAAACAGTCTAGAGCATCTGTTCTAATAGCAACACCCATGTTAACAGGTCCTGGATTAATAAGTACTATTATAACTCTCAAACAGGATTTTAGTATGATCGAAATTCTAGCAGCTCTAAGTATAGCTATGATACTAGCTTACATTATACTCAGATCTAGTAATCTACTGGTGAAATACGTTGGTAATGAAAGTTTAAATATACTAAATAAAATCTTTGGGTTACTAATAATGTCGATAGGAGCCAATATGATATTAAATGGTGCTACAAAAATAATTAAAAGTCTATCAGAAATATAAATTGATGATTGAATATATCAGGGAGGATTATAGTGACTCAGAGGTTTATGATATATTAGATGAGGATGTAGCCCTATGGTTCAGACATAAATACAGATCATTTACCCCTCCTCAGAGATATGCCATTCCTTATATAGCAAATAGAAAAAATATACTAATAAGCTCTCCTACTGGATCTGGTAAGACACTATCAGCTTTCCTAGCGATAATCGATGAACTGATCAAATTCAAGAAAGCTAAAAAACTAAAGAATAAAGTGTATGCTATATATGTATCCCCTCTTAGAGCTCTGAATAATGATATGGAAAAGAATCTGATGAGTGTATTGAGAGAATTGAAGAGATATTATCCTCATGAGATCTCGGTAGGGGTATGGACTAGTGATACTGAACCCAAGGAGAAGACTAAGATGAAGAAAAACCCTCCACACATACTGATCACCACACCGGAATCATTATTACTAATGCTGTCCTCCATGATGGTGGATAATCTGAAAGATGTAGAGTGGTTTGTAGTTGATGAGATACACGCTCTTGCTGATAATAAAAGAGGAACAAATCTAGCTATATCAATGGAAAGATTGGCATATTACAGAGATTTCACTAGAATAGGATTGTCTGCTACAGTAGCTCCTCTAGATGAGGTTGCTAAATTCTTAGTAGGCCAAGGTAGAGATTGTTATATTGCAGATGTATCATATTCTAAGCTGTATGATATAAGAGTAGAAACTACTGCTAATGACTTTATCAGAGATGATATCGATCAGGTTAGTAGTAAACTCATAGATTATCTGGTAAATCGAATAGTTCAGGAAAAGTCTACATTGATATTCACAAATACCAGAAGTGGAGCTGAGGGATTAGGTTTCTCTATTCAGAAGATAATAAATGAGAGTTATCCTGATTTTAGGATAGGGATACATCACTCCAGTCTGAGCAGAAGCGAGAGACTTAAAGTTGAGAAGATGATGAAAGAGGGGAAGCTAAAGGCGATATTCTCCTCTACCAGTCTAGAATTAGGAATTGACATAGGAGATATCTCACTAGTGATATTGATAAATTCTCCAAAGAGTGCTGCTAGAGCTCTTCAGAGAATTGGTAGAGCTGGACACAACCTGGGTGAAGTGAGTAGAGGGATATTCCTAGCTACTGATCTAGATGTCTTCCTAGAGGATCTGATAATCAATCGGATTATATATTTGAGGAAATTCGATACAATATCTATTCCAAAGAGAAGCTTGGATGTTCTCACACAACATCTTATATCGATAGGATATAATACAATACCATTCACTCCAGAAGAGTTCTATGATATAGTGAAGAGATCGTATCCTTATGCAGAATTGGAGTATAATGAGTATATGAAGCTGGTAGAGACACTCAGATCTGGATACAAAGATATAATAAGGAATAGAATAAATATGTTTAATAATAAAATTCTATCTAATCTAACTCCTATGATATTCTATATGAATGCTGGTACAATACCTGAGGAAATCAAAATACCTGTGATAGACAAAGATAATAATGAACTTGTAGGGTCTTTAGATGAGAGATATGCGAAGGAGATAAGGGTTGGTGATGTTTTTGTACTGAGCGGTAAGCCATACAAGATGGTAGGTACATACAAAGAAGCTATACTGGTTAGTGCTGTTGATAGGGACAGACCTAATATACCTGCATGGTTTTCTGAAGCCTTACCTTTAAGTTTTGAGATAGGTTTGGAGATAGAAAAATTCAGAAAGTTGGCGCAATCTATGTCCATTAGAGATATAGCAGAATATTTAGGTACTCCGATCAGATATGCTCAACAGATTAAGAAATATATAGAATATCAGAAGGAGTATGCAGGAGTAGTTCCAGATTTGGATAATATATTGGTAGAGGATTGGTATGAGGAGGATCAACATATATATGTATTTCACTATGTGGCTGGTAAAAGGGTGAATGATGCTCTATCCAAGGCATATCTTAGCTATGTTGCTAGCAATATTACTGAGGATGTTATAGTAAATATAAGTGATTATGGGTTTAGTATGGAATTACCTGAATATCATGATTTAAGCAATTCAGATATCAATAGTATGATAAGAATGAGCTCCAAAGAGTTTATGGATAGATTGGAAACAGTCATATTTGATACTCAAAGATTTTCTCTCAGATTTAAGGATGTTCTGTTGAGAATGTTTGCAATTATTCCAGATACTAGGCTCAGAGTCTCTGCTCTGAATATATCTAATAGAATAAAAGAGGAGATAGGATTTGATAGGGATAATGTTTACATCAAAGAGACTTTCAATGAAATCATGCAGATGGATCTTAGAGTTGAGCAGGCTATAGAGTATATGAAAATGTTAAGAGAGAGGAAGCTAAACATTGTATCCCTGGATAGACCATCACCATTTGCTCTAAATGTTATTTACAATTCAAATTCTGGAGATAGATTAGAAGTGAAAAACAAGAGAGACTTTCTACTAAGAATTATTAGAGATTTAGAAAAATGAAAGTTAAAGATATAATATTGGATCCAACAGGTGCAGCAGTATTGGATGGGTACTTATTAATAGCAGATCCACATATAGGTATAGAAAATAGTTTAGGATTGAGAAGAGGGAGTAATACTGATAAGGTACTGAATAGCTTGAAAGACTTAAATAGCAAATACGGTACTGAGAATCTGGTTATTGTTGGTGATATCAAACATGGTTTCAATTTAAGAGACAGAGATCTGCTCATATCTTTCTTGAAGAGAACAAATCAGATATTTAAAAACACATATATCGTGGAAGGCAATCATGATAATGGATTGGATCTAATCATCTCTACAGATTCTCTAGAATACATTGAATACAAAGAATATATAATCCTTCATGGACATAAATCTGTTGATACAGATAAATTTATGATAATCGGTCATGAGCATCCTGTAATTGAATTATCAAATGGTTTTAGATCCTCCAGATACATATGCTTCTTAGAATTTGATAGGGTATTAGTACTGCCAGCGTTTAATAATATAAGTCCTGGCAACGATGTGATAAGTAGTAAGTTCTCTAGCGAGATATTAACTAAGCTAGATAGATGGAAGGCTAAAGTATATATAAGTGATGATAGTGAAGTGCTGTATGCGGGTAGATTGGGAGATTTAGCTAGGAAGATCTATGGAGAAATTCCTGAAATTTAAAGCACATCTACTAGAGCAGCTTAAGAACTTCAAGGCTCCTGTTATAATCCACCACTATGATACTGATGGGATCAGTGCTGGAGCTATAATGGGCAAATACCTAAGAGATCTCGGCAAGGAACCTGAGTTCATATCTCTGAATGGATTGAACAGATTCAACATAGATAAAATCAAAGATATTCCTGAGAAAATAATACTGGATTTTGGTACTAATATAGTAGAGCAGTTAGGGGAGAGTATTATTATTGATCATCACTATCCAAGAGTGAATAATATACATAGGAATTTACTGAATTCATTTTTTGTAGATATGAATGGGGATAGGGGTATATCTGCTTCTGGACTAACCTCATTAGTAACTGATATGAGGGAAGCTACAGCGCTACTTGGAGCTGTGGGAGACAGACAATTTCCATTTGTAGAACATAATAGAGAATTATTGAACAGAGCTATTTCTAACAATCAGATCATTAAGAAGAGAGATCTTAAGATTTATGGTAAATATAGTAGACCTCTGTTTGTAATGCTGGGATATCTGTTTGAAGATTTTGCAGAAGATAGAAAACAGGCGATAAATTTTATCAGATCCTTAGGGATAAGATTGAAAGATAATGAGAAGTGGAGATACTATAAAAATCTGGATGATAGAGAAAGACATATACTGATTAGGGCTGTTATAGAGAAGGCTGCTAGGCTTGGAAAATTGGAGGAGGCTTATGGCGATGTGTATATCCTTAGGAATATGGTAGAAATTGATATAAATGAATTAACCAGTATAATAAATGCTACTGGAAGAAAAAATAGAGCAGATATAGGTAGGGAAATTGCTTTGGGTAATAGAGATTATCTTGACATAGGAGTGGAGATATTGAGAAGTTATCAATCAAAACTTAGAGATGCTATTATCTATGCTAAAAACAATATTGATAGGAGAGAAGGGTATATGTATGTTGATGGGAGAGATCGTATTGATCCTAGTATACTTGGTGTTGTTCTGAGTATAATAAATGAGTTTAAAGACTATAATACTATTGTTGGAATCAGTAAAGAGGAGAATGGGATATTAAAAGTTAGTATTAGAAGTAATGAGATAAATGTGGGTAGTTTAATAGACAGGGTTATCTCTGAGAATAGAGATTGGGAAGGTGGGGGGCATGAAGGAGCAGGTGGGTTTACTATACCTGAAGATTCATTAGATAGATTAATTGCTGAAATTGATAAGAACATTAAAATATTTAAACATAATACAATACCTTAATTTAGCTCCGATCGTCTAGTGGTCCAGGATGCCAGCCTCTCACGCTGGTGACCCGGGTTCGAATCCCGGTCGGAGCAATATATAATGGCTTTATAGTCTTTAGCCGAGTGCGATTTCGGGCTTGAGCTACAGACCCATAATATTAGAGAGATTTATTTTTAATTATTTTTTGAAAATAGAGAATCTCTAAAAATATTAAATATGAACATCCTTAGAAAATTCTAATTGCTCTTGATCACAATCCA